>Ga0114972_10000352_pt1 | contig 34150 bp, 26 predicted proteins | sample M_140807_EF_Meta_FD_87354 | JGI IMG/M metagenome (GOLD analysis project Ga0114972, IMG submission 87354) | Freshwater microbial communities from Lake Montjoie, Canada to study carbon cycling - M_140807_EF_MetaG | ecosystem: Environmental > Aquatic > Freshwater > Lake | place: Lake Montjoie...
CTCACGTTGAGCTGCACCGAGACAGGGAAACGGCCTTGTTTCCAGCTGTAGCCGGCGACGGGGTGGAACTGCAGCAGATCGGGGCGATAATAAATCTCGCGGGTCGCGCCGACGGCGACGCCGGTGGGGAAATAATAATACGCGGCATTTTTCCAGGTGCGCGTGACCGTGCCGCCGACGCGCAAGCCCTTCAGGCGACCCGTGCTGAACGTATACATCTGCGTGAAATTAAAATTAAACTTCGGATAACCGACCGTCTGTTCGCCGGCCACCGCGACCGGAATCGAGCCGGGAAGCGCGAAGCCGGGATTGATCTGCATCGCGGAAATCGGGAGGCCCGTCGCACCGGTCAAGATCGGCCCGCCGACCGGGTCGGAGCTCCGGAGAACGAGCGCGACGTTGGAGGCGGAATTAATCGCGCCGGTGATGACGGCGGGGTTGGCGTAGTAAGTGTTATTGCGGTCGCTCATCATGGCGATCGTGAGCGGTGTCGCGCCCGTAGCCGTCGAAGCGACGACCGGGGTGGCTTTGTTGAACACCGGCAAAACGTAGACTGGGGTGCCGTTTTTATAGGTCACTTGGCCGGCGCTGTTGGCGTAGAATTGGTCGTTGTAGAGTTGGCCGTAGCTCTTGCTCGTGCCGATCGTGCCGAGGGTCTCGGAGGCGGAGAAACGCATGCGCCAGTTTTTCGTGGGCGCGGCGGTGAGGGCGAGTTGCACGCCCTCGCTCTTGCGGTCGACGTTGATCCAGACGCTCGAGTAATTGTATTGGCCGTTGAGGCCGGTGGGGTTGATCGCGAGTTGGAGCGTGCTGGTGATCGCGTATTGTTCGTTTTTGGAACTGGTGCGGTAATACGCGAGCGTGCCGGAGAGCGTGCCGGTGGCGTTGGTGAGTTTCAGGCCGGTTTCGCTGCCAAAGCCGTGCGCAACCTTGGGGCCGGCGCCGTAGGGGTCGTTGGCTTGCGCGGCGGGCGGGTTGTAGGAATCGGAAACGTTGGCGTAAACGCGGAGCGCGGAGGTGAGCGCGTAGTTGGCGCCGACGCTGAAGCTGGCGGCGGTTTTTTTGATGAGCGCGGTCGTCTGATAGTCGCCGTTGATCGGCGTGGCGACGCCTTGATTATATTGGACGCGGTACACGGGCGCGATGCGGAAGCCGCTGAGCAGTTCGAGGCGGCTCTTGAAGAGCGAGAGCGTGTTGGCGCCAAAGATGCCCTTGTTGATGGTGTGACGGTTCAAGTATTGGCGACCGCCGAGACGCAGACCGAGGGGGTTGCTGGGAGAGATGAGCGCGGGGTCGGAGAAATTGGCGAGGCCCTTGGCCCAGTTGGCGCCGTTGTAGGAAACGTGCGTCGCGAACGGTTGCCAGAACGGGTTGCGCTTCGGGCCATCGCCGACGGCCCAAGTCAAACGCGTCGGCGTACCGAGCACGGTGCGGCCGAATTCGAGATTGGAAGCGGTGGCGGGGTTGATGATGGTCTGGCCGGAAGCGTCGATTTGATAGTAATAGTAATCGATGGAAGCGTCGTCGCGGCGGTTGAAGTCGGCGCCGACGATGGTGTCGCTCTTCACGGCGCCTTTGAACAGGAGGTTGCTGGCGATGACGGAAGCGCGGACGGATTTGATGCGCGCGGGGCCGTCGGTGGTGCGGTCGTTGAGGGAGGTGGCCTGGGTCATGGCCCAATCGCCCGTCGTGTTGGTGGCGTTATTGGGGGCGAGCATGGTGCTGCCGGCGCTGGCGCGCAGGGTGCGGCGCTCGTCGCGATAGCCGACGGCCACTTCACTCGAGAGCCATTTGTTCCAACGGCTCTCGGCCATGAGCGTGACGAAATGTCCGATGGTGCGCTCGGCTTTGAGGTCGCCTTCGTAGGAGTTGAGCGTCTGCCAATTCAGTTTGCCGTTGCCGATGAAACCGCCGCCGCTGACGCCGGTGGCTGATTTCGCGAGCTGGTTGGTGGCGAGTAGGTAACTGAGGTATTGGCCGTTGCGCACGTCATCGGTCGCGCTCTTGGCGGTGTAGGTGGTGGCGGCGCCGGAGATGAGGCGGTTGTAATCGGCGTGTTCGGCGCTGAGACGGAAAACGGTGCCGCCCGCGCGGAGGGCGAATTGAGCGTAGACGGCGTTGAGGTCGCCGTAGACGTTGTCGCGGCGGCCGCCGACGCGTTCGCGCGTAACGGCGACGCGGACGGCGAGGTTTTTATTACCCGCGCCAAAATCGAGCTGGCCCATGGCGTTGCCGAATTCATCGGAACGCACGGAGATCGAGCCGGAGGGTTTGCGGCCGAAACGGGCCTGTTTTGAAATCGTGTTAATGACGCCGCCGGCGCCGCCGTTGCCGTAGAGGAGGGATTGGGGACCGTTAATGACCTCGACGCGCTCGACGTCGAAGGTGCTGCTCACGCCGGTGCCGATGCCGCTGTTGGGCATGAAAGCGTCGCGTTGGAGCGTGGGCGTGGAGAGGCCGCGGAGTTTGATGTTGGAGTTGGCGTTGCGGTCGCCGGGCTGGGTGTTGCCGACGGTGGTGTTGTTTTCGGAATCGAAACCGGCTCCGGCGACGTAGTTCATCACCATGTCCTCGATCGTGCGGGCGCCGATATCAGCCATGAACGCCTCGGTGAAAATATCCGCCGAGATCGGCATGCGCGAGAGATCGGTGTTGAAGCGCGTGATGGAGTTGGAGTTGAGCGCACCATAGCTCGAATCGGAATCAGAGCGGACTTCGAAGACATTAAGCGAGATCGTGTCTTCGCGGTCCTTAGTGGCGGGCGCGGCGTCGGTGGGCTTGCGCACAGCTTCTTCGGCGCGGACGAAGCCACTGCTCATCGTGAGCAACAGCAGCGAACAGCCTAATCCGATCAATCGGCGCTGGAATTTTTGGGAGGATGTCGGGAGTGCGGACAACATATCAGGCGAGTCATGCACCAACCCACGGCTTGGTCTAGAGGATAGTGAAACGCGGCGAATCTGCTTTCATCAACGTTAGCCTTTTTATGTGAATTTTCATGCGAGGTGGGCCTAGAAAAAGTTCTTCGACTTAACCGTGCGCGCAGTTGCCTTGCGCCGCATCACCCCACTATCACAACCGCACGGACGGTCGCGTTCCGCTTCGCCTTATGAAAACCCTACGTCTCGCCACCCTCGCCGCCGTGTGCGCCACGGCCTCTGCCGCTGACACCCTCACGACGCGCAACCCCAACCCCTCCGCGCCCGCTACGACCGTCGGCACCACCTTTGACGCCGCCAAAGAACTTCCGCGCTACCTTCCCGTCGAGCCCGCCGCTGCCCTAGCCACGTGGAAAGTAAAACCCGGCTTCAAGCTCCAGCTCGCCGCCCACGAGCCCCAAGTCCGCGACCCCATCGCCCTCACCTTCGACGAAAATGGCCGCATGTTTGTCTGCGAAATGATCGATTATTCCGAGCGCCGCGACGCCACGCCGCACCTCGGGCGCATCTCGATGCTCGAGGACAAAGACGGCGACGGTATCTACGAAACCACTACGGTTTTCGCCGACGATCTTCCCCTCCCTACAGGCCTGATTTGGGCCAACGGCGGACTCTTTGTCGCCGCTACGCCGAACATCTGGCGCTTCGAAGACCGCGACGGCGACGGCCGCGCCGAGGTGCGCGAAGTGGCGTTCACCGGTTTCGGCACAGGCCTAAAAGCCCTCAACGTCCAAGCCATGCTCAACAGCTTCGTCTGGGGCCAAGACAACCGCGTCCACCTCCAAGGCGGCCTTGGCAACCGCGGCGTCATCAGCAGCCCGAAACGCCCCGATCTTCCGGGCGAAGAACTCGCCGCCCGCGATTTCTGGTTCGACCCGCGCACGTACGCCTTCGGCTTCGAAGCCGGCGGCGCCCAATACGGCATGAGCTTCGACAACTACGGCCGCAAATTCGCCTGCTCCAACTCCGACCACCTCCAGTTTTTTCTCTACGACGAGCGTTACGCCGCGCGTAATCCGTTTTTCACGACCCCGCCCGCTCGCCAAAGCATCGCCGCCGACGGTGGAGCCGCCGAGGTCTTCCGCATCAGCCCCGACGAGCCTTGGCGCATCGTGCGCACGCGCTGGCGCATCGGCGGCGTCGTCAAAGGCATGGTCGAAGGCGGCGGCCGCGTGAGCGGTTATTTCACCGGCGCCACCGGCACCACCGTTTTCCGCGGCGACGCCTACGGCGAAGATTTTGTGAACAACACTTTCAGCGGCGACGCCGGCGGCCAACTCGTTCACCGCAAAAAAATTTCCCCCGACGGCGTGAGCCTCATCGGCCGCCGCCCCGCCGACGAACAGGGCTACGAATTCGCCGCCAGCACCGATACGTGGGTGCGCGTCGTGAATTTCGCCAACGCCCCCGACGGCACGCTCCACATCTGCGACATGTACCGCGAGGTCATCGAACACCCATGGAGCATCCCTCAAGAGATCAAACAGCACCTCGATCTCAACAGCGGTAACAACCGTGGCCGCCTCTACCGTCTCGTGCCCGACAATGCCACCTGGCAACGTCGCGCCCGCGTCGCCCTTGGCTCCGCCTCCACCGCCGAACTCGTCGCCACCCTCGCCCACCCCAACGGTTGGCACCGCGACACCGCCGCCCGCCTCCTCTACGAACGCCAAGACCCCAGTGCCGTCCCCCTCCTCGTCGCTCTTTTCCACTCGGCCGTCTCACCCCTTGCCCAACACCACGCCCTCGGCGTCCTCGACGGTCTCGGCGCGCTCACCGAAACGCCCGTGCTCCTCGCCCTCGCCAGCCCCGACGCCCGCCTCCGCGAACACGCCATCGTCTACGCCGAGAAACTCGCCACTCGCGCCGCGCCTTCCCCGGCGCTCGTCGCGCAACTCACCGCGCTCATAAACGACTCCGACCCGCGCGTGCACCTGCAACTCGCCTTCACGCTCCCTGTCGCGCCCGCCCTCGCCCCCGCCTTTGCGCAACTCGCCGCCCGCGACCACGCCGACACGTGGATCTCCGCCGCGCTCCTCAGCGCTCCGCCCGCCGCGCTCAACGCCACGCTACTTCCCGCCTTCACGCGCGACCTCGCCACCGCGCAAGCCGCCGCCCCGTTTGTCGCTAAACTCATCGAGATCCGCGCCGCCTCTGGCTCCGCCGCCGAACGCACCGCGCTCATCGACTTCGTCGCCCAACCCGGCACCAACCCGCTCTGGCTCCGCGCCCTCGGCGACGGCCTCCGCCGCGCCCAAACCACGATCACCGCCGCTGACTCCGCCGGAAAACTCACCGCCGTTTTCACCCGCGCCGCCACAACCGCCGCCAACACCCAAGCCGCGCTCGCCGACCGCCTCGCCGCGCTCGCGCTCCTCGACGTCGCACCTTTTGAGACCGCCCAGCCTGCGCTAACCGCCGATCTCGCCGCCGGCCAACCCGCGGAACTACAAACCGCCGCGATCAAGGTCCTCGCGCAACATCCCCTCCCCGCCGTCACGAAGGCGCTCATCAGTCATTGGCGGGGTTTAACGCCACCAGCCCGCGACGCCGCACTCGCCGCCCTCATCGCCCGCGAAGACCGCGCCACCGCGCTGCTCCACGCGATTCAAGCCGGCGCCATTAAACCCACCGACATTCCGGCCGCCCAAGTCCAAGCTCTCGCGCACCACAAGAGCGCCAAACTCGTCGCGCTCGCCCGCACCGCCCTCGCCTCGGTCATTCCGCCCTCGCGCGCCGAGGTCACGGCCACGTTCCAACCTGCCCTCACCGCCGCCGGCGACGCCACGCGCGGCCACACGATTTACCAAGGCCGTTGCTTCGTCTGCCACCGCGCCGGCGGCGAGGGCATGGCCGTGGGCCCTGATCTGATCACCGTAAAATCAAAGGGTCGCGAAGCGCTCCTCACCGCCATTCTCGAGCCGCATAAGGAAGTCGCACCGCACTACATCGCCTACGACGTCGCCACCAAAGACGGCAACGCCTACACCGGCATCGTCGCTCGCGACGACGCCACCGGCCTCTCCCTCAAAATCATGGGCGGCGGCGAAATCACCCTCGCCCGCGCCAACATCCGCGGCAGTTCCTCCGCCGGCCAAAGCCTCATGCCCGAAGGCCTCGAAGCCGGCCTCTCCGTCAGCGATATGGCCGACCTGCTCACGTTTATCGAAACGTTAAAATAATTTATCCGCCGCCCGTATCTTTATTTTCATGCGCACCCCAAATCTATCCCGCCGCGATTTTCTCACTTCCAGCGCCGCGCTGCTCGGCGCCGCCGCGCTCGCCCGCCCGAGTCTCTTCGCCGCCAACGAAAAACCCACCGTCGCCGAACCGATCATCGATATCCACCAGCACATTCCCTACAGCAAGCGCACCGCCGAACAGATGATGGCGCACCAAGCCGCCATGGGGATTTCCCTCACGATTCTGCTTCCCGCCGGCTCCCGCTTCGGCCTCGCCGCCGGCGTGAATCCATATCCGGAAACTCAGGCCTTCGCCGAAAAATATCCCGATCGTTTTCGTTGGTTCGCCAACGAGGTCACTGATCAACCCGACGCCATCGACGTCATCCGCCGCCAACTCAAAGCCGGCGCCATCGGCATCGGTGAACAAAAATTCGACGTCGCCTGCGACTCCGCTGCCACCGAGCGCATCGCCGCCCTCGCCGCCGAGTTTGACGTGCCCGTGCTCATGCATTTCCAGCAAGGCTTGTACAACCACGACATCCAACGCTTCCACCGCATCCTCGAGAAATTCCCCACCGTGAATTTCATCGGCCACGCGCAGACCTTCTGGGGCAACATTTCTCAAAATTACGACGAGAAAGTCCTCTACCCGAAAGGCCCCGTCACGCCCGGCGGTATCACCGATCACCTCCTCTCCGATTATCCGAACATGTACGGCGACCTCTCCGCTGGCTCGGGCCTCCAAGCCTTTCTTCGCGACGAAGACCACGCGCGCGCCTTCTTCGCCCGCCACCAAGACAAACTCCTTTACGGCAGCGATTGCTCCGATCCCGTCGGCCACGGCCCCGCCTGCTCCGGCATCCAGCAAATCGCGTCCGTCCGCCGCTTCGCCCCGGATAAAAAAGCCGAGCGCAAACTCCTTTTCGAAAACGCCCGCCGCGTGCTGAAACTTAAAAACCTCGGCTAATTCGCCGTCCGTTTTTTCAGCTCCGATCTCGAGCCGACAGCACGCCAAGACCGGTCCAACGCCACAACATCCGGCGCCCCGCGTCGCTACGCGTCCAGAGTTTCTCCCAGCCCTCCGGCGCGCCGTTTTTCGTCGCCAATGTTTTCAATGCCGCGATCTGCGGTGCCGTGAGCTCGTCTTCAAAACGCACGCCCAGCGTCGCACTGAAAAACTGCGCCGTTCGCGCGCCGTAATTGACGGTGTAAAGTCCGGTCCAAATCCGCGCGGTTTCCCGCGGCTCCACGCGGCGCAACATCATCCGGTGAAACCCCGCCGGCCGCACCGCATCGAGTCGCGCCGCCACCTCGCCCGGCTCCGCCGGAAACAGCGGACGTTCCCGCCCGCCGTCCATCACGAGCCGCAGCGCCGGCGGCAAAATCGCCGTGCCCGCCACAGCCCAACCGCTGCGGCGCACTAAGGCCCGCCAATAAGCCAGCGATCCATTGTTAAAAAACGCCCCGCACACGTCGCCCGCCAAGTAGCTCGTGGGCATCTTGGAAAGTTCACCGAGATCGTCGTCGTGCAACGCATCCCAGAGTTGCAGCAACGTCCGCAGTCTCCGCTCTTCTTTCATCTCGCTGACGTCGATGCCGAAGCTCTGCAGCCACGGCCGCAAGATCGTCGTCGGATGCCCCGCGCCGTTAACGCCCAGATAAAGCGCGCCGCCCGCCGCCAGACACGTGGCCAAAGCCCGCAATGCCCGCGCCGCTTCAGGAATGTAACTCAACACGCCGTGACAGGTGATCAGATCAAAATCGCCGCCGATTTTTTCCGCCAACTTTGCATCCGTGAGATCGGCGACGAGAAATGTAATCGCGCGTCCGACTTGCGCCACGCGTTCGAGTTTCCGTGCCACCGCGATCGAGCGCGGACTGAAATCCACCGCGACGATTTCTGCCTTCGGTAATTGGCGCCGCAACACCAACGCCTCCACGCCCGTGCCGCAGCCGGCGACGAGCACACGCTTCGGCGCCCCGCGACCCGGCCGCCCGATGCCTTGCATCCACTTGAGCGCCGGCATCGAGCCGCCGCGCCGGAGCAACGCCGCGAGATCGTTTCCCGGATAAGGGAAGCGCTCGTAGACTTGCTTGATGCGTTCGGCGGAGGACAAGCGGGCAGTGTTCCAATCTCCGCCGCTGCGGGTCAACTGCGGGTTACGGCGAACCTTCGCTGGCCTTATTTTTCCGCCGCGTACGCCGCAAACTGCTCCGCGATGCGCGCCGTCTTTTCGTCGCCTGCGTGGAAATAAAACCGCCAGCGAAACGTCACACGGCCGCCCGCCGGAATTGTGAGATCACCGGCCTTGGGGTTGGCTTTGTGCGCGGGCTCGAAGTCGTGTTTTCCAAACGGATTCGCCGCGAACAAACCGTAGTCGCGCACGTGCCACCACGTCGGATGCCGCGGATTTTTCGGGTGATCGAACATCGCGATGCCGTAAATTTTCCCGTCTTTCGGCGCGTGGTAATCGACCCACGTGGAAGCCTTGCCCCACGTCTCGGCGTCACGGATGCCTTCAGCATTCACGATGGTGCCTTTGCCGTCGGTTTTCTTTTTGTTGAACAAATGCGGCGGCGTGAGCCACTGCGCGACGCGGAAAGCCATCGAACCTTCCTTGGTGTCGCCCAAAACCACGGCGCGATCCGCCGGCGCCTGCAACGTGACTTCATAGTCGATCTGACGCCCAGCCGGCACGGCGCTCAAACGCACCGTCGTCTCGTCGGTGCAGTGCACCACGCCGTCCGGACCCACCCAGCGATTGGTCGATACCAGGGTCGCGACGCTGCCGGCCGCGGTCGCCTTGACCGTTTCGTTGATGATCGTGCCGGCGTCCTTGCGCTCGGTCCAAAAATCCACGCCGTTCACCGCGCCGTGCGTGAACCACAACGAGCGATGATGCGGATGATCGAGCTCTTCGCCGGGCGTATCCGCTTTCATCGGAAAATCGCGGTTCAGCTGCGTGCCGTCTTGGGCGACCACGGGATAAAAATAAGGGCGCGGGCCGCCTTGATACACGTACTCGGTGAACAATTTTCCGCCGAGCTCCACGCGCACCCGATCGGCGGTGCGGACGACGCGGGCCTCAGGCAGCGCCGCCGCCGCGCTCGCTGCGACCGAAAAACCAACCAAAGCTAACAGGGGTAAAATTCGGGGTGTCATGCGCCGAATGAGTCACAATCCGGCGCGCGAGTCGAACCCTGCGGCGCGATTTTCGGTGAACGACGCGCAGGGGTTTTGTTTAAGGTTTTTTCTCGGCGGCGGCCGCCTTCGCTTTTTGTTTGGCGCCTTTTCCGGTGCCCGGGGGATTGCCATACCACGAAGTCGGAATGACCTCGGGCACTTTCAATTCGCGGCGCAGGCGCGTGAGTTGCTGCTTCAATTCCGCGGTGATGTCGGCGTACGATGACTCGCCGTAAACGCTCTTCATTTCATTCGGGTCGCGCGCGCGATCGAAGAGTTCCCAATAGTCTTCGCCGAAGCCTTCGAAGCGTACGAGTTTGAAGCGATCGGTGATCACACCGTAGTGCGGCCGCACGCGATGGGGCGAGGGGTACTCGAAATATTGGTAGTAAAACGCCGTGCGCCAATCGGCCGGAGTCTGGCCGGCGAGGAGCGGCTTGAGGCTGCGGCCTTGCATGTCGGCGGGCTGGGGCAAACCCGCGGCGTCGATAAAAGTCTCTGCAAAATCGAGATTGGAAACGAGCGCGGCGGTAGCGGTGCCGGGTTTGGTGACACCGGGCCAACGCACGATCAACGGCGTGCGCACGGACTCTTCGAAGATCCAGCGTTTGTCGAACCAACCGTGTTCGCCGAGATAAAATCCTTGGTCGCTCGCGTAGATCACGACGGTGTTTTCCGCGAGGCCTTCTTGGTCCAAGTAATCGAGCACGCGGCCGACGTTTTCATCGAGGGCTTTGACGGTCGCGAGGTAGTCGTGGAGGTAGCGTTGATAACGCCAGCGCAGGAGGTCGGGGCCGGTGAGTTTGGCGGCGCGGAACTTCGCGTTGCGCGGCTCGTAATAGGCGTCCCACGCGGCGCGTTGCTCGGGCGAGAGGCCGGGTGGCGCGACGAGTTTCGCGTCGAGGTCGGTGAAGGTTTTTTCGATCGTCATGTCCTGATCGCGCTCGGCGGCGCCGCGACCGGCGTACGTGTCGAACAACGTCGCAGGCTCGGGATAAACGCGGTCGCCATCGAAATCGAGGTGGCGCAACGCCGGCGACCACTCGCGGTGCGGCGCCTTGTGCTGGCTCATGAGGAGAAACGGTTTGGTTTTGTCGCGATTTTTGAGCCACTCGAGCGAGAGATCGCCGACGATGTCCGTGACGTAGCCTTGGGTCGCGACGGTTTTGCCCATGCGAATCATCGGCGGATTATAATAAATGCCTTGTCCGGGGAGGATCTGCCAAAAATCGAAACCGGTGGGATCGGAGTTGAGGTGCCACTTGCCGATCATCGCCGTCTGGTAGCCGGCTTTTTGGAGAATCTGGGGGAACGTCGGCTGCGAACCGTCGAATTGCGTGTTCGTGTTATTCACGAATCCGTTGAGGTGATTGTATTTTCCGGTGAGAATCGTGGCGCGCGAGGGACCGCAGATGGAGTTGGTCACGAGGCAGCGATCGAAGCGCATGCCTTGGCGGGCGAGGCGGTCGATGTTCGGCGTCTCGATGAGTTTGCGCGCGTCGCCGTAAGCGCTGATGGCTTGATAGGCGTGATCGTCGGAGAAAATCAGGACGATATTCGGCGGGGTCGCCGCGCGGGCAGAAAAACCGACGAGGAGCGCGAGCGTAAACAATAAGGTTTTCTTCATGGGCATAACGAAAGGGGTGACTCGACGTTGCCCGGGTTTGCCCGCGGGCGTCGAGACTTCGATTCTGGGAATTTGTCGCAGCCGAGGCTCGCCAGGCTGGAACGCAGCGCTTCAGCTCAACGCATCGATTGGTTTTTAGATCCTTCGTTTTCTTCGTCGCCCATCATGTCTCGCCCCCAGCACTTTTTTACCCGTCGGAGTTTCACCGCTACGATAGCCGCGGGTTTAGCGGGCTTGGCGTGTCCGCACCTGCGCGCGGCGCCATCGAAAACGAAAGCGGAGGCGAAAGACTTAATCGCGTCGGTTGAAAAAATCACGCTGCGCCACGGCCGTGACGGCCAAGGCCCGACGTGGTTTCATCCGCGTGCGTGTCTCGTGCCCGGGAAAAAACAACCTGCGGTGTTCATGACGCTGCAAGAAATCGCCGGTTCGGATATGTTTGGCCCGCTGCAACACATGATCTCGGCCGACGCCGGCCGGACGTGGACCGAGCCCGCCCCCGTGGCTCCGCTCGGCCGCATTCCCCTCGCTGATGGTTTTGAAGAAGGCGTGTGCGACGTCGTGCCCGAGTGGCATCAACCCACCCGCACGGTCCTCGCGCTGGGTCACAGCGTAAATTATCGCGGGCCTAAATTTTCCCCGAATCAACCGCCACGCTGGCCCGTGTACGCCGTGTGGCGTAATGGCGAGTGGGGCCCGCGCCGCAAATTACTCTGGGCCGATCCGCGCGGCGCCACCATCTACACCAACAACTGCGGCCAACGCGTCGTTTTGCCCAACGGCGACATCCTCCTCGCCTTCAGCCACGGCGCCACCCAAGCCCAAGCTCGCTCGCTCTCGAGCGTGATCTGCGGCTTCGATGGCGACACGCTCACCGTGAAACACGTCGGCACCGAAATCGCCCCCACCGGCGGCCGCGGTCTACTTGAGCCTTCGATCACCGCATTTGGCGGTCGTTATTTTCTCACCATCCGCGCCGAAGACGAACGCGGCTACGTCTGCGTGAGCTCCGATGGTCTCGCGTGGACGCCGAAACAAGCCTGGGCCTGGGACGACGGCGAACCACTCGCGATGTCCACCACGCAACAGCACTGGCTCGCCCACTCCGACGCGCTCTGGCTCGTCTACACGCGCAAAGATCCGAGCAACCGCAACGTCCTGCGTTGGCGCTCCCCGCTTTGGATGGCGCAAGTCGATCCCGTCACGCTCCGCCTCAACCGCGCCACCGAGCGCGTCGTCCTCCCGCTCGTCGGCGATGGCGTCAACGACCCCAATCGCGTCGCCATCATGGGCAACTTTCACCCGCTTCACGTTTCGCCCGACGAATCGTGGGTCACCGTCGGCGAGTGGCAGCCGAAAAACGGCATCCGCGGCGATCTGCTGCTCGCGCGCATCCGCTGGTCCCGCCCCAACCGCCTCTACGTTTCCCCAACATGATTTCCACCCGCCGCACCTTTCTCCAAAAAACCGCGCTGCTCACCGCCGCCCTGCCCCTCGCGCGCAGCTCGCTCACCGCCGCAAGCGCCGCGCCAGCGCCCGCGCCGGCCTCGAATCCGACAGGCGTGCTCCGCGAGATGCTCTTCAGTCCGGGCAACATCACCGAAAAGAAAAACTGCTACGACCGTTTCGATCCGTTGAAAAAACCCGCCCAAAATCCTGTGCTAAAAGCCGAGATGCCTTGGGAAAAAAGCGGCGTGGCCTGGGGCAGCGTCCTCCGCTCGCAGCTGGACGGGAAATTCAAATTTTTCTACAGCACCGATTTCCCCGGCGCGCAGGCCGGCGCCGTGCTCGTCGATAATTCCATGCAGGGCCGCAGCCACTGCGTCGTCTGCTACGCCGAATCCGACGACGGCCTCGTCTGGCGTCGCCCCGCCGTAAATCAATTTTTTCAAAACGAATTTCCCGGCAACAACATCGTTCTTACTTGGGCCGCTTACTACAATGACTCGCCTTCCGTCATCTAAGACCTCCACGAGCCTGACCCGCAGCGGCGCTACAAGTTGATGATGTTTCACCTCGACCCGCAAAACGCCGACCTCACCGGTTGCGCGCTGTTTGTGTCGCCCGACGGCCTGCGCTGGACGTTCACCGGCACGGTCCTGCCATCGCAAGACGCCTCCTCGCTCTGGCAAGACCGCCGCACCGGCCACTACTACGCCTTTCTCAAAGACCGTCAGGGCAACCACCGCAGCCGCATGCTCGCGCACAGCGCCGATTTCCGCACGTGGAGCGAACCGCAGTGGATTTTCACGCCCGACCACGGCGACCACACCGGCACAAATTTCTACAACCAATCCGCCTTCACGCTCTGCGGCCGCAGTCTCGGCTTTCTCAATCTCTACGACCTCACCACGCAGACGACGTGGGTCGAGCTCATCGAAAGCGGCGACAACCTCAACTGGCAGCGCATGCCGTCACGCCCGCATCTGCTCCAACCTGGCCCGCCCGGCAGCTACGACAGCGGCGGCGCTTACGTCGGCCTCGCGGAACCGATTCTCGTCGGCGACGAATTTCGTTATTACTACTACGCGTCCGCCGATCGTCACGATGCCGCCGACACCGGCGGCAACGCCGCGCAACGCCCCGCGCTCGCGTACGCGACCTTCCGCAAAAATCGCCTCGTCGGCCAACAAACCGAACACGACGGCGCCTTCGCCACGCTCCCTATCGTTTGTCCGGGCGGCCGACTGTTTTTAAACTTCGTCTGCGCCGGCGAAGTCACCGTCGCGATCAAACGCCCCGGCTACGGCGGCGAATATCTCGGCTACACCGCGGCGGAGTGCGTGCCGGTGACCGGCGATAGCCTGCGTTGCGAAATTCGTTGGAAAAACCAACCCGATCTCGCCGCGCTCCAAGGCAAAAACATCCGCCTCAAAATCAGCGGCCGCAACCTGATCGCTTACAGCGCCAGCTTCGAGCGGTGAACCAAAAATTACGTGCCCGGTTGGCAGAAACACGATGACGTGAGCGTCACATCGGCGTGGGCCCACACGTGCTTAAAACGCGCCTCAAGTGCGGCGGCTTCGTCGGCGTTTTTGTTCTGCAACCGTAGGCATTGCGCGAGGCCGAAGAGTGACCAGCCGTTGTCGGCGGTGCGGGCGAGGTCTTCACGGTAAACCTGTTCGGCTTCGACGAGTCGATTGCGTTGCAGCAAGGCGGCGCCGAGGGCTTGGCGCACCGGTTGCGCCCAGGCCGGGGGCTCGGCGTAGCGCAGTTTATCTTCCCGCTCGACGGCCGCCTGCAAGGCCGCGAGCGCGGCGTCGATTTTGCCTTCGCGCAGCAAGATTTCGCCGTCGAGTAAGCGCGCCGCGATTTCCATGATGTCGGCCAACGGATTTTTTCGGTAGGTCGCGCCGGCCGGAATCTGAGCACGCGCGGCGGCAAAGGCGCGCTCTTCGGCGCGCGCCCCCACGGGATCGCCTTGCGCCGCCCTCGCGATCCCGCGCGCAAGATAACGCCACGCTCGCGCGTGCGTGTAGCGCGCGATGGGTTCCGGTTCGGCTAAGATTTTATCCCATTGGCCGAAGCGTTTCATCACATCGAAATGCATCGCGAAATAACCGTCGCCGCTATCGGACTCGCGTTTCCACTCGGGCGGCATCTGGGCAAACAGGTCGCGCATGGTCTGGGCGGCGAGCGCGCTTTGGCCGCTCATCATCGCTGCGTAGGTGAGCATGTGATAATCGTGTCCCATATAACTGAGGTAACCACTTAGCGGGCGCCCGGCGGTTTCTCGGTAGCTACGGTTGGCGGCGATGGCTTGAGTGTTGGCGACGATCGCTTCCTGCCAGCGACCGCGGCGCACGTCGATGTGCGAGGACATGTGCACCATGTGGCCGAGTCCGGGCGTGAGTTCGCGCAGCCTGTTCGCCGCGGCATCGCCTCGTCCAGGTTGAGCGGAGGCTTCGTAGGCGTGAACTGCGAGGTGGTTGGCGAGAGGCTGGCGAGGGTTGAGGCGCATCGTCGCTTCGAGTACGGCGACGGCTTCTTGCGTGCCGGGATGGGGTTCACCGTTTTTATGCCACATATCCCAAGGGCGGAGCATCATCATGGCGTCGGCCGTCCAAGCCCCGATGTCGGCATCGTCGGGATGCGAGCGCCACACGGTGCGCATCGCGGCCGCGTAGTCTTCGTCGAGCGGACGCCGCGGGGCTTTCGGGTCAGCGGAAAATCGCGTTTTCATGGCCGCGATGAGCGCGCGCTCCGCCGGCGTGCAGGCGGCAGAAAATTTCTTCGCCTGGGTGAGCGCGGACTCGGCGCGTTCGGCGCGCACGCTGCTCACGCCGACGCTGTTAATATGCGGACTACAAGCGAGCGCGACGCCCCACCACGCCATGGCGCACGTGGGGCTGAGTTTCACCGCGTGTTCCATGGCGCGAAGGCCTTCGTCGTGATTGAAACTCGTGATGAAGGCCACGCCTTGATCGAAATAACGCTGCGCTTCCGGCGAAGCACCGGTGATCGGACGCGTATGCGTGCCGATGCCTGCAAACAAAGGCGGAGGCGCTTCGCCTTTCGCCTCGTCCGCCGCCCGGGCGGTGAATGCGCCTGAGGCGAAAATAATCATCCCCATAAAAACACGGGCGTGGCTGAGGAAATTTTTCATTTTGGGGTCGAGGTTTTAGCGAACGGTCGAGGGGCGACTCAGCCAAGCGCTGGATTTTTACTGGCGCAAGCCACGGCGACTAATCCGACTTACCAATGCCATTTATCCGCCTCGGTAGATCACCGAGTTCGGCTTGGCCTTTACCAAATCGGGCCGAGGAAAAGATACAGCGTGCCACCGGCGCCGCGCGTGCCGCCCGCTGCGATGTAAAACGGTCCAAAGCGCGTATCGATCGAGATAAAGGCGCTCGCGGCTTTTTTCAAATTGCTCAATTGGACCGCTTCATCCTTGGCGAACCCGCCACCGAGCTCGAGGGAGAAGCCGGTGCGAATCGCGCCGCCCAGCGCAGCTGAAAGATTGCCGATGCGCCGCGCCAACACCACGCGGCCAAACACGATTGAGTCACCGGAAACCGACAGCTGATCCGTGCCCGACAGGCGCAAGAATCCGCCCAAGGGTTGAGAGCCATCGACCTGCAAGGAGCCGTCCTGCGAGTGCGCCCACTCGCCGTAGACGTGGCCGCCCCAATTACCGAATTTAAACGCGGAGAGCGCGGACAACTGCGAATGCCAAGAGGCATCGTCTTTGGCGTTTCGGCGGATTGGTTTCTTCACGATCGCATTCACGAATTGGCCGGCCACGGGAAAGGCGATCGGCTCGAGCGTGTCGATGCGCAGCTGGAGAAACTGGCTCGTGTCTTTGACGCGCTCGATGGGTTTACGCGGATCTTCGGGCACAAGTAGCTCCGTGTCTTGCCCGTTGCGCACCAGCCCGACGCGGAGATCGCCCCAGTCGGAAAACTGACGTCCCAGAGCCAGCGCAAACTGCGTACCCTGAACCCCGACGCGTGACGTGCGCCGACCCGAGGCAAACACATCCGTCGCCAATGCGCCGTAAGCCGCCGTCGGCGCCAGATGCCAATCTGAACCTGCGCCGAGCGGTTGCCACCACTCCGTCGCGATCGAACGCTGCGTCCCGATCCGTCCGATGGTGCGCAACTCCGCGCCCCAGTCATTTAGCGACGGGACCACGTGCATAGCTACGAGGCTGTAGGTGCTGTTGTCGGAAAAATCACTGGTCAGTTGGAGGCCGAGGCGCAGGCGGCTGCGCGCCCAATCATCCTCCGTGATGCGGAGGGTCACATTGCGCTGGCCCTCGGTGTCCTTGATATCCGTCGTGACGCGGCCGACATCCGCCCGACCATAAATACGGCTGGCCGCTTGTCGCACTTCCTCGGCAGTGACGGATTCCCCCATGGGCAAACGCATCTGCGCGGCGATCATGGCGGGGTTTATTCGTTTCGTCCCTTCCACTTGGATCGAAGCCAGCGGGAGCGCGTCATTCGTTTGCGCCGGTCCGACGTGGAGGCGCGTGCTTTCTTTCGCCGCATAAAGTTCGGGCGAAACCACCAGCGCCTGCAATGACGCGGCCACGCGTTGCACGGCGTCCACTCCGGCCTGCATCGCGCGTTCGTGCGCGTTAAAATCCAAAAACGTCACGCCCGTGAGGTCCGGCGAAATTAAGATATCGTGAGGGCGCAGCTCTTTTAACGAACTCTGCACGTTTTGCTCCGTCAGGATGTTGATCATCTGCTGCGCCACACCCAACGAACTCCCGAGCGCGCTTTCTCCGGCCAGCGGCGTGCCGACGTTTACCGCGATCACGATGTCCGCGCCGAGCGCGCGCGCGAAGTCGACCGGCAGATTGCGCACCAAGCCGCCGTCGACGAGCAAGCGGCCCTTGACGCGCACCGGCGCAAATACGCCCGGCACCGAAAGCGACGCACGGATCGTCATGAACAACGGAACGTCCGACAACTCCACTAACTCGCCCGTCAACAAATCCGATGCGACCGAGCGAAACGGCAACGCGAGTCGGTTAGCCGGGAGATCGTGCGTGCCCGACGGCAGCAAACGCATCAGCGCTTGCTCGAGCGCCCCATTGCCCGCCGTGGATGGCGGCAACGTCAGACCATGCCGGTCGACGCCAAATTCGATCCGCGTGGGCAACGCGATGTCTTCCTCGCGCCGCCGAAACGTCAGCTGATTACGCGGCGGTCGATCCGCCACCACGAGGTCCCAGTCCGTGGTGCGCGCCATTTTTTCTAATTCCTCGATGGATTGCCCCGCCGCAAACGCCCCGCCCACCACGCAGCCCATGCTGGTGCCGACCACGATATCGACAGGCACCTTCATCTCGCGCAACGCCCGCAACACCCCGATATGCGCAAAGCCCCGCGCCCCTCCGCCGGATAAAACTAACGCGACGCGCGGGCGCGCGGTTCCCGTTAGTACCCGTTGATCCGAAGGAGTCTGCACCTGTTGCGCCACCGCCGCCGGCGACAAACCCGCCAACACGAAAACTAAAGTTAAAACTAAGCGGAAACCGGACGGATGATTACGTTGCACGCCATCCATCGCTACAAAGACAATTATTTGCGTCAATCTAAAGATCGATGCTGCCTAGCTTCCTGCCCGCGGTTATGACTCTAAACGGAGGCTGATTAACGCTTAGAGAAAGCCCATTTAGGCATTTATTGCCATTAAGGATTTTTCGCGACGCTGAAACGCCAATATTCACTGGAAGCCGCCGAGCCAAGGTGCTTGGCCAAAAATTCGCGAAAGGCGGGGTCTTCGTTACCGCGCAAGGCTTCGACGAGGAGCGGCAAGATCCGCGCGCGATCGGTGGCTTTGATGTCTTCTTTCGGCCATTTTTTCGCGGGGTCGGCGTAAGGCGCGACGAGGCGAAGCGCGGCGCGGAGGTTGCGACCGTCGGCCGTCGAGAATTTCCAGAGGTCCACTTCGACGGATTCGCCGAGGCGCGCGAGTCGAACGAGCGCTTCGAGATTAAAACAGGAGTAATCGAGCGACTTGGTGCGCGCGAGTTCGAGCGGCTGGCGGCCATCGGGCTCGATCTGGCGTTGGATGCGTTTCGTCGTGGCTTGAGCGACGATTTTTTTGGCGTCGGCGACGCGGCCGAGATGGAGGGCGAGCGCGACGACTTGAACATCGTACCAAGAACCGTGGTTGTTTTCCGCGGCCGCTTCTTCGCGACCATTTTTGCTCGTGGTGACCCATTCGTAGTACGTCGTGAGCCAGCCTGTCATCGCGGTCGAGTCCGCGGCGGACCAAGCCGGCGAGCCTGCGATGAGGGCGAGCCCGTCGACAAGATTGCTCAGATGGCGCGCTTCGAGAATGCCGATGCCGCGGCCGTGGTTTATACCGGGAATGGCTTGGGCGTATTCTAGTGAGGGGTTCATGCGCGTGGCGCCATCGAGAAACCACGTGCGTGTGAGCGTGGCGGCTTTTTCGGCGAAGCGTTCGTCGCGCGTAAACCAATACGCGAGCCCGAGAGTTTCGACGGCGTTACACGTACGGCTGAACGCGCCGGAATCGGTGCCGCGTTTGCTGTCCGGATTCACGCGGCCGTCGTCGCGGATGTAGGGCAAGCCATCGGATTTTTTTGGATCCGGCCACCAATACGGCGCGAAGCTAAAATAATCATGTTTATCGCCGCTCGCCGCCGTCCGGGTTTTATCCATGACCGAAGCCGGTTGGAGTTTGAGGAGACGATCCGCCTCGGCGCGCAACAAGGCCAAAGCTGGTGCGAGTCGCTCATCGCCCGCGGCCAAACGTGCCCTCGAAGCGACGAGCCCTTCAGGGCGAAGTACGACGGTGCACGGCGCTTCGACGGCACGCGCCAAGACGCAGCACCCCAGTATTCCGCCGCAGATTAAAAAACGTAGGTTGAAATTCATGGTTGAGGAAACGAATGACGCCGAGACGCGGCGGATGTTGTGAGCGATTATAAAATTATAAGCAGCTAACCCCGATTACCGTTTTCTCTAAACCGAAACCTAGCGCATTTAAACGCTCAACCTTGCCTCAACCACCCATCGCCGCCAGCCGCGCCGCGACATCGGCGCGCAAACGCTCGATGTGTCCCAGCGTGAAATCGCGCACACTCAGCGTCTCATCCGCCACGAGCGGCGTGAGGTCCATCGCCAGCGAGATCGCGTTCGTCTGATCCGTCGCGTGCGAATTGAAAAACGTGGCATTCGCCAACCGCCGACCCATCGCGGCAAGGTCGTAGCGTTTGCCGCCCGCGATCTGCGACTCAAACACGCCGACCAGTTTCGCCGCCAACTCGGGATTCGCACTGGCGTCCATCGGAACTTTTTCATTGTCCGCAAGCCAATCAAGATCGCGCCAGCCTTCGACACCGAGCACGCGCGCCGGACGTTGATCTCGGGGCAACGCGCGCAACGCTTCGATGCAGCGCAGAAAACAAGCGACGTGCGTGTCGTGCTTATCCGCCGGCTGGTGTAGATAAACCACCTGCGGCCGACAGCCGCCAAAAATCGCAGCGAGATCGGCGGCGACGCCCGCGTGACCGGCTTTTTTCACATCCGCGCTCGGATGCGCGAGCTGCAACAGGAGGTTGTACGCGCCGAGCGAGGCCGCCGTCCGCTGCTCTTCGCGCCGGATGAGCTGCATTTCGGCGTCGGTCACGTGTGCAAATTTCCCGGTGCGCGCTGAGCCCGCGCCGTTGGTCATGACCACGCCGGTGAAAAACCGATCGCTCCGCCCCAGACAATCCGCCACCGCCGGATAGGCGTTGATCTCGATGTCGTCTTGGTGAGCGATCACGCACAAGTGCGTCGTTCGTGCGAGCGCCTGCGCCGCATCACCGCCGCTCGGCAAAAACACATCAGCTTCAGGCCGGGAAAATTTCATGGGCAACGCCGCCAGCGCGGGTTCGTTATTTTTTCGCCGCCAACATCGCCACGACGGCGGCCTCGTCGAGCTCGCCTTGTACCGCGTGCAAATGATGCAACACGCCCATGCGATCCTCGGGGCTCGAGCTGGAAATCTCCAGCATCCAGTCTTCCGTCTTCGGCGCGTCGACGATCACGACGTCGGCCCACGCGATGACTTCGGCGGCGTCGATCATGCCTTGAGTGAGGCCGCGAATGAAATACTCGGCCATGGTGCGGTGATTAGGAACGGTTGCCATAATGGAGAAAGCGAGTCCGCCGCGCCGCCTCGGGTCAACCTCGCGTGTATTCCCCCCACGCTTTTTAAAACAAACGCGCCGGATAAAGGCCGCGCGCCACGAGATCCGCGATCGCCGCCTGCACGCGCGGCTTATCTTCACGGTACGTCACGCCGAACCACGTACTCGTCGTCGGCAACACCCGCACCGTCGCTTCGGCGCGCGCGACCATACCGGCCACCGCCGCGGGCAAATAGAACTCCGACTTCAGCTCCGCGCCTTTCTCTTTTAAAAATTCCCGAAACTGTACATCGAGCCCCGCCAACACCGCGGGCGTAAAACCCCAGCAGTTCATCGAAACGGTTTCTTCGCCCGAATATTTTTGGCCCGCGCCCACTTCGCTCGCGAGAATGCCCGTCTGCTCGACGATGCCGCGCAGTTGACCTTGCTGCACCGTGCACACTCCGCGCGAAACCGCGCCGTGCTCCGAAAGCGTCCGGTCCAGGCGAAAACCCACCATCGCAAACTCCGCTAAAATCGTCGGCGGCGGCCGATGACCCGACATCGGATCGTAACCTGTCGCGGCCCGCGCGGGTGCGGCGAGAAATTTTCCGAGCTGCGCAAACGAATCCGCGCCGTAAAAATCATCGGCGTTGATGACCGCGAAATTTCCGTCGAGCACGGCGCGCGCGCACCAGACCGCGTGGCCCGTCCCCCAAGGTTTCTCGCGACCCGCTGGAATAGAAAAACCCACCGGCAACGCCGCGAGCGATTGAAACACGTAATCCACCGCGATGAGCCCGGCGTATTTGGCCGCCACCTGCGTTTTAAAAAGCTCCGCAAATTCTTCCCGAATCACAAACACCACGCGCTTGAAACCAGCGCGCACCGCGTCGAACACCGCGTAGTCGAGCACGGTCTCGCCCGCGGGCCCGACGGGATCGATTTGTTTGAGGCCGCCGTAGCGCGATCCCATTCCAGCCGCGAGCACGAGGAGCGAAGGTTGCATCGCCGCAGCCAACCTAATCATGCGGAAAGATAAACTCGGAATTAAAAAAATCGCGCCGCCGATCTGGCTTTGCCGCCACGCTTAGCCGCGCCCGCCCTTGAGTAACACCAGAAAATCCGTCCCCTTGGCCTCAAACTCGCGCCAATAACTATCCTCGATTTCCTCGAGTCGTTTCTCTTCTTCCTCGTTCAGCTCTTCGGTGAGCTTCGTCGCACCGAGCTCCGCACGCAGGTCACGCTCCGCCAGGCGCTCCACCAACTCGCGCCAAAAGGCATCCTCGGTAAAGCGCGCCAGTTTTTCGAGCACGGGGCCGCTTTCCAATTTTTCCGAAGGCTGAAACTCATCCTCCGCCACTTCCTCCACGAGATCCGCGCAACCGAAGGGCGTCGCGAGTGCGAATAATTTCTGCGCCGCATCGGCGTAACGCTCGGGCAAAATATCCGGCGTCTCACTGTCGCTGCTCGCGACGCGCAAACCCATGTAAGCGAGTTCGAGGATGCGCGCGTATTCCTTGGTGGTGAACGTGACTTTCATGCGCCGAAACAGGAAGCCCCGCGCCATCCCGCGCAAGGCCGGAGTGCGATTTTCTGCGCGGCCCGTTTAACTTTGCGGCACGTCGAAGCTCACCGGCATCGCCACTTTTACGTCGACCGGTTTACCTTTGCGTCGCGGGGCTTTAAACAACCACTGCGAGACTGACGTGGCGGCCGCCCAACCAAATTCTGGCGCCGATGCGGACACGATCCGCGGCAAACGCACGCGGCCATCTCGCGCGATCACAAACTCGATCATCGCTTCACCCTTCGCCCCGCCCGCCGCCTTGAGCGCCTCCGGAAAACGCAACGGCGCCTGATACAACGGCTCGATTCTTTCATCGAGTCCGCCCGCCGAACGGAGCGCATCCGCTCGCGCTTCGTTCACCAACTCGACCCAGGGATCCTGCGCCTCCGCCGGCGCGACTTTAGGCACCGCGATAAATTCAAATTTCTTCACCAATATGACCGGTTCTTTGCGCCCATCGGTTATAGCCGGACGAAACCGCCACGTCTCCATCGCCGCCAACGCCGCGCGGCCAAATTCCGGCTGCGAGGCCGAGCGCACGTTCACGTCCGTCACCGCCCCGCTCATTTGCACCGTAAATTCCACCACAGCTTCACCGCCATCACCGCGCAACAAGAGCCCGTGGGGCCACACCGCATCCGTCACCAACACCGGTTGCGGTTTTAATTCTGGCACCGTGCCATCCGGCGCCGTGATGGCGTTGGCGGCCAACACGTCCGCGCGATTGCCCGCGATGGTGTCAAACGTCACTTCGCCGACAAGCTGGGTCGGCACTGCGAGGTCGCCTTGTTTCGCGGGCGTAAACTCCCATTTTTTTAACGATGCCAGCGCCGGCAGCAAAAAATCCGTATGCGAGGTCGCGAGGATTTTTGGCTGCAACACCTGGCCGGTCGCATCGAGCCGACAGGAAAATTCCACGCTGCCGGGTAGTTTCCTTTCGACCAAAATCGCGGGGTATTCGCCCGGTGGCGTCTGCTTGGGCTCCGCACTCGTCATAGGTGAAGCCGCTGGCTGGTTGCTCATATCCGTGAAGTGATTCGCGGGCCAGCTCTTCTGCCCCTTCGCGGGATCGAAGTGCAAAATCACATCGAGGCAGCTCGTGATGGGTTTTTCGTTTTCGACGGCAGGCGTAAAAGTCCACGTCTTGACCGCGGCCAACGCCGCTTCGCCGAGGCGTGCATCCGCGGCCTTGAAAATGCGCGCCGAGGTGAGCACGCCTTTATCGTCGACGATGAAGCGGATGACCGCCCGTCCGCCGAGTTTTTGTTGCAGCGCGTCGGCGGGGTAAACCGGAGGCTTCCACGATTGGATCATGGCCGGTCCATCGACGAGGGAATTGTCCAAGGGCGCCGCCGCGCCCAGAGCAGCGGCGGTCAACCCACCGCAGATCATCAGGCCTAAAATGATTTTCATAGTTTTTTAATAATTTTCGTTTAATTCGAACCTAATAATTTCTTGCATCCGCGTCGCGACCGGGCGCCCGTTTTTGAGGCCGGGATTGAACTTCCAAGTCATGATCGCTGCCGTCGCCGCCGCGCCGAAATCTTCGTGCGTCGCCCTGAACGTCCGCGCATCTCGGACCTTGCCCTGGTCATCCACGATAAATTCGACCAAAGCCGCCCCGGCGATACCCGCTCGGCGCATCCGTACCGGATAACGTGGCCGGCCCTGAAACGTCACCGCGGGCTTCACATCCAGCGTTTCCAACGGCAGGATTTCCAGCGCACTCAACTTCGTTGCTTTATTTTTGCGATCCTCATCCGACAGCGAAACACAGCTCGTCAGCAACAAAGCCATCATCGTACCTAAACCAAAGCTCCACAATGTTATGACACAAGATATGCGGGGGATTTTCATGGGGTAAATCCACCCAAAATCCCGCCACCCTTGACGTCAATTCGCTAAATGGTTGCAGCGATTATTTAGGTCAGCTGCCGGGCCGGGCGCGCACCGCCACCCGACTAAGGCCAACGCGCCGGCCCGAACGTCTCAAACCTCCACGACCGCCAAACCCTCCAGAGGGGGATGCGCGGCACCCAGGCCCGGCCCGTGCGTGACCGAGCTGATACGCACGTCGCCGCCGACCACGTTCACGCGCGGCCAACCGGCTGCATTCGCCGCCCGGCAATACACGTCGCCGTGCTCCTTCAACACATGCGCTTGCACCGCCGCCGGCCACGCCGAGAGGCCTCTGAAATAATGGTGGCCGTTGCGCTCCACGCTCGTCACGCCCAACGCCGCTTGCACCGCAAGATCCTGCAAGAGCGCCACCGGTCCGACGTTGCTCAAATCTTCGCCGCTCATCAGACCCATCTCGCCGGCTGCACGCCGCTGCGCCAAACGACACGCGTTGGCCACGCCTTTGAAAATGCCTTTGCAGTTTTTGTGACTCGTCCCGGCGTAACCGAGCGCGAGCGCCGCCGGCATGCTGCTCAATTCGCCGTCGGATTCGTCGATGATGATCGGCGGCCGCTCCGGCCACGCTCGCGCCAACTCGCCGATCGCCGGCGAGAGCGCGACGTCGCGGTGCCAAGGCTGCTCGATAAACCACAACCGCGGCCACAACGCCGCCAATTCTGGCGCCGCCATCAGCCCACGCATGTAGTCGGCGAACGCGCCGACTTCGCGAAAGCTCTCGTTGCCGTCGAGCGAGAAAGCCCAATCGCGGCCCGCGCATTCGCGCGCGAAAATTCCCGCCATGCGCGTGAGCCGATCGCGGTCGCGCGCCGCCTCGCCGTTGATTTTGATCTTAAAATGCCGCAGCCCGTAAAACCGCACGCACGCATCCAGCGCCTGCGGCAAACCATCGTCCACGCGCTCTTCGGTTGTGATATCGCCGTCTTCGAGCGCATCGCCGAGCCCCACCGTGTGCCGCGCGATCAACGTCGCCGCCGGTTGCGCCGGCAGCCAATCCCGCGGCGCCGAACCCGCGAGCTCGGGCCGCAAGGCGCCGAGATCTACGCCAAAAATATTTTCCCGCAGCCCGGTCGCAAAACTCACGCCGCGCGCGCGGCCAAACGCATCGATCAAGGCGCGCTCGACGAGCGACGTCCCGAAATGCGCGAGCAACGGCGGTACTTTTTTCCCGTCATTGCCGCGCTCCGCCCAAGCCACCTGCGCGGCGTACAACTCACGCCAAAAATCAAACACCGTCGGCGCCCGGACGCCGCGCGCGTGATTCACCGCCGCGCGGATGACAGCGACCATGTCGTCGATCTCGTCCAACGGCGCCCGCGCCGGATCTTTGGTGAACCATTTCGGCGGAAGATGATCCGCGGCGATGCCGGTGGCGGTGCGGCCGTCGATTTCAAACGTGAGCGCGAGGATGACGTGCGGCAGCTCCGTCATCGTCGCGATGCCATAGCGAAACGGCATCCGCGCCCGCAGCTCAATCCGGTGCAACCTGGCTTCTTTTAAAATAATCACCTTGGCAGCATCTCTGACCTGTTGGGTGCCGTGCAACCCTGCGGCGGGGTCGCTTTATTTTTGATCGATACGTCATTCTACTTCCAACACCGGCCGGCAAAACGCACCGGAGCAGCCCGGCCAATTGAGCGGCAGCGCCCAGAATTTCTGCGGCGCGGGCAGCGCGAACACTTCCTCGGGAAATTTGAGTTCTTCGACGACCCACACGCCCGCCCCGAGCAAAATCGTGTGCGTCTCGGCGTTGAGCGGACCGCTGCCTCCAATCGAATAATGATCAATGCCCACGCCACGCACCCCGCGCTCGACGAGCCAGCGCGCGCCCGAGGGATCGACAAACGGCGAACGATAAAGCCACTCGTCGGTCATCGCCCGACGCTCACCCCAACCCGTCGCCAACAACGCAATTTCCCCCGCGACCAGCCCCGGCAATTTCGCCGCGAGCAACTCCGCCGTGATCGGCGCAGCTGGCGCTAAGCCACGCACATCGCCCATCCGCGCCGGCCCGACAAATGTCTCCAGGGGTAAATCGGAAATGCTTCGGCCGCCCGCGATTTTGTGCAACGGGGCATCGAGGTGGCTGCCGGTGTGCGTCGCCATCGCGATTTCCTCCATGCGCCAACCGTCAGCCGGATGATCCGCCGTGCGCCGAAACGACACCGGCGGGTGCACGGGGCAATTAGGCGCGCGATCAAAAAGAGGTTGAGACAAGTCGATGAGACGCATGGCGAGAAGCGGTTTGAGCGAAAGGGGCGAAAGCCACCTCCCACGACGCCAACCAGCCGCCCGAGAGGCAATCGCCGAGTGCTTCCTGCCGAGGCCGGACGGAAGCGGATTTGCGTTTTTCGCCGCGCCCCGTAGTCTGCCCGCATGCCCCGGTTACTTCTCGTTCTCGCCTTTTTCACTCCCTTCCTGCCCATGTCTGCCCAAGAAGCCTTCCCGCCCACCGCACCCGGCACCGCAGAATTAAAAACCCTGCCCGCCGGCGTGCTCCTCCGATCTGCTGGACGCGGCAACTACTTCGACGGCGCGGATAATCTCTTCGGCCCGCTTTTTCGCTACATCTCGCGCCACAAGATCGCCATGACGACGCCGGTCGAAGCGCGCATCAACGACGCCGCGATGTATTTCTGGGTGGCCACGAGCGAACGCGCCAAAGTCGCCGGCAATGAATCCGGCGTCGAAGTGATCAACGTACCCGAGCGCCACGTCGCAAGCCGCGGCGAACGCGGTGGCTACTCGCGGGAGAATTTCGAAAAAGCCCGCGACGCGTTACTCGCTTGGATGGCGGATCAAAAACCCGCGATCGAAGCCGCCGGCGAAGCCTACGGCGTGTATTGGAACGCGCCCTACGTACCGTTTTTCATGAAGCGCTTCGAGGTCCACGTGCCCGTAAAAAAGACCCAAACTCTGCCTTGAGCGAAAACGGTGGGTGGATGGGAAAGCGTTAAAAAATCAATCTGCCTAGATGGAACTCGAAGCCATTTCTCGGCGCAGCGTGATCACGCATTCGAGGTGACGCGTTTGCGGAAATAGGTCGAAGGGCTGGACGTCGGTGAGCACGTAACCGACCGCGAGGAAGCCTTTGAGGTCGCGCATCTGGGTCGCGGGATCGCAACTCACGTAAACGACCGTGCGCGGGCCGAAGGCGAAAAGTTGGTTGAGGAACGATTCGTCGCAGCCTTTGCGCGGGGGATCGATGATGACGGCGGTGTCGGCAGGCGCGAAGATCGGATCGAGTCCGGCGAAAATCGTCGCAGCGTCGCCCGCTTGAAACGTGGCGTTGGTGATGCGGTTGGCTTCGGCGTTTTGGCGGGCGAAACGGATCGAGGACTCACTGAGTTCGATGCCGGCGACGCGTTCAAAAGCGGGCGCAGCGCTGAGTGCGAAAAGTCCGCTGCCGCAATACGCGTCGACGAGAAACCGCGCGCCCCCAGCGGCGGCGCGCGCGCGCACGTAGGCGGTGAAGGCGGGCAAGATAAACGGGTTGTTTTGGAAAAAATCGCGCGCGAGGAAGTGGAGTTTTAAGTCACCGACGGTTTCGGTGATGATCGCTTCGTAGTCGGTGGTGACTTGGCCGCCGGCGTCGCGGAGCAAGAGCGTGGCGGCGCGCAGATATTCGCCGGTCGCGGCGCGGGTGTGGATGGCGGCGCGCGCGGCGGGGAGCTTTTCATTGATGGCGTCGGTCGCGATGTCGCAGCGCGGGACGTCGATGATGTCAAAGCGCGTGCCTTGGCGCAGAAAGCCGATGGGCGGCGGCGTGGCCGGGTCGCGCGGCGGGTTAAAATGCGGGGTGATTTTCGAGCGGTAGCCGTAGGGTTTGGGCGAACCAATGACGGGGTTCACGGCGTGCGTGACGCCGGCCATGTGTTCGAGCAATTCGGCGACTTGGCGCTGTTTCCACAAGAGCTGCTCGGAGTAAGTGAAATGCTGATATTGGCAGCCGCCGCAGCGGGTGAAGAGCGGGCACACGGGTGCGATGCGATGCGGCGAAGGCGTGAGGACGGAAACGAGATCCGCCTCGGAGTAATTCTTGTGGTTGCGAAAAATGCGGGCGCGAACGCGTTCGCCGGGCAGACAGAAAGGCACCATGATGACCCATTTGGCGGTGGGGTCTTCCGGATGCGGAACGCGGGCCAGGCCCACGCCGTGATTGGTGAGCGTGGCGATCTCCAGCTCGAGCTCGGTGTGATACGGGAACGGGAGGTCGTTGGATTTCTTTTTGGGTTTTACCACAGGGAACACAAAATACACGAAAGCGAAGAAGACGAAGAGGATTCTTTTTTCGTGTGTTTCGCGGGTTTCATGGTGCGCTGGTGGTGTGGCTCCCGAAAAAATCACCAGTCTCCAGAATCCGCGCGTGAAACAACTCGTGAAATTGCGCGACCGCCGGCCGCGCGACGAAGCGGGTGTATTTCTCGTCGAAGGCTATCGGGAAATTCGCCGAGCGCTGGAAAAAGGCGTGAAGCTACAAGAAATTTATTTTTCTCCCGAGTGGTTTTTGGGCGAGAACGAGCCGGTCTTGATAGCGCAAGCTGAAGCGGCCGGCGCGGTGGCGTTTGAGCTGACGAAAGAGGCTTTTGCCAAAGTGGCGTATCGGGAACGGCCCGATGGATTACTCGCGGTGGCGCCGCAATGGCGGCGGGCGTTGGCCGATCTGCCGGAGAAGAAAAATCCCTTTTACCTCGTGGTCGAAGCGATCGAGAAGCCGGGAAATCTCGGCACGATTTTGCGCAGCGCGGACGCCGCGGGCTGCGACGCGGTGATTGTGTGTGATCCCGTGACAGATATTTTTAATCCGAATGTCGTGCGCGCTTCGACTGGCGTTTTGTTTTCCGTGCCGCTCGTGGTGGAAGAAAGCACGCGCGTGCAGGCGTGGTTGCGGGAAAACGGCGTGCGCTCTGTGGCGACGACGCCCGCCGCGGAAAAAATTTACTCGGATGTCGATCTGCGCGGTCCGCTCGCGGTGGTGATGGGCAGCGAACAATACGGTTTAAGTAAATTCTGGTTGGAAAACTGCGATGTGCCCGTGCGCATTCCGATGGCGGGACAGGCGGATTCGTTGAATGTCGCGATGGCGACCATCATCACGCTGTTCGAGGCCGTGCGACAGCGGGACTGCGGGAAAACTTAAACCGAGGTCGGCGGCGCGAGCCGATTCACCAACACGCGATACGGCGGGAGCAAAGCGAGCGCCATGAAAAGTTTTACGCCAAGATCGCCCACCGCGAGTGGAAGCCATGCAATCGCCGAACCCGCAAACGCGACACCGAAGAAAATCGATGTGTCGACAACGGACGCCGCAGCGGAACCGAAGAGCGGCGCCTTCCACCAACTCGCGCGACGCAGCCGGTTGAAGACGGCGACGTCGAGGAGTTGCGATATAATAAAAGCCGCACCCGAAGCGAACGCGATGCGCACGGGCGCAAACAGCGCGGAAAGAATCAGCCCGACCGAAAAACCAACCCAAGCGACGCGACGCGCGAGCGCAGGACCGGAAGTGCGGTTGCAAACATCGGTGACAAAATACGCCACCGGGTACGAGAACGCGCCCCACGTGAGCCACGGATTGATGGGAAACTGCACGAGTAAATTGGACACGAGCACGATCGCGGACATCGCGAGCGCGGGCGGAAGAATTTGGCGGACGGTCATCATCGGGAGACGGAGGAGAAAGTTGATTTTTCGGCGCGAAGCGAGGCCACGAGTTCGGCGGTGCCCGCCGCCATGCTGATGCGCGGCACGTAACCCAGATCGCGCCGCGCGGCGGTGAGGTCGAACCAATGATCTTTGGCGAGTTCCGCAGCGATGAAACGCGTCATGGGTGGTTCGCCGCGGAGCGGAAGTAAACGCCAAGCGGTTTCACAAAGCGCACCCAGTGTACTCGCCGTGCGCAGAGAAATTTTTCGAGTGACCGGCGGTTCACCAAGGGCAACGAGCAGCTCATTAATCCAAGCCCAAAGATAAACCGGTTCGCCGTTCGTAATAAAATACGCCCGCCCGCCGACCGATTGCGGCGACATCGCTGGATGCTGGCCTGGTTCTGCGCGCATAGTTTCGCCACCACGAGTGTCACCTATTGGGTGACACTGATTTTTTTTGGCTGTATTTAAAGTGTCACCTAATAGGTGACACTGGGTGAGGGCGTGTTCAGCGAGGAGGTGGGCGTCGACGGCGTTTTCGACGTGGACCATGTCGACTTGGTTTTGTCCGTCGCCGACGATGCGGAGCTGGCCAGCGCGCGCGCGGGCGAGCACTCGGGGCACCAAATGGGGATCACCGACGCCCCAAATGAGATGTGGCCGCAGAGCGACCGTGCGAAGCGATGAGCTATGGGCGGCGAGAACCTCGCGTTCGGCGATGGCTTTGGTGAGGGGATAAGGGCTCGGGCACGCCGTGGTGAGCGGGAGCGATTCGTCGGCGCCGACTAGCGCGCGGCCGTTGTAAACAACGCTCGGGGTGCTCGTGTGGATAAAGTGTCGGACGCCGTGCTCACGGGCTCCTGCGAGCAGAGCGCGCGTTCCGAGGACATTGGTGCAAAAAAAATCATCGTAGCGACCCCAGACGCCGACTTTGGCGGCGGTGTGGAAAATGGTGGTGATGCCGGCGCAGGCTGCTTGGACGGCGGGGGCGTCGTCGAGCGAAGCACGGATAAAACGAACCCCGCGTTTTTCTAAGTCCGGCGCGGGGGTGCGGCCGAGAATAGTCACGGAGCGTCCGGCTGCGAGCAGACGTTCAACGAGTCGGCGACCCAGAAAACCCGTGCCACCCGTGACGAGGACGCGGGAAAGCTCTGGCGAACGAGACGCAGCCGGCGCGTTGGATGGAGAAGCAGGCATGAGGGGTGCGTTCACGGCGGAGTATCGCTCTCGTAACCTTGGGCGGTAGCGGCCCAAGCGGTGAGCGTGAGGCGATGAATTTTGGCGTTGTGCCGAACGTCGACGGGGAACGCGGGGTGAAAATAAAAACGCTGGATCGCCGCAGTGTAAGGTTGTGCGAGAGCGAGGGCGCGCAGCTCACGCGCGAGGACGCGGGCGTCGGCGGAATTGCGCACGTGGGTTTCGATCACGATAGCGGGCAACTGTTCAGGTGCGCGGCCGAGGCCGATAAGCGCGCAGCGTGTGGCGCGCGGGTGCGGGCGAAAAACCTGCTCGCAAGGTTCAGTGTATAAAATGCCTTGAGCGGTGATGACGCGTTCGGCTTTGCGGCCGCAAAACCAAAGCCGGCCTGCGGCATCCAGCGTGCCGCAATCGCCGAGACGATGATAAGTGCCTTCGGCCGAAGAAATTTTGGCGAGCGCCGTAGCAGCCGAAAGCGCATCGTACGCGCGCGTGACAACCGGACCGGTAGCGATGATTTCGCCAATCTCGCCGGCGGGAAGTTCGTGAGCGTCGGCCAAGGTGGCGAGAGGCGCGTCGGTGGGGGCGATGATTTTAACGGTGATCTCTTGGACCGGGCGACCCACGCACGCTCCGAGGCCACGGGCGGCAGCGATTTCATCAGCGGAAACACTGGCGAGAGGCAAAGATTCGGTCGCGCCGTACGGACTGTGAAGTTGGCCGTGCGTTAAAAAAACGCGCGATGAGTTCCAGAGCGAAGCGGGGACCGGAGCGCCGGCGCATAAAACGCGACGAAGGGTCGGCAGGGTGATTTTTTGCGCGATACAGTGGTCGCCGATTTTTTTCCAGAGCGTGGGCGAGCCGAAGGACGTGGTGATATTTTCCTGGCGGATGGCTTGGACGATCGCGGCGGGATCGAGGGCGGCGGGGCGCTTGGGGTCGATCTCGGGAACGATGGTGGTCAGGCCCAGCGCGGGGTTGAACAACGCGAAGATGGGCAACAACGGCAGATCAATCTCGCCGGGACGAATGTCGTAGGTGGCGCGGATCAGGCGGACTTGGGCGTCGAAGTGGCCGTGTTCGTAGACGACGCCTTTGGGGGCCCCCGTGGAACCCGAAGTAAAAAGAATAGCCGCGAGATCGGTGGCGCGGCTGTGAACGAGCGGTGCGGACGCGACCGAAAATCGCGCACCGGGAAACGTGAGACGCGCCGTAAGGGAACCGCTGGCGGGCACGCGGATTTTCACCGTGGCAAACGCTCGCCGGCAGACGTGGCTAAGGAAGCGCGCGAGCGGCAGGCCGACAAGCGCGCGGGGACGGGAGCGCTCGACGCAGGTGAGGAAATTTTTGAGCCCCATGCCGGGATCAATGACGACCGGAACGGCACCGATTGAAAAAAGTGCGAAGGCCGCGGCGATGAGCGGCAGGCCTTGGCGGACCATGACCAAGGTGCGGTCACCGGGCTGGATGCCAGCGTCGGTGAGTTTTTTTTGCCACGCGGCGACCTCGGCGGCGAGTTCGGCGAACGTGAGGGTAAGATAATCAATGTCGCCGGTGGGCGTGCGGCCGCGGGGGATTTTGAGGGCGGCGGTCGTGGGCGCGGACGTAGCCATGAGCCCGAGGTGGCGGGCGATGTTGGCGTTGGCGGCAGAGGCGATCACAGGGGCGCAGGTTTGCCGATGGCGCGGGTGGAGCAAAGAAAAACCCCGCGGGTGCGCGGGGTTGAGAAGATCGAGCGCCGTTGGGACGACGCGAACATTCGCCCAGAAAGCTCAGTAATCGTGGAGCGTGATGAGGCCCCAAAGAATCGTGGTCTTGGTGCCAGAGGGGTTGCCGAGGCCGACGATTTTGGTGGTGTCGGCCGCGAACGTTTGCGGGGCGGGGGGTTGGAAAGAGTTGGTGGCCACGGTGACAGCGCCACCGAGCACGGTGGTTTCTTTGCCGCCACTAGGCGTGGTGCGGGTGGCACAACCCGCGAAGAAGGACAACGTGGCGGCCAAGATGAGCGTGAGGGGGAGTTTAGTTTTCATCAACGGGGCTGAGGGTAAATCAGTTGGATTGGAGAGATGGAATAGAACGAAGGAGGGTGGCCTGCCAAGGGAGAAGCACGTCGTCGAGCGCGGCGGGGGCGTGGGCGAGTTGGGCGAGTTGAGCGCGATTGGCGATGAGCGTGGCTTCGATGGCTAGGGTGGCGGCGATGCGATCACGGTCTTCTTTGATGCGATCGAGACGAGCGAGTTCGGTCTGGGTAAGCGAGCGGCGATTGGTGTCGCGACCGGGGCGACGCGGGAGGGTTTCCGGGTCGCGTTCAAAACCAGCGCGAAGGGCGGCGCTGAGCGAGCCGATGAGGCGGTCGTGGCGTTTACCGAGATTAACCTGTGCGAGAATGGCTTCCTCGGTCTGGCCGTCTTCGGCGGCGTAGGCGATGTCGAGGAGGAGGTCGTTGTTGCAGACTTTGAAAGGAGGCGTGTCGATGCGCTCGGCGCTGGTCTCGCGCCAGTGCCAGACGGCGTGGAGAACGGGCAAGCCACGGGCGCGGAGGCGTTCGCTGCGGCCGATGCGCCAGTCGTGTTCGGTGGCGGGAGCGAAACCCGAAGTGCCGGCTTCGATCTGCGCCGTGCATTGTTGGTCGAGCCAATCGAGGCGATCGAGGGCGGCGAGTTCGCGGGTGAGGAGATCGCGCAATGCGGGCAGGTACCAGACGTCGAGGCAGGCGTAATCGAGGAGTTTGGGCGTGATGGGGCGACGGGACCAGTTGGCTTTTTGGCCGTCTTTGTCGAGTTGGACGCCGAAATGTTCTTCGAGGAGCGCCGCGAGCCCGATGCGTTGGCGCCCGAGCAGTTGGGCGGCGAGCATGGTGTCAAAAATACTTTTAGCGCGGAAGCCGCAGCGATCGTGCAAGAGCCGCAGATCGAAATCGCTGCCGTGCATCACCAGATGAAGTTCCGCGAGACGTTTCCAAAGCGGCTCGAGGTCGAGACCGGGCGCAAGGGCGTCGACCAAGAAAACCTCTCCGTCGACGAGAAACTGCAGCAAGCAAACGCGGACTTTGTAATGATACATGTTGTCCGCCTCGGTATCGAGGGAGACTTCGTCGACGCGGTCGAGCGCCGCCAGCAACGCGGTGAGCGCACCGGGTTGCTCGATGAGCGTGAAGCTCGTCGGTCGCGCAGAAGGCAGCGCCACGCGCGATACGACGCGCGGAGCAGTGGAATCGACGCCGAGAAGACGGCGCACGGTGGACGGCAGAAAACGGGAAATCATCTCAACGAAAAAATCAAC
>Ga0114972_10000358_pt1 | contig 33935 bp, 31 predicted proteins | sample M_140807_EF_Meta_FD_87354 | JGI IMG/M metagenome (GOLD analysis project Ga0114972, IMG submission 87354) | Freshwater microbial communities from Lake Montjoie, Canada to study carbon cycling - M_140807_EF_MetaG | ecosystem: Environmental > Aquatic > Freshwater > Lake | place: Lake Montjoie...
ATCTGCCACGCTGATCCTCCTTGTCTCTAACTCATCATACAGGCGACGGGCGCGCCGCAAAACCGCCCTCCCGAGTCTCGCCGGCGCGCGACACCGAAATGGTATGGCTGTACCCTCCGAGGCCGGTCGGCGGCTGGCGAAAGATTGCTATTCCGCAATCTATGGCCCGTGCGGCTGACGGGGTTCGGGGGAAGACATCGATGCGTCGACGCGCTGTGTTGTTCGCGCCGCTGCTGCCCTGGCCGGCGCTCGCGCAAGGGGCTTGGCCGGTCAGGTCAGTGCGCATGGTGGTGCCCTTCGCCGCTGGGGGGTCGGCCGATGTCGTGGCCAGGCTGATCGCGGTCGGGTTGCAGGAGCAGCTGGGACAACCTGTGGTTGTCGAGAATCGGGGTGGGTCGGGGGGCGTGATCGGCTCGGAAGCGGCGCTTGCCGCCCCGTCCGATGGGTATACCGTCGTTTTTCACACGCTGTCCTCGGCGGTGATCAACGCCGCGCTCTACCCCAAGCTCGCCTTCGACATGCGCGCCAGCTTCGTGCCGGTCGCCCTGCTCGGCACCCTGCCCAATGTGGTCATGGTGACCCAGAAGCTGCCGGCACGCACCCTGCCGGAGTTGCTGGCCTTGATGCGGACCGCGCCGGGACGGATCACCTATGCCTCCTCCGGCGCCGGGACCATCACCCATCTCTCGGCCCATATGCTGGCGATGATGGCCGGGGCGCAGGCGACGCATGTGCCCTATCGCGGCTCCGGCCCGGCCTTCGCCGATCTGCTGGCCGGCAATGTCGACATGATGGTCGATACCATCAGCACGACCATCGCGCCGATCAAGGCCGGGCAGGTGCGCGGCCTGGCGGTGACCAGCGCAACCCGCGCCGCCGCCCTGCCGGATCTGCCGACGGTCGAGGAAGCCGGCCTCCCTGGTTATGTCACCGAGAACTGGCACGGCATCTTTGCCACCGCGGGCACGCCGGCCCCGGTGATCGCGCGGCTGGAGGCGGCGTCCCAGGCCGCGGTGGCCAGCCAGCGCGCCCGGCTGCTCGATGCGGGTCTGGCCCCCCGGACCGAGACGGGCGCCACCTTCGGCGCCTTCTGGGATGCGGAACTGACCCGCTGGCTGCCGATTGTGCGGAGTTCAGGCGCGACGCCGGATTGAACCTGGCGCTTGCCCGTGATGCGCGGGCCGGCGCAGCCTCGGCGCCAGGATAGAAATCACAGGGGGGCAGGTGCGATGACGGACAAGACCGGCTTTGTCGGGCTCGGCAAGATGGGCGAGCCGATGGCGCGCAATCTGCTGCAGGCGGGTGTGCCGCTCGTCGTGCACGATATCGATGCGCGCAAGGTCCAGGCGATGAGCGCCGAAGGTGCGGCGGTGGCGGCCAGCCCCGCCGCCATGGCCCGCGAATGCCAGCGCCTGATCTGCATGGTGGAGACGACGGCGCAGGCCGAAGCGGTGATCGGTGGCTTTGCCGAAGGGGCCCGGCCCGGGGCCATCGTCATCTGCATGTCGACGATCGATGTCGCGGCGCTGCACCGCCTGGGTGCGATGCTCGCCGAACGCGGCATCGCCCTGCTCGACGCCCCGGTCAGTGGCGGCACAACGGGTGCCGCGGCCGGGACGCTGAGCGTCATCGTCGGGGGTCCGGCGCCGGCCTTTGCCGCCTGCGCGCCGTTGTTCCAGACGATGGGCGGCAACGTCTTCCACATGGGTCCGCTGGGCAACGGGCTGGCCATGAAGCTGATCAACAACATGCTGCTGCAAGTGCAGGTGGTTGCCATCGCCGAGGCTGCGGTCCTCGCCACCAAGGCCGGGCTTGATCTCGAGCAGATGCGGCAGGTGATCGGCGTCTCCACCGGCCACAGCATGGCCTTCGAGCGCAGCTTTCCGCGTATGCAGACGCGCGATTTCTCGCCGTCCGGCACCGCTGACATTTCGTTCAAGGACCAGGAGCTGGAGACCGCGCTGGCCAAGCAGCTCGGCGTACCGATGCTGCTGGCGAACGTCACCCAGCAGGTTTACCAGATGGCCCGCGCCGCCGGCTTCGGGAAGGAGGAGGGCGCCTGCGTGGTGAAGGTGCTGGAGCGCCTGGCCGGCGTCACGGTCGGCCGGATGAGCTGAGCGCGACCATACCAGCGGTCAAAGGATTTGACCGCCGGGATCAGAGCCCGAGCAGCTTCTTCGCATTGCCCCCGGCCAGCGCCGCCCGCGTTGCCGCATCGAAGCTCTCGACCGCGCAGATATGGCCGAGCGGATCGCTATCGGCCATGTCGAAGGGGAAGTCGGTGCCCATCAGGATATGATCGACGCCATAGACCTTCACCAGATACTCCAGCTGATGGGGGCTGAAGACGATGGTGTCGAAATAGACCTTCCTCAGATACTCGGTCGGCGGCTTCGGCAGGGCGCCGCGGGCATCGGTGCGCGCGCCCCAGGCGTGGTCGATGCGACCGGAATAGGCGGGCAGGAAGCCGCCGCCATGCACCGCCAGGATCTTGAGGTTCGGATAGCGTTCCAGCACCCCGTCAAAAATCAGATAGTGCAGCGCCATGGTGGTATCGAGCGGATTGCCGATGACATTGTTGAAGTAGAAGCGGGCGAAACGCTGCCCTTCGGTGAAGCCGTTCGGGTGGATCATCACCAGCGCGCCCAGCCGTTCGGCTGCCGCCCAGACCGGCTCGAAGGCCGGGTCCGACAGCTCGCGCCCGCCGACATTGGTCAGGACCTGAATGCCCTTGAAGCCGAGCGGCCCCATGCAGCGCTCCAGCTCCGTCACCGCCTCGGCCGGGTTCTGCAGCGGCACCGTGCCCAGGCCGAGGAAGCGGTCCGGCCGCGCGTCAACGAAGGCCTTGATGCCGTCATTGACCATCCGGTTGCCGATGATGCCGTGCTCGCCCGGTACCGTGTAGTAGCTTTGCGGCGGCGCCGGGGCGCAGAGCTGGATATCGATCCCCATGGCGTCGAGTTCGGCGAGGCGCGGCCCGTGCTGCGTGCCCACGGTCCTGCGGTCCGCATCCTGCTTGCGGTTCAGCGCCTGCGTCGCCGGGGTGCTGAAATTGGTCAGCGGGATCGTCGCCGGGTCGAGGTGCGGCGCCACATAGGCACCGGCCTCCGGGACGAAGACATGGGCGTGAATATCGATGGTCACGCTCTCCGGCCGGGTCTCGCGCCCCGGCTTGCCGTGCCGGCGCGCCGCGGTGGCGCCGTAGTGATTGCTCTCCGCCATGATCTTTCCCTCGCTCGTTGCAGGCGCCGCTCAGCCGATGCCGGCCAGCCGGGCCAGGGTGGCATGGATCGCCGCCGTGTCCTCCCCGCCATGTCCCTGGGCGAGCGTGGCCGCGTGCAGCGGTAGCACAGCGCTGAACAGCGGCACCGGGCAATCCAGCGCCGCGGCGAAGGCGCCGATCACTTCCAGATCCTTCGACCAGGTGCTGTTGCGCATGGTCGGCGGGGCATAGTTGCGGTCCGCCATCATCCCCGCCCGCAGCTCAAAGACGCGGGAGGTGCCGGCGCCGCTTTGGACCAGTTCGACCACCTGCTTCGGGTCGAGACCGGCCTTTTCGGCCAGTACCATCGCTTCCGCCGCCGCCAGGTTGTGGATCGCCACCAGCAGATTGGCCACGAACTTCATCTTGGTGCCGTTGCCGAAAGCGCCGAGGTCATAGACCGCCCGCCCGAAGCCCAGGAAAAGCGGGTTGAGCGCCTGGATCGCCTGGGCATCGCCGCTCGCGTAGATCACCAGATCCTTGCGCTCGGCCTGCGCCCCGGTGCCGGAGATCGGGCAGTCGAGCAGGGTATGCCCCGCTGCCCGCAGCACCGCCTCGGCAGCGTGCTTGTCGGCCAGGGTGAAGGTGCTCGCCTCGATGATCGTGCGTGGCGCAAGCCCGGCGCCGGCGATCGCCGTGGCGGTCGCCAGCAGCGCGTCGGGCTTGGGCAGGCTGGTGATCAGGACCGGCGCTGCGGCGGCTGCGGCCGCGGCATCGGCGCAGATCTCGATGCCCGCCGCCACCATTTCCGCCCGCCGGGCCGGGTCGGTATCGAAGCCCAGAACGCGCCAGCCGCCGGATTTCAGGTTGCGCGCCATCGCGCCGCCCATGATGCCGAGCCCGATGACGCCGACGATCCGTTCCATGACGTTGCCTCCTGCAGGCTGGTGATGCAGTTTGGACCGAGGCGCGGAAAGGGACCAGCCATGGCGCATATCGGTATCGCGGGGCTTGGCCGGATGGGATCGGCGATGGCGCTCCGACTCCTCGAACAGGGCCATGCGCTGACCGTCTGGAACCGCTCGCCGGGGCGCACGGTGCCGGTGGTCGGGGCCGGTGCCGGGCTGGCGGCCTCGCCGGCCGAGCTGGTGCGGCGGAGCGAGATCGTCATCACGATCCTGACCGATGCGACGGCGATCGAGGCGGTCTATGGCGGGCCGCAGGGCATCCTCGCCGGCGGGCTCGATGGCAAGCTGGTGATCGAGATGTCGACGGTCCGCCCGGAGACCGCCAAGGCGCTCGCCAGCCGGATTGCGGCGGCGGGCGGCCTTGCGCTGGAATGCCCGGTCGGCGGCAGCATCGGGCCGGCCCGGCAGGGACGGCTGATCGGCCTGGCCGGCGGCAGCGAGGCGGCCTTCGCCCGCGCCCGGCCGGTGCTGGAGGGGCTGTGCCGCCGGCTGGAGCATTGCGGCCCGGCGGGCGCGGGCAGCAGCATGAAGCTCGCAATCAACCTGCCGCTGATGCTCTATTATCAAGCGTTGGCCGAGGCGATGACGCTGTGCGGGCATCTCGGCCGCGATCCCGCCTGGCTGATCGACCTGTTCGGCGATACGACGGGTGGCTCGAACGTGTTGAAGGCGCGGGGCGGCAGTATCGCCAAGGCGCTGGGTGGCGATTTCTCCGATGCGACCGGGGTCGATCTCGACCTGCTGCGGAAGGATATGCGCACCATGCTGGAGGAAGCCCGCGCGCTCGGCGCGCAGCTGCCGATCACCGAGGCGACGCTCGGCATCTATGACCGCGCCTCGGCCGCGGGCTGGGGCGGGCGCGACGGCGCCGCGGTGCCGGCCTACTGGCCCTCCGTCGCGGCGGGGTCGTGATGTTCACCCTCTATGGGCATTGGCGCTCGCTCGCCGCGATGCGGGTGCGGATCGCGCTGGCGCTGAAGGGGCTGGCCTATACGGAGAGGTCGGTCGACATCCTGGGCGGGGCGCAATTCGCGCCGGCCTATGCGGCGATCAATCCGCAGCCGGCGGTGCCGGCCCTGGTGGTCGATGACGGACCGCCGCTGTTCCAGTCCATGGCGATCCTCGAATGGCTGGAGGAGACGCAGCCCGACCCGCCGCTGCTGCCGGCCGATCCGCGCGGGCGGGCGCGAGTGCGCGGGCTTTGCCTGATCGCCGCGGCCGATAGCCACCCGCTGCTGGTGCCTCGGGTGCGCGCGCGCCTCGCCAGCCAGTTCGGCGCCGATGAGGCGGCGATCGCCGAGTGGTCGCGGTATTTCATGGAAGCCGCCCTGGCGGCCGCCGAGGGCCATATCGCCCGTGATCCGGTGCCCGGCGACTGGGTGCATGGCGATGCCCCCGGCATGGCCGATATCGTCCTTTACAGCCTGCGCGCGGGGCATGAGCAGCGCGGCGGGACGCTGGAAGCATACCCCAGCCTCGCCCGCATCTTCGCGCGCTGCGCCGCCGATCCCCGCTTCGCCGCCGCCCATCCGCGCCGCCAGCCCGGCGCGCCCGCGGCATGAGGGCGCCGCTGCGCGGCACGGAGATCTTCTTCGACATTGACGGCCCCGGCTGGGTGCCGGACGGGGCCGCGCTGCGGCAACGCCCGGTCGCCTTCGCCATCCATGGTGGGCCGGGCGGCGACCATAGCGGCTTCAAGCCGGGCTATGGCGGCCTGACCCGGGCGATGCAGGTGGTCTATTTCGACCATCGCGGCCAGGGGCGGTCGGGGCGTGGCGATCCCACGCGCTGGACGCTTGATGAAGCGGTCGAGGATATGGAGGCGCTGCGCCAGTATCTCGGCTGCGGCCCGATCGTCTCGATCGGCACCAGCTATGGCGGGATGGTCGCGCTGGCCCATGCCGCGCGCTACCCGGCCGCCGTCTCGCACCTGATCGCGGTGGTCACGGCCAGCCATGGCGGCTTCATCCCGCGCGCCCAGCAAATCCTCGCCGAGCGGGGCAGCCCGGCGCAGCAGGCGCTATGTGCCAAGGTCTGGGAGGGCGGCTTCGAAAGCGAGGCGGAGCTCAAGGACTACTTTCGCGTGATGGGCCCGCTCTATGCGGTGCGGCATGATCCGGCCGCCGCCGAAGCCGGCATCGCCCGCACCATCCACAGCCCGGAGGCGCTCAATCTTGCCTTCAAGCCGGACGGTTTCCTGCGCCGCTTCGACCTGCGCCCCGAACTGTCCCGCATCACTGCGCCCACGCTGGTGCTGGCCGGTGCGCGCGACTGGATCTGCCCGCCGGAATTCGCCGAGGAGATCCATCGGCTGATCCCCGGCTCGCGCCTTGTTGTCATCGAGAACGCCAGCCATTCGCTCCGCGTCGATGCGCCGGAGCGTCTGATCGCCGAGATCATCGCTTTCACAGAAGGAAATTGAGCATGGCCGAGCCCATCGTCTTTGACGGCACCGTCGAATGGTCGGGCGAGAATCCCGGCATTTCCCTGAAGACCGATCCTACCGGACCCTTCACCGCGCTCGCCAGCTTCTTCCGCGTCGTGCTCTCGCCGCACGGGCGCGGCCATGCGCTGGTGCTGGCCAGCACGCCGGCAGCGGGCGCGGCGCCCGGCAATCTGTGCCTGACCGATAACGAGCCGCTGGCGCGCTGGCTGATCGCCAACTACGTCAGCCACTTCGGCGCGTGGAAGGGTCTGCCCGCCCTCGGCGGGCTCCGCTTCGTGCCGGCGGAGACGGTGCGCTCCTCCGGCGATCCGGCGAGCATGTACACCGAGGAAGTGAGCGGCGGCGGCACCACGGTGCGGCTGACCTGGCGTGGTCTCGGCGCGCCCTTCTGCTTCGCCCTCGGCCCGGCGCAATCGGCCACCGGCCGGCACCATATGCCGAGCGTCTTCATTGGTTGCGCCTCGGCCAGCATCGAGGTGAACGGCGCGGCGCTGCCCGGCCAACCGGTGCCCCGCGTGGTCGCCGGCCATCCGATCAGCACCGCGATGCTGGCCTTCAGCGAGACCTGGGTCCGGGTGCCCTAGCCATTATATTTTTCAGAGCAGTATCCGTTCAGGTGAGGCCACCTGAACGGATACTGCCCTAGAGCGCGATGCGTTGAGGCGGAATCGCCGAAGGCGCTGAATCGCGCGATCCAACACATGCTAGCGTGAGCTGCGTGAACGCATGTGAACGCAGCATGCCCTAGAGCGCGATGCGTTGAGGCGGAATCGCCGAAGGCGCTGAATCGCGCGATCCAACACATGCTAGAGCGGGCTGCGTGAACGCATGTGAACGCAGCATGCTCTAGGGTCCCGGCCCGGGGCTCCCCCGCCGTGCGCCCCGGCGCCTATACTCCGCCCATGCCGACCGAGATCGAGCGCAAATTCCTGGTCGTTGACGACCGCTGGCGCGGCGCGGCGCTGGGCCCCGGTCTGCGCCTGCGGCAAGGCTATCTGCGGGGTGGTGGCGGGCCGCAGCATCCCCTGGTCCGCGTCCGGCTGGCCGGGGAGCAGGCATTCCTGACGATCAAGGGGCCGGGGCTGATGATCCGCGCCGAATACGAATACCCGATCCCCCTGGCCGATGCCGAGGCAATGCTGGGCACGCTCTGCGCGCCGCCGGTGATCGAGAAAACCCGGACCCGGGTGGCGCATGCCGGGCTGGTCTGGGAGGTGGATGTCTTCGCCGGCCATCTCGGCGGGCTGGTGCTGGCCGAAGTGGAACTGGCCGATGCGGCCCAGCCGGTGCCGTTGCCGCCCTGGGTGGGGCGGGAAGTGACGCAGGACCCGCGCTATCTCAACAGCGCCCTGGCCAAGGTGCCGGCACCGCCGCCCGGCTGATCAGCCCGCCAGATCGAATTGCAGCGCCGCCAGCCGGCGGTATAACCCGCCCCCGGCCAGCAGCGCGGCGTGATCGCCGCTGGCGACCACCCGCCCGTGATCGAGCACCAGGATGCGGTCGGCCCGGCGGATCGTCGCCAAGCGGTGGGCCACGACCAACGTCGTGCGACCGCGCGACAGCCCGGCGAGCGCCTGCTGCACCGCCTGCTCGCTTTCGGCATCGAGCGCGCTCGTCGCCTCGTCCAGCAGCAGCACGGCGGGGTCGCGCAGCACCGCGCGGGCGATCGCCAGGCGCTGCCGCTGGCCGCCCGAGAGGGTGACGCCCTTGGCGCCGAGATGCGTCGCGTAGCCGGCCGGCAGCGCCGCAATGAAGCCATCGGCGGCGGCGGCACGGGCGGCGGCGCGGACCTCGGCCTCGCTCGCCCCGGGGCGGCCGAGGCGGATATTGGCCGCCGCATCTTCGGAGAAGATCACCGGGTCCTGCGGCACCAGGCCAAGCCGGGCCCGCAGCGCGGCCGGTGCGAGGTCGCGCAGGTCGATGCCATCGAGCGTGATGTGCCCTTCCTGCGGATCGTAGAAGCGCAGCAGCAGGTGCAGCACCGTGCTTTTGCCCGCGCCCGAGGGCCCCACCAGGGCGATCGTCTCGCCCGGTTCGACCACGAGATCGAGGCCGTCGAGCGCCCATTGTCCAGGCCGGGTCGGATAGCTGAAGCGCACGCCGGCGAAGACGATCCGCCCCAGGACCGGCTCCGGCAGCGGGCGCGGCGCGGCGGGGATGCGGATCGCCGGCGCCACGCGCAGCACCTCAAACAACCGCTCGGCGGCGCCCGCCGCCCGCTGCACCTCGCCCCAGACCTCAGAGAGCTGGGCGCCGGCATTGGCCAGCATCACCGCATACAGCACGAAGGCGGCGAGCTCACCGCCCGACATGCGGCCGGCCACCACGTCCCGGCCGCCGACCCAGAGGGCGAAGATGATGGTCCCGAAGCCCAGCGCAACAACCGCAAACAGCAGCGTGGCGCGGCTGGCGATCCGCCGTTGCGCTGCCATCACGGCAGCTTCCTGGCGCTGCTCGAAGCCGGCCTGCACCTCCGGCTCCTGGGTGAAGGCCTGCACGGTCCGGATGCCGGAGATCGCCTCCTCGACCGCCGCGGCGACATCGGCCACCCGTTCCTGCGCCGTGCGAGACAGGCGCTTCTCCCGCCGCCCGAACAGCACCAGCGGGACCACCACCACCGGTACGATCAGCAGCACGATCGCGGCCAGCTTCGGGCTGGTCACCAGCACCATGGCGAGCGCGCCGAGCCCGATCACCAGGTTGCGCAGCCCCTGGCTGACCGCCGTGCCGATCAGCGCCTGCAGCAGCGCGATATCGGCGGTCAGCCGCGCCAGCACATCGCCGGTGCGCGCCGTCTCGAACCAGGCGGGGGAGAGGGAGAGCACATGCGCGAAGACATCGCGGCGCAGATCGGCCGCGACGCGTTCGCCCAGCCAGGAGACGAGGAAGAACCGCAGTGCGGTGAAGCCGCCCAGCAGCAGGACCGTGCCGAACAGCGCCAGCGCGGTGCGGTCAAGCGCGCCTGCCTCGCCCGAAGCGAAGCCGGCATCGACCAGATGCCGCAGCGCCTGCCCGAGGCTGAGCAGCAGCCCCGCCGAGGTCAGCAAGGCGATGCCCGCCAGGATCACCCGGCCCCGGTAGGGGCGCAGATAGGGCAGGGCGAGGCGGAGAGCGCCGATATCAGAGGTCACGCGGCCATCTTGCCATGCCTGACCGCGCCCGCCAGCCCGGCTGCGGGCGAGGGATCCGGCGCATCAGCGATTCCGTCTGCGGGGATCAGGCGCTAAAGCAGCCCGAGGCGGAGGCGGGACGGGCGGATGGCGGCGGCTGGCGGACAGGGCAAGGCGCGGTGAGTACCGGTCTTTTGATCGTGCAGACCCTGAACGGGCTGCAATACGGCGTGCTGCTGTTCCTGGTGGCGGCCGGGCTGACCCTGGTCTTTGGCGTGATGGACTTCGTCAACCTCGCCCATGGCGTCCAGTACATGCTGGGCGCCTATCTGGCCGCAACGCTGGCGACGCTGACCGGCAGCTTCTGGGGAGGCTTGCTGCTGGCCCTGCCGGCCGCCCTGCTGTTCGGCTTAGCGCTGGAATGGCTGGTCTTCCGCCATCTTTATGCCCGCGATCATCTGGCCCAGGTGCTGGCCACCTTCGGCGTCATTCTCTTTCTCAGCCAGGCCGTGCGCGCCATCTTCGGCACGGCCCCGCTGCACATGCCGCTGCCGGCGGGGCTGGAGGGCGGGATCGAATTGCTGCCCGGGCTGCGTTACCCGCTTTATCGGTTGGCAATTCTCATCGCCGGGCTGCTGGTCGCGCTGGGGCTCTGGCTGCTGATCGAACGCACCCGAGCGGGGGCGCTGGTGCGGGCGGGGGCGAGCAATGCGCCGATGCTCTCGGCGCTGGGGATCGATACCGGGCGGCTGTTCCTGCTGGTCTTCGCAGCCGGCGCCATGCTCGCCGGGTTTGCCGGGGCGATGGCGGCGCCGATCCTCAGCGTTGATCCCAATATGGGTGAGACGGTTCTGATCCTCGCCTTCGTGGTGATCGTCATCGGCGGCGCCGGCAGCATCCGCGGCGCCTTCCTCGCCGCCCTGCTGGTCGGGCTGGTGGAAACGCTCGGCCGTTCGCTGCTGCCCGATCTCCTGCGCCTCGTCCTCGCCCCCGGCCCGGCCCGCCAGACGGGCGCCGCGCTCGGCTCGATGCTGGTCTATCTGCTGATGGCGCTGATCCTCGCGGTCCGGCCGCGTGGGCTGTTCCCGGCGCGCGCGGGCTGAACGGGATGCGGCTTGCGCTGCTGCTTTTCGCGGCGCTGGCGGCCGCGCCCTTCCTCGGCTTCGGCGCGGGGCACCAGCTCACCCTGCTGGCGCATGGGATGATTCTCGGCATCGCCGCGCTCGGGCTGTGGCTGCTGGTGGGTGGCGCCGGCCTCGTCTCGCTCGGCCACGCTGCGATGCTGGGCATCGGCGCCTATGCGGTGGTGGCGCTGGATGACCTGCGGATCACCGAGGCGGCCGTGGTGGTCCCGGTGGCGCTGCTCGCCGCGGGGCTGTTCGCGCTGGCGACGGGGGCGGTGGCGCTGCGGACGACCGGCGTCAATTTCATCATGATCACCCTGGCCTTCGGCCAGATGGCCTTCTTCGCGGCCGGCTCCCTTGCGCTGTATGGCGGCGATGACGGCTATACGCTCTATGGCCGCACCACCCTGGCCGGGGGGCGCTGGCTGGCCGACCGGCTGGTCTTCCACTTCGTCTGTCTCGGCCTGCTCGGGCTGGCTTTCCTGGTGATCCACATGCTGCTCGCGGCCCGCTTCGGCCGGGTGCTGCGGGCCGCGCGGGAGAATCAGTCCCGGACTGAGGCATTGGGCTTCGATCCCTATCCCTATCGGCTTTTGGCCTATGTCGTGGCCGGGGTGCTGGCCGGGCTGGCTGGCGTGTTGCTGGCCAATTCGAACGAGTTCGTCGCGCCCAGCTACCTGGCCTGGCAGCGGTCCGGCGACCTGCTGTTCATGGTGATCCTGGGCGGTCTCGCCGGGCCGGAGGGCGCGATCCTCGGCGCCCTGGCGCTGGTACTGGCCGAGGAATGGCTCGCCATGCTGACCCCGCATTGGCGGCTGATCCTCGGGCCGCTGATCGTCCTGGCGGCGCTGTTCCTGCCGCGCGGCCTGATCGGGATACGGCGGCATGACTGACCCGGTGTTGCGACTGGAAGGGCTGCGCAAGGCCTATGGCGGGCTGCTTGTCACCGATGCGGTCTCCTTGGACGTGCGGGCGGGGGAGATCCATGCGCTGATCGGGCCGAACGGCGCGGGCAAGACGACCCTGATCGGCCAGGTCGCCGGCACGCTGCGCCCGGATGCCGGGCGGGTCCTGCTCGATGGCCGCGATATCACTGGCCTGGCGGTGGCGCGCCGCGCGCGGCTGGGTCTTGTCCGCAGCTTTCAGATGATCGCCGTGCTGCCCGGCTTCACCGTGCTGGAGAACGTCGCCCTCGCGGTGCAGGCCAAGCACGGCTCGTCCTTCCGCCTGTTCCGCCCGGTCGCGCGGGAGAGTGGGTTGAACCGCGCGGCCATGGTGGCGCTCGATCAGGTGGGGCTGGCGGCCCGGGCGACGGCCCGCGCGGGGACGCTGGCGCATGGGGAAAAGCGGCAGCTCGAACTGGCGATCGCCCTGGCCCAGTCGCCGCGGCTGCTGCTGCTCGATGAGCCCTTGGCGGGCACCGGGACCGAGGAGGCCGAGCGGCTGGTCGGCCTGCTCGGCGCGCTGAAGGGGGGGGCTGCGGTGCTGCTGGTCGAACACGACATGGACGCGGTCTTCGCGCTGGCCGACCGCATTACCGTGCTGGCGCTGGGGCGGGTCATCGCCAGCGGGCCGCCCGCGGCGATCCGCGCCGACCCGGCGGTGCGCGCGGCCTATCTGGGCGAGGCGGTGGACGCGTGCTGAGCGTTGAGGGCCTCGCCGCCCGCTATGGCGGTGCCCAGGCGTTGCAGGGGGTGAGCCTGAGTGTGAGCGCCGGCGAGGTGGTGACGCTGCTCGGCCGCAACGGCATGGGCAAGACGACGACGCTGCGCGCCATTATGGGGCTGCTGCCCGCCGCCGGTGGCCGGCTGACCGCCGGGTGCATCCTGCTGGATGGCCGGCCGATCGAGGCGCTGGCGCCGCACCGCATCGCCCGGCTTGGCCTGGGTCTGGTGCCGGAAGGGCGGCAGGTGTTCCCGACCTTGAGCGTGACGGAAAACCTGACCGCGACTGCGGCATCCCGCGGCGGTGCGGCGCCGCGCTGGACGCTGCCGGGGATCTTCGCGCTGTTCCCCCGGCTGGCCGAACGCCGCGGGCAGCTCGCGCGGCACCTGTCGGGCGGCGAGCAGCAGATGCTGGCGATCGGGCGGGCGCTGATGACCAATCCACGGCTGCTGATCCTTGATGAGGCGACCGAGGGGCTGGCCCCGCTGATCCGCGCGGAAATCTGGGCGGTGCTTGGACAATTGCGGGCCGAGGGGCAGGCGATCCTGATCGTCGACAAGACGTTGTCGGCGATGCTGCGGCTGGCCGACCGGCATGTGATCCTGGAGCGGGGGCGGAGTGTCTGGACCGGCGGTTCGGGGGATTTCCTCGCCGATCCGGCACTGCGCGCGGGCCGCCTCGCTGTCTGATACCAACGGCGCGAGGCTTTGACTCGTGCCGCGCGCCTCAGGAAGCCGGAGTTTTCTGCCCGGGGGTTGAGAGACCATAAAAACCAATACCAGCGATCAAACGATTGGACCGCTGCGCCCGGCCCGCGCTTACGACCGGTTAAGCGAAGCGCGCTACCGTCCGGACCGGCAATGCGGGTGAATGGGTCCATGAAGATCGGCTACGACCGCGATGCGGACATCATCGTGAAGGGGTTTCACGTCGGCGATTTCGTCCGGCTCGTGGCCGATCAGGGTGGCGATCTCGGCTCCGGTCGCGCGGGCGATTGGGGGCTGGTCACGGCGGTTGATGCCGCCGGGCGGCTGACCATCAAACGCGCCGGCTATTCGGCGCCGCGCAACGCGACGCTCGTCTCTCTCTCGGCGGTTCCACCCCGGCTGGTCCGGCCATGCGATGCCAATGGCCGGCCGAAAGCGCTGCAAGCCGAACGAGGGCGCCTTTCCGCCGCGCTCTGGGGCGGCCAATGGGACCGGCGGGGCTGACGCCGGGCGACTGACCGGCGGCGAGCCCATCCCAGGGCCGGCCCTGGCTTGCCGATCCGGCTGCGGCATGGCGGAATGCCGAGAAGGAGCACCAGCGCTAAATAGCCGGAGAACCCACCCATGCTGCGCCGCCTCGCGCTTCTTCTCTGCTGCCTTCTCGGGCTTCCCGCCAGCGCGGCGGAGTTCGCGCCGACCCGGCCGGTCCGCATCATCCTCCCCGTCGCCGCCGGCGGCAGCGCTGATGTCATGGCGCGCATCGTCGCGCAGGGTTTGACGCCGCTCTGGGGCCAGCAGGTGCTGGTTGAGGCACGCACCGGCGCGGGCGGCCATATCGCCGGCGAATACGTGGCCAATAGCCCGGGCGATGGGCATACCCTGCTGTTCGGCACGGTCGGCATCCACGCCGCCTATGGCATGTATCGCCGCCTGGGCTACGACCCGGCAACCCAACTCGCCCCGGCTGTGCTGCTGGTCGAGGTGCCCTTTGTCGCCACGACGCATCCGGCGCGGCCCTGGCGGACGCTGGCCGAATTCACCGCCGCCGCCCGGGCGAGCCCTGGGGTCATCACCTTCGGGTCGGCCGGCAACGGCACCTCCACCCATCTGGCCGGAGAGCTCTATCAACTGTTGGCTGGCGTGAAGCTGCAGCACGTGCCCTATCGCGGCAGCAGCCAGGCGTTGAATGATCTGCTGGCCGGCACCATCGATGCGGTGTTCGACAACCTGCCGGCGATCCCGCCGGTGGTGCAGGACGGCCGGGCAAGGCCGCTCGTCATCACCACTGTCGCGCGTTCGGCCAGCCTGCCGGGGGCGCCGAGCGCGCCGGAGGCCGGGCTGCCCGCCTATGTCACCAGCGCCTTCTTCACCTTGGCCGCCCCGGCCAGTACCCCGCCCGCGGTCCTCGATGCGCTGAATGCCGATCTGCGCGCGGTGCTGGCCCAGCCCGGCGTGCGGCAACGGCTGATCGACCTGGGCGCCACCCCGCGTGGCCTGACGGTGCCCGAAATCCGCGCCTATTTCCTCCGCGAGACCGAGACCTGGACCAAGGTCATCGCCGCCGCCGGCCTGAAGGTGGAGTGATACTAGAGCGCGATGCGTTGAGGCGGAATCGCCGAAGGCGCTGAATCGCGCGATCCAACAAAGGCTACAGCGGGCCGCGTGAACGCATGTGAACGCAGCATGCTCTAGCGGTCAAATCCTTTGACCGCCGGTCTTGTTTGTCTGGCCCTCAATCGCCGGGCGGACACCTCTGGTGTCCTCAGGCGCGCGGCGGTGGCCGCGGCGCCCGTGCGGGCGCTCGGCACGGGTCAAAGCCTCGCGTTGCTGGCATGACGCGCGCGCGCTGCCCGGGGCCGCTATACAAGCCCGCGCAGCGCGAGGGAGCCGCCGCATGATCGATCTGATGGAAGCCGTACTGGGCATTGCGGCCGAGTCGCCGCTGGCCGCGCTCCGCGCCCGCCGGGCGCCGGCCCGCGCGCATGCCGAGGGCGCCTGGCGGGAGTTGGTCCTGCCGCCAACCCCCGGTGGCCTGAGCCTGCCTGAGCGCGCTGCGCTGGCCCTACGAGTGGCCTTGCTGGAAGGTGCGGCGCCCTTGGCCGCGCATTACCGCGGCCTGCTCGCCGAATGGCCGGCGGTGCAGGCGGCGGCCGAGTGTTTCCCCGCCGTGGACGACGATGATCGCCTCTCCCTCCTCCTGCGCTTTGCTGATCTGGTGGCGCGGGCGCCGGGGCGGTGTGACCAGGCGGCGATCGACGCGCTGACAGCGGCCGGGCTTTCGACGCAGGATATCGTCGCGGCGACGCAGCTGATTGCCTTCGTCCCCTATCAGACCCGGCTGTTGGCCGGGCTGCGCGCCTTGCAGGCGGCGGCATGAGCGGTTTCACCCTGGGCCCGGTCGGTTGGCGGCCACGGGTACCGCCGGTGCGCGCCGAGCAGGCGAGCCCGGCGCAACTCGCCGCGCTGGAGGCCTGCCCGCCGGCGCAGCGCCGCTCCACCTATTTCCTGACGCTGGCCAACGATCCCGGCTCGCTCGGCGAACGCGGCGCGCTGTTCACCGAGGTGATGTACGCCGAGGGCGGGCTCGATCGCGCCGATCGGGAACTGGCCACCGCCGTCGTCTCCATGGTCAATGGGTGTGTCTATTGCACCAGCGTGCACGCGCAGCGCTTCGTGGAACTGACCGGTGAGACGGCGCTGATGCAGCGCCTGCTGGCGGAGGGGCTGGACATCCCGCTGGCGCCACGCTGGCGTGCCATCGTCGATACCGCCATCCGGCTGACCGCCGCGCCGGACGCCTTCGGCCCGGCCGAGATCGCCGCGCTGCGGGGGGTGGGGCTCGACGATCTGGAGATCCTCGACCTGATCCATGCCATCGCCATGTTCGCCAACGCCAACCGCCTGATGCAGGCGCTTGGCCAAAGCATCCTGCCGGGCGGCGCGCGGGCGGGCTGAGGGAGGCGGGGCGTCTTGGCTGGCACCCGGCTTGCTGTTCCCCGTGCGGTCCATTAGGCCAGTCGAAGAAGGAGCCATCGCATGATCGATCGCCGCCGGGCCCTCGCCCTTGCCACCCTCGCCCTTGCCGTGCCGCGCCTTGGCTAGGCCCAGGCCGCCCCGATCAAGATCGGCATGAGCGGCTGGACCGGCTTCGCGCCGCTGACGCTCGCTGATCGTGGCGGGCTGTTCAAGAAGCACGGCGTCAATGCCGAGACGGTCTTCATCCCGCAGGCGCAGCGCCTCGCCGCCCTGGCCTCCGGGGCGGTGCAGGGGGTGGCGACCACCGTCGATACCCAGCTCGTCTGGTCCAGCTCCGTGCCGCTGACGCAAGTGCTGGTGCTTGATCGCTCAAAGGGCGGCGACGGCATCGCGGTAAAGCCCGGCATCGGCAGCATCGCCGAGCTGAAGGGCAAGACAGTGGGCGTCGATGGCGCCGGGACCACGCCCTATTTCGTCCTGGTCTATGTGCTGCGGAAGAACGGGATGAGCATCAAGGATGTCCGCCCGGTGACGCTGGCGCCGCAGCCGGCGGCCAATGCCTTCATCGCCGGCCAGGTGGACGCGGCTTCCACCTACGAGCCCTATCTCGGCACCATCCGCAATGATGCGGCCAGCGGGAAGATCCTGGTGACCACGCTCGACTACCCCATCGTGGTCGATACTCTCGCTTTCCCGGCCGAGATGGTGGCCAAGCAGAAGGATGAGATCGCCAAGATCGTCGCCGCCTTCTTCGAGGCGCTGGCGATGATCAAGGCGCAGCCGCAGGACGCCTTCCGGATCATGGGCGAGCGGGTGAACCTGACCGCCGAGGCCTTCGGCAAATCGGCCAGCTTCATCGAATGGCAGGATCGCGCGATGAACCAGGCCTTCATGGCCAAGGGCCTGCCCGAATTCATGGCCGAAGCCGCCGAGATCCAGCTGGAGGCCGGGGTGATCCGCCAGAAGCCGGCGCTTGGGCCGATGCTGGACACCAGCTTCATCAGGTGATGCGCCGGGGCTCTCCCTTCGCGCCGCTGCGGCCCCTGGCACCGGGGCCGCGGCATGGCCTTGGTGTGCTGATCTTCGCGCTGCTCCTCGGCGCCTGGGCGGCGGCGACCTATGGCGGCCTGATCAAGCCGCTGTTCCTGGCCGATCCGGGCAAGACGCTGCGTTCGGGTGTGCAGCTTTTCGTCGAATTTGGCTTCCTCCAGGATATCGGCATCACGATCTTCCGGGTGGTCGGCGGCTTCCTGCTGGCGGCGGCGGTCGGTGTGCCGCTCGGCATCCTGATGGGCGCCTTCAAGCCGTTCGAGGCGCTGCTGGAGCCCTTCATCTCCTTCGCCCGCTACCTGCCGGCCTCGGCCTTCATCCCGTTGCTGATCCTCTGGGCCGGGGTGGGGGAGGCGCAGAAGCTGCTGGTGATCTTCATCGGGGCCTTCTTCCAACTCGTGCTCATGATCGCCGTGGTGATCGGTGAGACCCGGCGCGACCTGATGGAGGCCGCCTACACGCTGGGTGCCGGGCAGTCCTCGGTGGTGCGGCGGGTGATGCTGCCGGGGGCCGCGCCGCATATCGCCGAGACGCTGCGCCTCGTGCTCGGCTGGGCCTGGACCTATGTCATCGTCGCCGAGCTTGTGGGCGCCGAAGCCGGGATCGGCCATCGGATCATGGACAGCCAACGCTTTCTCGATACCGGTCAGATGATCTTCTGCATCGTCATCATCGGGCTGATCGGCCTCGGCTCCGATCTCGCGGTGAAGCGGCTGAACGCGTGGCTCTTTCCCTGGTATGCCAGCCGGTGAGCGGCGCGCCGCAACTGACCATCGCCGGGCTCGCCCGCCGCTTCCCCGGCCCGCGCGGCGGCCCGCCGACCGAGGCGCTGGCGCCGCTCGACCTGACCGTCGCGCGGAACGAGTTCATCGCCATCCTCGGCCCCTCGGGCTGCGGCAAATCGACGCTGCTCCGGATCGTCGCCGGGCTCGACCAGCCGAGCGCCGGGCGGGTGCTGCTGGAAGGTGCAGAGATCGCCGCACCTGGCGCTGATCGTGGCATGGTGTTCCAAAGCTACACGCTGTTTCCCTGGCTGACGGTCGCCGAGAATATCGGCTTCGGGCTGCGCGAACGCGGCGTGCCGGCCGCTGAGCGGGCCCGGATCGCCGCCGCCTGGATGGGGCGGGTCGGCCTGGACGGCTTCGCGCGGCATTATCCGCGCATGCTCTCGGGCGGCATGCAGCAGCGCACCGCCCTGGCCCGCGCGCTGGCCAATGATCCGAAGATCCTGCTGCTGGATGAGCCCTTCGGCGCCCTCGATCACCAGACCCGCAGCCTGATGCAGGAACTGCTGCTGGGCATCTGGGAGGCGGCGCAGAAGACCGTGCTGCTGGTCACCCACGACATCGAGGAAGCGCTGTTCATGGCCAGCCGCGTGCTGGTGATGACCGCACGGCCGGGCCGGATCAAAAGCGCGGTCGCGGTGCCCTTCCCCTATCCACGCGCCTATACGCTGAAGACCACGCCGGAATTCGCCGCGATCAAGGCCCGGCTGACCGAGGAGCTGCGCGAGGAAACCCGGCTCGTCGCCGGGTGATGGGGGTTTGCTGGCCTTCAATGGCCAGGTGGCAACTTGGGTTTCCTGGGCTGCGCGGCACCTGCCAAAACCCGCGCGCCGCCAGGGTCAGCCGCCTGGCCGCGGCAGGGGTTGGCCGGCCAGCAGGCCGGTGATGCCGGGGCCCATGCCCATCGCCTGCCGGGCGAAGGCGCGCTTCAGCCCTGGCAGCCGGTCGACCGCCGCAATGCCAAGCCGGCGGGCCCAGCGGATCGGGCCGATATCATTGCCAAAGAGCCGTTCCAGCCCGTGCATGCCCGCCAGCATCAGCAGCGTGTCGGGCCGCCGCCTGGCCTGGTAGCGGGCGAGGACGGTCGGCGCGCCGGGGTCCTCGCCGGCCTGCCAGGCGGCGATCACCTCCTCGGCCAGCGCCGCGACGTCACGGAAGCCGAGGTTCAGCCCCTGCCCGGCGATCGGGTGGACGCCATGCGCGGCATCGCCGATCAGGGCGAGGCGGGTATCGTACCAGCGCGCGACATGCAGCGCCGAGAGCGGATAGGACCAGCGGCGCCCGATCGGCCGGATGGCCCCGAGGTGATCGCCGAGGCGGCGCGCCAACTCCCGGCCGAAGGCTGCATCGTCCAATTGCAGCATGCGCTCGGCGATCGCGGTGCGATCGGCCCAGACGAAGGCCGAGGCATGCGGATACGCCGCCGAGCCGAAGCCGCCCGGTCCCCGCAAGGGCAGCTGCGCGAAGGGTCCGTTCGGCAGAAATTGTTCAAGCGCGATGTTGTGGTGCGGCTTTTCATGCGCGAAGGCGCCGACCATGCCGATCTGGTGGTACGGGAAACCCGCTGTGCGAATGCCGGCCTGCCGCCGCAAGGGGCTGTTGCGCCCCTCGGCAGCGACCACGAGCCGCGCCCGCAGGGTCTGGCCGGTCGAGAGGCGGACCGTCGCCCCTTCGGCCTGCCGCTCGACCGTGGCGGTGGCGGGGGCGTGGACGGCGAGGTGCGGCATGGCCGGCAGGCGCGCATTCAGCGCGACCCGCAGGCTGCGGGCTTCCACCATGTAGCCGAAGGGCGCGTCCGAGACCTCAGCGGCATCGAATTGCAGCGCGAGGGAGGAGGCGCGCTCTCCCGGTCGGCCATCGGCGACCCGGATGGCGGCGATCGGGCAGGGCGTTTCCGGCAGATGCTCCCAGATGCCGGCGGCCGCCAATAAGCGCTGCGAGGTGAGGGCGATGGCGTAGGCCCGGCCGTCGAAGGCCGCCAGTTCCATGGGCGGCAGCGGCGCGGCGTCGATCACCGCGGTCGGGACCCCCGCACTCGCCAGCGTGGCGGCAAGCGTCGCGCCGACCGGTCCGGCGCCGACGATGCAGACAGCGGTCTCCGCGGGCCGGGGTTCCGTCATGAGGTCTCTACTCCTTCTCAGTCTCAGCCTAATTTGCATAGGATGTGCGCAAAAGACGATATTTCCAGCAAATGGTACTAGAGCGGAGGCCGAAACCGCGTGTTTCGGCGTGGCACGGTAATTGGTAGAGATCAGACTGGTAGAGATCAGACTGGTAGAGGTCAGTTGAGCTAAGCGGCGATCAGGCCAAGTGACGATTAGGCTAAGCGGCAAAGGAGGCGCAACCGATGAAGCTTGTGATGGCGCTCATCAAGCCGTTCAAGCTGGATGAGGTGCGTGACGCCCTCACCCCGCTGGGCGTGCAGGGCTTGACGGTGACCGAGGTGAAGGGGTTCGGCCGGCAGAAGGGCCAGACCGAGATTTATCGCGGCGCCGAATATCAGGTCAGTTTCCTGCCGAAGCTCAAGGTCGAGGTTGTGGTGCCCGACGAATTGACGGACGCGGTCGTCGAGGCGATCGCCAAGGCGGCCCGGACCGATAAGATTGGCGACGGCAAGGTCTTCGTGCTGGATGTTGAACGCGCCTTGCGAATCCGTACCGGGGAGACCGATGCGGCAGCGCTCTGAGGCGCCGGTTACGGCACCACCCGCGGAACAATACCAAGAAAGCAGAGGATAAAATGACGAGGATGCTCCTTGCCGCCATGGCCGGCCTCGCCGGCGTGATCCTGGCGGCCCCAGCGCTGGCTGATGACGGGCCGAAGATCGATACCGGCGATACCGCCTGGATGCTGGCATCCACCGCCCTGGTGCTGCTGATGACCGTGCCCGGTCTGGCGCTGTTCTATGCGGGCATGGTCCGCAAGAAGAACGTTTTGGCCACCATGATGCAGAGCTTCTCCATCGCCGCCGTGGTGTCGGTGGTGTGGACGGTGATCGGCTACAGCTTGGCCTTCGGTGACGGCAACGCCTATGTCGGCGATCTGTCGCGGCTGTTCATGGCCGGCTTCGCGGGGGGCTGGGACAAGGCCTTCACGCTGGGCTCGGGCGCTTCGGCGGTGGCGACGACCATCCCGGAAAGCGTTTTCTTCATGTTTCAGATGACCTTCGCAATCGTCACGCCGGCGCTGATCACCGGCGCCTTCGCCGACCGCATGAAGTTCAGCGCCCTGCTGCTGTTCACCGTGCTGTGGTCGATCCTGATCTACAGCCCCGTGGCGCATTGGGTCTGGCACCCGAATGGCTGGATCTTCGCGCTGGGCGCGTTGGATTTCGCGGGCGGCACGGTGGTGCACATCAATGCCGGCGTCGCCGGTCTTGTTTGCGCCCTTGTGCTCGGCAAGCGGGTGGGTTTTGGCCACGACAACATGGCCCCCTTCAACCTAGGGCTCGCGGTGATCGGTGCGGGTCTGCTTTGGGTGGGCTGGTTCGGCTTCAACGCCGGCTCGGCGCTGGGCGCGGGGGCGCGGGCTGGCATGGCCTTGCTGGTTACCCAGGTTGCGGCCGCAGCGGCAACGATCGCCTGGCTGCTGGCAGAATGGGCGACGAAGGGCAGGCCCTCGGTGCTTGGCGCCATCTCCGGCGCGGTCGCCGGTCTGGTGGCCATCACGCCGGCCTCGGGCTTCGTGCTGCCGATGCATGCGCTCATTATCGGTGTTGTCGCCGGGCTGGCTGGCTTTTGGGGTGCCACCGCGCTGAAGCACATGTGCGGCTACGACGACAGCCTGGATGCCTTCGGCGTGCACGGCATCTGCGGCATCGTCGGCAGCCTGCTGACCGGCGTCTTCGCCTATGGTGCGCTGTCGGCGACGCCTGCGACGCCGGCCGGCTATGCGGGCAGCTTCGACCAGTTCCTCCTCCAGCTCTATGCCACGGTCGCGGTCTTCGTCTTCTCGGCGATCGGGACCTTCATCCTGCTGCAGGTCACCAATGTGATCGTGGGCCTCAGGGTCACTGAGGAAGAGGAACGCGAGGGGCTCGACGTCACCCAGCACGGCGAGCGGCTGGCCTGACACGGCGCCGCCCTGACGGGTCCCGTCAGGGCGGTTGTGCCCCAAGGCTTGGATACGAAAAACCCGTTCGGACGCTGCCGTCCGAGCGGGTTTTTTTATGGGGCGTGCCGGGGCGGAGCCTGCTCTAGAGCATGCTGCGTTCACATGCGTTCACGCAGCCCGCTCTAGCATCTGTTGGATCGCGCGATTCAGCGTTATCGGCGATTCCGCCTCAACGCATCGCGCTCTAGAGCATGCTGCGTTGAGGCGGAATCGCTGAAGCCGCTGCATCCCGCGACCAAACAAAAATTAGAGCGAGGTCCCGAGCAGGACCCGCTCCCCCTCCAGCCGCACCGGCAGCCGCTTCGCGCAGCCGATATCGGGGGCCTGTGCCTCGCCCGAGGCGAGGTCGATCACCCAGTTATGCAGCGGGCAGGTAACGCTGTGGCCATGCACGATGCCCTGGCTCAGTGGCCCGCCCTTATGGGGGCAGCGATCCTCCAGGGCGAAGACGTGGTCATCGGCGGCGCGGAACAGTGCCACGTCGCCGTCCGGCGTGGCGACCACGCGGCTGCCCAGCCGGGGAATATCGGCCAGGCGTGCCACCGCGGTCCAGGTCATGGTCTCCGCCATTCCGCTCACTCCACCGGCGCCAGGGTCTTGTAGGCGGCGTTCGTCGCCTGCTCGGCCCAGGGATCGGTTTGTGAGAAGCTCTGGGCGTGCAGGAAGCGCGCATGCAGCGCGGCGCGGCCGGCGGCGTCCCCGACCACGCGCTGGCGGATATAGGCGATGCCCTGGCGCGCGACCCAAGGCGCCGTGCGTTCCAGGTAATGGGCCTCCTCGCGATAAAGCTGGAGGAAGGCGGCGCAATATTCCAGCACCTCCGCCTCGGTCGCGACCTTGCAGAGGAAATCGGTGGCGCGGACATGAATGCCGCCATTGCCGCCCACGCTCAGCTCCCAGCCGCTATCGACCGCGACGACGCCGAAATCCTTGATCGTCGCCTCGGCGCAGTTGCGCGGGCAGCCGGAGACAGCGAGCTTGACCTTGTGCGGATGCCAGCTGCCCCAGGTCATCCTCTCAAGCGCGACGCCCATCCCGGTGCTGTCCTGGGTGCCGAAGCGGCACCATTCGGACCCGACGCAGGTCTTTACCGTCCGCAGCGCCTTGCCATAGGCATGGCCCGAGACCATGCCGGCGGCGTTCAGGTCGCGCCAGACCGCGGGCAGGTCCTCCCGCTTCACGCCGAACAGGTCGATGCGCTGGCCGCCGGTCACCTTCACTTCGCGCACCTGGTACTTGTCAGCCACATCGGCGATGGCGCGCAGCTCGCGCGGATTGGTCATGCCGCCCCACATGCGCGGCACCACCGAATAGGTGCCGTCCTTCTGGATATTGGCGTGCATCCGCTCATTCACGAAGCGCGACTGGGCGTCATCGACATATTCGCCCGGCCAGGCGCAGAGCAGGTAGTAGTTCAGCGCCGGGCGGCAGCTCGCGCAGCCATCGGGTGTGGTCCAGTCCAGCGCCCGCATCGCCTGCGGGATGGTCTTCAGCGCCTCGGCAACGATCGCGCGGCGCACATGGTCATGGCCATGCGCGGTGCATTTGCAGATCGGCTTCGGGCCGGTCGCGGCGGCAACGCCCGCGGTCATGGCGAGCAGGCGCTCCACCTGCGGGGTGCAGGAGCCGCAGGAGGCGCTGGCCTTGGTATGCGCCCGCACGGCATCGAGCGAGGCAAGCCCCTGGCTTTTGATCGCCGCCACGATCCGCCCCTTGCAGACGCCATTGCAGCCGCAAATCTCCGCCTCCTCCGGCAGCGCGGCCAGCGCGGCGACGGGATCGGCCGTGGTGCCGGCAAAGGCCTCACCCATGATCAGCCGGGCGCGGATCGCGGCGATGTCCGTCCCTTCGCGCAGCAGGCGGAAATACCAGGCGCCGTCGGCGACATCGCCGTACATCACCGCGCCCACCAGGCGGTCTTCCCGCAGCACCAGCTTGCGATAGGTGCCGCGCTTGCGGTCCTGCAGCACCACCTCCTCATCCTCCTCGGCGGCGGCCGAGAGGGCGCCGGCCGAGAAGACATCGACGCCGGTGATCTTCAGCCGTGTCGAGAGCGGTGGCGTCGCGTAGCTGGCCGCCGTATCGCCGGCGAGGCGCGCGGCGCAGACCTTGGCCTGTTCCCAGATCGGCGCGACCAATCCGAAGACCTGGCCGCGATGCTCGATGCATTCGCCGACCGCGTAGATCTCCGGGTCCGCGCCACAGGCCATGTCGTCGCCTACCACGATGCCGCGGTTCACCTCCAGCCCGGCGGCGCGGGCCAGGTCGATATTCGGCCGGATGCCGATCGCCACCACGACCAGATCGGCCGGCACCTCGCGTCCATCGGCCAGGCGCACGCCCGCAGCCTGGGTCGTGCCCAGGATTTCCTGGGTCTGGCCATTGGTGAAGAAGGCAATGCCACGGGCATCGAGATCCCGCTGCAGCATCTGCCCCGCCGTCTCATCGAGCTGGCGCTCCATCAGGGTTGGCATCAGATGAACCACGGCGACGCTCATGCCCCGCCGCTTCAGGCCCCAGGCGGCCTCCAGCCCCAGCAGCCCGCCGCCGATGACGACGGCGCGGCGATGCGTCTCACTGGCCGCGATCATCTGGTTCACATCGGCGATGTCGCGGAAGGTGCAGACGCCCGGCAGCGTCAGCCCCGGCAGCGGCGGCACCAGGGGGCGAGAGCCGGTGGCGATCAGCAGGCGGTCATAGCCGACCACTTGCCCCGCCGCGCTGGTGACGGTGCGCTGGGCTCGATCGATCGTCGCCACGGGATCGCCGGCGATCAGCCGGATGCCGTTTTCGGCGTACCAGTCGCGCGCGTTGATGACGATGTCGTCGAGCGACTTCTCCCCCGCGAGGACCGAGGAGAGCGCGATGCGGTCGTAATTGGGATGCGGCTCGGCACCGAAGACGGTGATGTCGTAGCGCTGCGGGGCGCGGGCCAGCAATTCGCTGACCGTCCGCATGCCCGCCATGCCATTGCCGATGACAACGAGGCGACGCCGGGGGGGCGAGAGCATGTTCATAGGGGCGGTCCTGCAGGTGCCGACCGAAAGGCCGACCTGGAGCAAGCCGCCATTGACTTGCGGAAAAGCCGTGACCGGGGTTCGAGCGGGACATCCTTGTCCCGCCCCGGCTGCCGAAGGCTCTGCACTATGGCGGCCGGCTTCCTGGCCTGTCCAGGGACAATTTCGCGGCATTGGTTATAAAGACAGCATCTGGACGCCGCGCAACGGCTTTCTGCACAAAATCTAGCTTAATGAATAAAATTTCGCCACATCCAAGGGCGAAGCTGTCCGCCTAGGTATCGGCCTAGAGCATGCTGCGTTCGCATACGTTCACGCAGCCCGCTCTAGCATGTGTTGGATCGCGCGATTCAGCGCGTTCGGCGATTCCGCCTCAACGCATCACGCTCTAGCGGGAGGCCGCCAGACCTTGGCGCTTTTTGCGCCGTGGCGAAGCCGATCTAGTGGTGCGTGCCAGACGGATGGTACCGTCCGGCACGCACCGCTAGCCATTGATTTGGTGGGCCGATTCACCCGACGCTTGGGTACCAAGCATCGGGTGAATCGGCCCACTAGCGCCGCCGCCAGCCTGATGGATCACGCTCTGATCCATCAGACCAGAGATAAGCTGCTCTAGAATCGATATTTTTAAGAGCAGGAGATCCGTTCAAACGATTCCGTCCGAAGGCATATTGCTCTAGCCTCCACCCGGTAAAAGCAAAACTCGCATCGGGAAGGAGGCGTGCCATGGCAGGTTACGACGCCATCATCATCGGCGCCGGCATGTCCGGCCTGTACCAACTGATCAAGCTGCGGGAACTGGGCTTCCATGCCCGGGTCTTCGAAGCCGGCACGGGGGTGGGCGGCACCTGGTACTGGAACCGCTACCCCGGCTGCCGCTTCGATTCCGAAAGCTATTCCTACGGCTATTCCTTCGACAAGGAATTGCTCGCCGAATGGCATTGGACCGAGCATTTCGCCCCGCAGCCGGAGACCGAGCGCTACCTCAACCGCGTCGCCGATAAATACGACCTGCGCCGCGACATCCAGTTCAGCGCGCGGGTCAAGGCCTGCGACTGGGACGCGGTGGCCGAGCGCTGGACGGTGACGCTGGAGAGCGGGGAGCAGGCCAGCGCGCGCTTCCTGATCACCGCCATCGGCGCGCTGTCGGCGCCGACCCTGCCGAATTTCCCGGGCATGGACAGCTTCCGTGGCCAGTCCTTCCATACCGGCCTCTGGCCGAAGCAGCCGGTCGATTTCGCCGGCAAGCGGGTGGCGGTGATCGGCACCGGTGCCTCAGGCGTGCAGACCATCCAGGAAGTGGCCAAGACAGCCAAGGAGCTGGTGGTCTTCCAGCGCACGCCCAACTGGTGCGCGCCGCTGCACAATGGCAAGATCCCGGCCGAGGAGATGGCCGAGATCCGCAAGGACTACGACGCCATCTTCAAGCGGTGCGAGGAGACCTTCTCCTGCTTCCTGCACACGGCCGACCCGCGCAACACCTTCGACGTGGCAGAGACCGAACGGCGCGCTTTCCTCGAAAAGCTGTACCGGGAGCGCGGCTTCGGCATCTGGGTCGGCAATTTCAAGGATATGCTGACCGACCGCGCGGCCAATACCTACGTCTCGGACTTCATTGCCGAGAAGATCCGCGGCCGGGTCAAGGACCCGCAGGTGGCGGAGATGCTGATCCCCAGGGATCACGGCTTCGGCACCCGGCGGGTGCCGCTCGAGACCTTCTATTACGAGGTCTACAACCAGCCCAATGTCCGGCTGGTAAGCAGCCGTGAGACGCCGATCGAGCAGATCACGCCGGAGGGGCTGGCCACCAGCGCCGAGCACTTCGCGTTCGACATCATCGTCTACGCCACCGGCTTTGATGCGCTGCGCGGGGCGTTCGATCGCATCGCCTTCACCGGTGTGGACGGGCAGCCGCTGAAGGAGGCCTGGGCCGAGGGGGCGACCTCGCTCGTCGGGATGATGCAGCCGGGCTTCCCCAACATGTTCATGCTGCTCGGCCCGCATACCGCGCTGGGCAATATCCCGCGCTCGATCGAGTTCAATGTCGAATGGGTGAGCGAGACGCTGCGCCACATGCGCGACCAGGGGCTGCGTGTGGCCGACGCCAAGGCGGAGGCGATGGAGACCTGGATGACGCATGTCATGGAGCTGGCCCGCGGCCTGCTCTCGATGGAGGTCGATAGCTGGATGACCGGCATCAACCGCAACGTCGCCGGCAAGCAGACCCGGATCGTGGCGCGCTACACCGGCAGCGCCCCGGAATACCGGGCCTGGGCCAACCGGATCGCCGAGACCGGCTACGCCGATCTGGCGATGCGCTGAACCGCCCGCAGGGCCGCGGCGCCGTTCGGCGCCCGGCACCTGCGGCGCCGGTTCGGGCGCTCGGCACGCGGCAAAGCCGCGCGCCGCGGGTATTACCGGCCGGCGCGGACCAATTGGCCCGGCAGGGCCCCGGTATGTGCGCCGTTCTCGAAGACCGGGATGCCGGAGACGAAGGTCGCCTTGTAGCCATCGACCTTCTGTACGAGGCGCCGGCCGCCGGCCGGCAGGTCATAGACGATCTCCGGCTTCTGCACCTGCAGCCCGGCATAGTCGATGATGTTGACATCGGCCTTTTTGCCGGGCGCCAGCACGCCGCGATCATGCAGGCCGAAGAAGCCCGCCGTCTCGCTGGTCTGCCGCTTCACCACGAATTCCAGCGGCAGGCGCGGCCCACGGGTGCGGTCGCGCGCCCAATGCGTCAGCATCCAGGTCGGCACGCCGGCATCGAGGATGGAGGAGCAATGCGCCCCGCCATCGGAGAGGCCGAGCACGGTCTCCTCCGAGGTCAGCATTTCGCGGATGACATCGTGGTTGTCCACATTGTAGCCGGTGACCGGGAAGAAGATGAAGTTGGTCGGATCGGCGGCGAGGTAGTCGTAGGCGACCTCATCGGGCGTGCGGCCTTCGCGCTCGGCGATGGCGGCGATGCTCGCGCTTGCCGGCGGCTCGTAATCGGGCGGATTGCCCAGCTTGAACATGCGGTGCCAGCGGCGGACGATGTGTTGGCGGAATTGGCTGAGCGGCTTCATCAGCGCCTCGCTCGGCCGATCCGCCAGGATTTCCGCGCGCATCGCCGGGTCGCGCAGGCGGGCCATGCGCTCGGCGATCGGCAGGGCCAGCAGCGGCTGGTAGCTCGGCCGGATCGAGAAGGGGTTGAGCGCGGTATCGGCGCCGAGCAGCACGCCGACCGGGCGGCCGGCGACCTGGGCGGTGACCATCGCGCCCTGGGCGCGGGCGGCGCGCACGCCGTCCATCAGCCGACGCCAGCGATCGTCATCGGTCGGGCGATCGGTCAGCAGGAACCAGACCGGGCGGCCGGTTTCCTTGCCCAGCTGGGTCATCCAGCCAAGCTCGGTCTCCTCGATGTCGAAGTCGCTGTTCATGCCGAAGGCGCCGTGGCCGACATCGCCGAGGGCGCGACCGATGCCCATCAGCTCGTCGATTTCCGAATAGCGGCTGGGCACCATGCCGCCGGTCAGGGTCTTATGGCTGTTGGTGCGGCTGGTGGTGAAGCCGAAGGCGCCGGCGCGCAGGCCTTCGGCGGTCAGCTTGCGCATGGCGGCGATGTCATCCGCGGTGGCGGCTTCCAGGTCGATCGCGCGCTGGCCCATGACGAAGACGCGCAAGGGGTGGTGCGGCACCTGGGCGCCGATATCGATGGTCCGGCGCATGCCGGCCAGGGCGTCGAGGTATTCGGGGAAGCTTTCCCAGTTCCACTTCAGGCCTTCGGCCAGGGCGGTGCCGGGGATTTCCTCCACCGCTTCCATCAGCCCGATCAGTTCCTGGTGATGGCTGCGACGGACCGGCGCGAAGCCGACGCCGCAATTGCCGAAGAGGATGGTGGTGACACCATGCCAGGAGGAGGGCGCCAGCATCGGGTCCCAGGTGGCTTGGCCGTCGTAATGGGTATGGGCATCGACCCAGCCCGGGGTGACGATCAGCCCGGCGGCGTTGATCTCCCGCTTGCCGGGACCCGCTTTGCCGCCGACCTGGGCGATGCGGTCGCCGTCGATGGCGAGATCGCCGGTGAAGCCTGGCTGGCCGGTGCCATCGATGATGGTGCCACCGCGGATGACAGTATCATGCATGGGGTTGCCCCTTTTGTCCTGGACAGGGGGAGTGAACGCCCGGCGGGCGGCAGGGTCAAGCGGGATGGCGGATGCCGGCCCATTCGGGCAGTTGGGTTTCCTGGCGCAAGCGCAGGCGCCGGAAATCGAGCGCGCCGAACAGGGCTTCCAGATCGGGTGCGCCATCCTGCGGCAGCGGCAGGGTGCTGTTCGCCTCCTCGGCAAAGCGCAGGCGTGTCGCGGCGTCGCCCTCGACATAGGCGTGTTGCCACCACGCCATGATGCGCGGCTTGGCGGTCGCCAATGGGCCGGCGGCAATGACGCGATCCGCCTTCGCCTGGTTGGACGCCCGGCTGGCAGGCAGCAGGTTCCAGAGATCATTGCAGGGCCAGCCGGACCAGGGCAGGCAGTGGTCGACCTCGACCTGCCGACCGCCCAGCGGTTCGCCGCTCCAGACACACGCCACCCGTTCGCCGCGCTGCAGACGGATCGCGACGAGCCGGCGGACGAATTCGGTATCCCGCTCCGGCTCCAGCCAGCGCAGGGCGGTGAGCACCGCATCCGTGGCGACCCGGCGACCCGCCCGCTCGGCATAGCCTTGGGTTTGGCGCACCCATTCGGTGAGCAGCATTGGCTCGATCCACGCGGCCATGCGCCGGAGCGCCTGCCAGACATGTTGCGGCACGCGGATGCTGCCATGCGCCCAGAACAGCGCGGCGTTCAGGGCCAGGCTGTCACCCGCCCGCGGCCGGCGGTTCCGGGCGGCGGGGAAGACCGGCGTATCGTCGGCAAAGGTCAGGTGCTGCGCCGGCATGGTGGCAATGACCGCCGCCGCGTCGCCGAGCGCGGTCGCCAGTGCGCGCGCCAGCTCCCCGCGGAAGGTGGCGCCCGGCCGCAGGTCGAAGGCGGCGAGCGGGCGCAACGCCGCGAAGGCCGGCCGGACAAAACTCAGCTGCACCCCGCCCGGCGCTTGCGGCAGGTTGCCCTCGACCAGCGGTTTGTACATGCGCAGCCAGTACAGGGCGACCAGACCCAGCGGCAGCTCGACCGCCCCGTCACTCTCGCGTGCCACGTTCGGCGAGGCATCGGCGATGCGCGCGAGGCAGCGCAGCAGGGCAAGCTTGTAGGTGGTGGATTTCTCCTGCCGCAGGATGACGCCGCGCAGCAGGGGCAGCGCGCCGGCCCCATCATCCGGCAGGTCCAGCATCACGGTCTGCCAGCGCACATCCGCCCCGCCGACCACCGCCTGCCGGTATTCCGTTGCGACGCGCAAGGCGAGGCCGTGATCGAGGCCGAGCCGCTCGACCTCATGCGCATTTACCGGCCACATCGGCCGATCATCCGAGGCTGGCCCGTGCCGCAGCGTCAGCACCAGGCGTCCGCCGGGCTTGAGCAGGGTCGCCAGCTTCCGCATCGCCCGGCCGCGCTCCTCGGGCGGGATGTGCTGCCAGACGCCGCTCAGCCAGACCACGTCGAAGGCGAGGCCGAAGCGATGCACCGCCGCGAGCGATGGCAGCCGGTCATCGACCCAGCGGATGCGCGGGTCGGGGTGCAGGCCCGCTGCTTGTTGGCGGAACGCCGTGGCCGGCTCGACGGCCACCACCTCCCAGCCCTGGCGCGCGAACCAGGCCGCATCGCGGCCGGTCCCGGCGCCGACATCGAGCACGAGGCCCGGCGTGGTCGGCAGGTAGGGGACCGCATCGCGGTGGATCTCTTCGAAGGAGAACGCCTCATAGGCTGCGGTGAACTCCCGGAAGCCGCGATGGTAGGGACCGACCGTATCCCAGCTCATCGCGGCGGCGCCTCAGTGGAACACCCGCCCGGCATCGATCACCACGGTCTGGCCGGTCATGGTCTCGGTCCGGCACATGGCGACCACCATCTCGGCGCAGTCGTCCTTGTCGGCGGCCTTCTTCAGCACGGCGCCGGAGGCCGAGCGCTCGATCTGTTCGGGGCGCAGATTGGCGGTGGCGCGGGTGCCCTCCAGCAGGCCGGGGGCGACGCAGTTCACCAGCACCTCCGGCGCCAGGCCCACCGCCATGCAGCGGGTCAGGTGATTGAGCCCGGCCTTGGAGACGGCATAGGCGATGGAGGAGCCGGTCGGTTGCAGCCCGGCGATCGAGGAGATGTTGACGATCCGCCCGCGGCCCTGCGCCCGCATCACTGGCGCGACCGCCTTGATCAGCCGGGCCGGGCCGGTGAGGTTCACGGCCATGATGCGATCCCAGACCTCATCGGTCAGCCCGTCGAGGTCGGAGAAGAGGATCGCCTTGTTGTAGGCGGCATCGTTCACCAGGATGTCGATGCGCCCGAAGCGCGCCTGCACCGCTTCGACCAGTCGGGCGATGGCCGCGCCGTCGGTGATGTCGCAGGCGAAGGCGGCGGCGTTGATCTGGTGCCGCGCGGCGAGGTCGCGGGCCACGCCCTCGGCCGCCTCCCGGCTGGCCGCATAAACCAGGGCCAAATGCACGCCCTCGCGCGCCAGCGCCGCGGCGATCCGCTGGCCAAGCCCGCCATTGCCGCCCGTCACCAGGGCCACCGCGCCGTTCAACTGCATGCTTTCTCTCCCGCCTCGTCCCGCCCAGCCTGCGGCCGGGCGGGCGGTGCGGCAAGCCGGGTCAGCCGCCGGCGACGCCCTGCGCCTCGACATAAAGGGCATAGACCGATTGGCTTGCGGTCATGAACAGGCGGTTGCGCTTGCGGCCGCCGAAGCAGAGGTTGGCGCAGCGCTCCGGCAGCAGGATGCGGCCGATGACGGTGCCATCCGGGGCGATGATCGCGACGCCGTCATGGCCTGGCCCGCCGGTGATGCCGGCCCAGACATTGCCCGCCGTGTCGCAGCGGATGCCATCCGCCCAGCCGGGCGTGCCGTCGAAGAACAGCCGGCCGCGGAGGGCGCGATCACCCACCACGTCATAGACACGGGTGACGCGCGGATGCGGCGCGGAGGGGGTATCGACCACATAAAGCAGCGCCTCGTCGGGGGAGAAGCACAGGCCGTTCGGCCGCGGCATGTCGTCCACGACGACGCTGATGTGCCCGCTGGCGGGATCGAGGCGATAGACCCGATAGGGCAGGGTCGGCTCGGCCTTGTCGCCGAGGTAGTTGCCGCGGATGCCGGCGCCATTGTCGCTGAACCAGATGGAGCCGTCCGATTTCACCACGACGTCGTTCGGCCCGGTCAGCGGCACGCCTTCGAAGTGGCTGGCCAGCACGGTGACGCGGCCATCATGTTCGGTGCGCGTCAGTTCCCGGCTGCCGAGGCCGCAGCTGATCAGCCGCCCCTCTCGGTCCCGGGTATTGCCGTCGATATGGCCGCAGGGGCTGCGGAGGGTGACCACCGCGCCGCTGACCTCGTCCCAGCGCAGCAGCGCGTCGTTGGGGATATCGGCAAAGAGCAACTGCCGCGTGTCGCCGTAATAGACCGGGCCTTCGGTGAAACGAAAGCCGGTGGCGATGCGCTCGATCGCCGCGTGGCCGAGCTTGATGGGCTCGAAACGAGGGTCGAGGACCAGGACGTCCGGGTCGGGATAGCGGATCGGGCGCGGGCTGTCCCAACGGGACGGGTCGGTGGATGGCACGGCGATCTCCTCGGGTGGGCGAGGCGGCCAGTGGACACGCGACGGCGGCAATCAGCAATCGCGCCAGGTGAGGGGATTGGGCCACCGCACGCCGCGTATAGTAACGGACTAGGTGAGCAACAAAAAACTCCGAAAATTAAAAAATTTTATCGAAAAGCATTTTGGGTTCGTTGGATCAGATAAGTCAAATTTTCACGATCGGCTGGCTTGCTCCAATGAATATCTTACGCCTAACCTGCTGTATGCGGTTTCCTGAGCCCGATCTCCAGCTCCGGTTTTTCTTCCAGACTACGATCGTCATGATCCTGGGCTTACTGGGGCTTGTCGGGTTCCTCTGGTTCTCCCTGGCCCATACCACGGCCCGGGTCACCAAGAACGCCCGCACCGAAGCCATCCAGGAAGGCTTCGCCGTGGCGCGGGCGCTGGAGACCTCGATCCGGCAGAATATCGGCAATATCGACGCCACGCTGCGGATGGTCCAGGCGACCTATCGGCGCGATCCCCAGGCGCTTGACCTGGAGGAGTGGCGCCAGGCCCTCGCCGGCAGCACGGAAGGCGATCTTGATCTTGGACTGGTCAGCGCGGACGGGACCTATCGCCTCGCCACGGCGCGGCGCATGGCGAACCCGTGGGATGCCAATGTGGCGGATCGGGCGGTGCTATCGGGCTCTGGGCAGTTCTGGGTCCATCTCAACTTGGCCAACAGTATCGGGGCGCGTCCAGCCGAGGCGGCGAAGATCGTCCGGCCCTTTGACGTGGCCACCACCTCGGCCGAGGTCGCGGTGCGCAAGCCGACTTGGGTCGCACAGTTCACCAAACCGCTGTACCGCCCGAGCGGGGAGGCTGATGGCTCGGTCGTCCTCTCGGCCGATCTCAGCTACCTGATTCGCGTGTTGGAGGGGGCGACACCGCAGCGCGGTGTCGTCTCGCTGATCGGCCCGACCGGGCAGGTCTGGGGCCGGCAGCCGGCCGCTGAAGGCCTGCCGGGCGGCACCATCGGCAAGCCGGTCTCCGCTGTCGCCCTCGATGCCATGCGGGAGGGTGATTCGCGGGTTTTCGAACAGGATGCCCGCCTTTACCCC
>Ga0114972_10000359_pt1 | contig 33926 bp, 31 predicted proteins | sample M_140807_EF_Meta_FD_87354 | JGI IMG/M metagenome (GOLD analysis project Ga0114972, IMG submission 87354) | Freshwater microbial communities from Lake Montjoie, Canada to study carbon cycling - M_140807_EF_MetaG | ecosystem: Environmental > Aquatic > Freshwater > Lake | place: Lake Montjoie...
CCGCATGTGCAGGATTGGCTTGATACCGTCACCCAGCGCGTCGCCGACCTGCAAGCCGCCTTGCCGGCGGAGGCGGTTGCACTGCGCCGGCTGCAGATGTTGCAACAGCGCGAAGCGCTGGTGCTGTCCTACAACGATGTGCTGCTATTGATGGCGCTACTTTTCGTGTGCGTGCTACCGCTGATCCTGTTGGTCGATAAGCCGCGCGTTCCGGGCGGGGCCGGGCATTGAGGCGCGGCCGGGCGTTCAATGGAAATCCCTGCTGGGCGGCAGCTTGACGCGCGGCACCTCACGCTGCTCGGGCCGTCTTACCTCATCGGCGCGGGCCAATGCCCGTTCCCAGGGCGCTTCCATCGCGCCGAGGCTGGCCAGCAAATCATCCCTGCCGTGCAGGCGGCGGACGATCAGATGGATGATCGGCACGGCCTCCGCCACCCGCTCTACCCGCCCTTCTGCGACCACCAGCCGGGCCCCCACCACGGCGGTGCGGAACTGCCGGGCGATGTCGGGGTAGAGCACCAGGTTGGCCACCCCCCATTCATCCTCCAGGGTGAAGAACACCACCCCCTTGGCACTGCCCGGACGCTGCCGCACCAGGACCAGCCCGGCCAGGCGCAGCCAGGCGCCGCGCCGGGCGGTGGCGAGGTCGCGGGTATCGACCAGCCCTTCGACCGCCAGTCTTGGCCGGAGCAACGCCAGCGGATGTTGGCCCAGCGAAAGCCCGGTTGCAGCGTAATCGAGGACCACCGCCTCCCCGGCTGCGATTGTCGGCAGCCGGGCAGGGGGCTCCAGCAGATCGCCCTGCAGCGGCGCCGGCGCCGCGATGGCGGCGGCTTCCCACAACGCGGCGCGGCGATCCAGGCCGAGGCCGCGAAAGGCATCCGCCGCCGCCAGCCGCTCCACCGCGCCGCGATCCAGCCCGGCGGAGCGGATCAGCGTGCTGAGATCGGCCACCGGCCGCGCGGCGACCAGGCGATCCGCCGCCGTCCGTGCCAGCCCGGCCACCAGCCGCAGGCCGAGCCGTAGCCCCAGCCGGCCTTCACCGTCTGGCTCCAGCGTGCAGTCCCACTCGCTCGCTGTCACATCCACCGGATGCACCGGCACGCCATGCGCCCGGGCATCGCGGATGATCTGCGCGGGGGCATAGAAACCCATGGGCTGGCTGTTCAGCAGGGCACAGGCGAAGGCTGCCGGGTGATGGCATTTCAACCAGGCTGAGACGTAGACCAGCTGGGCGAAGGCGGCGGCGTGGCTTTCCGGAAAGCCATAGGTGCCGAAGCCTTCGATCTGGCGGAAGCAGCGTTCGGCGAAGTCGCGCTCGTAGCCGTTGCGTGCCATGCCTTCGACGAACTCGGTATGGAAGCCGCCGAGCCGGCCGTTGTGCCGGAAGGTCGCCATGGCCCGGCGTAGCTCATCCGCACGCGTCGGGGAAAAGCCGGCGCCGACGATGGCGATCCGCATCGCCTGTTCCTGAAACAGCGGCACGCCGAGCGTCTTGCCGAGCACCTGCCGCAACTCTTCCGACGGGTAGGTGACCGTTTCCTCGCCATTCTTTCGGCGCAGATAAGGATGCACCATGTCGCCCTGGATCGGCCCTGGGCGCACGATCGCCACCTCGATCACCAGATCGTAGAAGCAGCTGGGCTTGAGGCGCGGCAGCATGTTCATCTGCGCCCGGCTTTCTACCTGAAAGACACCCAGGGAATCCGCGCGGCGCAGCATGGCATAGGTCGGCGGATCATCCTGCGGCACGCTGGCAAGGTTCAGGATCGGCCCGCCATGCTGGGCGATCAGCGCGAAGCCACGGCGGATGCAGCTCAGCATACCAAGCCCCAGCACATCGACCTTCAGGATCCGCAGCGCCTCGATATCATCCTTGTCCCATTCGATGGTGTGGCGTCCTGGCATCGCCGCTCGGCTGACGATGGCAAGCTCGGTCAATCGCCCGCGGGTGATGACGAAGCCGCCGACATGGGTGGCCAGATGGCGGGGGAAGCCGATCAGCGCCTCGATCAAGGCGCAGGCCATGGCCAGCCTTGGATCGCCCGCTGGATCGAGCCCCTGTGCGGCGGCGAGTTCGGCAAGGCTCGCCCCGCCGGCGCCCCAGACCGCCTTGGCCAGATGTCCGGTGACATCCTCGGACAGCCCCATCGCCTTCCCGACTTCGCGGATCGCGCTGCGCTCGCGGTAGCGGATCACGGTGGCGGCGATCGCCGCGCGGTCACGGCCGTAGCGATCGTAGATGTGTTGGATCACTTCCTCTCGCCGCTCATGTTCGAAGTCCACGTCGATATCGGGGGGCTCGTCGCGGGCGGCGGAGATGAAGCGCTCGAACAGCAGATCGTGCTTGTCGGGGGCGACGGAGGTGATGCCGAGCGCGTAGCAGACGGCCGAATTCGCGGCCGACCCGCGCCCCTGGCAGAGGATTCCCCGGCCGCGGGCGAAGCGGACGATCTCGTGCACGGTCAGGAAATAGGGAGCGTAGCCGAGGCTGGCGATCAGCCCGAGCTCGTGTGCGAGTTGTGCTGCGACCCGTGTCGGTATCCCCGCTGGCCAATGGGCCGCAGCGGCAATGGCGACGCGCCGTTCCAGCGTTTGCTGCGGCGTCAGTCCGGGGTCAAGAATCTCCTCCGGGTATTCATAGGCCAGCTCCCGCAGTGAAAAGCGGCAGGCATCGATGACCCGCCCGGTCGCCGCAACCGCCTCCGCATGCCCTGCGAAGAGCCGGTGCAGTTCGGCGGCCGGCTTCAGATGCGCCTCGGCATTCGGCAGGGCGGCCTCGCCCAGCGTATCGACGCGCGTGCCGAGGCGAATGGCCGTCAGCACATCGGCCAGCGGCCGGCGTTCCGGCACATGCATCCGCACCCCGCCGGCCGCCAGCAGCGGCAGGCCGATGCCGGCCAGCCAATCCAGCCGTGCCCGGTCATCCCCGTCGAAGCGGTGCTGCGCGGCCAGAAAAAGTGGCAGAGCCAGCCGCCGCCCGAAGGCCGCGGCATCGCGTCGGGCTCGCTCGGCAAAGGCCGCGTCCGGCTGCCCGGGCGGACAGAGCGCCAGGACCTGCCCTTCAGCCGCTTCCAGCAGCGCTGCGCGGGTTGCGTGGCATTCACCCTTGGGCGCTTGCATCCGCGCCTCTGATAGGAAGCGGGCGAGTCGGCCATAGGCGGTGCGGTCGGTCGGCCAGGCGAGGTACCCGCTGCCGTCCTCAAGGTCGATACGCACGCCCGGCACGAAGCGCAGCCCGGCCTTCTCGGCCGCGACCATGCCGCGTACCAGGCCGGCGAAGCTGTTGCGGTCGGCGATGCCGATCGCCGCATGGCCCAGCGCGGCGGCCTGCGCGACCAACTCCTCCGGATGCGATGCACCTTCGAGGAAGGAGAAGTTGGAGAGCGCCGCGAGTTCGGCGAAGCGGGACAACTCAGGCGAAGCGGCCATGCAGCCACCAGGGCGCCGCCTCGCCCGGCGGTCCGGCACGACACACCCAGAGCCGGGCGCCGGAGCCGAGCTCCACCCGATAATAGTCGCGCGGGGGGCGATCCGGACGGTCGCGCCACCATTCGGGGGCGAGCCGCTCTGGCCCCTCGGCGCGCGCCACGCGCCAGCTTGTCGCACCCAACCGCAGCAGCGAAGGCGGTGCATCCGGCAGCAGCGCAACGGCCGAGAGGCGAAGCGGCCGGCGCAGCAGACGGATCGGCCGTGGTGCCGGGCCGGGCCAATTCGCAGGCGGGAGGATGGCCTCGAAGGGCCCGACGCGGGCGACGGCGCGTTCCGGCCAATGCCCGGCGCGCGGGGCAAGGCGCCAGACCGGCAGGCGTTGGCTGAGGCGGTCGAGCAGTTCGGCCAGGGCCTGGGAGCGGCTTTCCGGCGCTATCCCATCCTCGCCCGGCAGCGTGGCCTGGGCTGCTACCATGGGCGCCGTAACGCGGGCTTCCAGGGTGAGCCGTTCAAAGCCGAAGCCAGGGTCCAGCTGATCGAGCTTTTCCTGAAACAGCCGCGCGAGGTGGCGTGGCGCGCGCGCCGGCTGGCCGGTGCCAAGCGCGATCGCCTGCACCGTGCCATCAATCCGCCAGGCCCGTAGCAGTAGCCGCCGTGCTCCGCGCTCGGCCGCCCGCAACTGCGCGCAGAGCGTCACCAGCAGTGCAGCCAGCACGGTCTCGATCGCCAGGCGGGTGGTGATCGGCTCGGCGAGGTCCCGTGTGGCGAGGAATTCGGTGGGTGGGCGCAGCGGTTGCAGCGGGCGTGGCCGAACGCCGGTCGCGGCGTCCAGTGTCGCCAGCAGCGCCGTGCCGAAGCGGCGCGCCAAGGGCGCCCGCGGCTGCGCCAGCAATGCGCCGATTTCCCGCAGCCCAAGCCGGTGTAGCGCGGCGATCTGCGCTGCCGGCAGGCGCAGCGCTATAAGCGGCAAAGGGGCCAGGGCCGCGGCTTCCCCGCCCGCCGGTACGATCTCTGTCCCGCCCGCACGGGCCAGGGCGGCGGCGGCGTCCGTGGTGCCGGCGATGGCGATGCGGGCGGTCAGTCCCGTGCGGTCGAAGCGGCTGAGCAGCGCTGCCCGCAACTCAGCCTCGCCACCATGCAGGTGCGCCAATCCGGTAACATCGAGCAGCAACCCATCCGGCGGATCAAGCGCGGGCAATGGCGTGAGCATATGCGCCCAACGTCCGAGCCGGCGGAGCCAGGCGGCATCGCTGTCCGGATCGGCGGGCTGCAGCAGCAGTTCGGGCAGGATGGCGGTGGCATCGGCCAGTGCCTGGCCAGGGCTGATCCCGGCGGCGAGGGCAGCGGGCGTGGCGGCGGTGATGAGATGCCGTCCGCTCACCGCCGCCCAGAGCGCGGCCGGGCCGGTCAGGCGCCGCCGTTCCAGTGCGGCGAAAGGCAGCCAGAGCGCGGCGATGCGCCGGCCGCGGGGCAGGCTCGGCATGGCCAGCGGTATTGCCATGGGCACCGCACCCGGCGATGGCGGCAGATCGAGGCGCGGCGTGCGGCAGCAGCGGCGGCGCATCAGGCGCGGCGCCGAGGCAGCGAGCGCAGCGCTGTCATCCCGTCCACCTCCAGGCGCTCGGTCGCCACCCGCCAGGTCACGTCCCAGCTCTGCGGCTGGGCACCACGGCCGCGTTCCAGGCTGAGCCGCCAGCGTGGATCGCCCAGCGCCTGCGCCCCGCCAGCCCCGGGCAGCGCATCGACGCGCCAGCGCGTCATTGCCACTGTCGCGGGGTCTACGCTGCCGGCCGGGCGCAGCAGCAGGCCGATCCCGCCTCCTGCCTCGGCCGCCAATTGCAGCCGCCGCGCCGCGGTCATTTCCACCGTCTCGGCCAGCAGCAGGACGCCGGCGACGCCGGGGCAGCGCAGGCTCTCCTCCATGGCCCATAGCGCCTCGGCGCGGCGTGGCGCCTGCACCAGGACCAGATCGGCTGGCGCGAGGCCGAAGCGGGCCAGGCCGGGCGGCCAGGCATCCGGCTCGGGTGCGATCCACAGCACCGTGCCGCCGGCGCGTGCCAATAGCAGGGCGCAGAAACCGGCTGCCGCGCCCGGCTCCTCGGCCAACACCTCATGCAGAGCGGCACGCGCCAAGCCGCCACCCGGCAAGGCGGCATCGATCGCCGGGCTGAGTGGTAGGCTGCCATGCGCAGGCGCCGCACTGCGGTCGAGACGGGCGATGCGCGCCCGCAGTGCCGCGATGAGCGCCGCCTGGTCGAGGCCTGGTGCCGTGGGGGTGTCCGTCTCGTGGTCAGCAGGGGGGGGAGGAGGGGTCATGGCGTGTCGAATTGTTCACTTTATGTTCCTGTTTTCATCGCCGTTGGTCAAGTCTTTTGGTGTGCCATTTGTATTCTTAAGAATGAAATAGAGGTGCCGTACGCATCACCCCCTTGAGTCTTGGCGCAATCCGGCCGCAGATCACTTCCAGGGAGAGTATCGATGACAGCAGACCCGGGCACTTCGGGCGTGGTGGCGGGCCTGATAGGCGCCATCGGCCATACCCCCCTGATCCGTCTTGGCCGCGCCAGCGCAGCGACCGGTTGCGAGATCCTTGGCAAGGCCGAGTTCATGCAGCCCGGCGGCTCGGTGAAGGACCGCGCTGGCCTCGGTATCATCGAGGATGCCGAGGCGCGCGGCCTGCTGACCCCGGGCAAGCCGGGGATCGTGGTGGAAGGCACGGCGGGCAATACCGGCATTGGACTGACGCTCGTCGCCAATGCCCGGGGCTATCGTTCGATCATTATCGTCCCCCGGACCCAAAGCCGGGAGAAGCTGGATTTTCTGCGCATGATCGGTGCCGATCTCCGGCTTGTCGATCCGAAGCCGCTGCGCGACCCCGGGCATTATGTGAACGTCTCCCGCGCCGTTGCCGAGGAATTGCAGGCCAAGGGGGAGCCGGCGATCTGGGCCAACCAGTTCGGCAATCTCGCCAATGCCGCGGTTCATGAAGCGACCACTGGCCCGGAGATCTGGGCGCAGACCGGCGGGCGGCTTGATGCCTTCACCTGCGCCTGCGGCACCGGCGGTACGCTGAGCGGCATTGCTCGAGCGCTCAAGGCTCGTAACCCGGCAATCCGTATTGTGCTGGCCGACCCCATGGGCAGCGGGCTCTACAGTTGGATCAAGACCGGCGAGCTGAAAGCCGAAGGCAATTCCATCACCGAGGGTATCGGCCAGGCCTCTGCCGCGCCGGGCAATCTGATCCATGGCCGGGACTACATCGACGATGCCGTGCAGGTCGATGACCCGACCGCCTTGGCGCAGGTCTTCGATCTGCAACAGCATGAGGGCATTTCCGTCGGCGGCTCGGCCGGGGTCAATGTCGCGGCGGCGATCAAACTGGCGCGCCAGCTTGGGCCCGGCCACACCATCGTCACCATCCTCTGTGACGGCGGCGCGCGCTATCAGAGCAAGCTGTTCAACCCGGAATTCCTGCGCGAGCGTGGACTCCCGGTGCCGCCCTGGCTGGAGTAGACTGCCAGTATGGAGTTCTTCGAACTCATTCGTACGATCCGCGCCCGCGATCCGGCCCGGCCCACTTGGGTCGAAGCCGCTACTTGTTATGCCGGGCTGCACGCGGTGCTGCTGCATCGCCTTTCGCACGCCCTTTACCGGCTGCGCCTGAAAGCGGTGGCGCGCATGATCTCGCATCTCGGCCGTTTGCTGACTGGCATCGAGATTCATCCCGGCGCCCGGATCGGCCGGCGGCTTTTCATCGACCATGGCATGGGCGTGGTGATCGGTGAGACGGCGGAGATCGGCGATGATGTGCTGATCTATCATGGCGTCACGCTCGGCGGTCTTTCCCTGGCCAACAAGGTCGGGCCCGGCGGCAAGCGCCACCCGACCATCGGCCATGGCGTGGCGATCGGCGCCGGCGCGCAGGTGCTCGGCCCGCTGAGCGTCGGCGATGGGGCGCGGATCGGCGCCAATGCCGTGGTCACCGGCGATGTCGCGGCACGAGAGACCGTGATCGCCATGCCCGCCCGCCCGCCACAGGAACAGCGCGTGGTACCGGTGCGCGGTGCCGCGGCCAGTCCGGGCTATGGGCTGCTTGATCCCCCTTGCGACCCGGTGGGCGATGAGATTGAGGCGCTGCGTGGCGAACTCGCCGCGCTACGGTCCGAACTCGCAGCGCTGAAGCGGGAGCCGCCGCCCGGGCTACGCGCCGCGTCCTGAGCCGGGATCAGACGGCCGGTGCGGGTGCGTGCAGGTGCCGCCAGGATTTCATCAGCGCATGCCCCACCGCCAGCAGCGCCGGCCCGATGAACATGCCAAGAAAGCCGAAGGCGATCAGCCCGCCGAAGACACCAAGAATGATCAAGGTCATCGGCATCGCCACGCTGCGGCTGATCAGCAGCGGGCGGACCACGCTGTCGCTGCCCGAGACCAGCACGATGCCCCAGAGCACCATGAAGATCGCCCAGCCTACCGTGCCGCTGGTGTAAAGCCACCAGGCGGCTCCCAGCCAGGTCAGGATCACCAGCGGCCCGAGCACCTGCGAGAGCGAGAAGACAAAGCCGAGGAAGCCGAGCGACGTCGCCCCGGGCACCCCGGCGATCCAGAGCCCGATGCCGAGCAGAACGCCTTGCAATACCGCCGTGCCGACCACCCCCCAGGCGACGCCCCGCACCGCACCGCCAGCGGCATCCAGCGCCGTTGCCGCAGTTGGCCCTCCTAGCCGTAAGGCGACATCCCTAAGGCTCGCAGCCATTTTCTCCCCATGAGCCCAGAATGCGGTAGCGACCACCATCGCGAGCAGGATCTGCACCAAGCTGTTCACCACGCCACTCGCCAGGGCGATCAGCGTCTCGGAGATTGTCCCGGCATAGGGTGAGAGGAGTTCGCGGAAATTGATCTGCGCCTCTCGTAACTGCGGCCAGAGTGTCGCGGCCCGTTCGCCGGCCAAGGGCAGGTTGCGCAACCAGTCCGGGGGTGCCACCGGCGCGTGCGCCAGCCAGTCCCGCGCCAGGCTTGAGCCAAAGCGGATCTGGCCGCTGAGGCCAGGGGCCAGGATAACCACCGGTAGCGCCACCAGCAGCACCAGGGTGATCAGCAGCACCCCGGCGGCGACGGGGCGGGGTAGGCCGCGCCCCACCAGCCAGTTCCGCAGGGGCCAGGTACCGATCGCCAGGAAACCACCGAACAGGATCGCGATCGCGAAGGGCTCCAGCACCCGCAGCACGCCTACCAGCAGCAGGGCGAGTAGCAGAAGGATGACCGCGCGTTCGACCAGCCGCACGGTCGCGTACTGATCGGTTGCGCTCGGCAATGGCGGCGGGGTGGGCGTTTCTGGGCTCGACATGCGATCACCGAAGCACGCGCCGCCTGGTGCCGACAAGCGAGCGCCCGGTGTGGGGCGGCTTTCGGCGGTCCCGATCTGGGCTATACCCCGGTGCCAGAGCGGAATGGGATACCGACATCATGTGGGACTGGTCGAAGGACTACATCCGCATCACGCTGCAGAAGGTCGAGGTCGACGTTAAGCTCGGTCTGCATCCCTGGGAGCGCCACCCTGAGCGCCCCACCCGTCTGCTTGTTACAATTGATCTTTTTGCCTATCAGGAAGCCCATAACCGGCGCGTCCCGATCAACTACGACAGCGTCCGGAATTTCCTGAAGACGTGGCGTGACCGCCCGCATACCGAATTGCTCGAGGAACTCGCCGAGGATCTGATCACGGTATGCTTCGGGGATTCGAACGTCGATGCATGCCGTGTGGAGCTCATCAAGCCCGATATATTCAACGAGGCTGCCGGGGCCGGCATTGAGGTGTATCGCCGGCGGGGGACCTGAGATGGCAGAGCCAAGAACGGCGCTGGTCACCGGCGGCGCGAAGCGGATCGGCGCGGCAATCACCCGCGCGCTTGCCGCCGATGGGTGGCAGGTGGTCATCCATTACCGCAATTCGGTCGAGGAGGCGGAAGCGGTTGCCGCCGGCATCCGGGCCGAGGGCGGGCGTGCCGCGATAGTCCGCGCCGATTTGGCAGATGCGGCTGAGGTCGCAACGCTGATCGCACGAGCCACGGCGCCGTTCGGCCCGATCGGGCTGCTGGTCAACAATGCCTCCACTTTTCGCTACGATACGGCCACGACGGCGACGGTTGCGCTGTTTGACGAACATGTCGCCGCTAACCTTCGGGCACCGGTGTTTCTCGCGCAGGACTTCCACCGCCAACTGCCTGAGGGTGCGGAGGGGGTGATCATCAACCTTCTCGATCAGAAGACAGAGAACCTCAATCCGGACTTCTTCACCTACACCATTTCCAAGGTCGGGCTGCATGGGGCAACCAAGCTGCTAGCGATGGCGCTGGCGCCACAGGTGCGGGTCTGCGGCATTTCGCCCGGCGTGACGCTGATCAGCGGCAAGCAGACCCCGGATAGCTTCCAGAAATCGACCGGGGTCACCCCCCTTGGCCGCAGCAGTGAAGTGCCCGACATCGTCGCGGCGGTACGCTTTATCCTTTCGGTGCCGGCGATGACCGGCACGACCATCACGATCGATGGCGGGGAGCAGTTGCGGCGCCGGCCGCGGGATGTCGCATTCGACGTAGAATAGGTGAAATGTGCTGCAGCCCCAGACATGGCCGTTGGCGGTTACCCCTGGACCGACCCAGGCCCTTCAGCACGATAGGTTGGCCGTCACGATGACGTATACCGCTTCAGTGCGCCGGTCGCAGGTTACGCAACCTGCGGTCCCCAGCCCTGGGGCTCTTCTCCGCCGAACCGGCCTATGGCCGCTGTGACCGGATCGCTGAGCGTCCGCTGCAGTGCCCGACCCTCGCCATCCTCAGTCGCGTTCTCGGCGCTGGACACATTGGTATGAACGATGGCTTTGCGCCTGACGCGACCGGCCGGCTCCGCCGCGTTTTCATCCGCGGCTTGCGGCTGCGCGCGCTGCTTGGTGTGAAAGCGCATGAAAAACTGGCGCCACAGCGGGTGGTGATCGCGATCGACATGCTGGTGGAGGACGACGCAGCGCCGGGCGGCGTCGGACCTGACCGGTTGGCCCGGGTGACGGATTATGAGTGCGTTGTGCTGGCGGCGCGGGCGGTGGCGGCCGAGGGTCATACCTATCTCGCCGAGACGCTGGCGGAGCGGATCGCGCTGGCGGCGCTGGCCGAGCCTCGGGTTCAACGCTGCCGGGTGAGGGTCGAGAAGCCGGACGCGTTTCCCGACGCCGCCGCGGTTGGGGTGGAGGTCGAGCGGGTCCGGTAATTACACCTCCCATCATGTGTCCCCTCACTGTAACCCATTGTTGATATTCAGCGGCGCTGAGTTTTCCAGAGCGTCAGGCGAAACTCGCCCTTCACGCGGGCACTCCGGTATTTGTCCACCGCGACCCGCCAACCCCTTGATCCAGGCCAATCCTGTCCGCATCGGCGAAGGACAGCTTGGAAACCGCGTCTTACCAAAAAAATAACTAGGAAAATCAGATTGTTATAGACAAGCCTGAAATTTGAGCAATTGCGTCAAGTTCCTTGCTGGCGGCCAGTTTCACCGCCTCGGCCCATTCTGATCCACAAGGTTTTCCACAGGACTGGTGGATGGTCCGGTGCTTGCCGCGGAAGACCTTGCGGCCCAAATCTTCGACAATGAGTCAAGCCTCTGATGACAAGCCAGTGACAGATTCGGGTTCACCGATCATGGTGGGGCTGCGGGTCATTGAAACAGCGCTCGCCACCCTGCCGTTCAGCCCCGGCGTCTATCGGATGCTCGATGCCCGGGGGGATGCCCTCTATGTCGGTAAGGCACGCGCCTTGAAGCGTCGTGTCGCCACCTATACGCACCTCTCGCGCCTTCCCGAGCGGCTTCGGCGGATGGTCTACGAGACCCGCCATCTGGAGATTATCACCACCTCCTCCGAAGCGGAGGCGCTGCTGCTTGAAGCCAATCTTATCAAACGCCTGCGGCCGCGCTTCAACATCGTCCTCAGGGACGACAAATCCTATCCCTGGCTAGTGATCACTGAGGACCACCCCTTCCCGCAGATCGCCAAGCATCGTGGCGAACGGCGCAAGGGTGCCAGCTATTGGGGGCCCTTCGCCTCCGCCTGGGCGGTCAACCAGACGCTCACCGCGCTGCAACGAGTCTTCCTGCTGCGCTCGTGTCGCGACACGGTGTTCGAGAGCCGCGACCGGCCCTGCCTCCTTTATCAAATCAAGCGCTGCGCCGCGCCCTGCGTTGAGCGGATTGGCCGCGAGGACTACGCCGCCCTGGTCGCTGACGCCAAGCGCTTCCTGTCCGGGGAGACGCCGTCGATCCAGCAGCGCCTGGCCGGCGAGATGGAGGCGGCAGCCGAGCGGCTGGAGTTCGAGCGGGCTGCGGCTTTGCGCGATCGTATCCGGGGCCTGACCCATATTCAGGGGCAGGACCGTACGCATCTGGCGGGCGTTGGGGATGCCGATGTGGTGGCGCTGCACCAGGCGGCCGGGCAGAGCTGCGTGCAGGTCTTCTTTTTCCGGGGCGGTCGGAACAATGGCAACCGCCCCTATTTCCTCACCCGGGGCGAGCAGGGACCTGAGGCGGTCCTGGGCGCCTTTCTTGGCCAGCTTTACGACGACCTGCCGCCCCCGCCGCTGATCCTGTTGAGCCATCAACCGAGCGGGACGCCACTTTTGGCCGAGGCTCTGTCGATCAAGGCCGGGCGGAAGGTGGAGCTGCACCGTCCGCAGCGCGGCGACAAACGCGCCGTGGTTGAGCATGCTGAAAGCAACGCGCGCGAAGCGTTGGAACGCCGCCTGGCCGAGGGCACGGCGCAGGAGGCGCTGCTGGGCGGGGTCGCCCGCGTCTTTGACTTGCCAGCCTCTCCTGAGCGGATCGAGGTTTACGACAACAGCCATATCCAGGGCGCCAATGCGTATGGTGTGATGATCGCGGCCGGGCCAGCGGGTTTCCTGAAGCAAGCCTATCGAAAGTTCGCAATCCGTTCAGCGCCCGCCCCCGGTGACGATTTCGCCATGATGCGCGAGGTCTTCGAGCGTCGTTTCGGCCGTGCCCTGAAGGAGGACCCGGCACGCTCTGGTGGCACCTGGCCCGACCTTGTGCTGATCGATGGCGGCCTAGGCCAACTGAATGCCGCGCGGACGGTGCTGGCGGAGCTTGGCTGCGACGAACTGCCGCTGGTCGCCGTGGCGAAGGGACCGGATCGGGATGCCGGGCGCGAATGGTTCCACCGCCCCGGCGCGCCGCCCCTCCAACTGCCGCCGCGCGACCCGGTGCTGTATTATTTGCAAAGGCTGCGGGACGAAGCGCATCGGTTCGCCATCACCACCCATCGCGCCGGCCGCTCCAAGGCGCTGGTCCGCAGCGAACTGGACGACGTTCCAGGCGTTGGACCGGCGCTCAAACGCAAGTTGTTGAACCATTTCGGCAGCGCCCGCGGCGTCCGCAACGCCGCCTTTGAGGATTTGGCCAATGCCGCGGGCATCGGCCCAACGGTTGCCCGGAAGATTTACGAGCATTTCCACCCAGGGGGGTGATGGGTTAAAATGCACCAGAGCCTTGCTGGCGCCATCGCCTTCGGCCATCAGTGACCCCGCCCCATGCCGACCGATTTGCCGAATTTGCTGACGCTCTCCCGCATCGCCGCCGTGCCGGTGTTGATGCTGTTCGTCGCCTTGCGCCAGCCCTGGGCCGATTTTGCCGCCTGTCTGGTCTTTGCCCTCGCTGGCATCACCGATTATTTCGATGGCAAAATAGCCCGTGAGCGCCAACTCGTCTCGGGCTTCGGCCGGATGCTGGACCCCATCGCGGACAAGCTCCTGGTCGGTGCGGCGCTGATGCTATTGGCCGGCTATGACCGGCTGCCAGGCTGGTCGCTCTACCCGGCTATCGTGATTCTGCTGCGGGAAATCCTCGTCTCGGGACTGCGCGAATACCTGGCGGGCCTGCGCGTCGGCCTGCCGGTAACGCGGCTCGCGAAGTGGAAGACCGGTTTTCAGATGGGGGCGCTCGGGACGCTAATTGCCGGGGATACCGGGGCGTCTGTGATCGGCCTGGGGTTCCTCCCGGTCTCCCTGATCGGGGAGGCGATGCTCTGGGTTGCGGCGGCGCTGACGTTGCTGACTGGCTGGGACTACCTGCTGGCCGGTCTTGCGTATGCGGGTGCCGAGCCGATCGCGCCCGAGCCAGCCGCCCGTCCGGATGCAGCGCCGCTCGCCCGGCCTTGAGGCGGGGGCCGTCCCGGCGCATGGTGATTTCGCCCAGGGGTGTGCAGGGCAGGAGTGGTCGATGCCGGGTGCGGTGCGGGCAACGTTCGGGGTGTGTCTGGTCGTGCTGCTCACTGGCTGCTCCCAGGTGGAGCAGCCGCGGCAATGGGTGCGTTCGACCTCCGCCGCCACCTATGACAAAATTGGCATGACCGGAAAGGCGCTGGGCGCGCCTTGGGGCGCCCCACGATCCGACGTGCCGCGCGACCCGGATAGTGTGACCATCTCCCGTGTCTTCGGACCCAATCCCGTGGTGGACCCGCTGCGCAGCGAGGGCGGCAATGTTTGGCCGCAGCCAGAGCCGCCACGCGCGACGCTTGCCAATCCCGATGCAGCGTTGCGCGGCATTCCGAATTATCGTCCCCCGGGCGGTCCTTCGCTCAGCCCGGCCGGCGTCACCGGCATGAGCATCGCGCCGGAGCCACGGCAACGTTCGCGCGGCAGTTCCACGCCCCCGCCGCCGCCCGACCCGAACGATTGGCGGCGCGATGAACGCCGGCCGATGTCGGCGCTGCCGCCCCCCGGGCTTGACGATCCGCCGCCGCGCCGTGCCGATGGCCGGATGCTGAACACGCCTGGCGGCGTCGCCGTCTCTGGCCCGGGGACTGACCGCGTCGGGACGTATGTGACACCTGGTGGCGCCGCCGGCACCGCGATCCGTGATGCCAACGGCACGACGACGCTGGTCGGCCCCGGCGGGCAGATTACCACCGTACCAAGCCCGCGCTGAAGCCGGCATGCACCTGCTGTATTTCGCTTGGGTACGCCAGCGGGTCGGTCTTGGCGAAGAAGATATCGCGCCGCCGCCCGCGGTCCGCGACGTCGCCGGCCTGGTCGCTTTCCTGGCCGCCCGCTCCCCCGGCCATGCGGCCGCCTTCGCCGATCCGCAGCAGATCCGCTGCGCGGTCAATCAGGAATTCGCCGATCCCGCGACGCCTGTCGGGCCGGGCGATGAGATTGCGTTCTTCCCCCCGGTCACGGGCGGCTGAGCGATGACCCCGCGCGTCACGGTCCAAGCGGCGCCTTTCGACCTTGCCGCTGAGATGGTGGCGTTGCTGGATGGGCGGGTCGATGTCGGCGGTCTTGCCAGCTTCGTGGGTCTGGTACGTGCCGATGAGGGGCTCGCGGCACTGACGCTGGAGCATTATCCCGGGATGACCGAACGCGCGATCACCGGCATCGCCGCTGAGGCCTGCGGCCGCTGGCCGCTGACCGGCTGCACCGTCATCCACCGGGTCGGCCGCCTGCCGCCTGGGGCGCCCATCGTGCTCGTGCTGACCGCCTCGGCGCATCGCGCTGCATCGCTTGAGGCTTGCGCATTCCTGATCGACTGGCTGAAGACCGGCGCGCCTTTCTGGAAGCGCGAGGAATTCGCCGATGGCCGGGAACGCTGGGTCGAGGCCAAGGCGGCCGACGACGCGGCGGCTCAGCGCTGGGCCCGCTGAGATGGCTGCACTCGTTGTGCTATTGGGCGGCGTCATGCTGGTTTGGCCGGCTTTTCTGAACGGCTACCCGTTGGTCTTCAGCGATACCGGTGCCTTCCTGCATCAAGTGGCGCCGCCGCCTTCAGGCCCCTTGGTGATTTGGGATAAGCCGCATGTCTATGGGCCGCTGCTGCTGGCGCTGTCCTGGCGGGTCAGTCTCTGGCCGGCGGTGCTGGCGCAGGGGATCATGCTGTCCTGGCTGCTCTGGCTAACGCAACGCACGCTCTGTGGCGGGGCGGTAGCATGGCGCCACCTCGCGCTGTGTCTTGGCGCCGCCCTGCTGACCACGGCGCCCTTCACCGCGGCGTTGTTGATGCCGGATGTCTTCACCCCGGCGGTGCTTCTGGCCATGCTCCTGCTCGGCTTTGCAGCCGGGCTGACCCGCATCGAGGCTGCGGCCCTCGGCACCATCGCCACCGTTGGCATTGCTGCGCATCTCTCCCACCTCCCGCTGGCGCTGGCCTTGGTGGCCTTCGTCGCCGCGATGGCTGGCTGGCGCGCGGCAGGGCGGGTCGCCTTGCCCATGCTGGCCGCCCTTGGCGTTTTGTTGCTCAGCAACCTCTGGGGCCATGGCCGCCTCACTCTCTCGCCCTATGGCGCCACCTTCATGCTGGCGCGCTTGCAGGATGATGGACCGGCGACGCGGGTCATCCGCGCCCGCTGCCCCGAGGTTGGCTGGTATCTCTGCGGTTTTGTGGCGCGGCTGCCGATGGATAGCGACGAATTCCTCTGGGCGCTGGACAGTCCGTTGAACCAGACGGCAGACGGTACGCCGCGCCATCTCGGCGGCGTTGCCCTGGCACCGGAGGCCCGCGCGATCGTCGCCGAGACGCTGCGATCCGAACCTTTTGGCGTTGCCTGGGCGATGGCCCGCAATACCTTCCGCCAACTCGGCTTGGCGGCGGCGGGCGATACGCTCGGCCCGGGGTACCTGGCGACGGCGCTGCGGCCGCGTTTGGCTGAAACCGTGGGCGCGGCCGACCTCGCCGCCTATGAACGCGCTTTGCAGCCAAGGGGTACGCTGGAGGCGGCGGTTGCACCCATGTTGCGCCCGCACATGCCGGTGCTCCTGCTTGGCATTTGTGGTCTGTTCATCGCGGCCTGGGCGGCCCGTGGCGCCGTTACGCCGGGGCGAAGGGGGCTGATCTACGGCGTGCTGCTCGGTTTTCTGGTCAATGCCTGGGCGACCGGCGCGCTGTCGAAGCCGCATCATCGCTATGAGGCACGGTTGATCTGGCTGGCGCCGGTGCTTGCGGCGCTGGCCGTCTCGCCCCGTATGCGCCGCCCGGCCTGATGCCCCTCGCGCTGCATGAATTAGCGCTTGCCGGGGCCATCTTTATCCTGGCCGGCGCGGTCAAGGGCATCGCCGGTTTTGGCTTTCCCGCCGTCTCGATCGGCCTGCTGGTGCTATTCCGGCCGCTGCCGGAGGGAATGGCACTGATCCTGGCGCCGACGTTGCTGACCAATCTTTGGCAGGCGCTCTCTGGGCCGCATCTCAAGCCACTGCTGCGCCGCCTCTGGGGCCTCTTTCTTGGCTCTACCCTGGGGGCGGCTGGCGGTGCGGCCATGCTCTCCAAGGTCAATACGGGGCTGCTGTCCGTAATGCTGGGTGTGCTGTTGATCGGTGGTGCCCTTTACGCGCTGTTCGGTCGCCCGTTTCCCTCCCCCAAACCGACGACGGAACGGTGGCTTTCGCCGCTGATCGGTCTGGTCTCCGGCGTCATCACCGGGCTGACCGGCAGCTATCTCATGCCGGCCGCACCCTATTTGGTCGCGCTCCGGCTGCGTCCAGCCGAATTCGTGCAGGCCTTCGGGCTCGGCGTTATCGGGGCTTTGGTCGCGCTCGGCGTTGGCCTGCGCGGCGCGGGCTTGCTGCCGGCCGATCTCGGACTGGTATCGCTGCTTGGTGTGGTCCCGAGCTTTCTGGGCCTGTGGTTCGGCCAAAGTATCAGAGGAAAGCTGCCGGAAGCGCGGTTCCGGCAGTTGATCCAGGTCTTGCTCGGCGGGCTCGGCCTTTCGCTGCTGATCAAGGGTCTCAGCTGATCAACGCGGCAGCGGCGGCAAGGGGTTCGGCACGCCGTCCGGCAGTTTCACCTGGGCGACGTTCAGCGTCATCGCCACCGCGACATAATACCCGCTGACGGCGATCAGATCGACCACACCCTGTTCGCCGAACCTGGCCTTCAAGGCGTTAAAGCTGGCATCGGAGACGCCGTGGTTGCGATGCAGCTCGGTGAGGAAGTCGTACACCAGCGCCTGGTCCTCGGTCATGTTGCCGGGGCGCTTGCCCTGTGCGAGTTCCGCCGCGACCGCTTCCGGCAGCCCGGCCTTCACCGCCAACGGGTAATGCGCGTACCACTCATAGGGGGCATCCCAGGCGCGGGCCGTGATGAGAATCGCGAATTCATTCAGCGCCGTGGGGATGACGCTGCGGAAGCGGAGATGTTCCCCCACCCGCTGTAGCCGGTCGCCGGTTTCCGGGCTTCGCAGCCAGGCGTTGAAGGGGCCGCGCACGCCGCCGCGCGGCCCGCTTGCGATGGCGTCATAGACCTGCCGCTGCGCCGGGGTCATCTGGGCTGGATCGAGGGGTGGGAAGCGGTCCTCGGCCAGCGCGGGCAAGGCGAGACTGGCGGCGAGAGCAAGGGCGATCGGCAATTTGCGCATGGGTTCCTCCGGGATCGACCGCAGCCTGCCGGTTGCGCGGTTCTTTGCAAGGGTCTTGCGCGATTGTCTGGCGCGGCCCGATATGGGTCGTCGGGCAGGGGAGGGACGGATGCGGCGGATCGGATGGCTGGGCCGCATGCTGGCCTTGGCCCTGGTGGCTGGGACGCCTGCGGGTGCAGCGTGGGCAGCGGATCTCTTTGTCATGAGCTCCGGCGCTTTTACCGGCGCCTATCATCTCCTCGCCCCGGAGTTCGAGAAGCGGACCGGACACAAGCTGCACTACACCTATGGCACCTCCATGGGCAGCGCGCCGGAAGCCATGCCGAGCCGGCTGAAGCGCGGGGAGCCTGCGGATGTGCTGATCCTGGTCGGCAGCCAATTGGAGCCGCTGATGCAGCAGGGCTACGCGGTACCGGGCAGCAAGACCGACCTTGCCATTTCCCGGATCGGCGTTGTGACGCGTGCCGATCTGCCGAAGCCCGATATCGGCAGTGTTGGTGCCGTGCGCACGGCGCTGCTGGCCGCTCCGTCGATTGGGTATTCGGCAAGCGCTTCGGGCACCTACTACGCCTCGGAGATGGTCCAGCGCCTTGGTATCGCCGAGCAGGTGCTGCCGAAGTCCAAGCGGATCGGCGGTGGCGAGCGGGTGGCGAGCGCGGTCGCCCGGGGCGATGTCGCCCTTGGTTTGCAGCAGGTCAGCGAGATCACCGAGGTGCTGCAGGGGCCCGATGGGGCGAAGCTCACTTATGTCGGCCCGCTGCCGGAGGATCTGCAGCAGATCATCGAGATCTCCGCCGGCCTTGCGACCGCGTCGCGCGAGCCAGCGGTGGCGCGCGAGTTCATCGCCTTCCTGCGCTCACCAGACGCTCAGGCGAAGCTCAAGCAGGTTGGGCTCGACCCGATCGTCAAATAAGCGCGGGCAGCGTCAGCTCCAGCCAGCCGCGCGCATCCATTCGTGCTGTATCGCCCGCCTGCAGCAGCACCGTGGTGGTGGCGCTCTCAACGATGGCCGGGCCGCTGAGGTGTGCCTCAGGCGCCAGCGCCTCGAAGCGATGCACCGGCACCGCCTGGGCGATGCCGGCCAAGACGATCTGCCGTTCCCCTGCCGCGGCTGCCGCCGGCGCCACCGGTGCGGCCGCCGTACTGCGGTCCAGCGCGCCGACCACGGCAACCCGGGCATTGACCATCACCACCTCTTCCTCCGGCAGGTGATAGGTAAACAGGGCGCGGTGCCTGGCATGGAAGGCGGCGCGCAGCCGTTCGCCCAGGCCGGCGCTCTCCCAATCCATCGTCTCCAGCGGGACCGCGATCTCGAAGACCTGTTCGCCATAGCGCATGTCGGCGCTGCGGCGCGCAATCAGCGGACCGCTGTGCCATTGCCCCATCCGGGTACGGCCTTCCGCCTCCAACGCCGCGAAGAGATCGCGGATCGCCGCATCCGCGGGCAGCCCGGTTGGGCTGACGACGCTGCGCGCCAGTTCATAGCGCAGGTCGGTGTGCAGCATCCCCCAGGCCGAGAGCCCGGCAGCAAAGAGCGGCACCGCGGCCCGCCGCAGGCCAAGTTCGCGCGCCACGGCCGAGGCGTGCAGCCCGGCCGCACCACCGAAGGCGAGCAGCGTCGCGCCCCGCGGATCGACGCCGCGGCGGACGGTCGCCAGCCGCACGCCATCGGCCATGCGGGCATTGACCAGGGCGAGGATACCAGCCGCGCAGGCGAGGCGGTCGATGCCAAGGCTGCTGGCCAGCCCATCCACCGCCCGATCGGCCGCAGCGCGGTCGAGCTTACGGGCCCCACCCAGGAAATTCCCGGCATCGAGATAACCAAGCACGAGATTGGCATCGGTCACCGTCGGCTCGGTACCACCGGCGCCATAGGCCGCCGGCCCTGGTACCGCGCCGGCCGAGCGGGGGCCCACCTGCAGCGTGCCGCCCGGGCCGATATGGCCTATCGAGCCACCCCCCGCGCCGAGGGTGACGATATCCAAGCTCTCCAGCGCGATCCTCTCACCGCCGACGCTGCGGCCCCGCCCGAGTGCGGCTTCGCCCTCGGTGATGAGCGCGATATCGGTCGAGGTGCCGCCCATGTCGAAGGTGACGAGTTCCTGACCCATCCCCTGGGCCGCCAGCGCCACCGCCGCGGCCACGCCGCCGGCGGGGCCTGAGAGGGCGGTCCCGACCGCCAGGCGGCGCGCCTCCTCGACCGGGGCGATGCCACCATGGCTGAGGATCACGAAAAGCGGGCCGGCATAGCCGGCCTCTGCCAGCCGGCCCGCCAAGCGCGCCAGGTAGCGGGAGACCACCGGGCCGACATAGGCATTCACCACGGTGGTGGAGAAGCGCTCGAACTCCTTGATCTGCGGCAGCACCTCGGCGCTGGTCGTGACATAGGCCTCGGGCATCGCCGCCCGCACCGCCGCGGCGGCCAGCGCTTCATGCTGCGGGGCCACCCAGGCGTGCAGGAAGCCGATCGCCACGCTCTCGACCCCTTCGGCCCGGAGCGCCGAGATGGCGTGATCCAGCGAAGCGGCGTCGAGCGGGGTCTCCACCCGGCCATCCGGGCGGAGGCGTTCGCGGACCGGCAGGCGAAGCCGACGCGGCACGAGCGGGGCAGGCGGCGGCTGGCGCAAATCGTAGCGGTCGGGCTTCAGCCCTTCGCGCATCTCGATCACGTCGCGATGGCCTTCGGTGGTCAGCAGCCCGACCCGGGCGCCCTTCTTCTCCAGCAGGGCATTGGTCGCCACGGTGGTGCCGTGGACGATGCGTGTGGTCCGCGTCAGTAGCTCCGCCAGCGAGAGCCCGAGCGTGGCCGCCAGATTGCCGAGCCCGGCGATCACCCCCTCTGACTGGTCGGCCGGGGTCGAGGCGGCTTTGGCGAGCGTCGCCGCGCCATCGGCCGCGATGGCCACCACATCGGTGAAGGTCCCGCCGACATCGATACCGATCCGCCAGGTCATGCCAGGCCCTCCGCCGCATCCTGTGCGCGTGCCGCGGGGCTGCGCTCTGCCTTCGGCCCCCAGCCGGCACCACCAGCGGCGCGGACATGCAGGCGATCGCCGGGATTGATCTGCAGCCCGACGGATTTGGTCTTCAGCACGTCTTCCGGGCCAGCGGCGCGGCGCAGCGTGTAGTGATGCGGCGGGCTGTCCTCACCGCCGCAGATTCCGGCGCTGCCGTGGAAGGCGCCATCGCCCGCGGTATTGGCCCGGCTGGGCCCGTCGCTTTCGATCCGCAGAACCAGCTCGCCGCCCAGGCCACCGCGGTGCTTGCCATCGCCGGCGCTGCCTTTGAGGAATTCATGGTGCTCGAAATGCAGCGGGAAACGCGCTTCGGCCATCTCGACCGAGCCGAATTTCAGCCCGCCCACCGAGTGCCATTCGCCATTGGTGTGCCAGCCATCACCATTGACGCTGGCCCCCCCGCCGGGGCGGGCATGGAACATGTGCCAGACAAAGCTGCGGCCCGGCCGGCGTGCATCGGCACCCTGGATCGCCACCCGAAAGCGGCGCCCCCAGCCGCCCATGGCGCGCGCCGGGCAGCAATGCTGCAGCGCCCGGATGATCGCCTCAACGATCTCATTCGAACAATGCGAGGTGCACATGGTCACCGGCGCGCCTTCCCGTGCCCAGACGATGCTGCCCTCGCGGGCGATTACCTCCAGCGGGCGGAAGGCGCCATCATTTTTGGCGACATCAGGGTCCAGCAGGAAGGCGAAGGCCATCGCCACCGCGCTGCGCATATTGGGATAGGAGGAGTTGACGAAGCCGGTCACCTGATCGTCGCTCTCGGACAGATCGATTGTCAGCCGGTCGCCCTGCTTGGTGCAGCGCGCGCGGATGGCGATATTCTTCCGCCCGAAGCCATCGTCATCAAGCACCGCCTCGCCCAGCCAGCTGCCATCCGGCCAGTCGCGCAGCAGGCGCCGGGCATGCGCTTCCGACAGATCCAGGATGGCGCTGACCCCGGCCTGCATGCGGGCCGCGCCGTGCTGGGCGAGCAGCGGTTTGAGCCGGGCTTCCCCGAGGCGGGCGGCGCCGACCATGGCCATCAGGTCGCCGCGGAAATCCCGCGCAATGCGGGTGTTCGCGGCGAGCATGGCGACCAGATCCTCGCGCAGCTCGCCCCCTTCGCCAAGGCGGATCGGCGGGATGCGCAGGCCCTCCTGCCAGATCTCGGTCGCGCCGGGATTGTAGCCACCCATGGTGGCGCCGCCGATGTCGGATTGATGGGCGCGTACCACCGACCAGAAGCGCAGCGCGCCCTCGGCGAAGATCGGGATCAGGATGGTTAGGTCGGGGAGGTGGGAGCCGCCATGATAGGGGTCGTTTAGCAGCAGCGTATCGCCCTCTCGGATATTCCCTGCGAAAGCCGCCGCCGCGGCCTTGGCCGCCCAGGGCATGGCGCCGACATGGACCGGAATATGATCGGCCTGCGCGACCAGCCGACATTCGGCATCGCAAAGGGCGATCGAGAAATCGCGCGAGGAGTTGAGGATCTGGCTGTAGGAGGTGCGCAGCAACGCTTCCCCCATTTCCTCGACGATGGCGCGCAGCCGGTTGTCGAGGACGGCGAGGGTGACAGGATCGGGTGGGGTGGTCATGCCAAAGGGTCCGGCGCCCGACCGCCCCGGTCAAGCCAGCCGGTCGGCCTTTCTGCCGCAAGGGCGTCGCGGTGATTCCATCGGCGTGAATATTGCTGTAAACCCTTCAAACGCACGCGGTCAGGCCGCCGCCGACGGAGCGCATGATTGATCTCAACCAAACCAGCCGCGTGACGGCGCCACCGTCCTGGTGGGACGGGCGCGAGGCTTGGTTTGTCCCGCTGCTGATGCTGGCTGCGGCGATCCTGCTGCGCGGGGTGGGCTTCTTTTTCGCCGTCATCGACACCGATGAGGGGCTGTACCTGGTCCAGGCGCGGGAATGGTTGCGCGGCAACTGGCCGCTGGTTGCTGTCTGGGACATGCACCCGGTTGGCGCGCCTGCGCTCTATGCCTTGGCGCTGGCGGCCTTCGGCGATGGCGTGGCGGCCATCCGTTGGCTCGGGGTCTTCTGCGTAGCGGCGGCGGGCACCGGGCTCCATGCGCTGGTCCGCGCCGCTGGCGGGGCGACGTTGCTCGGGCTGGCCGCGGGCCTGGGCTACATCGCCCATTCCGTCCTCCTCTATGGCTTGTCGAGCAATACCGAGGTGCTGTTCGCCCCTTTCGTGATCTGGGCGATAGTCATCGGCACGCGGTCGGCCGTGGCGGCGCTCGATCAGGGGATCGCGCCGACGTGGTCGCGGCTTATGGTCATGGGGCTGCTGATCGGTCTCGGCTTCGCCATCAAGCCGGTGGTGACACCGGAAGGCTGTCTCGCCTTCGCCCTCTTGACCCTGCCTGCGCTCTGGCGCGGGCGCTTGCCGCCGGGACGCTTCCTGGCGATGGCAGCGGCCTATGCGGCGCTGGCCCTGCTGCCTTCTGCCTTGCTTGGGCTAGCCTATGCGCTGCGGGGCCAGTTCTGGGCCTGGATCGACGGTTCGCTGCTTGCCCCCTGGCGGTATTCCCTGGCGCGGGTCGGGTTGCAGGTGGCGCTGGCGCGAAGCCAAACGGCGCTGCTCATTCTCGCCGGTCCCGTGCTGCTGGCCCTGGTCGCGCTGTGGCGGCGCCTGCCTGGCCCCGGCCCGGAGGGCCGGCTGACACGGCTTGGTTTGATCTGGTTCCTCATGGCCAGCTGCGCCATCATCGGTCCAGGATTTTTCTATCAGCACTACTTCCTGCTCTGGCTGCCACCGCTGGCGGTACTGGCGGCGATCGGCCTTGGGGAGCTTGCGCAGCTTGCCCGACCGGAGCGGCAGCGGGCGGTCTTTCTCGGCCTGCTCGTCCTGCTGTGTCTCGGCGCCTGGCGCCAGGAAGCGGCGCTGCGGCTGGAACGCGGGCTTTGGGTGGCCGATCCGGTGCGCGAAGTGGCGCGGGCGATCCGCGAGCGCTTGCAGCCGGGCGAGGCGATCTTCGTCGCCAATTACCATCCCGTGCTCTACGCCTTGACCGATGCGGCGCTGCCCACGCGCTTCGTGTTCCCCGAGCATCTGACCGGGAATTTCACCCAGGTCGCCGGCATTGATACCGACGCCGAGTTGCGCCGCGTGCTGGCGAGCCGGCCGCGCTTCGTGGTCGTCGATCGCGGTTGGTGGCCGCAGGTGGGAGAGCGCGGCAAGGCGATCCTGAGCGAGGCGTTATCCCGCGACTACGAGTTGGAGCTGACAATCCCGGAGGAACGCGGTCCGGTCGAGCTCTGGCGGCCCAAGCCTTAACTGTATTTTTACCCGGCGTTGCCATCCTTGGGACAGCAATCACCGGACGAGATGCCATGCCGAGTTTGACCGATCCCCTTTTGCCGAATGGGGCAACATCCCTCTTTGGTGCCGCCTTCAATGCGTCGCTGGAGACCGATAGCTGGAGCATGGAGGACCCTGAGTTCGACATGTTCATGTTCGGCGCCGGGCCGGTCGGGGCCCTGACGAATACGCTCTACTTGCGAGAGGCGGGCGATGCGGCGGCGATCAGCGCCATGGATATTCATCAGGGTAGACTTGGCGACTGCTACCTGCTGTCCTCGATCGGTGAGGCAGCGTTGTTTGCCGCTGCGAAAATCCCGAACATGATCCAACAGAACAGCAACGGGACGGAGACCGTCACGCTCTACACCGATGCCCGGGGCGGCTTGGTCAATTTCACCACAACCGCCTTCAAGCCGGTCAGCGTCACTGTCCAGAACACCTTCGATGCCCGCAGCGTCAACAACGGGGCCAACCAGGGTGTCGTCGGCAACCAGAAGGAGATCTGGGTGCAGGTGCTGGAGAAAGCCTATGCGACGCTGCATGGCGGCTACGACGCCATCGGCCGGGGCGGCTATCCGGTGCTGGCGCTGGAGGAGCTGACCGGCCACAAGGCGAGCTGGATGAGCGCGAGCAAGGTGACCGAGACGGTTCTGCGCCAGCATATCGCCGCCGGCGATGTGATGACCTTCGATACCGGTGGCGGCAGCCTTCCCTACGGCCTCGTGAACAACCATTGCTACATGTTCCAGAGCCTGACCGGCAGCGGTAAAACCGCTGCGGTCCAAGTGCTCAACCCCTGGGGCTTCGCGGAGCCCGCGGCCATCCCGGTCTCGCAACTCGCCAAGGCTTTCGTCGAGGTCGATTTCGGCCATTTCTGAGCATGGCTTCCGCCACCGCCCGGCGCGCGGCATCATCGATGCCAAATGCAGGGTGGGGGAACGCCATGAGCGAGTTGCGAATCCTGGCCGACGGGCTGCGCTTTCCGGAAGGGCCGATCTGGTTGCCTGATGGCAGCGTGGTCCTGGTGGAAATCGCCGCAGGCCAGATTACCAAGGTGGCGGCGGATGGCCGCAAGACCGTCATTGCCCGCCCGGGCGGCGGGCCGAACGGTATCGCCATGGGGCCCGGCGGGCAGATCTATTGCTGCAACAATGGCGGCTTCATCTGGCATGAGGAGCCGGACATGCTGCGTCCGGTCGGCGTGCCGTCCGATTATCAGGGTGGCCGGATTGAGGTGATCGACCCGGCGAGCGGTGCCGTTCGCGTGCTGTATGACCGCTGCGGGGATCACAAGCTGAAGGGACCGAACGATCTCATCTTCGCGCCCAAGGGTTCACCGGGCGAGGGGGGCTTCTGGTTCACTGATCTCGGCAAGGTCCGCGCGCGCGATCGCGACCATGGCGGCGTCTATTGGGCGGCGGCCGATGGCTCGAAGATCGTCGAGGCAGCTTTCCCCATCTTCGGTGGCGCCAATGGCGTGACCCTCTCTCCCGATGGCCGCACGCTTTATGTGGCGGAGACCGAGACCGGCCGACTCTGGGCCTGGGACATTGTGGGGCCCGGCGTGGTCCGCAAGGACCCCTGGCCGTCCTCCAATGGCGGGCGCGTGCTCTGCCAGTTCCCCGGCTATCGTCGGCTGGACAGCATTGCAACGACGGCAGCCGGGAATATCTGCGTCGCCACGCTGGTCAGTGGCGAGATCACCACCGTCTCTCCCACAGGAGAGATCATCCGCGTGGTGAAGATGCCGGAGCGCATGCCGACCAATATCTGCTTCGGCGGCCCCGGCATGAAGACCGCTTTCATCACCCTCTCGCTCACCGGCAGGCTCGCGGCTATCGAATGGGATGAGCCGGGGCTGGTGCTGCCCTTCGGCTGAGTCGGGAGGCTTGGCATGACCTTGTGGGTGCGGTTCGCGCGGAATGGCGCGACGGGCTTCGGCACGCTGGCGGGGGAAGCGATCGCCGTCCATGCGGGGGATCTCTTCGCCGGCGCGGCACCGACTGGGGAGAGCATTGCCCTGGCCGCGGTGCGGCTGCTCGCCCCGGTGCAGCCCGGCGCCTTCCTCGGGCTATGGAACAACTTCCACGCCGCAGCCGCCAAGCAGGGCAACGCGATCCCGGAGGAGCCGCTGTTTTTCCTGAAGAACAGCCGTTCGGTCATCGGCCCGGGCGAGGCGATCCGCCCGCCTGCCGGCTATGAGGGAAAGGTGCTGTACGAAGGTGAACTCGGCCTGGTTATCGGCCAGCGCGTCAGCAACGCCGATGAGGCTGAGGCAGCGGCGGCGATCTTCGGCCTCACTTGCGTGAACGACGTCACCGCCCTCGATCTGCTCACCCGCGATGCCAGCTTTCCGCAATGGGCCCGCGCCAAGGGCTGCGACAGTTTCGGCCCGCTCGGCCCGGCGATCGCCACCGGCCTCGATTGGCGGTCGCTCTCGTTGCAGGTGGCGTTGAACGGACGGGTGCGGCAGGACTATCCGCTGGCCGACATGATCCTACCGCCGGCCCGGATCGTGGCGCTGATCTCCCGCGAGATGACGCTGCATCCCGGCGATGTCATCGCCTGCGGCACCTCGCTCGGCGCCCTGCCGATGCGTCCGGGGATGGAGGTGGCGGTGACCATCGCCGGCATCGGCACCCTGACCAACCCCTATGCGCCTTCAGTGTAGGAGGCACCGTGCGGCTTCGGCATAGCCGATGCGCCGCGCTGGCGGCACCGCGTGCCGCCCCGCCACCCGCTCCAGCAGCAGCCGCGCATCGGCTTGCAGCCCGGCGGCCATGGCGCTGTGCAGGTAAAGCTGCTCCAGCACGTCCTGCTGCGCGTGGCTGCCGCCCAGGCGATACATATCGCCCAGGATCGGCCGCATCGCGGCCACCGCACCGGCATGGTCGCCGGCTGTCCGGCGCCACACCGCAAGACAGATCGGTTGCGCGATGCGTCCAACCAGCGCGCCATTGGCCGTAGGCGTCGCCGCCGCGAAATCCGCCATCGCGGCCAGCATTCGCTCGGCGGCCGCCTGCCGGCCGGTCGCCGCCAGCGCCATCATCCAATGCGGCAGGGTGAAGGCGGACAGGCAATCGCCGATCCGCGCCTCGGCCTTATCGGCCAACTCCGCCCAGCGGTCGCCCGGATCGACGCCGTGCAGGCCGAGCCGGAACAGCATGGATGCCGCATTCTGGGCATCGATATAGAGATCGGGCTGCTGCAGGGTGAGCGGAGAGTTCAGGTTGCGAAAGCGGCGATCGTAAAGCGCCAGCACCCCGGCGAAGTCCTGGCGTTCAAGCCGGTACATCGCCTGATGCCACCAGAGGTGGTGCATCAGGTTATTGCCGCCCTCCCAATTCGCCTCGAGGCCGGCGATCCACTGCTCGCCCTCGCTCCGCCGACCCTGCATCTCCAGCACATGGGCGACCGCATGCGCGGCCCATAAATCCTGTGGATCAAGGGCGATGGCATCCCGCCCGGCCGCTTCGGCGATGGTGTAACTGCCGCATTCCTCATGCGCGAAGCTGCGGCAGGCGAGCACGCTGGCAAAGCCAGGCAGCGCCGCCGACCAGCTTGGCAGCACCTGCTCAGCCGTTCGCAGCATCACCTCGGGTCGCCCCAGCCAGAAGGCGCAGAAATGCTGCAGGCGAAATGCCAGGATGTCGTGCGGATGCGCCGCCAGGATTTCACCCCACATCGCGACGGCACGGTCCGGCGCGCCCCCTGCCCAGGCCGACAGCGCCGCGACATGGGCCTGCTCTCGTGCGCTTGCCGTCCCGGTCAGCCGCCTGGCGGTTTCGATCGATGCCTGTGCTGGGGCGAGAAAGGCCTGTTTGTAGCCAAGCAGCATGAAGGCCGCCTTCAGCGCATGGCCCATGCCGAATTCAGGGTCGGCCTCCAGCAGGGCCTGCAGCCGGAGGGGTGTATCGAGACGATACCCCAGATAGCCGGCGATCGTGTGATCGAGGGCGCGGGCCGCGGGCTCGCTATCGGTCGAGAGCGGCAGCCCCCGGGCGTCGTTTTGCATGTGCCATTTCCCCCTTGTCTCAGCCGGCCAGCCAGCGCGCCAGCGTCTGGATCGCCGCCATGAGATCGGCCGTTTCCATGGCCTCGTGTGGATTGTGGCTGCCATTGGCGTTCCTCACCAGCAGCATGCCGGTTGGCACGCCGGCGGCGGCAAAATTATTGGCGTCATGGCTGCCTGGGGAGTTTAGCTGCGGCGGCGTGAAGCCCTCGGTGGCAGCTGCCCTGGCCAGGCCTGCCAACAGGGTCGCATCCATCGCCCCCGGGGCTGCCGCGCTGCGTTCCCCCAGCGCGATTCCAACGCCACGTCGGGCCGCCACCTCGGCGACGATCGCTGCCAACTGCGCCTCCAGCGCCGCCAGATGCGCGGGGGCATAGGCCCGCAGATCCAGGCTGAGCGTGAAGCTGCCAGAGACGCTGGTCAGCGAATGCCGGTCGGTGGGCGTATGGAAACGGCCGATGGTCACCGCCATGGGTCGGCCGGCGGCTTCCTCGGTCAGCCAGAGCTGCTCCAGCGCCAGCGACAGATCAGCCCCGGCTAGCGCGGCATCCCGGCGGAAGCGATGCGGCAGGCCGGTATGCGCTTCCTCACCGGTGATCTGGATGAAGGGATGGCGCAGATTGCCTGGGTTTGCGAGACAGAGGCCGAAGGGGGCACGCGCCTCGATCAGTTGCGGCGCCTGCTCGATGTGGACTTCCAGATAGGCGCCGATGCTGGCCGGGTCGCGGAGCGGCTGCCCCGCCACGAGGCGCGCCGGATCGCCGCCCGCCGCGGCGATGCTTTCGGCAAGCGTGGCCCCAGTGCGGGCATGGCGTAGGTCCAGCGCGCCTGCCGGTAGCCGGGCCAGCAGGGAGCGGCTGCCGATCAGGCCGAGGCCGAACCAGACCGCTTCCTCGCAGCGCAGCGCCAGGACCTCGATCGGCGCGCGCGGGGTGATGCCGGCGGCCCGAAGTGCTGCCACCGCGCCGAGCCCAGCGATCACGCCGGCAGCGCCGTCGAAATTGCCGCCCTGCACGACGCTGTCGAGATGCGAGCCAATGAGGGTTGGCGGCGCGTCCCCCGCGGCCCAGCGCATCGACAGATTGGCCCCGGCATCGACGCCGCAGGTAAGGCCGAGGCGCGTTGCCGTCTCAGCCAGCAGCGCATGCGCCCGGTTCTCGCCCGCGCCATAGGCATCGCGGGTGATACCGGGCGGATCGCGACCGATTTCGGCCACGCCATCCAGCAGGCGCTGGATCAGCGGGCGCTGCGCCGCGACAGCAGCGGTGAGGCTCATAGGCCCACCTCGCGCAGCACCTCGGCCGTATGCTCGCCCAGCGCCGGCGCCGGCACCGACCAGGGGCCGAGGCCGGGCAACGTTGGAAACGGCATGGTGCCGAGCCCCGGCTGCGCCAGCGGCAGCGCCGCCCCGACCGCCCGGACATGTGGCTCGGCCAGCCAGTCCAGGGGCGCATTCACCAGGTCGCAGAGCATCCGCGCACCTTGGAACCGTGCCACCCACTCGGCCGCCGGGCGGGTGATGAGGGCGGCGCGAAGGATGGGCAGCAGCGTTTCCCGATGCTGGGCGCGATTGGGAAAGCTGTCGAAACGTGGGTCGGTTGCCAATTCCGGCTGGTCGATGAGGCGGCAGAAAGTCTGGTATTCCGGCTCTCGCAGCATGGCGACCATCAGCCAGCGCCCATCCGAGCCCTGATAGGTCCCGGCTGGCACGTTCACCAGCGGTGGCGCCTGCCCCAGGAAGCCTTGCTCGGCGATGTTGAAGCCCATCAGCGCCGCCGCCGACTGCATCAGCGAGACATCGAGCACCCGGCGCCGCGGCGCTGTGCCGCTGGTGCGGTCTTGCGCCTGTTCGGCGATTGCCGCTTGCACCGCGATCATGGCGGACAGCCCGGTGACCATATCGACCATCATCACCCCGCCGGTGCGATGCGGCACGCCATCCATGCCGGCATTCAGGGCCACCATGCCGCTGAAGGCCTGCACCACGCTGTCGGTCGCGGGGCGTTCTGCATAGGGGCCGTGCTGGCCGAAGCCGGAGATGGAGAGGAACACCACATCCGGCTTACCCGCTTCCGGCTGGATCCCAAGCCGTGCCGCGACGCCGGGGCGGAAGGCTTCCAGCATCACATCGGCCCGCGCTGCCAGTTTCAGCATCGCCGCCCTGCCCGTCGGCGCCTGCAGGTCAAGCACGGCGCTGCGCTTGCCGCGGTTGAAGCTGACATGCATCACCGATTGCGTTCCCTCTCGTGTCCCGAGGCCACGCGACCAGTCGCCGGCCGGCGGCTCGATCTTCACCACATCGGCACCGCAGGCGGCGAGCTGGCTCGCGCAATAGGGGCCCGCGATGCCCTGGCTGGCATCCAGCACGAAAAGCCCACGATAGGGCTGCGGCCGCTCGGCCATGGCGTTTCCCCTGATTGCTTCGCTGCCTATCCTGCCGGGAATTATCGGGGAGGGAAGAGATGATGCGGTCGTGGTGGACCATCCTTGCCAAGACGCTGGTCGCGGGTGGCGCCTGGGCGGCGGCGTGGCCGGCCCCCTCCACGCGCCTGATTAGCCCCTCACCGCCTGGCAGGTTGACCGATACGTCCGCCCCGCTGGCCAGTTTTGGGGCGGTGCAGCCGACCCTACCGCCCCGCTTCCTCGGGGCGGACGCCGCGCGCTATGGCAAACGGGTCTGCGCCGCCGGGATCGCTGCCGACTGATCCGTATGACCGGGAAGCGCGGCCGCCGTTGACGGAGGTTTTACCCTCGGCGGAGGGTGGGCAGGAGGAGCGGTGCATGCGTGCGTTGGTCTGCGAGAGCTGGCGAGAATTCGATGACCTCGAACTGAAAGAGATTCCGCCGCCACCCCTTCGCCCTGGCGGGGTGCGTATCGCGGTGGAGGGGGCAGGTGTTTCTTTCGCTACCCAACTTGTGGTGGCCGGCAAGTACCAGCGCAAACCGCCACTGCCCTTCGTGCCAGGGACCGAGATCGTCGGGCGGGTGATCGAAAGCGCCCCGGATGTGCCGGCACCGCTGCCGCCGGGCACGCCGGTCTTCGCGGCGCTCGACTGGGGCGGCATGGCGGAGGAGGCGGTCGCCGATGCGATGCATGTTGTCGCCATCCCGCCGGGCTTGCCGCTGCTCCCGGCCATCGCCTTGCCGATCAGCTACCCGACCGCCGCCGCCGCGCTGCTCTGGCGGGCACGGCTGGCACCCGGCGATTGGGTATTGGTGCATGGCGCTGCCGCCGGTGTTGGCTTGGCTGGTGTGGAGATCGCCACCGCGCTTGGCGCCAAGGTGATCGCGCGGTGCGGTGCGAAAAAACGCGCGGTGCCGCTCTCGCGGGGCGCAGCCGAAGTGCTGGATAGCGCCGCCCCCTTTCGCGAGGCGGTGATGGGCGCCACCGCCGGGCAGGGGGTGCAGGCGGTGCTGGATACGCTGGGCGGAGCGACCTTCGAGGAGAGCCTCCGATGCGTGGCCGAAGGGGGCACGCTGGTGACGATCGGGTTTGCCGCGGGCGGTATCCCGCAAGTGCCGCTGAACCTTTTGCTGCTGAAGAATATCGGCATTGCAGGGCTGAATTGGGGGACCTACCTCGGCTGGTCGCCTGGCGATCGGCGGGCGCAATACGCGCCGCGCGCCCGGGCGATTTGGGATCAGTTGGTCGGGTGGTGGCAGCAGGGACAGTTGCGCCCGGAGGTGCATGCTGCGCTGCCGCTCGAGGCCTTCCGCGAAGCCATGGCGACGGTGCGCGGCCGGGATGCGATCGGGCGGGTGGTGCTGCTGCCGCGAGGGGCGTAATTCTGCCCGGTGGAGTCCAGCAAAGAACCTCAGCGGCGCGATCCTCGGCTGCTTGCCGCGATCGTCGCCAGCGCATTGTTCATGCAAAATCTGGACAGCAGTGCGGTGGCGACCGCGCTGCCCGCCATGGCCCGAGATCTGGGTCAATCGCCCGCCAGCCTCAGCGTCGCGATCACCGCCTATCTCGTTTCGCTCACGGTTTTTGTCCCGTTTTCCGGCTGGGTCGCCGATCGGTTCGGGCCAAAGCGCGTGTTCTTATTGGCAATCCTGGTCTTTAGCCTGGGCTCGGCTTTCTGCGCCGCCGCCACCGGGATCGGCACGCTGATCGGCGCGCGGGTGTTGCAGGGCTTGGGCGGGGCCATGATGGTGCCGGTCGCGCGGCTGCTGCTGTTGCGGCAAGTTCGGAAGGACGAAATGCTGAACGCCATGGCATGGCTGACCATGCCGGCGCTCCTCGGGCCGATCAGTGGACCGCCGATTGGGGGTCTGCTGACGGATGCCTTCGGGTGGCGGTCGGTGTTCTTGATGAACCTGCCGATCGGCTTGCTCGGCTTTGTGCTGGTGGCCTGGCTGGTGCCGCGGCTGCCGGCCCATGATCCTGGGCCGCCCGACCGGCGGGGCCTGCTGCTGCTGGGCGCTGCCCTGGCGCTGGGCATGATCGGGCTGGAGACGCTTGGGCGGCATGTGCTGCCGGACCTGCTGAGCCTGGCCGCCATCGTAAGCGGCGTCATGCTTGGGATCGCCGCAATCCGCCATTGCCGGCAGGCCGACCGGCCGGCCCTCGATCTCGGGCTCTTGGCGATCCCCACCTTCCGCACCTCGGTCCTTTATGGCTCGATGTTCCGGATCGGCGCGGGGGCGACGCCGTTCCTGGTGCCGCTTTTGTTGCAGGTGGGCTTCGGCCAGAGCGCCTCTGAAGCCGGGCTGGTTTCCTTCGCGACCGCGCTCGGGGCGTTGCTGATGAAGCCGATCGTCCGGCCGATCCTGCAGCGCTTCGGGTTTCGCCGGGTATTGATGGGCGGGGCGCTGTTTTCCGCGATTGGGGTCGCGGTGGGTGCGGCCTTCACCCCGACCTGGCCGCTGGTTGCCATCTTCCTGGTGCTCGCCCTCGGCGGGCTTTGCCGCAGCCTGCAGTTCACCGCGCTAAATACCCTGGCCTTCGTCGATCTGCCGAGTGGACGGCTGGCGGCGGCGACCAGCTTTTCCGCAACCGCCCAGCAGCTTTCCCAGGCGCTGGGCATCGTCCTGGCAAGTGCGGTGCTGGAGGCGAGCCAGGCGATCTCAGGCAGGAGCGTCCTCGGGCAGGCCGATTTCGCCGCGGGGTTTCTGGTGGCGGGGGCGGTGGCACTCGCCTCCCTGCCGTTCTTCGCGCGGCTTTCCACGGATGCCGGGGCAGCCGTCAGCGGCCACGGCGGGGAGATCAATCGACGATGAAAAGCGTCGCACCGGTCCTGGTCGAGGAACGATGCGCGGCATCGCCGAAATCGGATACCTGGTAGCTCATCCCCGGCTTTAGGGTGAAGCGGCGACCGTCACGCAATTCGGTATCCAGCTCGCCCTCCAGGACATAGAGAACATGGCCGCGGTCGCACCAATGGTCGGCGAGATAGCCTGGCGTGTAGCGGACCTGGCGGATCCGGAGATCGCCGATTTCGAGGGTGCGCCAGAGCGCCTCGCCGGTCTCTCCGGCATGGCGGGTCTCTGGCACCGCCGCCCAGTCGGTGACGGTGAAGGGATTGCTGGGCAGCTTCATTCGGCGGGCAGCGGCTGTGGCCCGCCGGTCGCGCGGCTGAAGCGTCGTGCCAGCCCCTCAAAGCCCAGATAGAGCACGGGGGTGACGAAGAGCGTCAGCATCTGCGACACGACCAGCCCGCCGATGACCGCGAGGCCCAGCGGCTGGCGCAGCTCGGCGGCCGCGCCCCAGCCGGCGGCGATCGGTACCGCGCCGGCGCCGGCGGCCAGCGTCGTCATCATGATCGGCCGAAA
>Ga0114972_10000361_pt1 | contig 33828 bp, 39 predicted proteins | sample M_140807_EF_Meta_FD_87354 | JGI IMG/M metagenome (GOLD analysis project Ga0114972, IMG submission 87354) | Freshwater microbial communities from Lake Montjoie, Canada to study carbon cycling - M_140807_EF_MetaG | ecosystem: Environmental > Aquatic > Freshwater > Lake | place: Lake Montjoie...
AGGTAGATAGCGTTAGGGTGTAATGAGGCCGCCCCCCACCGGAACGCTCGGAGAGCGTTCCCTGCCCTGAAATGCCTTTGCGAATGAAAACGCGGGGTGAAGGTAAGTTGCCCGAAGGTCAAAGGCAGGGAAGTTTCTCCCCGGGGAGCGCCTGCGTCCCGCAGGCTGCGTTCGGCATCCTGCCGGGCGCGGGTTTTGCGAATGAACATGCAGCAGCACCGCGAACATTGCCTTTTGGGAAGGATTCACAACTCACATACCTTCTTCCTGACTCACCGGCTTTCTTTGCGAACGAAAGCGTGGGATGAAGGTAGATAGCGTTAGGGTGTAATGAGGCCGCCCCCCACCGGAACGCTCGGAGAGCGTTCCCTGCCCTGAAATGCCTTTGCGAACGAAAGCGTGGGATGAAGGTAGGCTGCGTGAGGGTGACATAGAGTCGTGCCCCCCGAACCGCCCGGAGATCGCTGCCGATCTCCTGACGGCACCATTTTCTTTTCAACTTTTGCCGCGCTCAGCGTTCGAGCAGGATCATGCCGTCCTTCACCACCAGGTCGATGCTGCCTTGCAGCGTTTGATTGATGAAGGGCGTGTTCCGGCTGCGCGAGCACATGTAATCCGGTGTGAAAGTGGTGCTGCCTGCGGGGTTGAAAAGCAGGAACTCGGCGGTTTTACCCTCCTCGACCGGCACCGGGTCGAGCCCCATGAAGCGGCGCGGTTCGGCGGAATAGCGTTTGACCACCAGATCCCAGCCGAAAATATTACTGCGAACATAGTAGTGATGGAGGCTGATCAGCGCGGTTTCCAGACCGGTGACGCCGTTCGGCGCGCTGACGAAATCCTGTGACTTCTCGAACGCCGTGTGCGGCGCGTGGTCGGTGGCGATGAGGTCGAACACCCCTTGTTTCAGGCCTTCCAACAGCTTCGCGTTGTCGGTCCTGGTGCGGAGCGGCGGATTCATCTTGTAGTTGGTGTCGAAGTCGCCGATGTCGTCCTCGCTGAACATCAGGTGGTGCGGCGCGACTTCGGCGGTGACTTTGACATCGCCGCGTTCTTTCCACCAGCGGATCGTTTCCATGCCGAGCGCGGAAGAGACGTGCTGGATGTGAATGTGCGCCCCGGTGGCGTGGGCGAGGCGGATGTCGCGGTCGATGATGATTTCCTCGGCACAGGGCGGCGAACCCTTGATGCCCAGCCGGAATGCCGTCGGCCCCTCGGTGAGCGCGCGCGGTCCGGCGAGTTCGGGGACCTCGCAGTGACTGGCAAAAAACATCCCGAACTCGGTGGCATACTGCATGGCCCGATACAGCACGGCGGGATCGAGGACCGAATCGCCGTCGTCGGTGAGCATTTTCACGCCGAGCCCACGCATGCCATCGATGGCAGCGAGTTCCTTGCCAAGGCGGCCTTTGGTGATGCAGCCGCTGGTGAGCACGGTGATCGGCGTGGCTTTTCCGGCATCGAGCACCGTGCGGATCGTCGCTGGATTGTCGAGCGCGGGAGATGTGTTGGGCATCATCACCAGACCGGTGACCCCGCCATTGATCGCGGCACGCGCGCCGCTGGCAATGTTTTCCTTGGCCTCGAATCCCGGTTCGCGCAGATGCACATGGGCATCGAACATCGCCGGCATCAGTATGCGCCCGGCGCAGTCGATCTCCCGCGCGTGTTCGGGTTTCTTCAACTCCATCGAAACCGCGGTGATGCGTCCGTCCTCCACCAAAACGTGTGCTTCGCGGAGGGCGGGCGAGTTTTCACCGGCGATCCGGCAGTTCGAGAGGAAGAGATTCATTCTAACAATTCGGCTTGAGCGAGTAGAGCACGGACATGCGGACGGCGATTCCGTTTTCGACCTGCTGGTTGATCAGCGAGAGCGGATAGTCCATCACCGCATCGCAGAGTTCCACGCCGCGATTGACCGGTCCCGGGTGCATGATGTGGATGCCCGCGGCGGCAATGCTTTTCAGGCGCGCTTCAGTGACACCGTACACGCGATGGTACTCGCGCAGACTCGGAAAATACTGCACGTCCTGGCGCTCCATCTGCACGCGCAGCAGATAGAGCGCGCACGGCGACCAGTGCATCGCGGTGTCGTAGTCGGTGAAGCAGGTCACCCCCTCTGGTCCGTGCCGCGGAAGCAACGATCCGGGTGCGAGCCAGGCGACATCGGCACCGAGGCGCAGGAAAATTTCCGTGGTCGAGCGCGCGACGCGGCTGTGCAGGATGTCGCCGACAATCAGGATTTTTTTGCCGACAAGATCCGCATGGAGTTCGCGCAGCGTGAAGGCATCCAGCAGCGCCTGGGTCGGATGGGCATGGGCGCCGTCGCCTGCGTTGATCACACTGGCATTGGTCATTTTCGCAATCGCAGAAGGCAATCCGGAGCGGGAGTGGCGCACGATGATGAAGTCGGTGCGCATCGCCTGCAGGGTTTCGATGGTTTCCCTGACCGACTCCCCCTTGCTGATCGACGAAGAAGGAACGTCGAAATTCGTAACGTCGGCGGAAAGCCGTTTGGCTGCGACTTCGAACGACGAATAAGTGCGCGTCGATGCCTCATAAAAAAGCATCAGCACGGATTTTCCCTTGAGGGCGGGGACCTTTTTGACAGAGCGCGTGAAGATTTCCTTGAAGGGGGTTGCCTGGTCGAGAAGGGAAACGATTTCCTCCCGGGTTAGCGATTGGATGTCGAGTAGATCCTTACGGAGCATAGGGATTCTTCACGGTGAGTAAAATGACAAAGCCGATGATCACGCAGGCGATGCCGAAAAGAAAAGCGGCGTGGTGACGGGCGCGGGGTTTTTTCAGATAGATCCACAGACTCGCGAGCAGCAGTAAAACGCTGCCCACACCGGGGGCGATGTAGTTTTCAGGGGGAAACTTTTTCCAGAAATGAATCGACAGAAAGATGATGACAGCGGCGCCGATGTAGATTGATCCGGAAACGAATCGATTCAGCGCCATGCTCTTGATTTGCTGGACCGGAGGCCGGATGTGATACATGTCCCGGCGCCTCATGTGCATGATTTCGCGGTCGTCATGCTTGCGTTCGGGAATGTGCGCGGCCACTGCGTCGTGACCAGCGGGAGCCTGACTGTCGGCATCCGGGCGCAAGCCTTCGAACGCGTGAACCTGCCCGCTTTTTTCCGACTGACCCATGCGGGTTTTTCCCGCTGTTTGAAGATGAGCGTGTGCTTGCGGAATGGCGCCATGCACTCCATCCGGCAAGTCCTGGCCTTCGGGATGCGTCGCCGCATCGGGCCGCAACCCTTCGAAGCCGTGAAAGACACCATGTTTTTTAGGGGTGATGTAGCGCTTCCGTTCCGGAGTCAGAGGAACCGCATCGTCCGCAGGGCGTTCACCGGAATTTTTTTGACGCTCGACCTTGGGCACCACTGCGGGTACCACGGGAGGCAATTCCTTTTCGCGCAATTCCTTCTCGCGAAGAGCAGCCAGCTCTTCCGGCGTGTGCCTTCGCTGTGGAATCAAGCTCATGCGCGCGGGATAATTTCAATCTTGTCCTCTCCGTCGGTGCCCTCGAGGGAGACTAATACATGATCAAGGCGCTGTGTGGCGAGCGAAATTCCGACATAATCCGCCTGAATCGGCATTTCGCGATGTCCGCGGTCGATGAGAACCGCCAATTCAACCGCACCGGGACGTCCGTAGTCGGACAAAGCGTCGAGTGCCGCACGGATCGTGCGACCCGTGAAAAGCACGTCGTCGACCAGAATGACGAGCGCGTCATCGACGACAAAATCGATGTCGCTGCCTTGCAATTTCGGATTCGAGCGCAGGTGCTCGAAGTCATCGCGATAGAGGGAAATATCCAGCGTGCCGAACAGCAGTTCGCGATCGTCCTCGGCGAGCAGGGTGCAGAGGCGTGCGGCGACCTCGTCACCCCGACTGCGGATGCCGATGATCGCCAGCGGCTCCTGCGGATGGCGGGCGCGGATCTCGTCCGCCAGTTTGCGAACAGCCTGATTGATGTCTTCCGCGAGAAATGTCGATTGCATGGGAGGTGTCGATTAAAAATGGAGAATGCCGATATCGGACCGGCGTTGTGATCCGGTGAAACTGATTTTCGCGGCCTGCTTGTGCGCCATTTCCGCGGCGGCCTTGCGACTTGCCGCGGTGGCGACAACAGCCAGCACGCGACCGCCATGAGTGACCCAGGTGCCGTCCTTGTGCGACTTGGTGCCGGAATGGTAAATCCGCGCGCCGCTGACATCGGCCAAGCCCTTGATCTCATCTCCATTGCGGGAAATTTCCGGGTATCCCGACGAGGCGAGGATGACCGCCACACTCCAGCCGTCGGAAAAACTGAGCAATTCCGGACGCAGGATGCCCGCCGCGCCTTGCTGACAAAATGTCGCCAGATCGCCGCGCACAAGCGGCATCACCGCCTGGCATTCGGGGTCGCCGAAGCGGCAGTTGTATTCGATCACCTTGGGACCCTCGGCTGTCAGAATCAGCCCGAAATACAAAAATCCTCGATACGGCAGGCCTTCTTCATTCAATCCCCGCACGGTCGGTTCGATGATTTCATTTTTGATTTTTTCTAACAAAATGGCATCGATCAACCCGCCGCTGGCCACGGCTCCCATGCCGCCGGTATTCGGACCGGCATCGCCGTCGAGCGCGCGTTTGTAATCGCGGGCCGGCGGAAAAACCAGAAAGTGGTCGTCAACTATCGCGGCGAAGACCGACACCTCGGGCCCGGTCAAACACTCTTCAACCAGCAGTCGCCCCGATCCGAAGCGCTGCTGCACCAGCACCTCCTTGAGAAACGCATGCGCCGTTGACTCGTCCGGGCAAACAGCCACGCCCTTGCCCGCCGCCAGGCCATCGAACTTCAGCACCGTCGGATATTGCCCGCCGATCGCCTCGACCGCCTGGTCAAACGTATCAACCACCACGGCCTTGCCGGTGGGGATTCCATGACGCTCCAAAAATCCCTTGGCGAACTCCTTGCTCGCCTCGAGTTGGGCCGACTGCTTGTGCGGACCCCAGCAAGGGATGCCGGCGGCTTCGCACAGGTTCGCCAGGCCCTCGTCCTTGACAAGGTAACTTTCCTCTCCGGCCACGCAGAGATCGATGTTTTTCTCCACCATCCACGCCACCAGTGCGGGCATGCTCTTGACCGGCACCGCCCGGGCTAACGAAAAAATCGCATCGCTGCCGGGAAAACAAAACATTTCCGGTTTGCCCGGCGACTCGGCCAGAGCCTGCACCAGGGCATGCTCACGACCACCTTTTCCAACCACGAGAATCTTCATTGCCGGGAGCTTATCAACCAAATCACCCGACGACACAACTTTTTTCTGCAAGCCGGACAAGGGCCTGCCTGCTCACCTTTTTTGCAGTTCCTGCAATGCTTTGACGATCCGCGGATCATTGAGCGCACGATCAATCGCCGGGTCGCGCAGCACATCGCTGAAACGCTGCTCCTTGCTGAGCTTTTGCAGCTTCGGATCATTCAGCACGGTCGTGCGGATCAACTCCGACTCGGCGACGGGAATCGCGCGCGGGATGTGCTCCTCACTCGCCAACGCCAGCAACTGCGCGAGAGTGATGCGCGAGGGATCGGTAAGCGGATCGAGCCGCTGCAACCAGGCCGGCGGGATGTATTGGTCGATGGTTTTTTTCATCAGCGCGCTGATCGCCTGGCTTTGCGGATTTTTGATTTCATGGATCGTGCCGACATGGCGGATCACCGTTGCGCTGGAAAGGCACAGCAGTGCGGTGGGTACCAGGCTGAAGGAAAGGGAGAAAATTTTCCCGAAAAAGGATGAGGGCGTGCCGCCGACCGTGCCAAACGGCTTCAAGATCAGGCGCATGGTCTTGCGCAACATCATGAAGGTGGCGGACCCGGCCAGCGCGGGCAGGATGAACGGGAACCATGCGGGCGGATGTTTCAACATGCTCTCGCCCAGACCCGGGGTTTCCATCCACACCCAGTAGGCGACGAACAGCGCGGCGGCAAGCAATGCCGTGGCCAGGATCAGCCGGAAAGCCCCGCGCAACAAGGCAAAAGCGGCGCACCCGGCGGCGATCACCAGCACGATGGCCCCCAGGCTCATGTGTGAAACAGCAGTGGTGTCGGCGGGCATGGGGTTTCAGGAAACGGGGGCAATCGACTGCTGACGCAGCAAATGATCGGTGAGCACCAACGTCGCCATCGCCTCGACGATCGGCACGGCGCGCGGCAGCACACAGGCATCGTGGCGGCCTTTGCCTGTGAGTTCGGTGTCCTGCCCGTCACTGCTAACGGTTTGCTGGCTGCTCATGATCGTGGCGGTCGGTTTGAATGCGACGCGGAAAACGATATGCTCACCGTTGGAAATGCCGCCCTGAATCCCGCCGGATCGATTTGTGGTCGTACGCACCCGGCCGTTTTCCATGACAAAGGCATCGTTGTGTTCGCGACCCGTGAGCAATGTGCCCGCAAATCCGGAGCCGATTTCAAAACCCTTTGTCGCCGGAATCGACAGCATCGCCTTGGCAAGATCGGCTTCCAGTTTGTCGAAAATCGGTTCACCAAGACCCGGCGGGCAGCCACGGATGACGCACTCGATGATGCCGCCGACCGAGTTGCCATCGGCGCGCACGGCTTTGATGTGATCGATCATCGCCTGCACCATTGCGGGGTCGCCGGTTCGCACGACATTCGATTCGATGGTCGCGGCATCGATGGTCGCGGCATCGACCTCGGCTTCCAGATGCTGGATCGACTTGACCCAGGCGAGGATTTCCAGATCGGGAAAGCGTGCGAGCAACACCTGGCGGGCGATGGCGGCGGCGGCCACGCGACCGATCGTTTCACGGGCCGAAGCGCGGCCTCCGCCGGATTGCGCGCGAATGCCGTATTTTGCATCGTAGGTATAATCGGCGTGCGACGGCCGGTACTTGGCCGCCATTTCATCGTAGGCCCCCGGTCGCTGGTCGGTGTTGCGCACGGCGATGGCGATGGGCGAACCGAGAGTGTGATCATCCTGAATGCCCGAGAGAATTTCCGCCGTGTCGGCCTCCTTGCGCGGGGTGACGATGTCCGACTGCCCGGGGCGCCGACGGTCGAGAGCACTTTGGATCATTTCCCCGGTGACCCTGATGCGCGGCGGACAGCCATCGATCACCACCCCGACCGCCGCGCCGTGTGATTCACCGAAGGTATGAATGCGGAACGCATGGCCGAACGTGGATGACATGAAGGCGAGTATAATCAGAAACCGCCGATAGCCAAGAGCGGAAATTGCAAGATGGAATCGAGCCGAGATCTCCCCGGGGAGCGCCTGCGTCCCGCAGGCTGCAGACGGCATCCTGCCGGGTGCTGTCTTTTCGTAAGTGATCCAGCAAAAGATCAGCAATCATTGCCTTCCAAACGGGGAACGCCTGCGTCCCGCAGGCTGCAGACGGCATCCTGCCGGGTGCCTGTCTTTTCGTAAGTGATCCCGCAAAAGATCAGCAATCATTGCCTTCCAAACGGGGAGCGCCTGCGTCCCGCAGGCTGCAGACGGCATCCTGCCGGGTGCCTGTCTTTTCGTAAGTGATCCGTAAATGCTCAGCGATCATTCTTCCCAACTCACCGACGTCATTTGCGAACGAAAGTGTGGGGTGAAGGCACTTTTCCCGAAGGTCAAGGGCAGGGAAATTTCTCCGAAAGTTCCGGTGGGGGCAGGATGCTTTGTTCAGAATCATTCCTCCCAACTCACCGGCATTCTTTGCGAATGTGAGCGTGTGCTGAAGGTAGTTCACGTGAGGATGTAATGGACCCACCTTGCACCGGAACACTCGGAAAACATTCCCTGCCTTTTGATTGCGTATCGCCTGCAACCTGTTTTTCTCCACATAGGGAAATTAAACTCGATTTTTCACACCCCCTCTGTCATAGCCAGGTTGTGACGCAGCGGACATTCGTCGCGCCCCTTCTCTCCATGAATCTCGCCACCGCCATCGAACGACTCTACTCGCTCAACGTCGGCATCATCGGCATCGGGAGCGGGCGTCACGAACGACCCCACAAACCACTGCTGCTGCTCGCCGCTTTTGATCTCATCGATTCCGGCCTCGCCACTCCCGAGCGCATCCCCTGGTGCCGGGAACTCCGCGACCGTTTCACCGATCGTTTTCTTCTCGTCCGCAAACACGATGACCAGAACACGCCCGACAATCCTTTTCACTACCTGCAATCGGAAGGCTTCTGGCAGGCATGGACCAGAAACTCTTCGTCTTCCGCTACCTCGTCGCCCTGCCATCAGTGGAGAAACTCCGCCGCTGCCTCGCAGCCGGCCGCGAGCGCATCGAAAGCCTCATGCCGCCGCCCTCAGCCCGCAAACGCGCCCCACGCAACCCAAAATCCTGAAACAGCTCCACGCTTCTTCCCATTCAAAAATCCAAAATCAAAAATCGTCATTCGGAAATTAACTCAAAGCTTCGCGTCTTAGCGGCCTTTGCGGCTGATCAAGATCAAAAAATCATTCTATCTCCCTCAAATCCGTCGTTACAATATGCGGCCCCTCAAACCTTAGCCCTCCTCGCGGCTTTCCTCCTACGCTACGGCTACGGCGGGACAAGAGCGGTGAAGCACCTTTTTCATCCAAAATCCTCCTTGATTTCCTTACTTTTTTCGCTTACGAATTCGTCATGAAAGCGACTCTTACTTCCAAAGGTCAGATCACCATTCCCATCAACGTGCGCAACCGCCTCCACCTCAAGCCGGGCGATGTATTGGAATTTGATGAAACAGCTCCCTTTCTCAAAGCGAAAAGAACAATTTCTGCCGATGCCTGGGATCAATTTGGCAAAGCCGCATCGGATCCTTGGGCGGGTATGAACGCCCTCGACATCATGGACGAATTGCGCGGCCCCGTGGAATTACCAAGCTCTGCGATTCTGATCACCGAATAAACTCGGACCGCCTCAGGTATGCGCACCGCTCTCGATAGTTCTGTCCTTTTTCTTCTCTCCCGCCGACAACCCGGCTGGGAGGGCTGGCGCGACTGCCTGCAGACCGCTGTGGCCGAAGGTGAATTGGTCATCTCACCCGTTGCCTTTGCCGAGTTTTCCATTGCTTATGCCAGCATCAATGAGGCGCAGGCAGACTTGGACCGACTCTACATTTTTTATGATCCCATCACCCCTGCAGCAGCCTATCTTGCTGGGCAGATCTTTTTGCGCTATCGGCGCACGGGTGGCCCGCGCCTGCACCTGATTCCCGATTTTCTCATCGCCGCCCACGCCAGCGTGCAGGCAGATCGCCTAGCCGCCCTCGACCGTGGCTATCTCCGTACCTATTTCCCCGACTTGTCCCTTCTCTCGCCGCCTAGGGAAAGTATGGAGTGATCAGTAGTCAGAGGTCAGGGGTGAGGAAATTCAACCAAACCAAAAATCAAAAATCGTCATTCGTCAATCCACTCTTCTCGTCGTAGATGAAGCACTGGAACGCAGCCGGCACTTGATTCCCTTTTCCGAAAGCCGCAACGACCACCCCACCAACGGTCTCGCCCTCTGCAAAAACCACCACTTGGCAATGGATCGCGTCATGCCGTCACGCTTTCGTCCAGAGGACAAGCAGTAAGATTGCGCGGGCGCTGTCGAGTAACAACCTCTGAGCCTGGATAGGAAAATAGAAACCACGGATTGCACGGATCGCACGGATAATGAATGAGTTATGAACATCATGGCATTCACCAGTTGGGTGATGATTTCCCAGACAATATTTATGAAAGGAAGACAGGCTTCCAGCCTGTCTCGGCAGACGGGCTTCCAGCCTGTCATCTTCATTCCAGAAAGCTTGCTTCGAGATTCATTCTTTAATCCTGGATAGGAAAATAGAAACCACGGATTTCACGGATTGCACGGATAACGAATGAATTATGAATATCATGGCATTCACCAGTTGGGTGATGATTTCCCAGACAATATTTATGAAAGGAAGACAGGCTTCCAGCCTGTCATCTTCATTCCGGAAAGCTTGCTTCGAGATTCATTCTGTAATCCTGGATAGGAAAATAGAAACCACGGATTTCACGGATTGCACGGATAATGAATGAGTTATGAACATCATGGCATTCACCAGTTGGATGAGCAGGCAATTTTGAATCGCGTCCGGTGCTTCTTGATAAAAGTGATTTCCGGTGGAGTGGCGTCGTTTGGAAAATGTAGGATGTTCCTTTCATAGGCTTCGAAATGAATGACTACGGATTCTTGAGGCAGGTAGGATTTGAGGCGCGTGGATAATATCATCCGCAATTCATCATCAAAGCCAATGAGTCCTTGATCGAAAGCCGCGTCGTGGAGGCGGTTGAGGCTGATGCCGTTGCGAACATTAAGGCGTTCCGCTTCATGGTCGCGCCAAGGGAGGATGTGGGAGGCGATGAGGAGTTCTCGGACTGGCAGACCGGTGATGCCGCAACGGTTGTCGTAATTGTTGAGAACGATGTCGCGGAAGTAGTCCTGTCCGCGGCGTTGTTTGGTGACCGCGCTGGTTTCGGTTTCTCCTTCGGGGGGACGCTTGCGGGTGCGAATTCCTTTGCCGGGAATGACTTCCGTGGTCTCGTGTTCGTTTGCTGCGAATAGCGCGTCGAAACGTTCTTGCCCGAGCGGGATGAGTACGGCAGGGTTGGCGTGGTATTCTTCCCACATATCGCTGTCGAGGTTGCTGGCTCCTTTCAGCCCGCCGATGCCGCGCAGCTTGAGGGCGGGATCGAGGGAGGCGAGGTTACTGAGTTTCATCGCCACCGCGCTTGGCGTGCGTCCGAGTCGTTCTGCAAGATCGATCACCACGGGTTGCCGTTGGTCGAACTGCCCGAAGCGAAGTTTATGATAGAGATTGAGCACGACGAGCAACTCCTCGCGATTCCATCGTTTTCTGGCGGACATGGGTACATTGTGCCTGCCCCTTGTGTTTCCTTCAAGTTTGAACAACTTCCGTAAATCAATATCGTTGTATTCCACTTGCCAAGTTGCAGCAACCAGGCCAGGTCATGAGTCATGGAAAGTCACGGATATTGCGTTTTCATTCAAAGCCTAAGCAATGGCCCCGTTCCGCTGGTGCGTGATGGTGCGGGGAAACCGGTTTTGTTTGCCACCGAGCGGGAAGCACAGTTGGAGATTGCCGATGCCATGATGACGCGTTTGCAAGAGTTCATCGATGGCGCGCGGGATTTCGAGGATGCGGTGACCATGGAGGAATACGTCGTGGCCGTGGATGTTTTTCCGGATGGTGTGATTGTGGATGAGGACGGAAATGAATTTGAGTGAATAGACGAATGACCATTTTTGATTTTGGATATTTTGAATTGAGACGGCAAGAACGCAACGCCAGTTCGGGTTTCGTGTCCCGCCCGCGGATGCGCGACATGACCTCCGAGCGTTTTGTTGAGGTGAACACGTCCATGAGCAAACCTATGCCACAACCATGAAGCGGATGCCACCTTTGATGTTCGTTGCCTTTCGCGCGGGGGGATGGCGCAAAGGAATTGTCATGACAAGGGCATAGTGGCAGCTTGTTTGTGCTTTAAATCAGAGCGAAGTCATGTGGTGATGACGTGCCGGGCTTCTTCGCACACCATTCCAAAGTGACGAAAACGTTACACAGATTTTGCTTTTGGCTACTGCTTTGCGTCGGCGGGCGTGCTTGACTGTCGCTGCTTTTTTTAACCAAAAATCCACCTTATGATCCAGAATGCCGACTTCTCACGTTATCGTGTGGCTGAACTCATTCAGCTTCTGAATAATGCCTCGCAAATTATCGAGTCCCATAATCCCGTTGATTTAAAAATCACCGCCCAACATGCTGCGTTGCAGACTGCCATTACCGCTCTGGATGGCGAATACAAGAAACAAACCAGCAGCAGTATCACCGCGACTCTCGCGGAGCTGGATGAACGCCGCGATGATGCGTTGACCGGGATTCTCCGTGTGGTCAGCGGTTTCGAATACCACTTTGATGCCACCAAGCAAGCCGCCGCCCGCCGCATCGGGCTGATCGTGAATAAATATGGCACGGGGGTGACGCGGCTGCGTTATCAGCAGGAAACGGGAGACATCAATTCCTTGGTGAGTGACTTACTAGGTGATGCCGCCGCCGCCACCGCGATCACTGCACTGGGCTTGGCGGATTGGGTGGAAGAATTGCGCCTGGCGAATCAAGAGTTTGACAAAGCGTATGTCCAGCGTGCGCAGGAAATGGCGGGAGACTCTAGCCAGGTGCTGGCACTCCGCGCTGCCGCACAGCAAAAGTGGCAGGATTTGGCGGCACACCTCACGGCGCATTCCACACTCACGCCGGGCGCACTTTTTACCAAGACCATCGCTGAGCTGAATAGTCTGATCGATGATTATAAAAACGCCACCGCCAACCGCGCAGGTGAAGTGGCAAGCCCCGCCCCGGCACCGACTCCGCCAGGGGTGTGAGGTTAATCCTAAAAACCGAAATGATTTTAAGCAGGAGGGAACGGAGGTAACAGAGGGTCAATCATTGGAAGCGGGAATCGAAGCTCATTCCATCTCACCTTTAGGGTGAATTCCGGCGCAATTGCAGCGCATTCATTCTCGGTTTCCTCTGTTTCCTCCTGTTGATCCATTTTCCTTTCAAGGGTAAACGCCGCATGGCATCCCGGCGGATGTCGGCCATGGTTTTGTCGGACGATTTGGGCAACAACAATCGGCAGCGTGCCATCAGCCGTGGTCGATACGTTGCTGCAGGTTGCAGGGAGGCGTCAGCCCTGGCTGAAACGTTCCTGCAAGTTGCAGCGAGCCGTCAGCCCTGGCGAAAACGTTCCTGCAAGTTGCAGGGGGCCGTCAGCCTTGGCGAAAACGTTCCTGCAAATTGCAGGGGGCCATTTGCCTCTCCGGTGGTTGATGCCATTCCGGTGGCTCACGCCATTCCGGTGGCTCACGCCACCGGCTAATATCGGTTCAGCCCTTCGGGCTTGTTTGAGGGGTGCTCAGACCGTGCCATTTTTTTCCCACGGTCGTTGATGCGTGATTGTTTCTACAAGACGCTTTGACGGCCTGGAAGGCCGATGGAAATTAGCCGGTGGCGTCAGCCACCGGAAGGCGATAAAAAAGGATTGCGCCCCGGTAGGGGCGCGGGAAAATGATCGCCATGCCATCGACACACGTCTCTCTCCATTACCACGTCGTGTTCAGCACCAAGGACCGGGTTCCGGGTATTGCCGCAGCGTGCCTCGAAGACGTGGTGCGTTATGTGAAAGCGGTGTCTTCCCGATGGGTGCATGAGGAAATCGGTGAGCACAGCTTTGCATGGCAGGGAGGCGGGACGCCTCCGCCACGGGTGGCGCCGTTCGCGAATGCTTCGCGCGGCACGAGGAATACAGGGAACTCTTGATGCGCAGCGGTGTGGACCACGACGAGCGGTTTCTTTGGTGAGAGCCTGACGTTCCACCGCCCCTCCGGGGCGGGGTTCGTTTTGGACGACTCACTCCGGTGGCTCACGCCACCGGCTAATTTCGGTTCAGCCCTCCGGGCTTGTTTGAGGGGTGCGCTGACGTGTATGCATTTCCGGGTCTGCATCCTGATGGCTAGGCGTTGGAATCGCTCGCTCGCAATGCGGCTGGATGCATCGTCCGAATGAAATTTGGCATGGGATCAGTGGCCTGAGGAGGATGAATTACAGAGTTTGACAACGGTATCGAGAAGCGAACCGGAGACCGATTGGACGCGGAGGTCGATCGGGGCGAGCAGGCCATCGTCCATCAGAATGATGTTGCCGCGATGGGTGTCTGAGATGACGACGCGGCGATCGGGATCGAAGTAGGCGACGTTGCCCTCGATGATAAAACGCAGCCAGCCTGAGGTCGTGAAGAAACGCTGGATTTCCTCGTCCGTGGCGGGAGTCCCGGAGATGGCGGGTTGATGGATCAGCAGGCGCAGGCCGGAATCAGTCGCGAGCGCGCCGAGAAAGCGGACATCGTCGCCGAAGAGGTCGTTATGCAGGGACCAGCGTTCCAAATAGGTGACGGGAGAGGCCTTTTGCTCCTCGTGCAGCCGATGAACGACAAGCAAGCCGAAGAAGTCGGGCCAAGTTGCTTTGAGGACGGCCTTGGACTCGGTCCGATACCAGACTTGGTGTTCGTTTCCTTCTTCGTCGGGGGCGCGGCTCAGTTCGTCCGGCGGGGTGAGGAGGAAGAGCTGGCGCTCTTCGGCGTGCTGGCGGAAGATGGCGAGCTCCTCGTGGTAATAGGTAGAACCTCCTTGAAGGCGCGAAACTGCTTTACAGCGGCTTCGTAGCTCTGCAACAAGTGCCTGGAGCGGGATTCCCGCAGCAGCGTGGCTTGGTTCATGGGTGGACATTACGGGGAAGAAGGAAAACAATCAACCGGAAAATGGGCGGAAGTGCAAGGCGAAGTTGCGGTCCACAGTACGCGCGCCACGTTCAGGTTGGCAGCTTTGCCGTTCCAGCAGACCGTGCCATTTTTCCCACGTTCGTTGATGCGTGATTGTTTCTACAAGACGCTTTGACGGCCTGGAGGGCCGATGGATATTAGCCGGTGGCGTCAGCCACCGGAAGGCAGAAAAAAAATATTGCGCCCCGGCAGGGGTGCGGGAGAATGACAGCCATGCCATCGACTCACCTCTCACTCCATTACCACGTCGTGTTCAGCACCAAGGACCGGGTTCCGAGTATTGCCACCGCGTGGCGCGAAGACGTGGTGCGTTATGTGAAAGCGGTGTCTTCCCGATGGGTGCATGAGGAAATCGGTGAGCACAGTTTTGCATGGCAGGGAGGCGGGACGCCTCCGCCACGGGTGGCGCCGTTCGCGTATGCTTCGCGCGGCACGAGGAATACAGGGAACTCTTGATGCGCAGCGGTGTGGACCACGACGAGCGGTTTCTTTGGTGAGAGCCTGACGTTCCACCGCCCCTCCGGGGCGGGGTTCGTTTTCGACGACTCACCGGTGGCTGACGCCACTCCGGTGGTTGACACCACCGGCTAATGTCGGTTCAGCCCTCCGGGCTTTTTGCATGGTGCGCTGACGTTTATGGATTCAGCCCTCCGGGGTTTTTTCAAATCTGGAAATCCGCTTGGTTGGAGACTTCGTGCAGGCCGCATTCGTATTTTTCACCGTTGTAGCGAGTGGACTCGGCATCGAGTTCGTCGGCGGCTAGGGCGGTGCTGTGCCAGTCGCCCATGGTGACGTAATGTTCCGCCAAGGGATGGGCGGGTATGCCGTGTTGCGCCATGTAAACGGCGATTTGTGCATCGGCCCAGTCGAGGATCGGATAGACCTTGAGGGTTTTGTTCTGCTGTTCGGCAAACGCGCGGTTGATCCGGGTGGAACTTTGGCTGCGGCGCAGGCCGGAGATCCAGACGTCGGCACCGAGTTCCTTGAGGGCGCGGTTCATCGGCTCGATCTTGTTGAGCAGTGCGTACTTGTCGTGCCCGGCTTTGCCCTGTTCCCAGAGTTTGCCATAGAGCGCCTCCTGTCGCGCGGCGGTCATGGTCGGATTGTAGGTGCGCAGGTCGACCGGCCATTTCTCCATCAACGTTTCGATGTACTGGTAGGTGGCGGGGAACAGGTAGCCGGTGTCGATGAACACCACCGGGATCTGCGGGGCGTGGGTGTGGATCAGGTGCAGCGACACCGCGGCCTGCAGGCCAAACGAGGTGGTCGCCACCAGGCGCGGGCCGTAGATTTCGTACAGCACCCGAAATCGCTCGGCGGTTTTCAATCCGGCCAGCTCCGCGGACAACTCTTCGGGGGTGATCGATTGCGCCGGTTTCATGAGAGATTCTTGTGAAAATCCGCGCCCTGGACGGTAGCGGCGATGATCCCGGCGCGAATCACGAAATCACCGAATTTCTCGCCTTCGTTGCGTTCTTTCGCGTAGCGGCTCAAAACGGGAGCGAGCAGTGCTTTGATTTCATCGGCGGGAACATCGGCTTTGTAGAGCTTGCTCAGCCGCTGGCCGGCGTGGCCGCCACCGAGATAGACATTGTAGCGATCCGGACCGCGACCGACAAAGCCGATCTCGGCGATGTAGGGTCGGGCGCAGCCGTTCGGGCAGCCGGTCATGCGGATGGTGATCGCATCGTGGCGCAAACCGACCGACTCAATGGTATCTTCCAGCTCGGTGATCAGCACTGGCAGGTAGCGTTCGGCTTCGGCGAGCGAAAGCGCGCAGGTGGGCAGGGCGACGCAGGCCAGCGCGTTGAGTCGCAGCGCGCTGCGTTTCCGGCCGTCCTCCAATTGGTATTGTTCGACCAATTTTTCAATCAGCGGGCGTTGCGCGGCACTGACATTGGCGATGATCACATTCTGGTTCGCGGTGAGGCGGAAGTCGCCGGTGTGGATTTTCGCAATTTCCTTCAGCCCCGTGCGCATCGGCTGGCCCGGGCGGTCGATGACCCGTCCGCCTTCGATGAACAGCGTGAGATGCGAATTGCCTGTGGGATCGGTCACCCAGCCGTAGCGGTCGCCGTTGTTGTCGAACTGAAACGCGCGCACCGGGGCCAGGTCCCAGCCGAGGTACTCATTCACTTTGCCCAAAAACCATTCCACGCCATGGTCCTGGATCGTGTATTTCAGGCGAGCGTGTTTGCGGTCGGTGCGGCAGCCGAAGTCGCGCTGCACCTTGACCACCTGCTCGGCCACTTGCAGGACCTGCTCGACCGTGCAAAAGCCGATGACATCGGCCAGTCGCGGATAGGTCTCCTCATTTCCATGCGTCATGCCCATGCCACCACCGACCGCAACATTAAAACCAACCAATTGGTCTTTTTCGACAATCGCAATGAACGAAAGGTCGTTGGCGTAGATGTCGACATCGTTCGAAGGCGGTACCGCGACGGTGATCTTGAATTTCCGCGGCAGGTAGGTTTTGCCGTAGATCGGTTCCTCCTCCTGTTCCGAAGTGACGACCTTTTCACCATCCAGCCAAATTTCATGGTAGGCACCGGTATTTGGTGTCAGGTGTTGGGAAATGTCCTGCGACACCTTGAGCACGGCGGCGTGGATTTCGCTGAGGAACGGGTTTGGATTGCACATCACATTGCGGTTGACGTCGCCGCAGGCCGCGATCGTATCCATCGCGACCTGGTTGATTTCACGGATCGTGCGTTTGAGGTTCGACTTGATCACGCCGTGGAGCTGGAATGCCTGCCGGGTGGTGAGTTTGAAGTCGTGATTGCCGTATTTTTCGCAGAGGGCATCGGTCGCCAGCCACTGGGCCGGGGTGGAGACACCGCCGGGGACGCGGATGCGGATCATGAACGAGTAGGCCTTTTCCAGGCGGTGTTTGCGGCGATCGGAGCGCAAATCGCGGTCGTCCTGCATGTAGGAACCGTGGAATTTGATGAGCTGCTGGCTGTCTTCGGAAATCGCACCTGTGGAAACGTCGGTGAGTTCCTCGGCCAAAGTTCCGCGCAGAAAATTCGAGCGGATTTTGATGTATTCGTTGGCGGCAAGTTTTTGTTCAGACATGGTGGTGGAAGTGGTGAGAGGTCAGTGAGCAGTGCGAAGTGGTGAGTGAGCAGTGAGCAGTGCGTTGGAAAATCTGCTCACTGGTCACTTTCACTCGACACTTCAATACACATCGCGCTGGTAGCGTTTGGCTTTTTTGAGGGCTTCGAGTTCAGCTTCGGCGGCTTCTCGGCCAAAGCCGCCGTGCATTTGATAGACGGAAACCAAGGCATCGTGGACATCGCTGGCCATGCGTGAGGCATCGCCGCAGACGTAGAAATGGGCGCCGTTTTGCAGCCAGTCATAGAGATCGCGGCCTTTTTCGGCGATGCGCTGCTGCACGTAGATTTTCTCCGGCTGATCGCGTGAGAAAGCAACGTCGAGGCGGGACAGCGTACCATTTTTCAGGTGTTCCTGCCATTCGAGCTGGTAGAGGAAATCGTAGAGGTAATGTTGGTCGCCGAAGAAAAGCCAGGATTTCCCGCTTTGGCCGAGTTCCGCGCGGTGTTCAACAAAGGCGCGGAACGGCGCGATGCCCGTGCCGGGTCCGACCATGATGATCGGGGTGTCGCCGCTTTCGGGGAGTCGGAAATTCTTGTTGGCGTGGGTGTAGACCTTAACAGACTGACCGGTTGGTGCGTTGTCGGCCAGAAAGCAGGAAGCCACGCCCTTGCGGTCGCGACCGTGGCTGTGGTAGCGCACCGCGGCGACGGTCAGATGCACTTCATCGGGGTGGGCGAGCGGGCTGGAGGCGATCGAATACAGGCGTGGCGGCAACTTGCGCAGCAGGCTGGCCAGGGTTTGCGCTGGCAGGCCGTTGGGAGCGAAATCGACGATGGCATCGACGATTTCGCGGCCGTAATTGTAGTTTTTCAGTTGCTCCTTGGCCGATTCCTCGAGCAGCGCGGTGAGTTGCGGGTGGGGCGAGGCTTCGTTGAGTTTGGTGAGCACCGAACGGGACAGCCCGGTGATGTCGAGATCCTCGCGCAGTGCTTCGGAGAGCGCTTTTTTGCCCGAGGCCTTGGTTTCGATGCTTTCATCGCCCGCGAGTTTGGCGGCCTGCAGCAGGGCGGCGACCACGTCATCGGCATTGCGGGGGATCACCGCGAGTGCGTCGCCCGGTTCGTAGGAAAGTCCCGATCCGGCGAGCGAGAGTTCGACGTGGACCGTTTCCTTGGCGCTGCCTTTGCCGTTGAGGACGATGTTTTCCAGCACTTCGGCGGGGAAGGGGTTTTTCAGGCCGAAGGCGGATGCTGTCGGAGCGGTCGCTGGGGCGGGCTCGCTGACTACGGATACGCCCGGAGCGAGAGCCGTCAGCGATCGCTCCAGCCAGGCGGTGAAGCCGTCCTCGAAGTCGACATCGCAATCCTCACGAGCGGCGATGCGTTTGGCGCCGAGCGATTCGAGTTTCGCATCGAAATCCTTGCCGATCTGGCAGAATTTTTCGTAGGAAGTGTCGCCGAGTCCGCAGACCGCATAGCGCAGATTCGGCAAGAGATCGGCACCGGCCATGAACTCCTTGTAAAATTTCGTCGCGCCGTCGGGTGGCTCGCCATCGCCCCAGGTGCTGACCACGACCAACAGATTTGCGTGTTTTTTCATGTCGGCCGGGGAAAGATCCGCCATGTTTTTCACCGTTGAGGCGATGCCCTTTTTCTTGGCTTCCTTGGCCGCGCGGTCGGCGAGTTTTTCCGAGTTCCCGGATTCCGTTCCGTATAAAATCAAGGCCTTGACCGTGCTGACCGGACTGGCAGGGGCCGATGCAGCGGGTGCGGCAAGAAATCCCGAGAGCCAGGCGCGCTGGGTGGAATCCAGTCCGGCGAGGGCGGAATCAATCAGGCGGCGGGCGGTTTCGGAGAAAGGAGCGTGGGCGGGAAGCATAACCTTAGTTTGTTGATAAAGATACTAATGTCGGCGACAGATTCTTCCATCGGATCTGTGGAATGGCAAGTGGATTTCTGAAATTTTGGGGAATTTTTCCTTCGGTAGGATGAAATTTTTTCACATGAAGGCAAGTTGCCACGCAGGTCCTAAAAAGGCAGGGAACGCTCTCCGAGCGTTCCGGTGGGGGGCGGGTGTTTCACGCCTTAACGCAACCTACCTTCACCCCGCGCATTCATTTGCAAACAGAGCCGGTGAGTCAGGAAGCAGGATTGAGAGCAAAGCATGCTGCCCCCACCGGAACTTTCGGAGAAAGTTCGCTGCCTTTGACCTTCGGGCGAACAACTTTCACCCCGCGTTTTCGTTCGCATCAAGGGCAGGGAACGATCTCCGAGCGTTCCGGTGGCGGGCGGTGACTTCACGCATTAACGCAACCTACCTTCACACCCGCGGCCACGTTCGCAAACTTAGCGGGTGAGCGAGGAAGAACCGTCGGGAGTTATGAATCCTGCCCCCACCGGAACTTTCGGAGAAAGTTTCCTGCCTGAAAGACAGCAAAAGTCTGGCGTTAGGGCAGCGGCGAAATCGGGGACTTTTGACCCGCTTCATCGACGTTCACAAAGGTCACCCGGGTGGCGAAAAGCGGATTCGCCTGGGCATTGCGCGTGTCGTTGACGCTTACATCATAGGTCGCCGATGTAACGCCCTGTTTGTGCAAGGTTGACTCAATTGTTAGGATCGTTCCCTCGCGGACGCTGTGATGAAAGCGCACCTCGTGCATCGCCACGGTGACGAAACGGCAGTGCGGGAAATCCAGACTGGCGGCAATCCACGATGCCTCATCGATCCATGCCAGCAATCGACCGCCGAACAGGAAACCATAATGGTTCAAGTCGGCGGGAAGCACGAGACGCTGGGTTTGCATGACGGGAAAACGCCAGGACCGATCTAACGGAACGTCCGCTTTTTCTCTTGCGAGAATCGAGCGTCGATCGCATACCGTCCCGCCCCGCTGATCAGCAGCACCACGGCGGCAAGTAAGTAAAAAATGGCGAGTTCTTTTTTCTCGTAGGGAGCTTCGCGCAGCACGACAAAGGCGGCGATGGACATCGTAAAGGCCAGCACCGCGGCGGCGGGACGTGTGGCCAGACCGATCACGATCAGGGCACTGCATACGACCTCGGCAAAGATCGTCGCGGCCAGGCTGGTGGTGTGATTCATCCAGCTTTCGAGAATCCAGATTTTGGGTATCGGAAAGGACTCCTTCATATTGTCGAAGGACTGGAATTTCGTCCAGCCATGACCGAGCAGCATCATCAGACCAGTGCCGACGCGGAGCGTGAGCAGGGCCAGGGATTGGATCGGATCGGCGAGACTGTTGCTGAATAGGAATTGTTTCATAAAATTAGTTTGATTTGAGGGACAAGGTGATTCGTTTCAGCCGCGCCGCGCCGTCGGGCGAGTGGGCCTCGATCTGCGGGTCGTCGAGCACTGCCTGGTACACCAACCGACGGTAGTAAGCATTGAGCGGTCGCATGTGGAAGGATTTCTGGCTCGATTTCACCTTTTCGGCGATGCCGCGCACCTCTTCCTTGAGCTTTTCCTCGTGCATGCTGCGGAAGTGCCCGCAGTCCACCTTGACCCGTGGCGCATCCTCATAATGCTTGCGGATCAACCGGTTGACCAGATATTGGAGGTCGTCGAGGCGGTCGCCATCTTCGCCGATCAGCAACTCCGGCTGCGCGGTGGTGATTTGCAAACAGGGCCCCTCGTCATCGTGCTCCAGATCGACACTGGCGGCGAATCCCAGATGACCAAGCATGGTATCGAGAACTTTTTTCGCAGCGTCTTCAGCTTTCATGGCGCGACACTAGCAGGAATGCGATCAGGGGTCAACCCTTGACAAAAAAACTTCCCTCAGCTCATGAGAGACATCAGTCAGCGCCTGCTTCTCCTCGCAGGAAAAGTCGTGCGGACTGACCATGCCGATGCCGACCACGCCGAGCACTTCGATGCCATCGGCGCTGAAAACCGGCACCGCGAGCGAGCCGGAGACGTTGGTTTTCCGGGCATCCGGACGCGCCACGCCGCCAAGATCCTGTTGCAGGTTGCACAGTTCCACCGGCTCGCGGGTCTGCGCGGCGGCACCGGCGATGCCCTTGCCAAAGGGGATGTGACTGATCTTGTCGAGCAGCACCTCCGGCACACCGATCTGCGCCAGCAGGTCGAGATGCTGCCCGTCGGCCGTGGTTTGATGAATGGTGCCGGTCTGGCAGTGGAATTGATCGAGCACGGCTGTGAGCCAGCTGTTGAGGTCTGTTTTCATGGTGAGTAACTATACGATACGAGCGCAACATTTTCGAAAATATTTCTTGTCAGCATGCCGAAATCGTGTTTTGTTCTGACGAACACTGTTCATCAGATGATCTCAAACACACTAACAAAACGTCAACAGGAAATCCTTTCCTATCTCAAGGAATCGCAGCGCAAGACCGGCATCATGCCATCGACGCGCGAGTTGCAGCATTACTTTGGCTTTGCCAGCCAGACGGCTGCGATGAGCCATTTGCGGGCCTTGGAGAAGAAGGGAGTGATCCAACGGTTGCCCGGCAAGGCACGGGCGGTGGCATTCCCCGATGAACTGGACCGCGAGGAAATTCTCGACATCCCCATCTACGGTCGCATCGCCGCGGGTTATGGCGACGACACCGTACCCGAGAAAGAAGGTTGCCTGTCGATCGACATCCGTTCGCTCGGCATCCAGCGCACGGCGCGGACCTTTGCATTGAAAGTGCGCGGGGAATCGATGGTTGATGCGCACATCTGCGACGGCGACCTGGTGATCATGGAATTCCGCGAACCGCGGCATGGTGACATCGTGGCGGCCTTGATCGATGGCGAAACGACCCTGAAACGATTCCTGGTGGAAAAGGGCAAAGCATTTCTGCACGCGGAGAACAAAAATTTCCCCGACCTCATTCCCGCACGGGAATTGATCATCCAAGGGGTTCTGGTGGCCCTGCTGCGTCAGGCGGCGTGAAATTTTGCGGATTTTGCGCGACTTTTGCGACTTGCTGAGGTTGAATCGTCTTGAGGAGGCAACGATGAACACAATCAAACGCGACACGAATGGTCAGGATGATCTGACAACCGATCCCGTCTGGGATTTGTTGCGCAAGTCTCCCTCTGCGGTGGCGGATGCCTCTTTCGCGGATCGAGTGCTGCGCGCCGTGCGCCAGCAGGAAAAGCCGCAATCCTTGTGGCAGCGGCTGTTTGCGCCTCCGGTTCGCCCGTATTCGCTCGCCGGGTTGGGGGCTGTTGCCGCAGCGCTGGCAGTGGCCGCCGTTCTCCTTGTCAAACCGCCCGTCGACTCTGGAATTGCGAACAGCAATGTCCCGACCGTTGATGCATTTGCCGATCTCGACGAAGTGGCCAGTCAGGAAATGCTTTCCGCCGCAACGGATCACCTGAACGAATTTTCCGATACCGAGCTGGTCAGCCTGATCGGCTTCTGAAATGATTCACGCTGTGAGCGGGTGGATTTTTGATTTGGATGGAACCTTGGTGGATTCGCTGCCAGGTATCGCCGCAAGTTTGAACCGGGCACTCGATACTGCTGGGCAGAATACCCACGCAGAGCAGGCCATCCGGCGATTCATCGGCGATGGGGCAGGCATGCTTGTCCGCAGGGCCCTCCCGCAGGGGAGCGAAGACATGCGCAAACACGTACTTGAGGTGTTTCGCGATGATTACGCCACGACCTGGCAGCATGGCACCGTGCCTTATGACGGCATTCCAGAATTGCTCGAATTTCTGCGCAACCAGGGAGTGAAACTGGGAGTACTGTCCAACAAACCGCATGATTTTACTACAAACATAGTAGAAACGCTGTTTCCGGGTGTGTTCGATGTGGTGCTCGGCCAGCGCGACGGCATTCCTCACAAACCCGACCCCGCCGGACTGCGGCAGATTCTGGATTCCCCCGGCTGGCCCGGCACCGGGAACTGGCTTGTCGGCGACAGCGTGATGGACATACAGACCGCCCGTGCCGGGGGAATCGATGCCATCGCCGTGAGCTGGGGTTATCACGACCGCGACGTGCTGCGCGCGCAAAACCCGGCCCGGCTAGTTGACTCGGTTGCCGAACTCGGGGAATGTCTGCGGGCGGAAATCCCGTAACGGGCAGGAATCTTTTCCGTTTCTTGCTTGGAATCCCGTCGATGTCCGTTCAGGCTGCGCGCATGACAAAAGTCTTGTTGGTGGAGGACGAACCTGCGATTGCCGACACCCTGGTCTATGCGATGGAAACCGAACGTTTCGAGGTCACGCATGTGCTGACCGGTCATGATGCCCTCGCGAAAATCGCCGCGCATCGCTACGATTTCATCATTCTCGATGTCGGCCTCCCCGACATGACCGGCTTTGAGGTTTGTCGCAAGCTGCGCGAAAGCAGCAGCGTGCCGGTCTTGTTTTTGACCGCGCGCGACGGAGAAATCGACCGCATTCTCGGACTGGAGATCGGCGGTGATGATTATGTCACCAAGCCGTTTTCCCCGCGCGAGATCGCCGCCCGGGTCAGGGCGATTCTGCGTCGGACCGGACCAAGTGAAACACCACCGACGCCGGGCGCGAAAACATTTCAACCCAACGGCAGCAAGACGCTGGAACACGATCCCGCGGCGATGCGAATCCATTGCCATGGAGCCAGCCTCGATCTCACCGCGCACGAATACAAACTGCTGCTGGTTTTGTTGGAAAACAAGGGTCGCGTACTCACCCGGGACCAATTGTTGGAAAAAGCCTGGTATGATCCCGGCGCCGTGACGGATCGAACCGTGGATGCCCACATCAAGACCTTGCGCGCCAAGCTGCGTCTTGCACGCAAGGGAGCGGAAGACATGATCCAGACCCGCCGAGGGCTTGGTTATGTGCTGCTGACGGACTAACGGAAATTCGCCCGATGAGATTGACGCGCATCACCCTGCTGCTGATCACTTTTGTCATCGCACTGGGATTTTTCCAACTGGCACGTTACCTGATGGACGACGTGCAACCCCAGGTATTGCAGGCGACCGAAGAAGTGATGGTCGATGCCGCGCATGTTTTTTCGGAGCTGGTCGAGCATGAAATGAAAAACGGCAGACAGGACACCGGGCGACTGCGAGAGATTTTCACGGATGCGAGAAATCATCAGTTCAAGGCTCAGATTTTCGAACTACGCAAAGAGCGCATGGGCCTGAACATCTACATCACCGACACCAAGGGTATGGTGATATTCGATTCCGAGGACGGCCGCCGCGAGGGGCTTGATTATTCGGTCATGAACGACGTCCGCCTCACTCTCGCCGGAAAATACGGCGCGCGCAGCAGTCGCGAAATGGAGAGCGACTCGACGAGTTCGATCATGTATGTCGGTGCGCCGATTGGACCGGTGGACAAGCCGGTCGGTGTTCTAACGGTTTTCAAAAAGCAGGCGGATGCCCTGCCGATGATTGAGGAAAGGCGCAATGTCATCCTGCGCTCGATCATCAGCATCGGCTTCGGCATCATCCTGCTGATCGCCGCGTTTTTCTGGTGGGTCTATCAGCCGTTGGGGATGCTGACCGATTACGCACGATCGGTTGAAAAAGGCCAGCGTCCACCGAAGCCGAAGCTCGGTGCGGGTCGCGAGGTCAACACCTTGTATCATGCCGTCGAAACGATGCGCGAAGCACTCGAAGGCAGGCGCTATGCCGAGCGCTACACCCAGACCTTGACACACGAAATGAAAAGTCCGCTGGCGGCGATCCGCGGTGCGGCGGAGTTGTTGCAGGAGGACATGCCTCGAAAAAACCGCGACCGCTTTTTGGAAAACATCCGCGCGGAAACCTCGCGCGCCGAACGCTTGATCAGCCGCCTGCTTGAGCTTTCGACGGTGGAAAGCAAGTCGCATCTCGATGCGGTGGAAAGCCTCGATTTTTGCGACGTGGTCCGCAAAGCGCTGCTGCAGGCCGAGCCGATCGGCGAAATTTCCCGCGTTGTTCTGGAGGCCCATCTGCCCGACCGACCGATGCCCGTGCTCGGTGATGATTTTGTCCTGCGCGCCGCCGTGACCAATTTGTTAGAGAACGCCATCGATTTTTCCACCGCCGGTTCATCGGTGATCATCGATCTGTTTGCCGAAGCCGACATGGTGGTTTTGACCATCGACGACCGCGGCCCCGGAGTGCCGGATTACGCGCTGGACAAGGTGTTTGATCGTTTCTATTCGCTTCGTCATCATCAATCGGGCCGCAAAGGCACGGGGCTGGGATTGAATCTCGTCAAGGAGGCCGCGGAGCTGCATCACGGGTCGATCACCCTGCAAAACCGCCCCGAAGGCGGCGCGCGGGCGACGTTGAAATTGCCCGCGCAGAAATAACAATTCAGCCCCTCATTTCTCCAGCATCTCCGCTCGCTGCAACAGCGCCTTGGCGGCTTCGGCATTCTTTCCTTGCTGTTGCCACCACGACGCCAGCAGTCGCATTGCCGCCGCGCTCTCTTTTTTCGCTTCCGGCGGATAAAGTTTGATCGCCTGGCGCAACTGGCTCTCCGCCTGGACATAGTCTTTCGCCTGCCAAAAAGCCTCGGCGGCTTCCCTGCTGTACATCGGATTTTTGCTTGGTTGTACGCCACCGAGGGCTTCGGCGATGCGGAACAACGCCGGAGCGCGGGTGGACGTTTCGGGGTCGCGGCGGGTTGCTGCCGCCAGCAGATAGGCCAGTTCCGCATCCTTGGGATAATAGAAGCAGGCTTTTTCTAACAAAATGCGCGCGTTCTTGTGCTGACCGGCATCGGTCCATTCCCGACCGAGTTGGCGGAACTCCTCGGCATCGCCGCCGCGGATCTTCAATACCTCGGCGCGATGCACCCTCGCTTCTTCCGGTTTGCCCTGCTTGTCGTAGAGTTTGGCCAGCGATTGATGGGCGAGAAATACCGAGGGCGCGATCTGCAGGACATCGAGCAATGTTTTTTCGCCCTCGGCTTTTTTCTCGTTCGCCAGTTGCAGGATGCCGAGACGCACGCGCAGGTCGAGCGACGTCGGGGCGGCATCGCAGTGGCGTTGCAGCATCGTGATCGCCTTATCGAGCTGTTTCGCAATGCGGAAGTGTTCCGATGCGGCTCGGGCGAGAATGGGATTTTCGGGTGTCTCGCTCATGCGGTCCACGAAAAGTTTGTCGATTTCCGCATTGCTTTTGGCATCATCGGCATCAAACAAAACCCTGGCGAAATTTTCCGCCACTAACGGATCGGCATCAGCCTGCGCGAGATAATTTCGATAGAGGGCGAGCGATTTCTCCCGCTGGTTTTTCTGTTCGTAGAGGCGGAACAGGCGTTCGATGACTTGCGCATCTCCGGGAAAATGTGGCTGTGCGTTTTCGAGGGTTTTCATCGCCAGGCCGAGGGCGAAATCGTCCCCCTTGCCAGTGCTGCGCAGGAAATCGGCATAGAGCAATTGTGTGCGCAGCGAATCGGGTCGCGCTGCGGCCAGTTCGCGATACATGGTGGACGCGCCTTTGATATCGCCCAGCTCGAGCAGGCGCTTTGCTCCACGGCTGGCCAGAAGAACCGCCGTGGGGTGGGCAATGCGCGCGGCTTCTTCGTGTTTTGCCTGTTGTTCTTCGTCACCGCGCACGGATGCCAGAACGGCCTGCGCGAACTCGCGTCGGGCCAAGGCGGTGTCTTCGGCATGAACAGGCAGCGAAAAAAAGCAAGCCAGGGCAATGGCGCGGCGAAGCATGGCAAAGTTATAGTCGTCGGCTGGCGCGACCACAAGAGCACATTTTCCCAATGACTGACGAAGATTTTCATCGTCGGATCCCATGCGACTCGCTTGGATGGCGTTGATGCAATCATTGCGCGGAAAGATGGCCCAATGGACTAGCAAGGCTGGCGAGCCCGGAATGCGGCGATTTCTCGTTCACGCGGCTGGCCTTCTCGCCTGCCTGGAAAAAGCGCGGACCAGTGAAGAACAGGCCCTGGCGCTTTATCAAACCAACGCGCGGCAATGTTTGTTCTATCTGCAGGCGTTATGCCGTGCCTACAAAAAAACCGGCACCAAAAAACGCTTCAAGGACATCGGTGGATCGGTGAAGACTTTGGAAGATCAGCTTGGCAAGATCGACTACTGGGATTGCTGGGTCACGGAATGTTCTGCCTGCAAAGGTTTTCCCATCGCGATGCTGCGCACCCTGCGCGACCACCGGGAACGCGAGTTGGAGGTGTTGCAGCGCATGCTCGATGAGGGGTGCTGGCTTGCGGACAAAGATTCCGCATTGGAAAAAATCCTCGATTCCCTCGCCGAAGAGGATTGGCAGAAGGCCGGCAAAGATCGCGAGAAAATCGCGCGGTTTCTCGTTGAAGAGATCACCCAACTTGACGCCGCCTGTCGCACGGGTGTTTTTGATTTTCACGAACTGGAAACCGGAGTCCACGAGTTCCGGAGGCAACTGCGCTGGATCGGCATCTATGCGTTTGCCTTCGATGGCTTGATTCAACTGCGGATGGTGGAAAAACCGGAAAGCTTGTATCAAAAATACATGACCGAGGCCGTGGTGAAGTCGCCCTTCAACAGCCTTCCGCCCGAGAAATCGGGCATTGCGCCCCTGCATTTCTCCGCGCCGGATTATTTTGCGTTGAGCTGGATCATCGCAGAGATCGGCAAAATCAAGGACGTGGGTCAGAAAATCGAGGCCCTGCGCGAAGTGGCCCGCGAAAGCAATTGTGAAGGACATCGGAATCTTGAGGACTGTTTTGCGCGGATCATTCCCGACGCGGACCGAACGCTTGCAGAGATAGCGAATGAAATGACCGTGTTGATGGAATCGTTTGTGATGCGAGACCGCATTCTGCAACGTCTCGCGGCTTCACTGACGAAGTGTTGAACAGATGTCGAGGGTCGGGAACGATCACCCGGCATTCCGGAGAGGAGCGGAAGCAGATTCACCCGACTCGAAAAACGTTCACACCAGGCTCACGTCCGCGCAAAACGCAGGAATTTCATGAAGCATGATCGCAACTAACGCACCCAGCTCCAGCTGAAATTTCTCCGAAAAATCCCTGCCTTGTGCGTCAATCTTTTACCGAGAAAAAAACTGGCAAAGCAAAGGCTTTGTGCCTAAGGTCTGCCGCGCCGCAAACTGCTCCTACTCTACCATGGCTGTAAATATTGAAATGCCGAAGCTCTCGGACACAATGACCGAAGGAACCTTGCTCCGATGGCACAAAAAGGTTGGTGACCGCGTGGAAATTGGCGACATCATCGCCGAGGTTGAAACCGACAAGGCGACGATGGAGATGGAGGCATTCGATGAGGGTGTGCTGACTGCCATTCACGTGCCCGCCGGTGGGAAAGCCTTGATTGGCACGATCCTCGGCGTGCTGGACGGCTCGGACGCCGACCTCGCCCCGGTTCCTGTGGCCGCCGCACCGCAGGCTGTTGCGGTGACACCTTCCGTAGTCGCCCATTTGGAAGCCGCAGCCGCACCGGTGGTGCACGCTGCTGGCGAGCGGATCAAATCATCGCCGCTAGCCCGCAAAATTGCCGAGACCCTGCATGTGGATTTGTCCCGAATCGTTGGCAGCGGCCCGGGCGGGCGCATCGTGCGGAAAGATGTCGAAAGCGCGGCAAAATCGCCCACCGTTGTCGCCGCGCCACCTGCCAATTCGCAAAGCGCCGCCGCCAACGCACTCGCTGCGGCATCAAAGGCCCGCGTGGCCAGTGCCGCTGCCGCCGCTCCCGCTCCGATCCTGCCGGTCGGCAAGGAAGGCGATCAAATCATCGAGCTTTCCTCACTGCGCAAGATCATCGCCAGCCGACTGCTGACATCGAAGCAAACGATCCCGCACTTCTATCTGCACGTTGAGGCGGATGCGGGACAACTGATGAATTTGCGCAAACAAATCAACGATCAGGCTGCCGGTACAACAGGCAATAAATATTCGGTCAACGATTTCATCATGAAAGCGCTGATCAACGCGAGCATGGCCGTGCCTGCAATCAACTCGAGTTTTGCCGGCGATCACATCGTGCGTTACGCCTCGGTAGGTCTTTCGGTGGCGATTGCCATCGACGAAGGACTGGTCACGCCGGTGGTGAAGAATGCCGAGACCAAATCGCTGCTGCAAATTTCCCGCGAGGTGAAAGACTTCGCGGTGCGCGCCAAGGACCGCAAGTTGCGGCCCGACGAATTCGACGGCGGCACAATCACCATCTCGAACCTCGGGGCCTGGGGCATCGAATCGTTCGATGCAATTATCAATCCTCCGCAGGCCGCGATTCTCTCGGTGGGCGCGGTGATCGAAAAACCGGTGGTGAAAAACGGTCAGATCGTGATCGGTCAGCAAATCAATCTGGGTCTTTCCTGCGATCATCGTGTCGTCGATGGAGCAATCGGCGCCGCATTTCTCAAAGAGGTGAAGAAGCTGATCGAAAGTCCCGCGTTGATGCTGGTTTGATGGAGTTTCAAACGGTCTCCCGTGCTTCCGGTGGGGAATGAGGTCCTTTCTCACTCCGACGTGATCGATCTTCACTCCGCGTACACGTTTACGACGATGACCGTTGTCGTCCTGATTGGCTCAGTTGCGCTCTTCCCAAGCAAGAGATTGTTTGCTTGCTATTTAACCAAGGCATTTGTAGACTGACGCGGTCACCCCATTCTTTTGTGAACGATACAGCCCAGGCGAACAATCAGCGGCTCGAGCATTTGCTCGGGATTGCGGCACTGGTATTGCTGTTGATCGGCGGATTTTACATTCTCAAGCCTTTTGTCACCGCGATCATGTGGTCGGTGATTCTTGCCTTCTCTTTGTGGCCGATCCAACAGTTGCTGACCAAGTGGTTCCGCGGACGGCGCACGCTGGCCTCAATCGTGCTGGCACTGACGATGAGCCTGCTTTTCGTCGGTCCGATTGTGCTTCTTGGTGTCGGTCTTGCCGATGATGCGGCGTTGCTGGGCAGCACGACCAAGCGCTGGGTGGAATCGCTCTCCGACAAACCGCCAACCTGGGCATCGAACATCCCGGTGATCGGCGAACGCGTTGACGATTACTGGGAGCAATTCAGCGAAGGCCGCAAGCGCTGGATGGAACAAATTGACAAAGGCATGAAAGAGCAACCAGCGAAATCAGCAATGGTTCCTCCCGATGCTCCCAATGCTGCCCATGATATCTCCGCCGTACCGCCAGCTCCGGCATTGGTTGAAGAATTGAATCGCCAGTCCACTTCGGTTGATTCGGAAAACAAGGCGATTGATGACGCAAGGATTTTTGAAACGCTCGGCAAATTGTTGGGATGGGCGCGTACTTGGTTGGTGAGTGTCACCCTGGGAGTGGGTAAGGGCATGTTTCAAATCGGTCTGAGCATTATTCTAACATTTTTCCTGTTGCGCAACGGCCAGAGCCTGGGCGCGCGGGTTGCGGTTGGTGCCTCGCGCATCGCCGGACATCACGGACAGCGCCTGATCAAGGTTGCCGGCGGCACCGTGCGCGGCGTGGTGTACGGGATCATCGGCACCGCTGTTGCCCAAGGCGTGCTGGCGGGTTTTGGTTTCGGTCTGGCTGGTGTCCCCGCGGCGGCTTTGTTAGGCGTACTGACGTTTTTCCTATCCGCTGTTCCTTTCGGTCCGCCATTAGTATGGACTCCCGCGACCATTTGGCTGTTTAGTCAGGGTCGAACCGGCTGGGGCATTTTCATGTTGATCTGGGGTATGTTTATCGTCAGTGGCGTCGACAATATTATTAAACCCTATCTGATCAGCCATGGTTCGAAAATTCCCTTTGTTCTGGTTTTCATGGGCGTGATTGGTGGCGCGCTCGCCTTCGGACTGGTGGGTGTGTTCCTCGGTCCCACATTGCTGGCTGTTGCTTATCGAATCGTGGAAGAGTGGTCATCGGTAAACGCCCTGCTCAGCACCACAGCGCCCAAACAAAACGAGCAAAATGAAGTGGATGTCGAAGTTCATATCAACATCGACAATGTCGCGATCGTCGAAGCAAGGGAAGCCTAGAACTTTCAACGCTGCAACCAGTCACCGGAAGCAATGATTTTTTTGCCCGTTGTCGGTCGGGCATATTCCCAGATCCAGGCACTGAACATTTCGTGTTTTGTCGTCAAGGTGTTCTGTTTGACCCGACGATATTCCGGACCTTCGAAATCATCGAGTTCGGTCAACAACTCGTCGGACACTTGATACAATTCCCCGTGAACACGGTAGCGTTGGGATTCGTCCAGAACCACGCCTGGATACCAGTCGATCTCATAAAGCAAACCGGAAACGGTTGCCTCAGCGAGAAACCTTGCATTCATCATGCGTTCGTGTTGCGAGCCGCCTTTTCTCAAGGTTCCATAGACAAACAGGGTATGCATGATTTGAATATCAGCGTGAGAATGAATCTGTCATCCGGTGATTGTGAAAAAAAACCTGCTTTTTGGGAACAAGCTGTGGGCAGTCATCTGATAACTTGCCGTGATCGTGATGGATTTTCCTTTTCCTCATGTTTTGGCGACGAAACTGACAAGTTATTATTGCTGTGGAACCCTTGCATCGATCGCATGGAACGGTCATTCAGGGCACTTGTTCACAGAGAGAAGAAGAAGATTCTATTCGTTTATTTTAAAAAACATCATTCATCCCTGTGAACAGTTTGGGCTGGATGACATGGTTATAGGGTTGGTTAGCAAATGATCCGGAAAAACAAAAACCGCCTGCTCGTGAGAACAGGCGGAGTAGAAGTTGCAGAGAAGCGGTCCAGATCAATTGGCAGCCACCACGTTCACGCGGGTGCCATCCTTGTCAAACAGCACGCGGCCGTCGCTGAGTGCGAACAGCGTGTGGTCGCGGCCCATGCCGACATTGATACCTGCCGTCCAGCGGGTTCCGCGTTGGCGAATGATGATGTTGCCGGCGATGACTGCCTGGCTGCCGAATTTTTTCACGCCGAGACGTTTGCTGCGTGAGTCGCGTCCGTTTTTGACAGATCCTTGTCCTTTTTTGTGGGCCATGACGTATGAAGAGTTGGTTGTTTGAGAGAGTGAATCAAGCGGTGATCGCGGTAATTTCCAGTTTGGTAAGATGGCGGCGGAACCCGATTTTCTTGTGGAATCCTTTACGGCGTTTGAACTTGAAGGCCACGCCTTTTTCTCCGCGGTGTTGTTCGATCACCCGCGCGGTCACGCTGGCACCATTCACTGTTGGTTTGCCGATGGTCAAGGACGAGCCTTCACCAATGAGCAGAACATCAAACTTGGTCTCGCTGCCGACATCAAGTGCGAGTTTTTCCACATCGATTTTGTCTCCTTGTTGCACGCGGTATTGTTTACCGCCGGTTTTGATGACTGCGTAGCCCATGATGATAAGATGGTTAAGCCCGAACGGGCGGGGCGCGAACTTCATCAGAAATGATGTGGGGTTACAAGTTTTTTTTGAAAAAATATTTCCTTTGTTCTAGTGATTTTTTTTGTTGTGATCGACTTCATGGATTGGCATCAAACGCGGCAGGCATCGCTGATCATCGAGGATGTGGCGGCTATGGAACGATGGGGCGAAGAGATCGGTAAGACGATGACATCTCCGGGACTGCTTGCACTCATTGGCCCGATGGGTGCAGGGAAAACGCATTTCGCCAAAGGTTTTGCCCGCGGGCTTGGTTTTGCGGGCGAAGTCAGCAGTCCCACTTTTGCCCTCGTGCACGAATATCGCGGTGGGCGTTTGCCGATTTTTCATTTCGACTTCCATCGCTTGTCTTCAGCGTCCGAAGTATTGATGATCGGTTGGGACGACTATCTTGATCAACAAGGTATTCTGCTGGTTGAATGGGCTGATTTGTTTCCGGAATTGTGGCCGGAGAAGTCGCGCAGCATTGTCATTGAAGTTAGCGACAATTCTCGCAAAGTTTTGTACTAAAAATAATATCAGAATATTGTGCGGCCCAGACTCTGAATTGTGCGTCCACCTGTTTGTCCAAGGCCTTGCAGAAGCCCGCAAGAGGGGAGCAGGGAGACGAGCAATAACAGGCAGGCATAGAGCATGAATTTTTTCATCGGCGCGCAGTATGCTTCAAAGTATCCGGCTGTCGAGATTAATGATCTGGCCCGACGTATGCGTCAGGTGGTTATGGAGATGGTAGATGAATTGGGCGACTTGTTTTTCCGTATTGAAGTGTCCGAGAACGTGATCGGCGAGGATTTTTTCCCTGTGCACAGCAGGCATATTGGAGGTCATGTTGTTATCCATGAATCCTGGCAGGATGGCATTCACGCGAATCTGCGCCGCACCCCATTCACGGGCCAGCGATTTTGTGAGTCCGAGCAATCCGGCTTTGGCGCTGGCATAGGCAATTTGTCCCAAGGGCGGGTGTAGCGCGGAATAACTGGATATGAAAATGATATGACCCTTGCCGTTTTTCAGCATGTTTTTTCCGACTTCTCGGGCGCACCAAGCCGCACCGCGGAGATTGGTGTCGAGCAGTTGATCCCATTGGTCTGACGTTGCTTTTGCGAGCA
>Ga0114972_10000362_pt1 | contig 33814 bp, 28 predicted proteins | sample M_140807_EF_Meta_FD_87354 | JGI IMG/M metagenome (GOLD analysis project Ga0114972, IMG submission 87354) | Freshwater microbial communities from Lake Montjoie, Canada to study carbon cycling - M_140807_EF_MetaG | ecosystem: Environmental > Aquatic > Freshwater > Lake | place: Lake Montjoie...
AACGATCCAGCCGGCAACGATCCGGCCCAGCCGTCGGAATTCGGCTGCCTGCTCGGCCCGGCCGACGACCTGCGGGCGGATGTGTACCTGTCGTTCAACGGCGCAGCGATCGAGGCCGCTCCCGGGCCGCTGTCGCTCAGCGGAACGATCTCCGGGCCCGAGTCCATTCGCGGCACGACGCTGCCGGTGACCGCCAGATTCGTCGATCTCGGCCCGGGGCCGCGGCCGGCGGCCCGGGCGATCCTGACGGAGCCGTCGTATTGGACACCCGAATCGCCCAGTCTCTACCGGATCGAAGCCCGGCTCGGAGAGGCGGCGACTACGGTCTCGTATCGCGGGCTCGTGGGGCTTCGCCGCTCGGGCGTCCGCGGGCGGTCGTTCTGGCTCGACGGCCGACGCTGGGTGCCGCGCGGCATTCCCAGCCCGAACGCTGTCGCCGATCTGGATGCCATCCAGGCGGCGGGGGCCGTCGCGGTGATCGAAGAACCGTCCGACCCGATCTGTGCCGCGGCGGATCTGGCCGGCCTGGTGATCGCGGCACGGGTCGGAATGCAAAGCTCGTTCGAGGCCGCGGCTGCCAGGCTGCTGGCATGGTCGCAGCATCCGTCCGTGGTGCTGGCAATCCTGCCTGCCGGCCGAGAGGATCTCGCGACCGCCGTGCGAACATCCAAGGGGACGATGCTCGTGGGGATCGAGGCCGACGGTGCGACGTCCAGATGGAACGTGCCGGCGGAAGCCGTAGCCAGTCTGGACTTCATCGCGGTTCGACTCGCTCCGGATTCGGTTCCCGATCATTCCTGGGGGGATGCCGATCTAGGGTTCCCGCTCGTCGCGCTCCGCGAGTCTGACTCTTGCAGGGGAGTTCAGGCCGTTCAGGCGAGAAAAGACTGCGATCGTCTGCAGGCCGATCTCGCGGCCTGGAACTGCAGCGGTCGTGAGACGCCTCCTTCGTGGGACTGGGCCGGCTATCTGATCGGTGGCGGACCGATCGTCGAGGGCCAGGGTCAGCCGAGGTAACGGGCGACGATCGCCCGGGCCCGCGTTTCATCGTGGGTGCCGGCGACGAGCGACCGGCCGTCGGCGAACACCGAGAGGACGATGCCCGGTTCGACCTCGGCCCGCACCATCCAGGCGTTCGTCGTGAGATTGGCGAAGTCTGCCAGCCGGCGACCGAGCCGTTCGAGGTCGACGCCTCCGCCCGCGGAGCCGACCTGCACCGCTTCGCGGCCACAGATCCGGGCCACCTGGCCGCCGCTGCGGCCCTCGAGCCAGGGGTAGTCGCCGCCACGACAGGTGGGGCAGCCCTCGGCGGCCAGCGGCCCGAGATCGATCGACCGCCAGTGGCCCGCCCAGAGATCGCAGACGAAGAGCCGATTGCCGAGGCGATCCTGGTCGCCGGCGAGCAGCCGGATCGCCTCGTTGGCCTCGACGGCGCCGACCACCAGCGCCGCCGTGCCGAGCACGCCGGCGGTCTCGCAGGTGGGCAGTGCCCCGGGCTCGGGCGGATCCGGGATCAGGCACCGCAGGCAGGCCGTACGTCCAGGAAGAATGGTCAGCACGCGGCCCTCGGCCCCGATCGCCCCGCCGTGCACCCAGGGGATGCCCCGGCTGCAGGAAAAATCGTTGATGAGGAAACGGGTTTCGAAGGTGTCGCTGCCGTCAATGATCAGGTCGACGCCCGACAGCAGCCGATCGGCCGTGGTGGCGGTCAGGTCGGCGACGAGCGGTTCAAGGACGGTTCCCGAATGAACCCGCTCCATCTGGCGGGCTGCCGCCACCGACTTCGGCAGTCCGGCCCTGACGTCGGCATCGTCGAACAGCACCTGGCGGGGGAGGTTGCTGATCTCTGGGACATCCCGATCGATCAGCCGCAGGTGGCCGATGCCGGCCCGGGCGAGGGCCAGCGTCACCACGCTGCCGAGCGCACCGCAGCCCACCACCGCGACCCGGGCCGAGGCGAGTTTCGCCTGTCCCTCCGGGCCGAGAGCAGCGAACCGCACCTGCCTCGCGTAACGGTCGGCGTCAAAAGGATGCATGCCGGCATCCTAACACGCCATCGCCGCCTCCATGATCGCCGCCTCGGTCGCCTCGCCCCGGGAAAATTCCGCGGTCAACTTCCCCTCGGCGAGCACCAGGATCCGATCGGCGAGGGTCAGGAGTTCGGGCAGCTCGCTCGACGTCAGGATCACCCCCATGCCGCCGCGGCAGAGACGGTCGATCAGGGCGTAGAGTTCCGCCTTGGCTCCGACGTCGATGCCCCGGGTGGGATCGTCGAGCAGGAGCAATCGCGGCTCGGTGAGAAGCCAGCGGGCGATGATGCACTTCTGCTGGTTGCCGCCGGAGAGCCCCATGATCGAAGCCTGCGGTCCGGCCGCCTTGACGCCGGTCTCGCGGATCACGGGGGAGACGAGTGCCTCCTCGCGGGACCGCGAGACGAGCCCGCCGCTGGCGGCCCGCCCGAGGCTGGCGATGCCCACGTTGCCGGCGACGTCGAGATCGGGAAACAGGCCGAGCCGTTTGCGGTCCTCCGTCACCATCGCGATCCGGGCCGCGCAGGCCTCGCTCGGGTGGGCGAAACGCACCGGCTCGCCTTCGAGTCGGATCTCGCCAGTCCAGCCGGTGCCGGCGGCTCCGAACAGAACCTCGAGCAGTTCCGTGCGGCCCGCCCCCATCAGCCCCGCGATGCCGAGCACCTCCCCCGCATTCAGGTCGAGATCGATCTCCTTGAGACGATAGCCGCGGGGGTGGTCCGGCCAGGGGAGCGTGAGTCCGCGGACTTCGAGCAGCCGCCGGCTGCGCGGACGTGCCTGATGGAATTCCTGGCCGGCGATCTCCCTGCCCACCATCCAGCCGGTGATCTCTTTCGGCGTCGTGGCTGAACGTTCGGCCGTCCTCACGTGCCTGCCGTCGCGGAGCACCGTGATCCGATCGGCCAGCCGGAAGACCTCGTCCATCTTGTGGGAGATGTAGAGGATCGTCACACCCCGCTCCCGCAGTCGGGCGATGACCCGGTAGAGCCGGGCGACCTCCGCCTCCGTCAGGGCGCTGGTCGGCTCGTCCATGATCAGCACGTCGCTCTGAAGGGAAAGTGCCTTGGCAATTTCGAGCAGCTGCTGGTCGCCGACCCGGAGCGAGCCCGCCGGCAGCCGCGGGTCGAGCTGGCAGTCGAGGGCGGCGAGGAGGCCGGCAGCCTCCCGCTCCATGGCCGCGTCGTCGAGCAGCCCGAGCGGTGTCCGCAGTTCGCGTCCGAGGAATATGTTCGCAGCCGCCGACAGCTGTTCGACGAGGTTCAGTTCCTGATGGATGATCGCGATGCCCGCCGACTCGGCATCCCGCGTGCCCTGAAATCTGCACGGTTCGCCTCGGACGCGGATCTCCCCCTCGTGCTCCGTGATCACGCCGGAGAGGATCTTCATCAGCGTGCTCTTGCCGGCGCCGTTCTCCCCGCAGATGGCATGGCACTCGCCAGCGAGGAGCTGGAACGTGACATCGGCGAGGGCGACGACCCCTTGGAACCGCTTGCCGACACCGCGGAAATCGACGATGGGCGTCATCGGACAGGGCGTTCCTGCAGTCTGCGGAAGGCGGCGAGCAGCAGCAGCACGGCCGCGCCGACCGCCGCCCCGAGGAGCCCGGTGCGTCCGCGAAACGCGTCGACGTTGGCCGCGCCCATCATCGCGAGCAGCCCGGCAAAGATGGCGATCGTGGGAATGGCGGCCAGTCCTCTGGCGCCCGCGAAAAGAGCACGTCCGGTCCTCGATAGTCCGCCGAACTGGGTGAGGGTGACGGCCAGCGCGACGATGATCCCGACGATCATCCCCTCGTAGACGTCGGCGCTCGCCTTGATCAGTTTCGAGACCGCGTCGATCACGACCCGCAGGAACAGCGAACCGAGCACCGTGCCGGTCACGGTGCCCACGCCCCCCTGCAGGCTGCAGCCGCCCACGACGGCGGCGGCGATCGCGTTGAGTTCGTAGCCGCGGGCGGCGTTGCCCGGTTGGGCCACGCTGCTGTCGGCCATCAGGAAGATTCCGGCGATCGCGGCGGTCAGGCTGCCGAAGCAGTAGGCGAACCACTTCACGTTTTCGGTACGGATGCCGCTGAGCCGAGCCGCCTGCTCGTTGCCGCCGAGGGCGTAGAGGTGGCGGCCAAGCACCGTGCGGGAGAGGATCAGCCACGTCAGGAACGCCAGTCCGAGAAAGGTCGCCGTCGAGATCCAGACGTTGTGTTCCTTGAGCCAGACGAAGAACGGCGTGCCGATGTTGATCTGCTGGTTTTCGCTCCCCCATCGTTCCCGGGTCACGAACAGGCACATCGCACGGGCGAAGCTCCGCAGGCCGACGAGCGTGGCGAGCGTGGCCACGAACGGCGGCAGCCGGATCGCGGTGATCAGCCATGTGTGGAGCGTGCCCACGAGCAGACCCGAGAGCATCGCCCCGCCGATGGCCGCGGCGATGCCGACAGCCCCGACCGATTCGAGCCGCTTGTCGCCGGCATCCGCGAACAGGGTCAGCAGCAGGCCGCAGGTCGTGCCGCTGAAGGCCACCATCGAGCCGGCGGAGAGGTCGATTCCGCCGGCGATGATCACCACGGCGGCCCCCAGCGCGATGATCCCGAGCAGGGAGGTGTTTCGCAGGATGATGTCGCGGCTCTCCGCCCACTTGGCGAAGTAGGTGTGGTTGGGATCGAGCCAGCCGGTGCCCACGAAGACGAGCACAAGGGCGGCCAGCAGGGCCATTTCGTGACGGGGCAGCCGCCAGCCGCGGCTGGCGGAAGGTTGGGAAGTCATGCTCAGGAACTGGTGAGGTTGTACTTCGCCAGCCAGGCCTTGAAGTCGGGGAGCGTCATGAACTCGACGAATTTCGGGTCGAACAGTTCGGGCTTCACGGGCGACGAGCCGTCGGGAACGACCACCCGCAGTCCGGTGGTGTGGATGTCGCCGTCGGGCTCGCCGGCCCGCGGAAACATCTCGGCGATCGTCGCCTCGTCGTTCTCCACCATCGCCTTGAGCAGCCGCACCGTCCGCACACCCATCTCGAACGGGTTTTGCACCACCATCACGTCGATGTTGCCCTTTTCCATCTGGCCGATGGCGAGATCGGCCGCGTCGAAGGTGGCGACCACGTAGCGGTCACGGGTGCCGCTCTCGCCGAGCACGTCGGCGATGGCTGGAGCGTTGTAGGCCCAGATTCCCACGAGCGCCGCAAGGTCGCCATGATTTTGGATGGCATTTCGGACGTTGTCGCGGGCCCGGGGCAGATCCATTTCATCCGCCATCCTGTCGCGCTCGGTGAAGGCGGTGCCGATCGCCTCCTTGACGCCGTCCATGCGGCTCCTGGCATTGTCGTTGTCGGTGAAGCCGGCGAATTGGGCGTAGCCCCCCGCCTTCAGCCCCTTGGCCTCGAGGACGGCCCTGGCCGCGGTGCCGAGTGTCCGTCCGCCGACCAGGTTGTCGGTGCCGATGTAGTAGGGACGGGCGTCGCGAAAGGTGCCGCGGTTCACGTCGCCGTCGACAGTGATCAGCTTCACGCCCTTCGCCTGCAGCTTCCTCATCTCGTCGGCGATCGACGAGTTGTCGGCCTGTATGACGCTGATCGCGATGCCGGCGATGTCGTCCTGGGTGGCGTACTGTCGAAGCCGCTCGATCTGTCCTTCGGCCGAGGCGTTGTTGACGTCCCGGGAGACGCTGATGCCGGCCGCGGCGCAGTCGAACCGTTTTTCACCCTCCTTGAGGCCGCTCAGCAGGGCGTCCCAGAAGGGGTCGTCGCCATTGGTGATGAAGATGAAACGTTTGGATGCCGGGGTGTCGCGGCCTGCGGCAGGCGAGGTTTTCCCTGCCGCCTGCGGTGCCTCCTGGCGGGGTTGCTGCGGCGAGCAGCCGACGAGGAAGACGACCAGAACGAATCCGATCGCACGCCAGAAAATGGGTCCTTGCATGGTGTTCCTCCTCTGATCAATACCTTAACCCATTGCGGCGGAGGTGCACCAGAGCCGGGGCTTCCGCATCTGCCTCCCCCGCCTGCACCTCGGCCACGACGACCATGTGGTCGTGGGCGGAGACGCTGGCGATCGCCCTGCACTCGAGCCAGCCTGCGGCCGCCGCGATGATGGCGTTGCCAGATGGCGTGCGTCGGATCTCGACCCCCGGGAAGGCCTCCTCCCCCTCGGCCTGAGGCCGGCCCAATCGACCGAGCAGCGATCGCTGCGACTCCGCCAACAGGTTGACCACGAACGGTGTTCCGCCGGTCACCGCCGGAAGCAGATCCCGGGTCGTGCCGATGGCGATCGTGACCGAGGGTGGCGAGAACCCCGATTGCATCACCCAACTCGCAAGCATGCGGCGATCCTGGTCCCGATCCCGCCAACTGACCACGAACAGGCCGCTGGGAATCCTTCCCAGGGCAGCGGCAATGCCTTCCGGGGCTGGCGAGCCGGCGGCATCGACGGACGCGGGTGTGGTCGAATCGGGAGACGGTTGTGAATGCGGCATCTGCATGGCCCGACAAGACAGGGGGGCTTGGCTGAACTGCGAAGTCTCGATCTTACCCTGTTTTCCGCGACTGCATCATCGGGCCAGGCTGTCCGGGATGATCCTGTGGAAGCGGCCACTGGATGCCGATCAGAGAGTGTCGCCAGCGGCGTTTTCGCCTCCCGTGCCGCGGTGGCTGCCCGGCGGTCCCCCGGCCGACGCTTCATGCCCATGCCCCAACCACGCTCCGTTCCGTCGTCAGACCGCCGTCCCGCGGCGCGGACCACCCGTCCGCAGCGTGTCGGGATCGCTGTGGCGATGATCCTCGGCCTCTGCGCCGGGCACGAATCGGACGCCCGCGGCCAGGAGGGATGGCGGCCGGCAGACACACCGGTGCCACTCGAGTCGCCGGCCGAGAGCCTGCCGGGGCCCCTTGCGTCGACGCTGCTGCCGAACACTTCGATGGTCCCCGGGATTCCGGACGCGATCCCCGAGGCGATTCCGGACGTCGTCTACGAACCGCTTCCCGAAGAACAATCGCGGCCGCTGTCGGCCGACGATCTGCCGCCCGATCGGATCGATGATCTCTGGGCACCGGAACCATGGTCCTGGCAGATCATGCCCAACAACCTGATCTACACCAGCTACCTCGCCGGCCCCAAGGAACCGCGGATCGGCACGGTGATGTACTCAGACACCGACCCGGGAGTCTTTCAGCCCTCCAGCCAAGAGGGCACGCTCTGGGACACGACGCTCGGCGGCCGGGTTTCGATCCTGCGATATGGGTCCGATCCCGTCGTGCATCCGCAGGGCTTCGAGGTCCAGATCGAGGGCGCCGCCTTCGTGCGACTCGACCCCCAGGACGACCGCGATCTGCGGTCGGCCGACTATCGGTTCGGTGTTCCGCTCGTCTACGGAGTCGGCCGCTGGCAGACGAAACTCGCCTACTACCACAACAGCGCCCACCTCGGCGACGAGGCGATGATCAAGTATCCCTGGTTTCCGAGGGTGAACTACGTCCGCGACTGCATCGTCTGGGGCAACTCCTATTACCCGCGCGACTGGATGCGACTCTATGGGGAGGTCGGCTGGGCGTTCTTCAACGCCGGCGGTTCGGAGCCGTGGGAGTTCCAGTTCGGCACGGAACTGATTCAGGCACGGCCGACCGGGGCGCTGGGCACTCCGTTTCTGGCGGTCAACGGCATGACACGGCAGGAACTCGACTGGGGCGGAAACCTCTGTGTGCAGACTGGCTGGGCCTGGCGGGGACGGGCCAGCGAGAAGCTGTTCCGGCTCGGGTTCGAATATCTCTACGGCTCCGACCCACAGTACGAATTCGTGTTCTACAACCAAAATCGCTACGGCTTCGGCGTCTGGTACGACTACTGACTTCACGGAAAACCTCGGCATCGTGCCGAGTTTTCCTTGGCGACCTCCGGTCGCTGGTGTTTACCCGGGCCTCCGGCCCTGGCCTCTGTCCGATGTGGGACAGGCTTCAGCCTGTCATGAGCCGCTCATCGCATCGGGCGGGTAGACTCTTCGGCGATGCCGCTGCTCTGTATTGAAACGACGTGCGATGAGACGGCCGCTGCGGTCGTCTCCCGAAACCGCCTCGTGCTCTCGAGCGTGGTCGCCAGCCAGGATGCCCTCCATGCACGTTGGCGGGGCGTCGTTCCGGAACTGGCCAGCCGGGCCCACGTCGAGCGGATCATCCCGGTGATCGACGAGGCCCTGAACCGGTCCGGGATCGGGCGGCAGGAGATCGAGGCGGTGGCCGTCGCGGTCAGGCCCGGTCTGGTCGGGTCGCTGCTCGTAGGCCTTTCGGCCGCCAAGGGCATTGCCGCGACGCTCGGCATTCCGATCGTCGGATACGACCACATTGCGGCACATCTCTACGCCTGCCGGCTCGCATACCCTCTGGCAGACCTCTACCCGGCCGTCGGACTCGTCGCCAGCGGAGGGCATACCTCCCTGTTTCACGTTCGGGGACCACTCGATCTGGAACGGCTCGGGGGCACGATCGACGACGCTGCGGGGGAGGCCTTCGACAAGGCCGCCAGCCTGCTCGGACTCGGCTACCCGGGCGGGCCGCAGATCGAGCGAGCCGCCGTGGGGGGGAATCCAAGGGCCCATCGACTGCCGCGGCCGTTGGCCGGCGATCAGGATCGGATCGACCTTAGTTTCAGCGGCCTGAAGACCGCCCTTCGGTATCTGGTGCGGCCTCCCGGGGCAGCCGCCGACACGCCCCCACCGACCGGCCGGCGGCTGGCCGACCTCGCGGCGTCGTTTCAACAGGCGGCCGTCGATGCGATCCTCGCCAAGGTCGGGCTGGCACTCGAGCGGACCGGCTGCCGCTCGCTTCTCGTCGGAGGCGGGGTGACGTCGAACACGTTGCTACGGGAATCGCTCGAGCAGATGGGAAAAAATCGCGGTCTGTCGGTCTACATGCCACCCCGGGAACTCTGCACGGACAACGCCGCCATGGGCGCCATCGCCTGGGAGCGGCTCGACCTCGGCGACCGGGATGATCTCGAACTCGACGTCGTTCCAGGCACCGATCGCAGCGCCGCCCGCCGCGGTCAGCGGCGGGCCTGATCTGCCGGCGCTCAGAAACTGGAAAACTGCTCGAACTCGTCGTAGGGCCGATGCTCGAGGTTGACGAACCGGGTGTAGTCGTGCTGCCAGAGCAGCTTGATGTCGCCGATCGGACCGTTTCGCTGCTTGGCGATGATGATCTCGGCCTGCCCCTTGACCCGCTCCCGATCTTCGTCGGTCGTCTGGTAGTACTCTTCGCGATGGACGAACATCACCACGTCTGCGTCCTGCTCGATCGCCCCCGACTCCCGCAGGTGATTGAGTCGCGGCCGATTGTCGCGGGAGACCTCCGCCTGCCGGTTGAGCTGGGCGAGGCAGAGCACCGGAATATCGAGCTCGCGGGACATCATCTTCAGGCGGCGAGCGATCCTCGCGACCTGCTCCTGACGGGGGTCGCGGGGGTTGTCGGGTTCGATCAGCTGCAGGTAGTCGATCACCACGAGCGAGAGGCCGTTTCGTCGCTTGAGCCGTCGTGCGACGGCGGCGATTTCTGTCAGGGTGCGGCCCGGAGTGTCGTCGATGTAGAGCGGCGATGAGCTGATCTCGGACGACTTCTGCACCAGTCGGCGGCGATCTTCCTGGGAGATCGTTCCGTTTCTGAGGCGGTGCCCGTTGACCTGTGCCGATGAACAGAGGAGGCGGTCGGCCAGTTCGAGGCAGGCCATCTCGAGGCTCACGAAGAGCACCGGTTGCTTGATGGCGATCGCAACGTGCTCGGCGATGTTCATCGCGAAGGCGGTTTTTCCCATGCTGGGCCGGGCGGCGAGGATGATCAGTTCGGAGTTGTGGAGGCCGCCGCAGAGCGTGTCGAGATCGGTGAAGCCTGTCTCCACGCCACCGAGGGCGTGTTCGTGCTTCATCCTCGCATCCATCCGGACCATCACCTCCTCGAGCACCTCGTCGATCGGCTTCGCCTCGGCGGAGCTCCGGTGCTCGAGGATCTCGAAGATCTTGGCCTCCGCCCGGGCGAGCAGTTCCCTGGGCTCGTCGACGGAGTCGTACGCATCCCGGAGAATGTCGGTGCTGGCGTCGATCAGCGAGCGCAGCATCGATTTGTCGCGGACGATCTGGGCGTAGTGGGTCGCGTGGGCTGCGTGGGGCACCGCCTGGAGAATCTCGGCCAGCGCCGGGGCGCCGCCGATCCGTTCGAAATCGCCCTTCGATCGGAGCCGCTCGTGGACGATCGTCACATCGATCCGCTTGCCGCCGTCGTGCAGTTCGAGCAGATGCCGATAGAGGATCTCGTGGGCCTCGTCGTGGAAGTCCTCGGGACGAACGACGAGGGCCACGTCGTCGCAGACGTCCGGCTTGAGCAGGATGCTGCCGAGGACCGCCCGCTCGGCATCGACGTTTGCCGGCCGCTCGATCGCAGGGCCCAGTGGCGATCTGCCGGTCGAATCGGCATCAGCGCGCCTCGGACGCCGCACGCCCCGGTGACCGGGATCGCGCGCGTCAGCCTCCCTCGATGAAGCCATCGGTTCGAGCCTCCCTGCATCGCCACGGAGATGGTGCTACTTCGAGCCGCCGTCGCCGCTGGACGGCACCACCCAGACTTTGAGATCGCCTTCCACTTCGGCCGCAAGCTTGACCTTCACGGTGTACAAGCCGACCTCCTTGAGAGGACCCTGCAGAATGATCTGGTCGGGCGAGACCATGAGATCCTGCTGTTTGAGCGAACGGGAGATCTCGGCGGGACCAACCGATCCGTAGAGATGCCCCTCGTCGTTGGCGTTGGCCTCGATGGTCACGCTCGTCCGCGACAACTCCTCGAGCAGGCTTCGAAGCCCGGCCAGCCGTTCGCGGGCGATCTCCTCGAGCTTTGCCCGATGCTTCTCGACCATGCGTTTGTGGTGGTCGGTGGCGACCGTGGCCAGGCCCTGCGGCAGCAGGAAGTTGTAGGCGTAGCCACGCTTTACCTCGACGACCTCTCCCTGCTTGCCGAGGTGCTCCACGTTGTGGACCAGAAGCAGTTGGATGCCGCCCCGATCTCCCTTGGGAAGCCGGGATTGGCGGGTCGAGATCGTGGGCATGGTTCTGGGGGGCATGGGAATCTCCTGACTCAAAACTGGAATGCTGTTGGTTTGAATGAAGGTTTTGAAACGGTGACGCGATGGTGGGTCAGAAAGGAATGTCGTCGTCGCCACCGACCTGACCGCCCACCTCGCTGCCACCGCGGGTCGGCCCATCATACACGTCGGCCGACTGATCGTATTCGTCGTTCATGGATGGCGCCGGACGGCCACCCGCAGCCCTCGCCTTGGGCCGGCTTCCGTCGCCCCTCGGGCCGTCGCCGCCCCGCGAACCGAGCAGTTGCATCCGCTCTCCCACGACGCGAAGCTTGGAGTTTTTCTTGCCGTCCTTCTCCCAGGTGTCGAGTTTCAGCCGGCCCTCGATCATCAAGGGGGAGCCTTTGGTGACGTATTCCCCGGCGATCTCGGCGGTCCGTCCCCAGAGCGTCACGTCGACGAACGTGGTCTCCTCGACCCATTCGCCGGTCGCCGTTTTCCGACGGTCGTTCACGGCGAGGCCGATGTCGGTCACGGCGGTCCCGTTGGCGATGTACCGCAACTCAGGATCGCGGGTCACGTTGCCCAGAAGAATCACCCGATTGAAACTTGCCATCGCTCCTGTCTCCTCGGATACATACTGAACGCTTGTACAACACGACCCCAGCATAGTGGCCCGGGGCGGGGCATTGCAAGGGGCCGGTCGGGGCTACTCTCCGACGACCGGGGCAGCGGCGGCAGCGGCCGTTGCCGGTGCCCGGCGCTGGACCGTCTCACCGGCCAAGGCGTGCTGGACGAGCGCGTCTGCGATCCGCGGCTCGATTTTCAGGACCAGTTTCCGCAGGATGTCGTCCGTGATCTCGCACTGCCGTTCGAGGGCCGTGAGGTTTGTGGACGGCATGTTGAAGTAGGTCAGCCAATAGACGCCCTTCTTGTGGCCCTTGATGGGGTAGGCCAGCTTTCGCTCGTCCCAGAGCCGCGAGGCCAGCACCGTGCCGCCGAACTGTTCGATCAGGCCGACGATCTGCTGGGCGGACCCGGCCGGATCGCGAGCGAACTTCGAGGCGTCGAGAATGAACATCCCTTCGTATACCACCATGATCTGCGTGCTCCCTTTCTGTCGTTTCGTACGCGTGTTTTTACTGTCGTTCTGGTCTGGATCGGTGAATTGGAGAAATCCGGCTCTTCAGTTGTAACGGTTCATCGCCGACTCGATTCCCAGCGCCGTCCACTCCTCGACGGCGTCGGCCGCCCGCTCGAGCAGCGGGCTGACGGTCTCCCGCTCCGACTTGGAGAACCGACCGAGGACGAAATCCGCGGTCTTCCAGCCCTCTGCAACCGGTCCGATGCCGATCCGGAGCCGTGGCACGGCGTTTGTGCCAAGCCGAGCAAGCACGTCGCTGAGCCCGTTTTGGCCGCCGCCGGAGCCGCTCGCTCGGATGCGGATCGTATCGGTCGAAAGCTGGAAGTCATCACACACAATAAGGATGTCGTCATGCTCGATCTTGTAGAAGTCGCGGGCCGCCAGAACGCTGGCACCGCTGAGGTTCATCCAGGTGAGGGGCCAGAGCAACAGCACCGGGCATCCGCGGATCGTGACCTGGGCCGTGTCGCCCTGAAACCGCGCCCGTCGAACGGGCGAACCGGACCGCTTTGCCAGAATTTCCACCACGTCGAACCCGACGTTGTGCCGGGTGCCCTCGTAGTTGCGTCCTGGATTTCCCAGCCCTGCGACGAGTTTCACGATGCATCAGCCGCAGGCTCGACGGATCGAGCCCGACAGGATCAGCCCTCCGCTGCCTCTCCTTCTCCTTCCTCGGCGGCCTTGCGGCCGATCACTTCGGGTTCGGCGGCTCCAGTGACGGCCGCGGTCTCATCGGCCTTTTGCGGCAGCGAGCAGCTCACCACGGTTTCCTCGCCATCCGCAAGAGCCTTGGCACCGGCGGGCAGTTCGAGGTCGTGCACCTTGAGGTGGCCGCCGAGTTCCAGCTTTCCGACGTGGGCATGAATTTTTTCCGGAACCGCGTCGGGCGTGCACTCGATCTCAATCTCGTGGAGGATCAAAGTGACCACGCCGCCAGCCCTGTGCCCGGGAGCCTCGCCGCGGAGATCGACGGGAACCTTGACCTTGATCCGTTCCGACTTGTCGACCCGAAGGAAATCGACGTGGATCGGCTGGACACCGAAGGTGTCCCACTGCAGTTCGCGTACGAGGGCGCTGGTCTTCACGGCGCCCTTGAGTTCGACGACCCGGCTGCCGTGCCGGATGACGGCCTCGATCGCCTCGCGCTTGGCAGCCAGATCGATAGATTTTTCCCCGTGACCGTAAAGAACGGCCGGCACCATGCCTTCACGGCGGAGCCGACGGCTTTCCCGGGAACCGGTAGCCTTGCGGGACACGACGTCGAGTGAATCGCTCATGAAAACTCCTTTTTCTCGGGCCCCATAGTCTGCCACGGCCTCCGGCTTCCGCAAGTCGGGCCGCGGTTTCTCGCAATTCCGCGGCCCCACGGGGCTACTGGAACATCATGCTGACCGATTCGTTGCGGTGAATTCGCTTGATCGCCTGCCCGAGCAGGCTGGCGACCGAGAGCACCGTGATGTTCGGCAGGGCCTTGTCGGCCGGCAGCGGGATCGAATCGGTGATGATGATGCCGGCGAACGGGGCCGCCTGGAGCCGCTCGATCGCGGGCCCGACCAGCAGGCCGTGGGTGGCCGCGGCGTAGATCGCCCGGGCCCCGTGGTCGTGGACGACCGCCGCCGCCGAACAGATCGAGCCCGCCGTGCTGATCATGTCGTCGAACATCAGCGCCACCTTCCCCTCGACGCCGGCCCCGATGATGTTCGTGCTCTTGGTGGTGTCGGCACTGAGCCGCCGCTTGTCGACGATCGCCAGCGGCACGCCGAGCCGGTTGGCGTGTCCCACGGCCCGCTTGATGCTGCCCGCGTCGGCCGCCACAACGACGAGGTCGTCGTGGGGCAGGTCCATCGACTGGAAGTGGTTGTTGAGCACCGGTGCCGCGTAGAGATGGTCCACCGGCACGTCGAAGAACCCCTGGATCTGCGCGGCGTGCAGGTCCATCGCCAGCACCCGGTCGGCGCCGGCCCGGGTGATCAGGTTGGCGACGAGTTTGGCGGTGATCGGCACCCGACCGGCGTCCTTGCGGTCCTGCCTCGCGTAGCCGAAGTAGGGGATGACCGCCGTCAGACGGAACGAACTCGCCCGCTTGAAGGAGTCGATCATCACGAGCAGTTCCATGATGTGCTCGTTCACCGGCGGGCAGGTGGGCTGGACGATGAACACGTCGCGGCCGCGGACATCCTCGTCGATCTTGCAGGAGATCTCGCCGTCGGGAAAACGGCCGAGAGTGATCTTGCCCATCGGCAGGTTGAGATACCGGCAGATGTCCTGCGTCAGGGGGCCATTGGCCGGGCCGCCGAAGATCTTGAGGTCGTTCATGTCGCTTCGAGGGGTGCTCGGGAGAGGGGCCGTCCGTGCCGCAAAGGCACTGTGACCGGTATCGGGCGGGGCTTCAAGCCTCCCCGCGGGTCAGGCCGGACCCCGGGCGAGTGCCGCCGCGACCGCAGCCAGCTGCTCGGGGGTGTTGACCGACAGGGTTTCGCTCGGATCGAGGCAGGGAATCGCGTCGACGACCCGGCCTTCGGCCTGGAGCAGCCCGGGACAGTCGGTCAGGTAATACTCCCCCGCGGCGTTGGAGGTGCCGAGCCTGGAGAGGGCCAGCAGAAGGGCGGCGGCGTCGAACACGTAGGTGCTCATGTTGACCTCGCGGATCGCCCGTTGGTCGGGCGTGGCATCCTTTTCCTCGACGATCCTCTCGAACCGGCCGGCAGCATTGCGGACGATCCGGCCGAGCCCGGCGGCCTCGGCCGTGACGGCGGTGCCCAGCAGGCAGGCGGCGTTTCCGGCCCTGAACCTGTCGAGCAGACCGGTCACGCTCGCGGGCCGCAGCATCGGGGAATCGCCGCAGACGATCACGACCGGCCGCGGCCCCCCCTGCCCGGCAATCCGCCGCTCGATGAGCGGCCTGGCCGCGGCGACCGCATCGCCGGTGCCTCGTTGCTCACGCTGGATCGCGAACGAGACGCCGGACAGGCCCGCAAGTGCCGCCTCGACGAGTTCGGCACGATACCCCACGACGACGATCCGGTCCTCGACACCTGCCGCCTCGAGCGCGTCGAGCACCCAGCGGACGAGTGGTTTGCCGGCGGCCTCGGAGAGCACCTTGGGAAGATCGCTCCCCATCCGGGTGCCGCGACCGGCAGCGAGCACAATGGCGATCGGCGGGGCTTCGGGGCTCATGGTCGGTCTCCTTTCGTTCTCGTTCGTCGCCAGTCTATCGAGCCTTCGGATTTTTGCAGTTTTTCAGCGTCGCTGCAGATGTGGGACAGGCTTCAGCCTGTCGTGCCCTGCAGATGTGGGACAGGCTTCAGCCTGTCGTGCCTCAACTCGCACAACCCGCTCGGGGCTGCCCACGCCCCGAGAGCCGGACGTTCGCTGCGGCCATCCTGGCCTTCGCTCTCTCGGAGGCGTCTGCGCTCCGCCATCCTGGCTGCGCTTGTCGCCTACGCCGGCTCTCGGGGCGTGGGCAGCCCCTCGCTGATATCCATTGAGGATTTTCAGGTGTGACTTGTTCCTTGGCCGGCGAGCGGAAGGGTAGACTCGCGCCGCGGTTCCTGAACCTTTTACGGATGCTCGCAGATGGCCCTCAAGCGGTTGACTGTCGTTGATGGAATGGACGAGGTGGTCGGTCCGCTGGCCGTCAGAACCCGGCGGCTGCGGGGCGGCCTGCAGGACGGGTTGCTGCTGGTCGAGATCGCGGCCTGTGGTACGACGGCCCAGGTGCTTCCCGACCGCGGACTCGGCATCTGGAAGATGACCTCGGGGGGCACCGACATCGGCTGGTCGTCGCCCGTCCGTGGGCCGGTGCATCCGCAGTTCGTGCCGATCACGGATCCTTCCGGCCTCGGCTGGCTCGAAGGATTCGACGAGCTGGTGGCCCGCTGCGGGCTCGTCAGCAACGGGGCTCCGGAATTCGATCCGCAGGGACGACTTCTCCATCCGCTGCACGGGAGGATCGCCAACCTCCCCGCCCACGGTGTCGAGGTGACGCTCGACGAGGCGGCCGGCACGGTGACACTGCACGGCGCCGTCGACGAGACGCGGTTCCTGTTCCAGTCGCTGCGGATGACGACCTCGATCTCGCTGCAGGCCGATCGGCCGCGGGTCTCCTGGACCGACACGGTGGAAAACCTGTCGGATCGGCCGACGACGATGCAGATGCTCTATCACGTCAACATCGGGCCGCCGTTTCTCGGCGCCGGATCCGAACTCGTGTCCGCCGTCGAGGAGCTGGCTCCGAGGGATCATGGAGCGGCAGCCGATGTGCCGACCTGGAACCGCTACGACGAGCCGCGTCCGGGCCGGCCGGAGCAGGTTCACTTCATGTCGCTGCGGTCCGACGAGGCGGGCAGGGCGGCGGCGATGCTCGTGGCCCCGGGTGGTGGCGATGCCGTCTGTCTCTCCTGGCGCTCCGACACGCTTCCCTGCTTTTCGCTCTGGAAGAACCAGGGGGGGCTCGCCGACGGGTATGTCACCGGCCTCGAACCGGGCACGAACTATCCGAACCCGAGGTCGTTCGAGGCGGCGCAGGGAAGGGTGGTTTCGCTGTCACCCCGGGCGGGCGTCTCATTCGCCCTGGAACTCGAACACCTGACGGGGCCGGCCGTCGCCAGCGTGCGGGAGCGGATGGCCGCGAATGCCGGCCCTCTCCGAAGCCGGGATCGACCCCGCCCGGACTGGTCGGCAGGCTAAGCATTCCGGGCCCGGCGCCGACGCCGGGCCGATGCCGATCAGGAGAGCAGCCCCTTGACCACGTGACCGTGGACGTCGGTGAGTCGGAAATCCCGGCCCGCATGACGGAACGTCAGCCGCTCGTGGTCGAGGCCGAGGCAGTGGAGGATCGTGGCCTGCAGGTCGTGCACGTGGACCTCGTCGCGGGCGATGTGGAATCCGAGTTCGTCGGTCTCGCCGTAGCTGACGCCGCCCCTGATGCCGCCGCCGGCGAGCCACATCGTGAACGCGTTGGGGTGGTGGTCCCGGCCCTTCGAGCGGCCGAGCACGGCGCTCGCCTCAACCATCGGGGTCCTGCCGAACTCTCCCCCCCAGACCACGAGGGTGCTGTCGAGCATCCCCCGGCGCTTCAGATCGGCGATCAGGGCCGCAGACCCCTGGTCGGTCGCCGCGGAGTTTTTCTTCACGTTGCCGGCAACGTCGCTGTGCCCGTCCCAGCCCTCGTGGTAGATCGTGATGAACCGCACCCCACGCTCCACCAGCCGCCGGGCGATCAGGCAGGCCCGCGAGAAGCTCGCCTCCTCCGGCTTGCAGCCGTAGAGGGCGAGTGTCTCGGGCGACTCGTCGGCGAGGTTCATCAGTTCCGGCGCCGATGTCTGCAGCCGGTGGGCCATCTCGTAGCTGGCGATCCGTGTCGCGATCTCGGGATCTCCGTCGGCGGCCAGCCGACGCCGGTTGATCGAGTTGACGAGGTTCAGGGTCTCGTCGGCCAGTCGCATGTCGGCACCGGCCGGCGAGTCGACGTTGAGGATCGGCGTGCCGGCGTTGCGGAACCGGGTGCCGGTATAGAGGCTGGGCATGAAGCCGCTCGACCAGTTCGCGCTGCCGCCACTGATCCCGGCCCCCGTGCTCATCACGATGAAGGCCGGCAGGTCGGTGGTCTCGCTGCCGAGGCCGTAGGTCACCCACGATCCCATGCTCGGTCGGCCCGGCTGGGCGAAGCCGCAGTTCATGAAGATCTGGGCCGGGGCGTGGTTGAACTGGTCGGTGCGGCAACTCCTCACGATCGCGATCTCATCGACCACCTTCGCAAGCTGCGGGAGGGCCTCCGAAAGCTCGGCCCCGCTTCCGCCGTGCCGGGCAAAGCGATACTGCGGCCCGAGCACGGCCGCGTCGGGCCGAATGAACGCATATCGCTGCCCGCCGATCACCTCCGCAGGGATCGGCTTCCCCTCGATCGCCGCCAGCTTCGGCTTGTTGTCGAACAGTTCGAGCTGGCTCGGGGCGCCGGCCATGAAGAGCTGGATCACCGCCCGGGCCCGGGCAGGATGGTGCGGAGCCCTGACCGCGAACGGTCTGGCTGAGGCGTTCGGGGTGGCGGCGGTGGCCAGCCTGCCAAACCCGTCGGCGAGCAGCCCTGCCAGCGCCATCTTGCCGAGGCCGATGCCGCAGTCCTGGAAGAAATGCCGCCGCGTGATATCGAGCAGGTTCATCGGTTCACCTTTTGACGATTGCCTCGTCGAGATTCATCAGCGCCCGGGCGACGAGCATCCAGGCCGCGCGTTCCACGTCGTCGCTGGCCTCGCCTCCCGCGAGTTTCGCGGCGGCGAGTTCCCCCGCCGCCAGCCGGGCCCGCTGGGCGTCGAGGTAGTCGATCAGCGCCCGGTTCTCCTCTGGGTCGAGCTCGCGGGAGAGCAGCCGCCGCGAGAGTTCCCGGAGCCGTGCGGAGTCGTCGTTGCCGGCGGCGATCGCCCGCCTGCCGAGCGCCTGCGCCGCCTCGATGAACATCGGGTCGTTGAGCAGCGTGAGCGCCTGCAAGGCCGAGTTGGAGACCTCGCGGCGGGCCAGGCAGGCCTCGCCGGTCGGCCCGTCGAAGGTCGTCACCATCGCGAATGGGGCCGTCCGCTTTTGAAACGTGTAGATGCTGCGGCGGTGACGATCCTCCCCGACGCTCACCTGCCATGTCTTGTCGCCGTAGGCCACCTCCGTGACACCCTCCGGCTGAGGCGGCCGCACGCCGGGACCGTACATCTTGACCGAGAGCAGCGAGGCCGCCTCGAGCACGGTGTCGCGGATCACCTCGGCCTCCAGCCGAACCCTCGCTCCCCGGGCCAGCAGAATGTTCGCCGGGTCACGTTCGAGGTTCTCCGGCGAAGCGTCCGAAGCCTGCCTGTAGGTGGCACTCGTCACCACGAGCCTGTGGAGACGCTTCGTCGACCAGCCGAGATCCCGGGCGAAGGTCACGGCGAGCCAGTCGAGGAGTTCCGGGTGACTCGGCGGCTCGCTCTGGTAGCCGAAGTCCTCGAGTGTCGGCAGGATTCCACGGCCGAAGAACGCCTGCCAGTGGCGGTTGACCTGCACCCGTGCCGTCAGCGGGTTGTCTGTCGAGACGAGCCAGCGGGCCAGGGCCAGGCGGTTTGCCGGTGCATCTGCCGGGAGCTGCGGCAGGAATGCGGGCACGGCCGGAGGCACCTCCGCCTTCGGCTGCGTGTATTCCCCGCGGTGATGGAGGAAGGTCGGCCGCGGGTGGGCGGCGGGCCGCTCCCGGAGCACCAGCGTCCGCTGCCCCTCGAGCAGCCTTCGCTCCAGTTCGCGGATCCTGGCGACCGGCTTCTCGAGTTCCTTGGAGGTCAGCAGGAAGCTGCGGAAGATCCGCTCCCGGTCGGTGAGGCTGCGGGTTTCGGGAGGGACCGCGAGCGCCGCCTCGACCTCCGCGCTGCGGCCGCGTGCCCCGGCGGCGGCGTTCGCCGCGACGCTGATCCGGAAGCAGCCGATCGCGCAGGCGAAGTGCCGCTCGCAGCGGAGCGTGATCTCGACCGGCTCTCCCGGCAGGGCTGGTGATTCGAGCACGAACACGGCCGCATGGGATCGGCCCTGTCCCCCATCGATGCTCCATCCGCTGGTCATCTCGCCGTCGATCGCCCTGTCGGCCGTGTTCTTGCCGCTGGCGTAGGAATGGCTTGCAGTCGCGATCCGCCGCGGCCGGCCGCCGACCTCGACCTCGATCTCCGAGAGCAGAAAGTCTCCCTCGGGACCCTCGTAGGGAGTCATCCCCGGGCCACCCCTCGGCAGGCTGGCGTCGGGAAGCGCCTCGAGGCGGATGGCGGCGATCGGCGTCCCGATGGTGGGCAGCGTGAGCCGGAAGACGTCGCTCTTGGTGATGTCGCCGGCCGCCAGCACGGCCCCGTCGTCGCGAACCGCGAGCCGCGGCATCGACGAGGTCATCGCCGTCGGCCTCACGATCGTCCAATCGACCGCACGCTGCGTCTCCTCCCGGTTCCAGGCGTCGAAGCGGGTGGCGAGGGCCATCTCCCGCCGGGCCTCGGCCGCCGGAGAGGTCGGCGACGCTCCCGGTCCGACGGTCGCCTCGTCGCCCGACGTCAGCCCCGGGGCAGGCCAGTGCGAGGCCAGCGCGGCGGTCTGTGCCTCGATCTGGCTGCGGATCGTCGACCGCTCACGTTCGAGCCGGTCGTTCGGAATCACCCAGGACGTCTCGTCGGCGTTGTTCATCAAGGCCATCAGCGAGAAGTAGTCGGTGTGGGTGATCGGATCGAACTTATGGGTGTGGCACTGGGCACAGCCGGTGGTGAGGCCGAGCCAGGTGGCGCCCGTCGTCGCCACGCGATCGACCATCGCCAGGTAGCGGAACTCCAACGGGTCGATGCCACCCTCCTCGTTGACCATCGTGTTGCGGTGAAAGCCGGTGGCGACGATGTCGTCGGTGCTGGCGGCGGGGAGCAGGTCTCCGGCGATCTGCCGGATCGTGAACTGGTCGAACGGCATGTCGTCGTTGAGCGCCCGGATCACCCAGTCGCGGTAGGGCCAGATCTGCCGCGGGCGATCCTTCTCATAGCCGTTGGTGTCGGCATAGCGGGCCAGGTCGAGCCAGCGTCTGGCCCAGCGTTCGCCGTACCGCGGGCTCGCGAGCAGCCTGTCGACGAGCTGCTCGTAGGCGTCGGCCGCCGGATCGGCGACGAAGGCATCGACCTCGGCGGGGGACGGGGGGAGCCCGATGAGATCGAGGTGCACGCGGCGGCAGAGGGTGGCCCGGTCGGCCTCGGCGGCCGGGGCGAGCCCCTCCCGCTCGAGCCGGGCGAGCACGAACCGATCGATCTCGTTCCGCGGCCATGCCGACTGCCTGGTTTCGGGCAGGTTCGGCCGCTCGGGCTTTACGAAGGCCCAGTGCGGGCGGTAGTCGCCGCCGGCCGCGATCCAGTCGCGGAGGATCCGCTTTTCATCGTCGCTGAGCGAGACCTTCGTGTGCGGCGGGGGCATCACGAGGTCGGGGTCTGTGCTCGTGATTCGGGCGATCAGTTCGCTGTCGTCGGGATGCCCGGGTACGAGGGCCCGGCTGCCGCTGTCGAGTTCACGGATCGCCTCGTCGCGAAGATCGAGCCTCAGGCCGGCCTGCCGGTTGCCCTCGTCGGGACCGTGGCACTTAAAGCAGCGATTCGAGAGCAGGGGGCGAACATCGCGGCTGAAATCGGGTGCGGCGGCCCTGGCGATCGCGTCGGCATGGACGGCAAACAGCCCGCTTGCCGCGAGGAGGAAGGCACGTCTTGCAGTCGGAAGCCTGATCATCGACCCACACGGTGTTTTTGAAAACACCCGCGTCGCCGTCCGGCAGCCACTGCTGGGCTGACGAACGCGGACCTGAAGTCAGGTCGATCGGCGGGAACCGAAACTCTCTCAGTCCAAAGTATACCTGCTGAATCGGCTGCCAAAATGCGAGTGGAGGCGGCGGGAGTCGAACCCGCGTCCCGTGATGTTTCAGCGCAAACGTCTACGTGCGTATCCGGTCAATTTGGATCTCGCCGGCGAACCCCCGGCCGACAGGGTGTCTCGCCAACCAGCCCGGAACGTTTTTAGCCCCGGCCGTACCAGGCGGTGAACCGGGGCGAGTCGGATTTGGCGACCGATTGGGAGGCCCTTCCGACTGGGGCCATCGCTCGGGGTTGCTTAATTAAGCAGCCAGGGAGAAACGAGCTTCGGCAATTGAAGCTTGGTCGACTTTTAACGTGGCCAGCCGACCAACCACGGCACGCAATCTGAGCCTCTTGCCATCCGGTCGAAACCGGTACGCCCCCGTGAGGAATCCGACCGCGGCGGAACGGGTGTGTCCATCGCGGGCGGTTCGCCTGACCGAGCCGGCCGCCACCGTGGCGACAGGTCATGATCCGGACAACTTTTCCATTATAGGAAAGTTCCCGGGCTGTATCGGTCGCAGCATGGAAAGACCTGAGTTTTCTGGAAAATTCCCGATTTGGACACCGCCGACACCGGTCGCTGGGGAATACTTGAACAGCGGCCGAGCGTTCGCCGCGTCCCCTCCTCCCGCAGATTTGACGGCGTTTCCATGGCCTCCGTACCTTTCTCTCGGTCGATCCGTCGTTTCCCCCTCCTGCCCCTCGTCCGGAAGGTTTTTCCGATGTTCACCTCCCGTCCGCCGCGATTGCCCATCTCCTGGGTCGGCATGGCCGCCGTGCTGCTGATTGTGGGCCTGGGTTCCAGCGAGGTCTTCGGCCAGGAGTGGGCCACGAAGATGTTCCAGGTGACCAACCACAACTTCGGCACCGTTGCCCGCGGTTCGAAGACGGAGTACCGGTTCACGTTCCGCAACATCTACAAGGAGGACGTCCATGTGGTGGGCGTACGGACGAGCTGCGGCTGCACGTCGCCGACGGTCACGAACCGAGACCTGAAGACCCACGAGACGAGCGACGTCGTCGCGACCTTCAACACGCGTACCTTCCTCGGTCAGCATGGCGCGACCCTGACGGTGACCTTCGACAAGCCGTTTTACGCCGAGGTGCAACTGCGGGTCGCCGGCAATATTCGCGGCGATGTCACCTTCGATCCCCCGTTCGTCGACCTTGGCAACATCGATCTCGGAAAGGGTGCCGAACGAACCGTCCGGGTGACCCACGTCGGCAGCACGCCCTGGGAGATCAAGGACGTTCGCAGCGCCAATCCAAACTTCGAGGTGCAGCTGTCGAAGCCGACCCACACGTCGTCGCAATCGGCCTACGACCTGAGCGTGCGGCTGAAGTCGGAAACCCCCGCCGGTTACGTGAAGGGACAGTTGATCCTCGTGACGGACGATCCCCGCGCCCCGCAGATCCCGATGGATGTCGAGGGCCGGGTGGTGGCCGAGGTGACGATCAGCCCGCAACTGCTCGCGCTTGGTGTCGTCGAGCCGGGCCGGTCGGTGACCAAGAACGTCGTCGTCCGGGCCAACCGTCCGTTCTGCGTGACCGGTGTCTCCTGCTCCGACGGCTGCCTGACATGCCCCACGAAGGACACGCCCGCGACGGTGCACATCCTGCCCGTGACGTTTCAGGCCGGTGAGCTGGTTGGCAAGATCGAGCGGCAGCTCAAGATCACGACCGACCTCGGCGAGGGGGCGGTGCCAAGCGTGACCGTCCAAGCCACCGTGGAGGCCGTACCCCAGGCAGGCGGCCAGCAGTCGGCGGTCATCACGCCGGCCGCGGTGAAGCCGGGCTCGGTCGGCCAGTCGGTGCTGAAGTAATCTCCTCGGCGGTCCCCGATCACTCGGCAGATTCGGCTCGAGATGAGGGCTGCCGTTCGCGGAGCGGCAGGTATTCCCGTGGGGGCTCGCCGTTGTAGACCGAGAGCGGCCGGATCAGCCGGTTGTCCCCGATCTGCTCGATGATGTGGGCCGTCCAGCCGCTCATCCGCGAGACCACGAAGATCGGCGTGAACACGCTGATCGCCAGGCCCAGGGCGTGGTAGACGCGGGCCGCGGGCCAGTCGAGGTTGGGCTTCAGCCCCTTGCGTTCGAGCATGATCCGCTCAACCCGGTCGGCCAGATCCTCGAGGGGCTGGGCATCCGTGCCGCGGGTCATCTCGCGGCAGATCCCGCCGAGCAGCTTCGCGCGGACGTCGCCATCCTTGTAGACCCGGTGGCCGAAACCCATCACGACCCGCTTGGCTGCGAGCTGCTCGTGGACCCAGCCGTCGGCGCGTTCGACCGAGCCGATCTCGCTGAGCGTGTCGAGGACCTGCTCGTTGGCGCCGCCGTGGAGCGGCCCCTTGAGGGCCCCGATCGCACCGCAGATGCCAGAATGCATGTCGGATCCGGTCGAGACGATGGTTCGTGCCGTGAAGGTCGAGGCGTTGAACTCGTGCTCGGCGTAGAGCACGAGCGTGGTGCCGAAGGCGGCAACGTGGGCCGCAGAGGCCGCACGGCCGGTGAGCCGTTCGAGCAGGGCCTGGGCGATCGATCCCTCCGGCCAGACAGCCGGCGTTCGGCCGGCCGCCAGGTCGACCCAGGCGGCGAGCAGGGCGGGCACCTGTCCGAGGAGCCTGTCTGCCTGGGCGAGGAGGGCCTCCCGAGACCCGGGAGCCCGGTCGTCCTCGATCTGGCCGAGCATGCTCACGCCGGTCCGCAGGGCGTCCATCGGAGACGCCGTCGGACAGGCGGCGGCCAGCATTTTGAGGGCTTCGATCACCCGTGGATCGAGCCCGCGGGCGGCGGCGGCAACGCGGTTCGAAAAGGCGGCGTGTTCGGCGGGGCTTGGAAGTTCCCCCCGCAGGAGCAGGAAGGCGACCTCCTCGAAGTCACCCGCCCGGGCCAGCGGTTCGATTGCATACCCTCGATAGCGGAGATCACCCTCCAGCGAACAGATGGCGGTGCGGCCTGCGACCACGCCGGCGAGGCCCTTCGAGAATTCGGATCCGACGGATGGAGAGGCGTTCATGAGGCGGGCGTCGGGGGGAGATGGCGTTCCGGATGACGGGGATCGTAGTCGAGCAAATCGTAGAGTTCCTCGCGGGTCTGCATCAGGTCGAGTAGGCCGGTCTGCGAGCCCTCGTCGGCGATCAGGCCGAGCCCCGCCTCGATCGCCTTCATGGCCAGGCGGAGCAGTGTGACGGGATAGATCACCGCGCTGAACCCCAGGTCTGACAGTTCGTCGAGCGTGAACAGCGGGCTCGTGCCGAACTCGGTCATGTTGGCGACCAGCGGAGTTCCCGAGAGCTGCCGGCCGACCCGGGCGAACTCGTCGCGGTTGACGAGCGCCTCTGGAAACAGCCAGTCGGCGCCGGAGTCGCGGTAGGCCTCGAGGCGTCCGATGCAGTCGTCGAGATTGGTCACGCCGCGGGCGTCGCTGCGGCCGATGATCACCGTCGTGGGATCGCGAAGGGCCGCTCGGGCCGCGGCGATCTTGGCGCACATCTCGGCGGTCTCCACGATCTCCTTGCCCGGCAGGTGGCCGCACCGCTTCGGCCGTCGCTGGTCTTCGAGCTGGATGGCGGCGGCACCGGCAGCCTCCAGTTTTCGCACGCAGTCGATGACCTCGACGGGGCCTCCGAAGCCGGTGTCGGCATCGACGATCAGCGGGATCTCGACCGCTGCGGCCAGGAGCTGGGTCTGGCTGACGAGCTGGTCGAGTGTGAGGATGCCGATGTCCGGGACCCCGAGCAGCCCCGCCGAAAAGGCCGCGCCCGAAAGATAGATCGCCCCGAACCCCTCCCGTTCGATCAGCTTTGCGGCCAGGGCGATCGGGGCTCCGGGGACCGCGAACGTGCCCTCGGAGGCGAGGCGTCGAAGGGCGGCACCGCGGGACGCACCCGCGGCAGGAGGATCGGAGGGGGTGTGCGGCATCGGGTATCCTGCGGGCTGGTCGATACCGGAGTTTATAGGTGCGGTCGATGTCTCGCGGAAGCGAACCAATCCGGGCGGCGGCGATGCTCGAGATGTTCGCCATCTTCGCCGTGTTCGCGGCATCGGGGGCCTGGCCGGTCCCGGATCTGAATGAGGCGGTCTACCTGACGAAGGCGTTGCACTTCTCCGACCCATCCTGGGCCGCCGGGGACTTCTTCCTCGAAACCCCCGACGCCCACGGCGTGTTCTACCGGCTGATCGCCCCACTCACCGCTGCCACGGGCCTCGAGACGGCGGCCTGGGTGGGCCGTGTACTCGGCTGGCTGGCTCTGGCGGGCGGCTTCCGACATGCGGTCGCCCCGCTGCTCGAGGCCCGCTGGTCGAGAATTCTCGCCGCCGCCCTCTGGGCTTTGGCACTCCGGCAGACCACCATGGCCGGCGAATGGGTGATCGGGGGCTGCGAGGCGAAGGTCTTCGCCTGGGCGTTCGTACTGCTGGCAATCGGCGAACTCGCCGCCGACAGGTTCGCTCCGTCCTGGCTGGCCCTCGGGCTGGCCACTGCGATCCACCCGATCGTTGGCGGCTGGGGGCTCGTGGCGCTCGTGGCCTCTGGGTGCAGGCCCTCCCGGTTCACTCCCGTCGAGCTGACGATGCTTGCGGTCGGGACCGCGGCCGCCGCCTGCGGTGTCGTGCCGGCGCTCGGGCTCTCGGCAGCTGACGCGGCGACGAAGGCCGCGGCCGCACGCATCTACGTGGTCGAACGCCTGCCGCACCACCTGCTCCTGCGGTCGTTCCCTGAGCCGCTGGTCGCCCGGTATCTGCTCGCGGTGGCCTGCTGGTGGCTCCTCGACCGGGCGGTCGAGGAAACGGCCGCCCGGCGGCGGTTCCGCTCCTTCACGCTCGCGGCACTCGCAATTTCCCTCTGCGGCGTCCTGATCTCGTTGGCCGAACCGTTCGCGCCGGGGATCACCCACGGACTGCTGCGGTACTACTGGTTTCGGCTGGCCGACGTGATCGTGCCCCTGGCCCTTGCCGTGTCGCTCGCGGCGGTCCTGGCCGACGAGGCCGTCTGTCGCCTGATCTTCCCGCGGGCGCCGCGACTGGTGCGCGGGGCGTGCGTGTTCCTGCTCTGCATCGACATCGCGGTGCAGAGCCGCCACTGGCCGCTGCCCGGAAGGTCGGGCCTTGGAGCCAGAGCCGACGCCAACGTGGAGCCGGCCGGTTGGGCCGACATCTGCAACTGGGTGCGGGAGCATTGCCCCGCCGATGCCTGCTTCCTCACCCCCAGGGGATCGGCCACGTTCACCTGGCGAACCGGGAGACGCGAGGTGGTTTCCTGGAAGAACAGTCCCCAGGATGCCGCCTCGCTGATCGAATGGCGGCGGCGGATCGTCGACTGCTTTTCGAAGGAAGGTTCGCTCGTGGGCATGGAGCGGTCGACGGCCGCCCTCGGACCGGATCGGATCAGGCTCGTCCGAGACCGCTGTCGGGCCGACCATCTGATCCTGCCGCTCGAGACTCCGGGCATCGACCTGGTTCCCGGAGAGAGGCTCTTCGCAAACGGCGTGTATGCCGTCTACAGGCTCGATGCCGGAACGGAAGCGGCCGAGACCCGATCAGGATTTTCGCACGAGGAACAGCGATGAATGGCGGGCAGGATGGGCAGGCCTCGATCGGCGGCGTGGCCTTCGATCTCGATGGCCTGCTCGTCAACACCGAGGAACTCTACCAGCATGTCGGCTCGGCACTGCTCGCCCGACGCGGCCGCCTCTTCGAGGCCGATCTGCTCGATCGGATGATGGGCCGACCGCAGGCGGTGTCGCTGCAGATCATGATCGACTGGCACGGTCTCGACGACACGATCGAGAACCTCGCCGCCGAAACCAGCGAGATCTTCGCGACGCTGCTCGACACACGTCTGGAGACGATGCCCGGGGCCGTCCCCCTGCTCGACGCAATCTCCGCCCGGAACCTGCCCAGGGGAGTCGCCACCAGCAGCGGGCCGGCATTTGCCCATGACGTGCTCGGCCGCGTCGGTCTCAGGGATCGATTCGGCTTCGTGCTCACATCGGCCGACGTGAGCCAGGGCAAGCCCCATCCCGAGATCTATCTGCGGGCCGCAGAGCGGCTGGGAATCTCCGCCGAACGCATGCTCGTGTTCGAGGACTCGGCCAACGGCTGCCGCGCCGCGGTCGCCGCCGGGGCGACCGTCGTGGCGGTGCCGGGCGGTCACAGTCGGCGGCACGATTTCAGCGGGGCGACCTTGATTGCCGAGTCGCTCGCCGATCCTAGAATCCTCTCGCTCTTGGCCTGAGGTCTGCCCGCAGTGGGTGAGAAGAACCCGCACGGTGAAATCCTGCAACGGCCCGAAATCCCGGAACGTCCCTCAGGGGCGGCATGATGCACCATGGCAGAAGTCCCTACCCAAGAGAAGGCTTTCGGCCGGCAAAACCCGTATGTCGCCCGGCTTCGTGAAAATCGCCGACTCAACCGCGAGGGTTCGAGAAAAGACACCCGCCACATCGTCATCGACTTGGGCTCGGCTGGCCCGACATACACCTGTGGCGATGCCCTCGGCGTCTTTCCGCGGAACCCAGAGTCTCTCGTTCGTGAATTCATCGAAGCCTTGGGGCTGCCGCACGATGCTGCCCTGCACGAAACACTTGCAGCCTCCGCCGTCCTCAACCGCGTGCGGAAAAAGTTTGTTCGAGCTGTGGCGGAAAAAGCCACAGGGCGGGCGAAGGATCGATTTCAGGACATGTGTGCCGACGACAAAGCGTTCGACCACTACATTTTCGACCGGGATGTGATCGATGTTCTTCGTGATGCTCCGGGAGTTCATTTCGAGCCCGCGGAAATTCCCGGTCTTCTGAACACGATCGCACCCCGCCTCTACTCGATCGCGTCCTCACCCGACCACCGTCCCGGAGAGGCTCACCTGACTGTTGCCCTCGTCCAGTACACCTCCCACGGCCGACAGAAGCAGGGCCTCGCCTCGGGTTACCTCGCTCATCTGGCCGAACAGTCGTCGGTCGCCGTCTATGTCCAACCCACCCGCCATTTTCATCTTCCCCCATCGGACCGCGACATGATCATGGTCGGTCCGGGAACCGGCATCGCACCTTTTCGAGCCTTTCTCCAGCACCGTGCCATCCATGGCCACTCGGGTCGAAATTGGCTCCTGTTCGGAGATCAGCACGAGAAGAGCGACTTCCTTTACGGAGAGGAATTCCTGGCTGCCCAGAAATCCCGGCTCCTTCACAAACTCTCCACCGCGTTTTCCCGGGATCAGGTCGAGAAAATCTATGTGCAGCACCGGATGGAAGAGGAGGGTGCTGAACTCTGGCGCTGGCTCAACGAAGGCGCGTTCTTCTACGTTTGTGGCGATGCGAAGCGAATGGCCAAAGACGTTCGTGCATCCTTGGTGAAGATCGTTGCCGAGCATGGCGGTAAAACGCTCGCGCAGGCCGACGAATGGGTCGCGGAAACCCTCGTAAAAAATGAAAAACGTTATCTGGAAGATGTCTACTGAAGACAGGGACACGAGATGAAGACAGGGACACGAGACGACCGCCTCCACGACCGGATGGGAGAAGAGCGAAACAGTGTGGGAACCTTCAGATCCCCTCGGCTCAAGTGTCGCATCGAAATCCCGGGCGGTGATGCGGCACGAAGACGCCGTGGTAGCGGTGCCGGTGTTCCCGTGGCGGGGGCATCCACGAGCAGGCCCAGAATCGGTTTTACGGCGGCAGGTCAGGACAGATCCTGTCTCTCGGCCGGTAGCGGCTTGCCGAAGTGTCCTTGATTGGCTACCATCCCCCAAGATTTGGGGAGGTTCTGAGAGCCTCTTTGATAGGGGATCAACCCGGGCAGTGGCCGGCTGGATTTGGCTTGCCCATGGTGATCATTGGCCAGATAGTGATTCGTCGACATTTTTCAGCACCATCAGCACCACATAGAAAACAGGTGAAGCGATGTTCGAAGGCTTCTGTTTGTTTGGGTCGGCGATGCCCGACCTCTCAGTGTTCCAATACAACGCGGTGGACAACATTTTTTCGATGACGGTCGCGACGATGGGGGCGGCCGCCCTGTTCTTGTTCATGGCTCGGTCGCACGTCGATCCGGAATACCGGCCTGCTCTGCTGGTGTCTGGCATCGTCGTTTCGATCGCCTGCTACCACTACTTCATGATTCGCCACAGCTGGCACGACGCCTACTCGCTGGTGGGCGCCACTGGGTATAAGGGCACAGGCGCCGCCTTCAACGACTTCTATCGATATGCCGACTGGATCCTGACGGTGCCGCTCTTGATGGTCGAACTCGTGGCCGTCCTCCGACTGCATTCGGCCAAGGCGACGAGTCTACTGACGCGGCTTGTGATCGCGGCGGCCTTGATGATCGCGCTCGGCTATCCCGGCGAGGTGATCGCCGACCCGTCGCGTTGGTCCGAGCGGGTCATCTGGGGTGGGCTCTCGTCGATTCCATTCTTCTACATCCTCTACGTGCTCTGGACGGAGCTGACGAATTCCCTCGACAGCCAGCCGCCCGCGGCCCGTAAGCTCCTCGAGATCGCCCGGCTCGTGATCCTGGTCACCTGGGCGGTTTATCCGATCGCCTACGCACTCGGTGGCACGCCTGATGCCCTGGCGGCGAAGGCCGGGACCGCGAATGCTGTCAATGGTGTCACGGGTGCCAATGGCGTCGTTGGCCTGCAGATTGGTTACGCGATCGCCGACATGACCGCCAAGGCGGGCTTCGGTGTGCTGATCTATCTCATCGCCAAGGCCAAGAGCACGAAGACTGCCTCAGCCGAGGCGTATGGCACCGTCTGAGCGGCGGGACCCTCTGCAGAAGAACAGTGTTTCCATGCACGCGGCCTCGGTAATCATGCTCTCTTGGGCTATTATCGGGGCCGCGTTCTTTTTTTCTCAGGTCTCGGCCGGCGTCACAGCCGGGGTTTTGGCGTTCCTCGTTGCGTTGATCGGCCTGCCGCATGGCGCAGCCGACCATCGCTTTGCCCGGCCGCGGCTCGAACCGTTTCTGGGAATGGCCTGGCTGCCGGTGTTTCTGGCCGGGTATCTCGGGGTTGCGGCACTGGTCGTCTGCGGCTGGTACGCGGCGCCGGCCGCCACGGTGGTGGTGTTTTTCCTGACTTCTGCCTGGCACTTCGGCCAGGAAGAACCGCGGTTTCCGATCGGTCCGCGGAGCCTACGGCCGCTGTTCCGATTCGCACGCGGAGGGCTCGTGATCTGGGTGCCGCTGGTGTTTCAGGCCGGGCATGTCGCCGCAATCCTCGGGCTGGCCGCGCCGGGGGGCTCGGGCCCCGCCATTCAAAATGCCATCAGCCTGCTGACGGCTTGCTCATGGATCATGCTGCCGCTCGCGGCGGCCGCCTGGACTCTCCAGGGCCTGGCGGCCAGCAAACGCACCGGGCGGAGGCGGCGGGTCTTGCTCGCCGACAACGCGCTGGTCGCGTCATTGGTGGTGCTGTTCGCCGTCGCGAGCCCGCTGGTGAGTTTCCCGGTCTATTTCTGTGGCTGGCATTCGGCGCGGGGACTTCAGCGACTCCGTCGGGAACTTGGAGAAAGCTGGTCGGAGTTGGCCGGAAGCCTCGCGCCCTTGACCGTGGGGGCGATCGCCCTGGTCGGACTGGCCGCGTGGCTCGTGCTCGGCGGTACGGGCTGGAATGGCACGTTCATCCGGGCGACTTTCGTCGGTTTGAGTGCCGTTGCCGTGCCGCATCTGCTCCTGCATGGCGTTGCGCCGCTGTGCGAGGCGGTCGTCCGGCGGCGAACGCAATCGCTGCACTTGAGGCCCCGCATGAGCTTGGAGCCCCGCATGAGCTTGGAGCCCCGCACGACTTTGGGGAGTCCCGCATGACATCGGACCCGGACTTCGACTATTTGGTCGTGGGCGGCGGTCTTCAAGGCTGTCTCCTGGTCCATGCTCTGGCCTGGCACCGTCCGGAGGCGACCGTTCTGCTCCTCGAACGGGCCGATGAACTGTGCGGCAATCACACCTGGTCGTTTCACGAGACAGACGTCGCCGAGCAGGCGAGAAGCTGGTTCGATCCGCTGGTCAGCCACCGTTGGCCCGGCTACCGCGTCAGGTTTCCGACTCTGTCGCGGCGGGTTCAGATCTCCTACGCGACGATCACGTCCGACCGCCTCCGCGAGGCGACGCTGTCGCTGGCAGGCGGAGCGGGGGGCTCGGCTCGCCCCGGCCGACTCGTTGTTCGCACAGGCGAGTCGTGCGAGATCCTCTCGCCGACCGCCGTGAGACTCCGCGGGACCGCCGATGTTTCCTGCCGCGCGGTCCTCGACTGTCGCGGGCGGGCGGAGGCAGGGTCGCCGGGTGGAGCGGGCTATCAGACCTTCATCGGACACGAGTTTGAGACCGCTCGGCGCTGGCCGGCATCGGAACCGACGGTCATGGATGTCCGGGCCGACCAGGCCGAGGGCTTCGAGTTTCTCTACGAACTCCCGCTCGGTCCTGATCGCGTGCTGCTCGAGTACACCCGGTTTCACGAGGAGCCGGACTGTGACGAATCGCGGGCCGACTCGCTGATCGCGGCTCGGCTGGCCGAGGCCGGCGCTGGATCGGCGAAACTGATCAGAACCGAGCGAGGGTGTCTGCCGATGCCCTATGCAGCAACAGCCAGGCCCGAGAGGCCGACACCGACCGGCGGCTATGCCGGCGGCTGGTACCACGCCGCCACGGGATACTCGATGCCGCTGGCCATTCGCTTCGCGGAACTCGTCGCCCGGGCCTGTCCGGACAAAGTCGCCGCGGAGATCGCCTCCGCGGCCGCGGATGACAGGCTGCGGCGAGGATTCGCCCGCTTTCTGAACCGGCTGCTCTTTTGCCTGGTCAGGCCCGAACACCGCTGGAAGATCTTTCAGCGGTTCTACCGTGTCCTGCCGGAAGAGCGAATCGCCCGGTTTTACGCCCATCGCTTCACGTTCACCGATGCGGCTCGGATCCTGATCGGCTGGCCGCCCATCGGCCTGGCGCCGATTCGTTTCGCCAGGTCGTTCGTCTCACTCCCGGGGCCACTGCCGACATGACGAAAAATCTCCTCGGCTTCGCCGGCGCGACCCACCAGACCGCCCGCACGGGGCACGGCTGGTCCAAGGCCCTCCAGCTTGCCCCCGACCTCTATCCCGGTGTGGGCGGCAAGCGGCTTCGGGCCACCCTGCTCGAAGAGGCCTACTCGTTTGCCGGCGGCCGTTCCGCGGCTCCCGCGTTGATCGTCGATGCGGTCGAACTCCTGCACGCCGGTTCGCTCGTGATCGACGACTTTGAAGACAACTCGCTCACCCGCCGTGGTCAGCCGGCGCTCCACCAGCTGATCGGGCCGGCCAGGGCCGTCAACGCCGGCAACTGGATGTATTTCCGGGCTCTGGAGCTGGCGTCAGCCGCCTTGGACGATCCTGCCCAGTCGGCGGCGCTCGTGGGCCGTTTCATCGCGGTGGCGCGGCAGTGTCACGAGGGTCAGGCGATCGACCTGGCCATGCGGATCGACGAGGTCACGCCGCGGCAGGCCCAGGTCACGGCGCTGGCGATCTCGCGGTGGAAAACCGGCCGCCTCGCGTCACTGGCCGCCTGGTGCGGTGCCCAGGCAGCCGCGGGAGACCCGCAGACTCTGCAAGCCGTTGCCGCCTTCGGCTGCCGGATGGGCATCTGCCTGCAGATGAAAAACGACTTCGACGAACTCTGCGAACTGCTCGACGGGTCGGATCGGTGCGATGACCTCCGCAACCGCCGCGTCACCTGGCCCTGGGCATGGGCCGCGAGCGAGATCTCGGCCCGGCAGTTCACGGCCTGGCAACGCCGGCTGCGGCAACCGAAAGAGCAGCGGGCCGGGTTCCTTCCGCTCGCCAAGGATCTGCTCGACGCGACCCACCGCCGGGCGCCGGCTGAGATCAACGCCCGGCTCGACCGGGCAATCGACAGGCTCACCGTCGCGACGGGCGGTGGCCATGAAGCCGGTCCGTTGGCCGCGATCTGCGACGCCCTGCGGATCGCCATCGAGCCGACGAAGGCGGAGGCTCTTCCGTGAACATGGCGACCGTCGCAGCGAGTCGTCCGCCTCGGTCAGGCATCGGCCCGCATCGGCGGGCGGCAGTGATCGGCAGCGGCTTTGGCGGCCTCGCCGCCGCCATCCGTCTGCAATCGATGGGCTTCGAAACGGTCTGCTACGAGGCCCACGACCAGCCGGGAGGCCGGGCTGCCGTCTACGAGGATGGCGGCTACATCTTCGATGCCGGGCCGACCGTGATCACCGCCCCGCACTGCCTGGAGGA
>Ga0114972_10000364_pt1 | contig 33744 bp, 22 predicted proteins | sample M_140807_EF_Meta_FD_87354 | JGI IMG/M metagenome (GOLD analysis project Ga0114972, IMG submission 87354) | Freshwater microbial communities from Lake Montjoie, Canada to study carbon cycling - M_140807_EF_MetaG | ecosystem: Environmental > Aquatic > Freshwater > Lake | place: Lake Montjoie...
GACATTTCCGCCCAACCGGGATGGTACAAAATCGCCTGCCAATCCCCGGCGGGGACACCTTCGAAGGAAAAATTTCCGGCTGCATCGGTCCGGGTGATCCATGGCGTGGGGCTGGCGATGATTTGCCCCTGAATCCAAAAATGTCCTGCCGAACTGCTGAGCCTGATAATCCCCGGGCGACGAACGGGAATCGTGGTCGCTTTTTGAGTGTGGACCAAAGGGGCGGTAAAAACGGCTGCGCCCCGGAATTTGACCGTGTCGTAATCCCCGGATTCGCGGCGAACGGTCAACGGATCCTCAGGCCGGATTAGGCCAACCCGGACCCGCTTACCATCCTGAACCAGCAAAAGGTCATTCTCTTTAAGCGTTACATTCAGGGGCCCATGCTTCCAAACGCCGTTGGGAACAGTTTCTTGAGCATTGGTACCGGCCTGAGATTTCACAAGGGCCACCACCACGCCCTCCACGCCTCCATTGGTCGCTATCACAGGCCAATAGGGATTGTCCCTGGGCACGATAGGCAGCTTGGGCTTTTCGGGGAGCGGACTTTGAGCCGCCATCCACGGTTTGCGTTCGGGGCGCGGGCCCTGCCAAACAATTTTTCCCGAGTATTTAAGCGTTGGTTCGGTGGTCGATTTGGGAGAAAGTGACGGCTCCCCGGAAGATTGGGGAAGCGAGGCAAAAGGGTCGTTGGCCAAGGTCAGGTCGGGAAGTTTCTCTGCTGGGGTTGGGTCGATGCGCGCGCACCCTGTTCCCATGAGGGCATTGCCCAGCGCCACGGCCAGAAGGGCTCCATAAGATAGCCTCGACAAGGAACCACTCCCCTCATGAAAAACCAAGCGCTTTGTCGCCGATTGGATCAGGTTACCCCGGTCCCATGCCCTTGCGGGGAAAGCACGCGAATTATAACCCGGTCTGATAACCTGGGTTTTAATCTGCATGTTACCCTTATCGGGGACTCTACCCGACACTATCACCGGGAATGTACCGAGGTCTACACCATCCTTGAGGGGACAGGGAAAATCTCGCTGGATGACCGGGTGGAAGAGGTCGGTCCCGGTTCGGTGGTGGTGATTCCCCCTTTGGTTCGCCATCGCCTTTGGTCCGACAAGCCTGAGAAGCCCGTGCGGGTTCACATTGTGGGAATTCCGGCTTGGGATCCCGAAGACGAACACTTCGAGTAATTCCATGCCCGATCCCGCCAAACTCCTGCCTCAGATCCATCGGGCCGCGCTGATCCAAAACACGCATCCGGGCCGGACTGGCCGCATATTGGATATTCCATCAGGCGATTCGATCCTTGTCGCCGGAGACCTCCATGGCCAGCTCGACATTCTCCGTCGAATCCTCCTCAAGGCGGATCTGGGAAACCACAAAACACGGCATCTATTACTTCAGGAGGTTGTCCACGGTTTCACCACCTACGACGATGGCTCCGACAAAAGTCATCAGGCTCTGGACCTCGTTGCGGCGCTCATCTGTCAATATCCAGGTCGGGTTCACTTCCTTCCGGGGAACCATGAGTTGGCACAGATTCATGGGCGAATGATCATGAAAAATGATCGTCTGCTCAACGAAATCTTTGAGCGTGGGGTCGCGAAAGCCTATGGTATCGGCCACAAGGAAATCCTGGCAGCGTATGAAACCCTGATTGACTCCTCTCCGTTGGCCATTCGCACACCCAACCGGATTCTCATCACCCACACCTTGATCAGAGGTGCTTCAGTAAACGCTTTTGATCCCGAAATCCTAAAAGGTGCCCCGGTTCGGTCCGATTTCGCGCCAGGCGGGGTGCTTTATGGGCTTTTTTGGGACCGCGATACGCAGCCGGAAACGGTTGATTCCTTCCTGTCAAAATTTGATGCGGATTGGCTCATTACTGGCCACATTCCGTTGGAAACGGGCTATGACCTTCGCTCGGCAAAACATGTCATCGTCGATTGCCATCATATGCCTGCCGGAGTTGTACTTGCCCCGATGGACAGGCAACTTGGACCCGAAGGAATCGGGGCTCACGCCTTGAGACTCGCATAATGACCGGATCCATAATTGACGATGAAAACCATCCCCTTGGTCCGGTTTTAACTCCAAGGTCGGCACTTGGCCCCGATCGTGAGGACACTCTGGATTTTGGGAAACGCCAGTTGACGATTCGTCGCCCTACAAACACTCAGGATCTCCTTGATCACCCCGACATTCATAATGCTTTTGCGGCGGATGAATACCTCCCCTATTGGCCAGAACTTTGGCCTGCTTCACGGATGCTGGCGGAGTATCTCTCCGGGGCCGATGACCTCCCAACCGTTACGCCCGATGAACCCAAAGCGATTGAACTGGGGTGTGGGCTTGGGCTTCCCGGGCTAATGGCGATGGTCCGTGGATTCCGGGTGACCTTTACAGACTATGATGCCCTGGCGCTTGAATATGCCTTGGCCAATGCAACGCTGAATGGCTTGTCAGGAGCGGATGCCTTGTTTCTCGATTGGCGCAAACCTCCCGAAGGATTGCGGTTTCCGCTGGTTCTGGGTTCCGATCTCCTTTACGAACCGGGCAAGGTCGGGCCCCTGGCGCGAATCGTTGAAACACTCCTGGCCCCGGGAGGTATCGCCTTAATTAGCGATCCGGATCGCGGCCCCGCGAAGCGATTCGCCTCGGAGCTATATCAGTGTGGCCTCACGCGGTGCAAACTGGTCCAAACCTCGGTTACGGAGCCCGATGGCAAAACCATCGGGGGAACCATCTACCGGGTCGAACGGTCTCTCTGACCGCTTTAATCGACTATTTGGCTCCCGAAAGAAGCGGTTCAATCACCTCGGCGACTTTTTTGCCAAGTGCCGAGTTGCCCTGACCATTGAGGTGAACTCCATCCCCTGACCAGAGCTCTGGTTTGTCCGAAAGAAACTCAAAAAGGTCATCGGTGGGGATATTCTTTTTGTCGGTGATGGTTTTCGCGATAGCGTTCCGCGCTTTGACTCTTTCGGTGTTGGGCTGGTAATCGACCTTGCCAGGCACGCGCATGGGGGTCGTGGTGGCCCAGATCATTTTGGCCCCCGGAGCGCCCTTTTTAATCACGGCGATCAAATCCGGAAAAGCTGCCTCATAATCCTTTTCGGAATATCCCCATCCGTGAAGGCCGTTGTTAAAATGGACGACATCATATTTGGTTTGGGAAATGATCAGGTTAACCTCGGCCAAAAAGCCGGGATCCCCCAGACTTTTTGATGTGGTCAATCGGGCGACGACGGCTTTCCCTTTGAGGGCGCTTTCCACACCGCCGTAATAGCCACGGGTGATCGAATCCCCAATGAGAAGGACTTTGGGTAGGGTCTTGTTGGAATTTCCTGGGACCCAGACATCCAGCCATTCGATTTCCTCGCGAACGATCCGGGACTCGGCGGCATCGGTTTGGGCAAAAGCCGTCGGGGCGCCTCCAAAAAGCGAAATTGTAAGCAAAACAATCCAGGCAACTCGATTCACCATGTCTTTATGCTCCAAAAAAGAACCGGAAAGATACAAAAAAACCCCGGGGAGAGGCCCGGGGTGCGAGAGAGTCCTGGTGGTCCAGGCTGTTTCATCCGGGCGTTATTTCGCTAACGATTTGATTTCCACGGTCCTGAAAGGAACCGGATCGGAGTGACCGGCGAGACCAAAGTAGCCGTCCTTGTTTTCCTTGCCAGGATGGGGAGAATTCGCCATGTACTTGGTGACATTGGAGACATCGGTGTCGACAACACGGCTACCGTTGAGTTCGACCTGGATGGTCGAACCCTTTACGGTTACTTCCATCAGGTTCCATTGGCCTACTGGACGCAGGTAGCCACGAGTGACAGCGGTTATGCCGTAAACCGAGCCGTTGTACTGGCGAGGATCGAGTTTTTCGTACATTTTCGCGGTGTCATCAAGGACCTGGATTTCGCACATTCCCACATAAGCGGTATCTCCCTGGCCGGGGTAGCGAATGGCCAAGCCATTGTTGCCACCGGGAGGAAGCTTGTATTCGACGCGGGCAACGAAATCGGTGTACTTGTTTTCGGTGTGGATGGTGCCACCTTTGCCTGGCTTGCAAACGATGGTGCCGTCCTTGACTTCGTAGTTATTGATCGGTCCATTCCAACCTGTGAAGTCCTGGCCATTGAAGACTTTGGTGAAGCCTTCGCCACCTTCGAGAAGGATCTTGTTGGCTTCTTCCGCAGGGATTTCACGATAGGCAATGTTTTTCCAGCGGATTTCGCCGCCGTGGGTCTGGAGCTGGATCGGGGCGCGTGCGAGAAGAGGTTTTTTGCGATCCCAAAAGTTTTCCATGCGGGCGTTTTTCACGACCAACTTGCCATTGAGGTAAATTGTGGTCCGCTCACCTACCTGCTGGATGCGGAAACGGTTCCACTCACCAAAAGGCTTGTCGGCCAGAACCAGGGGATCCTTGCCAACGGCTCCGGGGCTACTGTTCCAAAGACCGCCCGAACCCTTGTCCGCGCCAATGTTCCACTTGCCACCTTCCTTTGTATAGTCCCAAATCTGGACCTGGGGTGTAGCCCTGAGGTAGATGCCGCTGTCGGCTTTTGCCACGGTTTTATAATCGATGACAAATTCGATGTCGCCGAGGTCCTTGTCGGTGGTCAGATACGCGCCCTGACCATCGTTGACGAGTTCACCCTTTTCGACGCTCCAATGTTTTTTGGCATCGGCAGTCCATTCGCCGATCAGTTTTTCCTGTTCCGCTTTGGGAAGTGCGGCAAGCTTGTAAGGATCATAATGGGGCATTCCGTGCCAGCCAGTCAGGTCCTTGCCATTAAACAGCGAGGTGAACCCGACAGGGATACCATCCGAAGCAGGCTGGCCGGTGGCGGGATCGAGGAACCCTTCGCCCGTGGCTGCCTGAACGACGCGGTCAGCAAAATTTACCGAGCGACCGACCACATTTTCGACGAAACGACCAATGCGCCTTTGGGGTTCGGCGGCGATAAGCCCACCAACCAGGCCAAATACGGCTGCAGCCAAGCCCATTTTGCGGAACATGATTTTTCCCCTTAAGGGTTTTGAGTGTGAATCAAAGGTGGGAACGGCATCTTGATTGCGGGTAAGCCCTTACCGGGATTTCCCAAACGGGAATCCCCAAAGCTGGACCCAAAATGCCGATAAAAGGCCCTTATTAGAAATCTAGGGAATGGATGCAAATCGGTCAGGTCACACGGCCCTTCTTGGTGGTTAACTGGTATGGTGCATATCCATGGGCGGTCAAACGAAAAAACGCAAAAGTATAACTTTGACGGTCAGGAAAAACAACCGGCCTGCGCAATATTTAAGCGATGCAGATTGTGATGAAAAAACCCGTATTTCCTGGAAAGCCCTCTTTAGAGCCTTCCTTTTAAGCTTCTATACAGCCCGAAGATACCTACTAAGAAGATCTATTTTTCAGGAGAAGTGGTGCTTAAGGGAGGAATTCCCCCACCAACGGATGGCAAAGGCGCCGACAATGGCTGGTTTGACGGGGAATTGGTTCCAGAGAGTATTCCGGGAGCCAAAGGCGCCGGTGCATTAACCGATGGCCCGACCGCCGATGGTGTTGCCGCTGGGGCAGGCTCCGGGGCTGGAGCAGGTTTGGCGGATGGGGAAGGATATGCAGGTGGAAGTGTCGATGGAGCCACAGCAGGAACTCGGCTTGGCGTTGTGGCGATTGGTTTTGGAACAACCCCTTCGGACGGGGAAGCACCCGATGAACCTGGTGTTGGCGCGGGAAGTGTTGCTCCCGGCGGCACCACCGAGACAGGTGGAGTTGATGGGTGAGACCTGCCAGGCGCAGAAGGCGCAGGCAAAATGGCAGAGTGGGTGGAAAGCGGGATTTCCCCGATCGGAGTTTGGTGGACATTTGGGAAAAAGGGGATCACTCCGGAGCCTCGAGGTTGGGTACCCGCGGCCAACCGGATTTTGACTTCCTTTTCGATCTCAAAAGCTTGTCCCGATTCCAGGCGTAACTGCGCGGTCAAACGGAGCTTATCCGTGGTGGGAATCACCTTCCAGGGAAGAACCAGGATATGACCACTCTGAAAAAGACCGGATTTGTACGATTTGCGCAGGTCTTCTGCCGAAACATCCCACGAACTCAGCGGCTGTTTGAATCCCTCGGGAGTGATCTCGTAAGCCTGCAGGTGTAGTGTTCCGGGGGCCTTTACAGTGTGGCCGTCGGTGTCCTTCGGCTCTACGACAACCTGCAACAGTTCGTCATTGTTGTTTCGGTCCTCATCCACACCGCCTGTGCCGCGACCAAATTCGATCTGTTTGATGGCAGCTTTGGCATTTTGTGAGGCGGGCATGAACGGAATACCTCGCAGAGAGCGATTCTCCGCAGCAAGCGATGCTGTTGTCGCCCGACTGTTGTCGAGGTCCTGCTGGATTCCTTGCATGGTTCGTTCCTGCTGACGCAGGTTCGATTCCAGGATGTCCCGTTCGAGAAGGCTTTTTTGGCTTGCACACCCGGAAAACAAAACGGCCGCCCCAAGAGGGACGACCGTGCAAATTCCAAGTCTGGTGAAACGAAAACTCCTAGGAGAGTTTTTTTCCCGAGAGGTGACCGGCTGGAAGCTTTTCAAGAACATGGTCTATGAGCCCGTAGTCCTTCGCTTCCTGCGCCGTCATGAAATTGTCGCGGTCGGTATCCTTTTCGACGCGATCCAGGGGTTGCCCGGTGAGCTTACAAAGAAGCTCGTTCATGGTCCTTTTGGTGCGAAGGAGGTGATTGGTCCGGATGACAATATCGGTCACCGGTCCACGGGCCCCACCCAACACCTGATGAATCATGACTTCGGCATGGGGCAGAGCAAATCTTTTGCCCTTTGTGCCCGCCGTGAGGAGAAGTGATCCCATGCTCGCTGCAATTCCGATGCAATAGGTCGCAACATCACAACTGATGTAACGCATCACATCGTAGACGCTCATCCCTGCAGTAACCGAACCACCCGGGGAGTTGATATAAAAATGAATATCAGCTTTGGGATCTTCGTTCTGCAGATACAGCATCTGGGCTACTACGAGGTTCGCGCTTTCATCATCGACTTCGCCCAAAAGGAACACAACGCGTTCCTGAAGGAGACGAGAGTAGATATCGAAAAGACGCTCCTCCCGGCCGTTCTGGCCGATAACCAAGGGGGGAAGCATCGGCATGGCGCACTCTCCAGCACGCCCAAGGGATTGATCGATTCCCTTGGGACGAAAAATTAGGAAAAATGGATCATTTGGGAAAAAGGCAAACGGCAATGACCGCCGAATCCTAACCCACAGACTTCTTCGTTGGAATCAACAGCTCGTCCACCAGCCCAAACTCTTTGGCGTCGGTGGCATTGAAGTAACGGTTCCGCTCAGTTTCCGCCTCGATGGTCGGAAGGTCACGGCCGGTATGCTTCGCGAGGATGTCGTTGAGAAGCGACTTCATCTTCAGAATCTCACGCATCTCGATTTCGACATCGCTGGCTTGGCCACCGATACCGGAACTCCAAGGCTGGTGGATCATTACCTTGGCATGGGGAAGCATAAAGCGCCTACCCTTGGTCCCCGCAGTCAGAAGGATTGCAGCGCCCGAGGCGGACATGCCCATGCAATAGGTGGCAATCGGACATTCGAGATATTGCATCGTATCGTAGATGGCCAAGGTCGAGGTAACCGAGCCGCCTGGCGAGTTGATGTAAAACGAAATCTCCTGATTGCGGTTTTCGTGCTGCAGATAGAGCATCTGCTGGATCACGATGTTCGCTGTAAGGTCGTTAATCACGGGTTCGTAAATATTCGAACCCGAGACACCGAAGAAAATAATCCGGTTTTCGAGGAGGATATCCGAAGTGCCGCGACGATCACCATCGCGGCCTCGGGCTGCGTAAACACTATTGTTCCCTTGTATCACCGTCTGCATGGGTTCCTCCCTTGGTGATCCCTTTCGGGCAATCCGAAAAATGATTTCTTATTGGTTGATCCGCACCAATGGTTTATGGGCCGCAATTATTGAGCGGCAAGCGAAGAATCAGCCGCGGGATCCGTTTCCGAACCATGAACCGCGCTGGACTCGCTCGTGTCGAGTGCCACTTCTGCCTTGTCCTCGGCAGCCAAAGGCACTTCGGTGAACTCGGCCTGGGCAATGATGAAGTCCATCACCTTGCGCTCGAGCAATTCAGCAGCCAAGGCGTCGGTCAGGTCTTCGCGGTCAAGCCGGGCGCGAACGCGACGGGGAGATTCACCCGAATTGTTCGCCATACGAACCACTTCGGCATCAATCTCGTAATCGGAGACTTCGATCTTTTCGAGTTCGGCGACCTTTTGAAGAACAAAGTGTTCCTTGAGCGCGGCTGCCGTGCTGGCAAGGATGTCCTGCGAAAGGAGACGCTGACGAGCGCGGATCTCTTCTTCGGAGATACCATCGTTGCGCATTTCCATCACGCGACGAGCCATCGCGGTGCGAGCCTGCTTCATGAGCAGGTCCTGGGGCAATTCCGAGTTGAGGGCCTTAAGGCCATTTTCGAGGAACTGCTGACGGATGTTTTGGCGTTGACGGTGTTCCAGACGGCGATTGAGAAGAACCTCAACCAATTCATGGAAACCGGCTTCGCTGGTTACACCAAGACCTTCAAGGAAATCTTGGGTTAATTCAGGGGATTTGATGTGGTTGATTTTTTCGATCGTCAGTTCGGATTCGACCGTCTTGCCACGAAGGTCAGGAAGACTGAGAGAATGGCTCAGTTCGATCGATACCTTGCGGACTTCGCCAATTTTCGCGCCTTTGAGCTGCTCGGCAAAATTGTGGGCGATTCCGTCCTTGAAAGCCAATTTTTCTTCGACCCGAAAGGTGTTCGACTTGATTTCGCCGATGGACTTTTCGCCATCAGTGACCTTGCCGCTCAGGACGACCTCGTCACCCTGTTCAACTGAAGAACCTTCAGGTTTTGGCTCGGAAGTTCCCATACGACGAAGGATGCGAACGCCTTCAGCCTTGATTTCTTCGGGAGTAAACTTGTGGACGGGCTTGGTGAGCTTCAATCCCTTATATTCGGGAGCTTCGACCTGGGGACGAACTTCAACCTGGAATTCATAAACCAGATCGCCATCCTTGGGGAATACCACAGCGGAGGGGTTCAGGTCAGGGGGGCTAATCGGGTTGAGGTCGTTGTCTTCGGCCAGTTGCTCAAGGCTGGCGAGCAGGAGCTCGGTCTTAAGCTGGTCGGAGACCTCCTTGTAAAATTTGCGTTCGATGAGCTGCTTCGGAGCCTTGCCCGGGCGGAAACCACGGATTGGCGCTTCGAGGGAGACTTCGGAGAACTTCTCGGCCAGGCGCACATCAAGGTCGGAACGGGGTATCGTTACCTGGATATGTTTTTTGCAAGGACCCGCGTCCTTGATTTGGACGGATTGATTGAGCTTGCGGCTGGTTTCCTCAGAGGAAGGCAGAGCGGCGGTCTCGGTCATGATCGGTAATCCAGTCAAAAATGAAAATGCCGGAGAAGCCCAAGCCCTCATCCTTCCTTAAAAGTATAAGGAGGAGCGGCTTGGGCTTCCTCGGCGCTCAGAGCGGGTGATGGGACTTGAACCCACGACAGCCACGTTGGCAACGTGGCGCTCTACCACTGAGCTACACCCGCGCAATTGGCGCTTTGGCCACATCCATATTTAACCGGATCAGGCCAAAGGGACAAGTGGTAAACCACACACACTCTATCGTCTCCTTCCCCCGAAAACCTTTACCCATACACCTAAGTACATGGCCTGGATAAGCTTCCAGACTAAAGCGGCCCCCTTTTCAACAATTTTTTCCCCCCCGGCAAAAGCATGGCACTTCCCCTTCGCCCCTTGGGCAACACTGGTCTTTTGGTCTCCCCGATTGGTTTTGGAGGGGGCCCTTTTGGAGGTTTTTATGGCTCTTTTGATGAGTCCGAAGGGATCCGGGCAGTGCATCATGCCATCGACCAGGGAATCAACCTGATCGACACTAGCCCTTATTATGGTGGTGGAAAAAGCGAGGAAATCCTTGGAAAAGCCCTTGTAGGCGGTTGGCGCGAAAAGGTCTTCCTGGCCACCAAAGCGGGCCGCATCGCCAAGGATGTTTTTGATTTCACTTTCGAGGGGATGGTTCGCAGCTGTGAAACCTCCCTAAAGCTTCTCCAAACTGACCATGTTGACATCCTTCAGGCCCACGACATCGAATTCGAGCCCAATCTCGATTGGGTTTTTGATGAAACCTGGCGTGCACTTGACCATTTGCGCCAACAGGGAAAATGCAGGTTTATCGGAATGACAGGCTATCCTTTGGGTGCCCTCGAAAAAGCGATCAATAACTGCAAGCTGGATGTGGTAATCAGTTATTGCCATGCTTCGCTTAACGACACGACCATGATCACCAAGCTTTTGCCTGTGGCAGAGGCCCGGGGAACCGGGATCATCAACGCCAGCTCCCTGAGCATGGGACTTTTGACCCAGGCAGCCCCTCCGGCATGGCACCCGGCTCCGCAGGAAGTCAAAACGGCTGTCCTTAAAGCGGCCGCTCATTGCGCTCGAAAAGGCGCGGATCTCGCGACCCTTGCCCAACAGTTCACCGCGCACCTCCCCGGTGTGACAACAACTCTTGTGGGGATGTCCAATATCCGTGAGGTCGACACCAATATCGCCGCTGTCTCCACCAAACCGGATCCCGAAATGTTGCAAGCAGTTTTGGAAATCCTGAAGCCGATTTCGGGAATGGGCTGGCCCAGCGGCGCCTGGCCTGCGTAACCCCCGGAATTCGTCGCCGAATGGAGTTTTTGCCTTGGGGGCTTCCGACACCCCGCCCCCAAGGCATTCGGTATTTTGCGATCAGACCAAAATTCCTATAGAACCATCGTGGTTCGAATACTATTTTTGGCTTCCAATCTATCCAAGACTGGCTTGGTCGCCCCCAAAAGACAATTAGCGGATCCAAAATCCCAAAAAGCATAAAAAACGGATCGGTATCATGCTCGTTGATTCCAACCTTATTTTTTCAATTTGGTGAACATTTCCCGGTAAGGGGCGAAGGATTTTTCCTGGGCCGAGGTGCCCGCGTCGTGGAAGACCTGCCAAATGAGCTTTTTCTGGTCGGGGGAGCAGATCTGTCCCGGTTTATTGGTCCATAGACCCAGGTTGAGCCCCCCTTCGATCGCATGATCAACATGGCGGTGAAGGATGAAGGCGTCGACTTTCGGAGTCTTCTGGATCTTTTCAAATGCAAAGACATATCCAGCCGCTTGTTGTTTTTGCCCCTCGGGTCCTGCCGGACTATGGAAACCCTGTTCCGAAAGGATGAGCCTTCGGGACATACCCTGGAATTGGGCTTCGGGCCGATCCATCCAGAGAGAAAGTTGGTCCAGGTTTTTGAAAGTCATTTTCGGAGAGTCAGGATTGGGCAAAGCCATTATGTCAAGCCAGGTTCTCGGTTCGAAAAGATTTTCCGGATAGGGGTGGTGAGCCAGGTTCCATCCGAAATCGCCATGGGTTCTTGAGAGTTCAATTAAACGGGTAAGAAACAGTTTTCCAGGGAGCGACTGCTTGGGGTCGGGGCCGGGCTTCATGGTCCAATGGTGTTCAAGGCTGACAAAGACTCGCCCCGGGGCGCCACTACGCATGAGCGCGCCATGAGCCAGGCGCAATGCCCTGTGATAATCCCCAACAACTTCATCCGGCGTGGCGGGCCCCCTGTTGTACCATTCGTGATGGGCGTTGATTTCGTTCCCCACGATCCATCCCGCGACTCGCCCCTGTTTCCCCTTGGGATCGGCCGTCCGTTTGGCCATGCAGGAGACTACCCAATCGAAGACGCGAACTCCCTCGGGAGTGGCCGTATTAAATGCTCCCAGGTGATTGGGGGCATTGGACAACATTTTGGGGTGTAAAAGAAGTCGATCAATTTCCGGGTTGCCACTGCGGTAAGCGAGAAGAATCAGATATACGCGAATGCCTTTGTCTGTGTAGTTTTTTATGGGCATCCCCTCCATTACCTCGGAGCGGAATCCGATGGTTTTCTCCTGAAGGGTGAGCGTTTCATCACCTGGCTGAGCTGGAACGCGAATGAGTTGCGCCAGGTTCACATTGAGCGCGGCATGATGGATCCCAAGCGTCAGGGCATCATCGAGCATCTGGACCTGGAGTCCCTTGATGCCAAGGTTGGGGGGGAGGGCCTTATCCGGATCAGCCGAAGTGTCCCATTTGGTAACAAATTGTGCAGCCCCGGAGCGTTTGCCGGTTTGGTCCACCAGAAAAAAACCGTTGGTTTCCCGGTTTTTCGCACCAAGCCGAAGTGTATTGTCGACCAGGGTTGCCCCTTCCACCCGCTTACCAGCAGCTTTCATCGGATCTTCATGGGGCGCGATTTCAAAGAGGTTGGCGGCTGAAACACCGGGATGAAACCGAAAAAGGAGATCCGGGCCGTTTATCTCGATGGAAAACGGGGGAGTGGAGGCTCCCATTGCGAGGAAACCAAGGAAAATCCACATTGTGCACCAAAAATTGGGGAGTTTAGAGAAAATGGGACGGCAAGCAATCTCCATCTTGCTAATGCAAAAGGGACCAGGTTGACAGCCCCGTGGATGGGAGGTCCACAGTTCAGGGAAGGCATTGATATTTTGCGGAAAAGGTACCCTTCCGGACAATAGAACAACAATTGGCACCCTAGCTTTCACTAGGGCATTTTCGCCCCGAGGACACTACCCGTGAACACGATTTGCCTTCTGGGCCTTGTACTTTTTTCCCCAACCACGGCTCCTGGTGGCTGGGAAGACCTTTTGAAGGGTCCACTAGAAACCCGATTTGCGTTTCGGGATGGGGCGGACCCGAAAGATTGGACCCTTAAAGGTGGTGTACTCGATTGCAAGCCCGGAAAAGGTTGGATCGGCACAAAAAAAGACTATGGCGATTTTGAGATCGAGCTTGAGTGGAAACTCCCCAAAGGGGGAAACAGTGGTGTGTTTCTGAGGGTGCCCGAAGGGGACAGCAAGGAATCTCCCAGCAAGCGGGGCTCGGAAATCCAGATCCTTGATGACGAGGATCCCATGCACAAGGGGAAGCTCAAGGATTGGCAATACAGCGGATCGATCTACAGCGCCGCAGCGGCCAAGCAGGGACTGGTCCGGCATGGGGAGTGGAACACTTTTCTTATCCGGGCACAGGGGACGACCATCGCCGTGACGGTTAATGGAACACCTGCCGCGATCGTGGATGTCGATCATTCGACGCTCAAGGGGAGGCCTATCTGGGGTGCCCTGGGCCTTCAAAATCATGGAAGTGGCTGTACCTTTCGCAATGTGCGTATTCGCGAGCTGCAAACAGCCAAATGGTTCGAGGAACTTGCGGGAACCTACAAGGTTTTGAAAGCCAGGCGCTCGACCAGGGTGATTGATGAAGCGGCGCTGAATAAAATGTCGGTAAAATTCGAACCGGGCAAGCTGATCCTGATCGATGGGGACCACCAGGAATCGGGACGGATGGAAAAAGAGCCTAATGATCCCCCATCCGTTTGGCGGATCATCTTCAGCTATGGAACCACCACCAAGCGGATTCCGATCCGGATTGTAGAGCGGCATGGCGGGATTGAGCTCGGCTGGTCCAAGGACGAAAAGATGCCGCCTCCGGGAGATCTTCCCGAGGGCCCAGGTTGGGCCAGGCTATGGATCGGCGAGAAGAAGTAGCTCTTCTCTTCAAAACATCTGCCATCGAAAAATGAAAGAAGGCGGTTGGAGCGTTTCTGCGCCAACCGCCTTTTGTTTTGGTGGATAAGATCGATCAAGACCTCTTTTGAGTCCGCATTAGGCAAGGCCCCAGCCCTTGCGATATTCGCGGCGGATGAAGCGATCCGCTTCGGGGCAGTTGGTGGCGCGCATGGCTTTGGCGTCCCAGAGGAGTTTTTTCCCGGCGCGGAAAGCGACATTGCCCAGGTGATTGGATTCGGTCAACCAGCCGGAATATTCGAAATTGCATGTTGTCGGAGCGCCCGTGCGGCAGGCCTGGAGCCATTCCTGGTAGTGGCCGATCGAATTGGGAATGAACGGGTCGGGCCGTTTGAATCCTTCGAAGATCTTTTCCGGCAACAGAACATGCTTGCCATAATCCGAAAGGAGCATTCCCTTGTCTCCGACAAAGAGGACGCCACTATCCCATTTGGGGATGGTGCCATCGGACCATTGGGGTGGCTTCAATGCTCCCTGATACCAGACCATTTTCACGGCGGGCATTTCGCCTCGGGCGGGGAATTCGTAAGTCGCCTGCATCGTGGCCGGAGCAATTTCGGGATGCGCCTTGGGGTAGGCGGGGGAACCAATTGCCTCGACCGAGGTGGGAGCCTGGAGCTTGAGCGCCCAGAAGGGTAGATCGTTCCAGTGGCTGCCCAGATCGGACATGGTGCCGTTGCCAAAATCCCACCAACGGTACCATTTTGGCCCGGGAAAATAGACCGGATGGAATGGACGGTAGGGCGCGGGTCCAAGCCACAGATCCCAATCCAGCTCGGGCGGAATGGCAGCGGCCTCCTTGGGCCGCTCCGTCACATGGACGATGTCGTTGTTGGCTTTGGCGTCATCAGCCGATTGAAGTCCCCAGGCCCTCCCTACCCAGACATGTGCTTCGGAGACCTTGCCGATAGCGCCGGTCTGAATCAGCTCCACCACGCGACGATAGTTGTTTTCGGCGTGGATCTGGATTCCCATCTGGGTCGCAACGCGGGTTTGCGCGGCAGCCTCTCGGATGATGCGGGCCTCCTGGATGTTGTGGGTCAGGGGCTTTTCACAGTAGACATGCTTGTTAAGCTTGAGCGCGGCAAGCGTTGCGAAAGCGTGGGTGTGTTCACAAGTGCTTACGACGACGGCATCAAAGCGGTTGGCTTTGTCGAAGACTCGGCGAAAATCCTTGTATTGTTCGGCATTGGGATGGGCCATTGCCGAGCGAACCAAGGCGTTCGCGTTAACATCACAGACAATCGCAATGTTCTCGGACGAGACACCCTGGAGGTTGCTGCCTCCCCGGCCGCCTGTGCCGATGACGGCTATGTTTAGTTTGTTTTGTGTATCTCGAGCCCTGAGGAAGTTCGGAGCGGCGAGCACCCCGGGCCCGATGAGTACGCCGGAGCCAAAGGCAGAAACCGATTTCAGGAAACGCCTGCGGGAACTTTTTGCGGACATGGACAAATCCTCCTGTGTGAAGAATCCGACGCCAACCTAAATAGGGATCCCAAAGGATTAGAAACCCCTTGGGAGAATCCCGACCGAACTGTTTCCCTAGGGGAGTTCGCGAATGCGCAGATTTTTGAATTCGACGGGTGAACCTTCGGATTCAAGACAGATGAAGCCACTCTTGGGGTTGCACTTGGTGCCACCCGACACCATTTCTCCATTCACCCACAGGCGGACTTCGCCATCCACCGCGCGGATGCAATAGTGGTTCCATTCCCCGACACCCTTGCTCAGGTTTTTGGAAGGGAAGCTGCGGGAGGAGCCGCCTGGGGCCTTGGGCTCGAAAGGAACCATGGTGGATCCGCCAACAGGGAAGACATCGCCGTTGGTGGTGAACCAGTCGGCTTTCTTGCCTGTGGATTTTTCGAACTGTTCGGTGTAGCCGTGATCGAGGATTTGAACCTCGATACCGACGCTGGGGAGCTGGTTGGGCTTGAGTCCCTTGAGCCCTTTTTCGGTGGCCCAGATAAAGATGCCGGAGTTGCCTGCGTTTTTCATGTGGCGCCAGGTGGCGACCATTTCAAAATTGGTGAAGGTCCTGGTGGATTTGGTGACGCCGACTGGTGTCCCCTTGCAGTAGCAGACTCCCTCTTTCCATACCCATGTATCAGAATCGCCGTTTACGGTTTGGAAATCTTTTTCCCCCAGTTCGACCCAACCTTTCCCCTCGCCTTTGATCATGGCGACCTTTGGGGGGATTTCCTGAGCGAAAAGGGGTTGGGTTAAGCAAAGGTGGCTAATGCAAGTTAGGAAAAAGGCGAAAAGGGGCAGTGGTTGCCACAAAAAGCGCGACATCTGGGGGACTCCGGGTGCGAAGGCGGGATGGGAGCTAGAGGGAACAAGGGAGAGGAGGCGGTTCGGTTGAGGAAACCGGACGACAACATCCTCGATTCGTCCCTATTCGCAAGATTATGGCTTTATGGGGGCGTGTCCAAGAATTTGTGGTTTCTCCAAATCCCCAGCTTTCCCCTGCTTGTGGGCCCGGGGCAAATCGGGCTTGCTTTCACTGGTGCATCCGGGCATATTCGGACCGAATCCGGGGAGATCCTCCGGACATGGGAAAGCAGGGATATGACCCCGATCAACCGTCTTCGAATAATCCTGGGCCTGACGCTATTGGTGGCGTTTGGTAGTGGGGTTTTTGTTTATTACCGCGTCTATTGGTCGTTCAACAAGCGACTGCGGGAAGTAACGGCGGGGAAACTCTACCGTAGCGGCCAGCTCACTGCCGAAGGTTTCCGCGACGCGATCCGCGAACTGGGGATTAAAAGTGTCGTAAACCTCCAGGATGAGTTTCCCGATCCGGATATTGTTAAATCCTGGCACGATCACTCCACCGTCAAGGAGATCGCGCTTTGCTCCGAAATGGGAGTCAAATACATCCACCTGATGCCGGATCTGGTTAGCCGCAACGCCAAACCGGGTGAGCGGCCCACCGTGATCGAGGGGATGCTTGGCGCCTACGACGATCCGACCAATTATCCGATGCTTGTCCACTGCAAAGCCGGACTTCACCGCACCGGCATTCTTGTGGCGATATACCGAATGGAATACGAGGGATGGAGCCCGGACCAGGCTTACCGCGAACTCCGCGCACACGGATTTGGCGAAACGGTTTGCAACGAAGCCAACGATTATGTCCGCGAATATGTCCTTGAATATCAGCCTGGCCTGAGGAAGGGGAAGCTCGCGGCGGGCACAGCTTCCAATACAAACAACCCGGCATCCAAACCGGAAAGGGGTGCTCCATGATCACCCTGATTGACCGCCAACTTATCGTCAACTTTTTCCGTGCTTATGCGGTATGCCTAATCAGCATGCTGACACTTTATGTTGTTGTGGACCTGTTCACCAACCTAGACGACTTCACCGGCAAGGGGCGCGGCTTCAAGCAGGTTCTGACCGATATCGGTACATTCTATGGATACCGGGTCCTGGAAATCTTTGATCATCTCTGCGAGGCGATCCTCCTTTTGGCGGCGATGTTCACCGTAACCTGGATGCAGCGCTGCAACGAGCAAATTCCACTTTTGGCAGCTGGTGTTTCGACCGGACGCATTGTGTTACCCGTGATCCTTAGCGCGTGTGTGATGCTGAGCCTATCGATTCTCAATCAGGAGTTCCTGGTCCCCTCCGTGGCCGACAAACTGATGTGCCAAAAGGAGGATCCACATGGAATCGGCCCGATCCAGGTTCGCGGGACCTACGAACCCAACGGCATCCACATCGAAGGGGAAAAAGCAAGTCGCTACAAGCGCGAGGTCACCAATCTTCGTGTGACCATTCCCGAGTCCCTTGCCGGAAACCTGATTCATATCACCGCCAAACAGGCAATCTTTCATCCTGATGCAGAAGGGCGAGGCGGGAGATGGGAACTGCTTCAGACCAACCCTGCGGAAATCGAAGGATTCGATCGGGAGAGCAACTTGCTTGAGCCTGTCGATGTCGGGCACTATTTCCTTCATGTGCGCGAAATCGGCTTTGCCGCCATCACACAGGATCCCAACTGGTATACATTGGAATCGACCAGCCGGATCTACCAGGAACTGCATCGCAATGACGCACCAAGAATGTCCGGTATGGCGGTTTTGTTTCACACACGCCTGACGCGTCCCATACTTGGAATCATTCTGGTGGTAATGGGCCTAGGGGTGATTTTGGGTGGCCAGAACCGTAATGTTTTTATTTCCACGGGAATTTGCCTGGGGCTTTGCGGACTTTTCTTTGGAATGATCCAAACCTGTCAGATGATGGGCAACAACAACCTTTTGGCCCCGGCACTAGCGGCCTGGCTCCCGATCCTGGTCTTCGGCCCCTTATCCTGGGTTCTCTTTGATGCCGTACAGACCTGATTCGCCGGAGCCTGAAACATCTTCCCATGGATTTTTCGGGGAGCTAAATGTCCTTGTATCCATGATCTCGGGCAAGGAAAAATCTCCCATACCGACTCCGCAATCGGTCAGGGAATCCTGGTTTCTCCTATCTCTTGCTGCCGTGATGCTCACGGCGGTTTACTATATTAGCCGATCCAATGGTCTCAATATCCTTGTCCACCACAGCGCGTGGCTTGGCCTCGACAACCTATCCAAACAGATTCGGGATTTACCTTTTGATGATTATCAACTGGTGAATCTTGTCTGGTGGGCGGTGTTTACCATCCTGGGTTATCTGGGACTGCCTTTGGTCTGGAGCATTGTCGCCGGACAATCCCTGTTGGACAATCTCGGTTGGCGCTTTGGCAAAACCAGGCGTCATGTTCCGATTTATGGGGTGATGGCGCTGATCATGGCTTTGGTATTGGCATGGGCGACCAGGCAACCCGAATTTCTTGATCGCTATCCGTTTTATCAAATACCTGCCAAGGTCGATTTGTGGCCAAGGTTTTTTCTTTGGGAACTGTTTTACCTGTTCCAATTTATTGCACTTGAGAGCTTTTTTAGAGGATTTTTGCTCTATCGCCTCGCCAATTCCCTTGGGAGCCTGGCTGTGCCTGTCGCGATGGTTCCCTACTGTATGATCCACTTTGGCAAACCCGCGCCAGAGGCGTTTGCGTCGATTTTGGCGGGATTGGGGTTGGGACTGATGAGCCTGCAAACAAGATCCATTTGGCCGGGAGCGTTGCTCCATATGTCCGTCGCGATCACCATGGATATCGCTTCCCTGATCCATCAGGGGCGCTGGTCGTAGAATAAAAATTTGCGCTCTTCGATCCGGTCGGGGGTAGAGCCCCGCCCCGCCTTGCGTCACGGATTGCTTAGCCACCCCTTTTCCTGGACCCACTTTCGGAACCCGAATGATACGAATACTCGGTTCCCAAAAGCGCTTATGCGATGGTCTTAGCCGCCGCGATCTCCTGCAGATTGGCGCGCTTGGGCCGCTTGGGATTTCCATGGGTTTGGGTTCCCATGCAAAAGGCAATATCCTGGATAAACCACGGACGGAGGGGCGTGAGGCTGGCTTTGGCCAGGCCAAGCGTTGCATCCTTCTTTTTCTTTGGGGTTCTCCAAGCCAACTGGATACCTTCGACCCCAAGCCCGATGCGCCCGCCGAGGTCCGCGGTGATCTGAAATCGATCCCCACCAGGATTCCGGGGTTTCGTCTGGGGGAGATATTACCAAGAACGGCGGGAATCCTTGATCAGACTTGTGTGCTCCGTTCGCTGGGGCACACCTATCCCGTTCATGGGGTCTCGTTTGCGACGACAGGTGTTCCCACGACCGATATACCGCTTGAAACCAAACCACGCGATTCAAGGCAATGGCCTTTTATTGGATCGGTGATTGATCACCTTACCTGGAAGCCTGGGATGAGCGCGGCGGCGGTTCCAACAAACTTCGCGCTTCCGTTTCCTTTTGGATCCAAACGGGGACCAGCAAGGTCGGGACCATTTGGAGGATTTTTGGGACCTTCCTATGATCCGGTCTGGTCAGAGTTTCGGGCCGAGGGAATTCACACGATTGAACGGGATGCCGGAACGCCCGGTGTCCCTCCGAAAATGGTCGCGGATCCCTATGCCGGCATCCGGGCCGGGGACCCCTTTGAAATGGCTCCTCCTCCCGAGGGGATCACCCTCGACCGGATGAACAGGCGGGACAGTCTTGTCCGCGAACTGGATGCCGCACAGGCAGCCATCCTAAAAGCGACGGATGGAGCCTTCGATGGTTTTGACCGGCATCGAGCCATGGCAAGGGCAATATCCCTATCGGGGAAACTTCGAGAGGCCCTGAATATCCAGGCGGAACCGGCCAGACTCCGCGAGCAATACGGTATGAACCTGTTTGGGCAATCTTGCATTGCCGCAAGGCGGGTGATGGAGGCCGGCGGAAAATTCGTCACCGTCTTTTGGGATGAATATGGTCTTTTCAATACCGGATGGGACACCCATGTACATCACTATCCGAGGCTCAAAAACGAGCTTGGGCCAGGGCTCGACGCGGCGTTTTCCACGCTGGTCACCGATCTGGCGCAAAGAGGAATGCTCGAGGAGACGGCTGTTGTCGTAATGAGCGAGCACGGCCGGACCCCAAGGCTACAGAATGTCACCGGTGGGGGACGAGACCATTGGGCGGGGGCATACTCGGCGATTTTTGCTGGGGGCGGCTTTGCCACGGGGCGTGTGGTCGGCAAGACCGACCGAATTGGCGGAACAGTCGCGGAAACTCCTGTGTCGCCCAAGGATGTTTTGGCGACACTTTATCATTTGTTGGGGATCGATCCGCACACGGAAATCCAGGACAGGCTTGGGCGACCGCTCCCCGTCGGGGGCATCGGTCGCGTGCGTCCTGAGCTTTTGGCCTGAGACATTTTGTCAGCCTCCGGCACCGAGAAAATCACATTGTAATGAGAAAATCACCTCATAAGGAGATTATCAAACTACCCGGTTAGCCCAATTGAGTCGGCCCTTTGAGCTGAATAGTTCCGCCAGGGTTACCGTCACCAGACCATCTCCGGCATTCCCATCATTGTAGCTTACATTTGAGTTTCCTTTGTCGGTACCCCAGGGGTTGCGCATTACCAGGCTTTGAAGCTGGCCTTGGGCATTTAGGTTGAGACTCCACACGGTATAAGCATGATTGGTCACAAATTTTCTCCCCAATGTGCCAGGAACTCGAGGGGGACCAACCACCTCATTGGCCGAATCCGCAAAAGAGATCGTTAGGTATTGAGGCTGGGGACCTAAAAAGCGTTGGGCAATGTCGAGGCCAAGAGCGGTCGCGTTGGCATAGCCCCCCGGCCTGGGCGCGCTAAGGAAGGGAACGCCGGTTTGGACACTTCCAAATAATTGGAAAACTTCATCTGCGCCGGTGCTGGCCAGATCGGCATAGTTGAAGGTTCCCGCGACCCTGGGATCCGCCATTGCAATTGCCTTTTCCGCGATCGCAACCCAGATCGAATCCTCAGGGCCAAGGTTGGCATAGTTTGGCCGTGTTTGACTTCCGGGATTGAGCGGAAGAACATTGTCTACCCTGTAAAAGGTTCCGCCGAGATTCAGGCCAAATGTTCCATCTCCAAAATCGACCATGTTTTTCCGGATAGCCCAGGAATTCCCGGGGCCGTTGTCCCGTGCCATCGCCCCAAGTGCGGACACCACTTTGCAATCGCTGACTACACCCTGACTGATGTCAGTTGCCTTGGGACCGACGCTTGAGAACAAGGGATTGGCCGAAAATGTTTTGGTTGCAAGTGTGGCCGGAAACGCTGGTCCGGGAATGCGATCGCCGTTCAGGACCCTGTCGGCTCCACCATTGACAAAAGCGGCCACAGCCTGGTCCGCGTCCTGATTCGTAAAATCATTGAGAATGTCGCCTCCCAAGCCGGTCGGGGCCGGTCTTGGATCCTTGTCGCGCCAGAAGATATCCCTGCCAGCATTCCCAGTCATGGAATCGAAATATTGATCGTCGATGGCGACGATCCAGTCATCCCCTTCTCCACCAAAAAGAGTGTCAATACCTCCATCGCCGTTGATGGTGTCATTGCCATTGCCGCCGTAAATCGTGTCGAATCCTTCTCCACCAAGGAGGAGATCCACGCCATTATCACCGTAAATCGTGTCGTTGCCATTGCCGCCCCTGATCCGATCGTTGTCCACATCCCCATGGATAAGATCATCACCATCATTTCCCTCGATGGTGTCGTTGCCATTGCCACCGTTGATCTTGTCGGATTCTGTATCACCGAAAAGGCTATCGTTGCCATCGTTTCCGTTGATGGTGTCAATACCCTCCCCGCCATGTATGGTATCGCTATCCTCGTTGCCACTTAGGACATCGTCGCCTGTGCCGCCGTTAATCGTGTCATTGCCCAGTCCACCGCTGATCAGGTCGTTGCTTTCGCCGCCATTGATGGTATCGTTGCCATTGCCACCCACAATCACATCAGGCCCAAGATCCCCGTTTGCCCTGTCGTTGCCATCATCCCCGTTGAGTGTATCCGCGCCGTCCCCGCCATTGATTGTGTCGTCATTACTGCCTCCATTAAGGCCATCATCGCCTGTCCCGCCGGAGATAGAATCATTGCCAGCCTCGCCGAAAATCGTGTCGGCCCCATCATCTCCATTAAGGATGTCATTACCATTGTTTCCATTGATGTTGTCATTGCCCGGGCCGCCGGAAAGGGTGTCGTTGCCTTCCCCACCACGGATTGTGTCATTCCCGGAATCGCCCCGAATATTATCATTGCCCGGGCCGCCGAAAATGTCATCATTCCCCTCACCTCCACCGATGGCATCCACTCCCTCGTCACCATTAATGGTGTCATATCCATCGCCGCCACCGATGGAATCATTTCCCAACCCGCCCGAAATCCGGTCAATCCCGGTCCCGCCACCCAGTGAATCATCCCCTCCCTCTCCGTTTATTATGTCATTACCGTCATCGCCCTGGATCCAATCCATTTCATCCCCACCAAAAATGGTGTCATCACCCAGACCCCCATGGATAGTATCCCGACCTCCAAAAGTGGAGATGATGTCATTTCCCGCGCCACCATCAACCGAGTCGTTGCCCGCCCCCGTGCGAATGGAATCATTGCCCAGGCCACCAAGCACATGATCCAAACCACTCTGGGAGATGATCGTGTCGTTGCCTTCACCACCCTCGATGGTATCATTGCCCGCTCCGGTGGTGATCCTGTCGTCACCGGCCTGACCGTTGTAGGTGCCCGGCCCTATCCCCTGAATGTTGTCGTTGCCTAGCCCACCGAGAATTGTGTTGGTCGACCTGCCGCCAATGAGGATGTCGTTGCCCGGTCCGCCTTCCGCCTGGACGGGATTGCGAAATAAAGAAGCGTTAAAAGTATCGTTGGCCAAACCACCCACAAACCGGATCTGGCGAACCACGCCGGAAAGGTAGGTCCCTATGACCTGACTGGCGCCTTCGATTACCTTGACCTGTTCGATTTGCGCGGCACCCGATCCAAGCAGATGATATTCCACGCGAACAGTGGTCGGGGTCTCGTTGCAAACAATCCCAAGAATTCCGTTGGCCGGGTTGAGTCCAATCATGGCAACGGTGGGGACCGTCCGGGTTTCCAACTCCTCTAAGCCCTTAACCGTGCCCTTAACGGGGGTGAAACCAGAAATGGATTTCTTCATTGGAGGACTCCCGAACGGTGTGGTGCGGAGGCAACATTTGACAAAAATCCGGCCAAAAAGAGCCAAATTAGCCCATTTGAATAAACTGACATTCGTATCCACAATACAAATCCATATCGTTTTTTGTCAATAGGTTTCCGTCGGGGGGGCATTGCGGATTGGGACGGATGCACAATTCCATCCAGTACTGCCTTTGTTGCCAAATGGATTTCCCCTCCCGGAATCCGCAACCGTTCCGGGCATGTGCCGAATAAGATGACCAAAGCTTCCAATTCACCAACAGATAGAGTTTGTCAAACCATGTCAACCGACAATTCCACCTCTTCCCAACGAACCACGAATTCTTCCTCAATGGGGTGTTTTGGTGCCGCCGTTGTTCTTGGGTTTGGGATGTTTGTGCTTGGCGTGGGACTTTTTATTCTGGGTGCCGGGTGGATTGTTTCCTCGGTCCAATTGATGGATTTCCGTTGGGAGGCCCCCGAGGGGCCCCGTTTGGAAGAATATTCCCTTCGCGGAGATGCCAAACGGGACGATGTCCAAACCACCGACCGTGTCGCGGTTGTCCATGTGGGGACCGTTATGGTGGAGGGGTTGATTGACGATGCGATCGACCAGTTGGAATTGGCGGTTTCCGACCCAAGGGTCAAAGCGGTCGTGGTGCGGATCGATTCTCCCGGAGGGACCCTCACGGCGAGCGAGGACCTTCACCGGAGGCTGATGGAAATCAAAAACGCCACAGGGCGCACAGAAGCGGGCACACCAAGGGTATTGGTCGCTTCGATTGGTCCCATTGCCGCTTCGGGCGGTTACTACATTGCCGCGCCAAGCCATACCATTTTTGCCGAAAATAGCTCTCAAACGGGATCAATAGGGGTTTTTGTCTCCTTCCCGACCGTTGAGGGGCTTGCCAAACAGTACGGCTTTGGCATGACCCTTGTCAAACAGGGGGAAATCAAGGATTCGGGAAGCCCGTTTCGCGCGATGAACACCAAGGAAAAACAGGTTTGGCAGGACCTTGTCGATGATGGCTATCGCCAGTTCCTGACGGTAGTCGAGGAGGGTCGCCCCCAACTCAAAGGCAAGCTCCTTGAACCCATCAAGATCAAGGCCCTTCGCGCAGGACCCACCGGGGCCGATGGTCCGGCCGAATACTCCCGTTACCGGGCCGATGGCGGACTTTGGACGGCGAAACAGGCAAAGGAGGTCGGCCTGATCGACAAGCTTGGTTCGCTGGATGATGCCATTGATGAGGCGATCCAGAAAGCCGGACTTCCCAAGGATACACTGGTGGTTGAATACGATCGCCCCGCAGGTTTTCTTGATTCGCTATTGGGTCGGGAACGACATCGTCACGACAAATTTCTGGACATTCCCGGATTCGACAAAGCGCTTTCCTTTGTTTCGACCGGGCCAAGAGCCTGGTGTATGGCATCGGGATATGAAATGGAAGGATTGGCGGCTTTGGCCCAAAAAGGTGGACAACGCAGGAAACTCCCAGGCGCGGTGCCCCTGTCCGGACCAAAGCGCCAACCAGCACGATAGCCGATTGCTTACTTGAGATGATTGTTATTTGGCGGCTATACCGGCCGGTCGCGAAGGCTCGGCGGGAACAGGCACAACGGGGCGCGGTTTGGGGTTGATAGGGGTGGGCAATGGCTTGTCTGTGGCGCCAAGGGAAACCTCCGCTGCATGTTCCATCAGAATCCGCTTGATTTCCCGGACCGCCAAAGGGTGTTGATGGACGGTGGTGTGTCCCGCCGGGACAATCACCCTGCTTTCCGAATCGACCAGGGTCGCACTTTGCAATCCCACCACCCCATCTCCGGCATCGTTTTTGTTAAGCTCCAAAAGTGCGCTATAAATCGGCCCAAATTGGCCAGGCTCTTTTCCCGCGATTGTGTGCCAGCGAACTTCCTCCGGCGTGGTACGGGCGAGCGCGGCCAACAGGCGTGATTTGGGACTTAAAAGCTCGACCGATGTTGGAATATGGCCGTTGGCCAACCTCTTGTGCAGGGAGGGATCGAGTTTGGAAAGCATTCCCCCAAAATCCCGGACTTGCTTGGGAAGCATGGGGATCGACGCCGCGAGCCTGCCAACGGGTGAAGGGCTCAAGGATGAGCCGCCAAAAGGCGCCGCGCAGAAAACCGCCCGCTTGACCAGTGGATGTTTTTCAAAGAAAAAGAGGCGCTCCACTTCGCGCCGGTCCTGTTCATCGCTAAAGTTCAAGTCTTCGAATGCCACACCAGGACTAAGGCTGTTCCATATTTCGTTGCCACTATCAACGGTAAGCAATCGGCTGATCAGACCACCCATACTGTGGCCGATCAGAACCATATTATCAAGCGCCTTGTCCTCCATGTTTGGATCGACCTCATTGCGCGTGACCAATAGCTTGTCACGCAGATCGGCGGCAGGCATGATAAATGGGAGAGCGGTCGGATAAAAATAGGCCCAGACCTGATATTTTTCCCGGAATTCTTCGTCGGCCATCATGTCATTTACCAGGGGCGTCCAAGTGATTGGGCTCGAAAGCAGACCATGCACCAGCACAACGGGAATTTTTCCCTTTTGATAAGGCTGAAGCAAATAAAGACCATATCGCTCCTCGATCCGGTTCGCCGCCAGGAAACCGACATAGTCGAGCCCTTCCAGTCCCGATTTTGCAAGCGTCGACGCCAACACCGTCGTGGTGTCCGCTTCGAGCGATATGGCGCGACCATTCACATGGATGATAGGCTCATCAAGCGGGTCTCTGAGCTCGATGGCGGGGGGGCGGTCGAGGCGAAGGTCCGCAATCCTGTCCGGAAACCGGATGAACGCGGTTCCCGCAAGAAGGCTTTGACCTATGTGGATGTTTGCAAAAGGCGTGGTGGTTTTTTGACTCGATTGCAAAACAACCGGCACACCCAATCCATAGTTCCGGTGGTGGGTTTCGATTCCAATGACCCGTAGTTCCTGGCAGGGGGTCATTCGTGTCAGGTTTGAGTTGGACACCCGGGGATGCTTGGAAACCAGCGGAAGCGTGAATGGTTCTGCCTCGGTGCGCACCTTGAGCAACCAGGTTTTCTGATCCACTTCATGGACCAATTGTGCCAGGTTTTTGTTGTAAAGTTCGCAAGCATGAATGAAGCGGGGATCGTAGATGTCCTGGGGCTTGAGGATTTGCCTTTTGGTGCCTCCATCCTTTTTGGATGAAATGGATGTGGAATCGGGATCTACCTGTTGGTCTATGGTGCCAGAATGTGCCATCAAAAAATGAAATGCGTAGCCTGACGCCAGGTAATGGTGACCCATGGCTTCGGTTTTGCGGAGCTTGCCCATAGCCAATGCCAATCGGGAGTGGATTTCCGAAAGGGCAAACAATTTCTCGCTGTTGGGCTCGATCAAAACCTCCTCATGGAGGGCCCTGGCGGCGCTGGCGGGTGATTTCGCGTAGATTTTGGCGAGGTCACTTTCCCGGAGTGTCTGCTTGGTTCGCTCGGTGAGATTGGTGTATTGGCTACCCGCGACCCCCAGGACCTCATTCCTCGAAGGGTATGCCTTTTCCTTGCTGAGTCGTTTGACGCCGATGCTTTGGCAACCCGACACCACCAGAAAGACCAAGGCAATAAAACCAACCCACCCGGTCCCGGTGATCCGAAACCCGGCTTTCTTGAAAAGCCCATTGATCAATGAATTCCAACGCACCCAATTGCCTTTGCAAAGCACATCATGATACCCAATGCAGTGGCATAACCGCCCATGGCTATTCGGCGCAAGAGATGACAGATTGCATCAACCAAATTCCCCAGACTACTTATTTTTTGGCATTAGGTTCAACAAAATGGGGGATTTGAGTAGACATGTCGACGAAAAGGTACACCAGTACGACAAAAAAAGAGGGGAGTTCTCTCCCCCCACTAAGGCGAATCCCTGAGGATCCGCAACAAATACCGGATTTCAGATCCTGTTTTTGCAGAACCTTAGTTGCCACCCACAGGGTCAAGGGGAGCCAACTTGAGGTTGCCTCCAACCGACGGAGGGAGGGGCTTGGCGAGCTGGGCCGGACTTCGCAGCAGTCGTTCCAGATCCGCTTGTCCAAGGACAAGAATTTCCCCAGGCGCGGTTTTATCCGCGACGGCAAACCTGCGGGGCGAACCCTCTTCAGCGGTTCCAATCTTGAGGATTCGGGTTCCGGAGCGACTTGTGATCTCAATCACGGTTTCGGCCGGGTCGAGTCCAAAAAGTTTTGCATCGCCGCCTTTGTCGGTGGCATAGCGTTCGAGTCTCAACGAGGCAAAAGCGCCAAGCGTGTCATTAACAGTTTCGGTTAACAGCTTGACCTCGGGTTTCCCCGCGATCTCCCACCCTTCTCCCTTTCGGACAAGTTGGGTGGTTCCGGCTGTCCGCGAAATCCAGCGGACCGATTCGATCGACAGAGCATCAATAGGCGGCTCGAAAACATTGCGCTGGGAGCGGACCTCTCCCATAAGCCGTTCGGCCACAGGCAAATCAAGGAGAAACACAGGGTCCTTGCCAGCAAGTTTCCCGTGAATGCGCCCGTCGGCCAGGCGACTGCCCAATTGAAGTTCAAGAACAGGCTTGCCGGCAAGCGTCAGGGTCCACGAACCGAAAGGCTTGTCGAGTCCGTACTCTTTAAGCTTTTCAGGAGTCGCTTTGTCCGATATCCACTCGGAAACGGAAAGTTTCGCCAGATTGGATGCGATTCGGGCCAAGGCGTCCGCATCGACTTCAGCCTGGACGGGCTCGGTCATCTTCCAGAAGGGTCCTTGCCGAGCGAGGGTGATTTTGCGCGGGCCACGCTCCCATTTGGCGCCATCAAAAGCGCCAACAGAAACCCCAAGCACACCAATGCTCCGGTCCTTGAACCATATTGACCTCGGCGAGAAAGCAAGGTTCAACCTTTCGGAAAGGCGCCCCACCGTTCCGGTCCCTTCGAGTCGGGCAAGTCGACCTTTTTGCTCCTCCTTGCCCAATTGAAGTCGCTGGATTTGCGGCTTGCCATCGGGGCCGACGATTTCCCATTCGACGATTCCCTGCGCGGGTTCAAGCCCAAGCGCCTTGGAATCGGCCGGTTTGAACGCTACGACCTGCTCCGAGCGGAGCCGGGCGATATCAGCCAGCCAATCCTGAACGACAAGGTTGTCGGCGCCAAACACGATGGGTTTGGTCTGTTTCCAGGCGTCGCCTTCGCGGACGACTTCAACGGTTTCGGCCCCGCGTATCAAGCGGAATTTCCGGATCGGATTTGGATCGAGTCGGACAAGGATCCGGTCGACCAGATCAAGCGGCTTGCGTTCGAGAGCGCGAACGATATCCGGTCCAATCGCCATCACACCCTGTCCCGCGTCTATGCGGGCGTGGAACGATCCGGGTTCGTCCGCAATCGGACTACCGATTTCGATGGTGTGCTCCTCGGTTCCGGAGACATTGCCTGGCTTGGGCGCGCCCAGAGGCTGATCCGCCGACTGGAGTCGAACCACAACCTTGATCCTTGGGACATCAAGCCCGTAGGCTTTGAGGTCGACTTTTGACCCATACGCAATGAATCTTCCACCACGAAGGTTGAAAAGGGTTCCCAAAAGGGTCGAGATGGCTTCGGTGTCGGCGGGCATTTCACCTTCTTTGGCGCGCACAACCCAGCCACTGCCCGCGCCGGTTTGTTCCCCACCCGTCAAACGGGCAAGTTGATGATTGCCACCCGCCAGGTAGAACCGGACCGATTCCACTCGGGTTGTGTCGATGGCCAAAGCCACATTTTCCAAAAGCCCCAAAGGTGCACCGTCGATGTTCTTTGCCAATTCGGCGGGGAGCAGGAACACCGGGGCCTGACCCGCGACCCGTGCGACGCGTGATCCACCCTTGGCATCCCCAATTTCAAGAGTCAGATCCGGCTTGTCTTTGATGGCGAGGACGACCTTGGTCGCTTTATCACCCAGACCCAGGTCTTTGCCCTGTTCGGTTTTCAGAGCCTCGTAGCTTTCCACCTTGAGACCGACCAATCCACCCAAAAGAGGATCGGATTTGGCGGAAACCAGGTCGGTGTCAAACGGCTCCTTCAGTTTCCAAATGGTTTTCATGGGCTGATCGGGCGCGACGGGACCAGGTCCCTTTTTCACCAAAAGAACAGGCGGCTGACCCGGCTTTAGGATTTTCAGACTGGTCAGATCGTCGGCGTTGAGGTTGAGCGGGCTGCGGGGCAGCCAGGCCAAAACGGGTCGGACAATCTGGGATTGCAGGTCCGCGCCAAGGGTAAAGACCTCCGGGCGATCGCTGATTTGGGCATAAAACGTGGGCTTTTCGGCGGGTTCGGGCGGCTGTCCGGGACCGGGCGGTGGCGTTTCCTTTTTGGTGGAAGGACGGGCGCGACCCACAAAAACGATTGTCGTGACACCAGGCTTGCCGGCTTCGGGCGCGGTGACAATCTCGACTCGCGATGCCGAATCTCCCAGACCATATTCCTTTTCGAGGGTCGACTTGTCCGCCGTTTCACGAATCCAGTCCCCCGCCTCAAGCGATGAAAGCGCGCTGGTCAATTGGCTGACAAGTCCCTCATCGACGGCTGTTGCAGCCGGGGTGGTGAGTTTCCAGGACTCCTTGTCCTTTTGAATAGTGACCGGTTCCCTCGAACCTGGCGCGAACAATCGGACCGTCTGGATGCTTGCCAAAGATGGCATGGGAATCTTGCGATCACGATACGCAAGCGATTCACGGGTGGCCGTGGCGACGACCGCATCGTCGACCTCGTTCAGCCGATTGATTCCGGCAACCGCCACAGCGATTTTCTTGTTCTTTTCATCCCGGCGACCCAATTGGATCTCCATGGAACGTTCGCGGCTGGGCCGATTGCCCGAGGCATCCTTGGGCCACAGCGAAGCGGTTTCCTTCACAGTGACCTTGAGCGTGGCGGAAGGTTTTACGAGGCCCAATTCCTTGCGCTTGTCCGGAGTTGCCGGAGCGATCAGGTCCTTTTCCTTGTCTTTGGTGTCCATACCGGAAAGTCGCGTGAGGAGGTCGTTGACCTTGGCGGGATCGGCATCAACCAAAGGCAGTTGGCCGGCCCGTTCGATTTTCCAGGAATTGTCTGCTTTCACGAGGGTAAAAGGAGACTTTCCGGGAAGGTCCACGGCGACCCGGGTCGCATCCGATGTGACAAAACGCGCCGCGAGCGGATCACGAAGAGCGTCCGGCCCCGCGAAAATTTCCGCCAAACCAGCGGCTTTGACCTCGAACACCTGGGGATTGTCTTCAAGTCGCGCATAGCGAAAATCCTCGGACATGGTCTCTTCGCCTGCGGGGAAACCCGGGGGCGCGCCCGGAGGAGGCTGGCGCATCTTTTTGTAGGTCCGACTGCGGGAGACCTTGCCGATCCGAAGGACGATCGGTCGGCCATTATCGGAGATGACGCGGATCACTTTCTCCGGCGCTTCGAGCCCGGTTTTTTCGGGGCTGGCTTCCTTGCCTGTGTAAAACCGCTCGGCCCAAAGGTCGGGCACCGCCGCCAAAAGCGCGTCGCCCGCGACGGGGTTGAGGTTGTCGGGGCCGGCTGGTTCCGCGAGGGACCATTGGGTGAAAGCGCCTTCGCCACTTCGAACCAGACGGATTTTCGCCCCCGGTTGTTGTTCGAGGATGACTTCCTTGCCCGCCAGTTGTTCCTTGCGGATCGGATCGCCTGGTCTGGGAACGCCCGCGTCCGGGTCGCGTGGAGGACGGGTGCCCGCGAACAAACGGCGTTGACGGTAATAGTCGAGGGGACGGCTGAGCTGGTCGATCAAACCCGGCGCCAATCGCCAAGCCATTTCCCCATCATTGATCCGGGCATAAGTGGCCAGGGAAAACCGGTTGGATCCTTCGGTGGGCGAGGGTTGTCCCAAAGCGATCTTGAGCAATCTCCCACCTTCGCGCCGGGTGAGTTCGGCAATTACCGCCGGTTTGTCGAGTCCAAGGTCCTTCCAACCCTTTTCGGAGGTGATCGGCTGTGGCTCAAACCGCGAATCGCCAAGCGATAGTGTCCTTGCCAATTCGCGCGCCTCGGTCTGGCGCACGGGCCAGTTTCCGGGAAGGGTCCATTCGCCTGGTTTCGGCGAATCCAGGACGATCTCCGAATCGCCAAATGTCATCCGTATCCGGGCGATTTGCGCATCGGAGACGCTAAGAGGGTGCTCCTCGACGCGTCCCAAACCACGGTCCTTGACGAGAACCCATCCGAGGCCGAAAACGGCGGCGGCAAGGATGGCGAGTGCGGCGGGTCTTCCCCAATTCATGACGGCTGCTCCAAAATGCACCAAAGAGGATCGTGAAAAGGGGCTATCTCAGCCGCCTCGTCAACAAAACGACGACGCCCGCAAAAGCAATGAGCACAGGCAATCCCAGCTCCATGCCCCAGCGCCAAAGGTCGCGCCGGGCTTCCTCCATCTCGATCCTCGGGAAGGTCCAGGGCTCGCTCGGCCGGGCCAGCGAATCGTCGCGGCCAATGAGCCAGTTGATTGTGTCAAGGGCAAGGCGCTCACGATAGGGCCCAAGGTCCGGCCCAACCAAAAACCATGATTCTCCAAGGACTCCCATGCGCACGGGGCCCGGATTGCGCTCGCCTTGGCCAAACCAGTTGGGAGGAAGGGTTGCCTCCACCGCCGCCCCCACAGGGAACGGACCGCGACGACGCGCATCGATGGTTCCTTTCGCGGGATCATCCTTCCCATCCTTGGCCGCCTCAAACGAGGGGACCCGTTCGGCCGTGGGGAAGGGGCGGTCCTCGTTCCACGAATCCGCCGAAGTCATCATGATGTCGGGATCAAAGGCAATCGGCTTGGCGTTTTCCGCCGCTTCGAAATAGACAGGCCTCGGATGACGCAGTCGGATCTGCGGCTTGCGGTCCTTGCCCAGGCTCCGGGCCGCCAATTCCTGGCTGGCCCGTACCGGATGCGGAGGAAGACCCTGATCGCCCAGATATTTCGGGGTCATACCAGCAGGTCGGCCGATTCCTGATTTCCAGGAGCTGACAAGGGGGGGAACCTGGACACCGGTGCCCCCGGTTAGGACTCCGCCCATCTGCTCGCCAAACGCCTCGGCCTCCACATCAAACAGAATGGTCTGCTTGCCAAGGCGAAAACCGACTTCGGTCAGAAGATTGTCGATTCCATCAGGAGTTACAAACCCCGGAGGAGGAGGGCCCGCGTCGGGCATCTCGCTCGTGGGCCCTGACGCCACAAGAATCGGCCTGCCCCGTTTCAAAAAGTCCTTCACCGCAGCAACCTGTTCGGCATCGAGGCTATGAAGCCATCCCGGAAGGTTTTTATCATCGGTGATCACATCGCTCAAGGTCGGCCTGGGCAGGATCAACAGATCCACATCCGCCAAAAGATAAGACAGCTTTCCCTGAAGATCGCTCATGCGGCGTTGCTCGGCCACCGCGTCCTCATCGATCGTGGCCCGTTCTTTCGCGACTTCCTCGGCAAGCTTTTGATCCCGCTTGGCCGCGTCGGCAAGGGCCTCAAGCGCGAAATCAAATTCCTCGATCTGGGCGGTGCGGTTAGGCTCGCTGAGACGCCTGCCCCTTAGAACCTGGGCGTAGGCCCGCTCCAGCTCGGCAAGGGTTCGTTCCTTCCAGAGTTGGCGGATCTCCTTTACCTGTTTCTCGGCCTTTTCCCGGTTTTTCAGCGCGATTTGAAGCCTTTGCTGGCGAGCCTCGATCCGGTCGAGACGACTTTCGTCAAAGGTATAAACAACAGGCGCCGCCGGACGGGCACGGATTTTCTTGAGAACCAGGTCGCGAACATCAAACCCACGCTCGGTCAGCGACTTGCGCAGCCCGGCCAACCCATAGCTGTCCACACCCTTGGTGGATAGCCATTCATCAATCACACCAATCGCGATGCGGGGTTGCCTTTCCTGAAGATTGAGCAATCGCCGAACAAAAGGCGCCGCCCCAGGAGGACCGGTTTCCAATGTGCTTTCACCCGGAACGCCCTGCGGAAGCAGAACCAGGTTCCCACGATCGTTGTCAAATTCCTGCGAAGCGGTCTTGTCCAGACGCAAAAATTCCGCGAATCCAAGCTGTTGCAAAAACTCCACGGGTTTCCCCTCGGAATCCTTGCCACCCGACCCATGGAAAAAGATGCTGTTTTCGGGAGCCCCTTCGATCGCCTGGCGAAGCTTGGGGGAGTTTGTCGTCAGAGTGTTGAGGCGCTTTTCATAGTCTTCATCCTCAACATCGAGGATATCCACCTTGAGCGATCCGGGACCAGACTCACGAAGGAGGTTGGCCAGATCGTTGACCTTTTCAACGATCTTTCGCTCGGCCGCCAAATCCCACCGATCCGGACGATCGGATAGCCCCGCCAATGTGCGGTGGCGCTGGAGAACCACTACCCTTGTGTTCCCCTGAAGCCGTGAAAGGGGTTCGGCAAGCGAAGGCGGAAGTGTGAATAGCGATCCCCTCGTGCCATC
>Ga0114972_10000365_pt1 | contig 33651 bp, 25 predicted proteins | sample M_140807_EF_Meta_FD_87354 | JGI IMG/M metagenome (GOLD analysis project Ga0114972, IMG submission 87354) | Freshwater microbial communities from Lake Montjoie, Canada to study carbon cycling - M_140807_EF_MetaG | ecosystem: Environmental > Aquatic > Freshwater > Lake | place: Lake Montjoie...
AGCCGAATATTGCAGTTTTAGATAAATTTTGCCGAAATATTGCTCTTAATTCGGAACTAAAAGATGTTGTCGAACTATTTACAGTCGGGTTGGGTAGGGAATCCAAGGAGATGTATGTCGCTCCGGATCTTGGTGCCGGTTTGGGGAATGCCACGTTGGTAGCATCGGCTTCAGAGGGAACAACTCATGAAGTCTGCATAAAGACGCTCGATTCATTTGAGCTATCGAGGCTCGATTGTTTGAAGGTTGATGTTGAGGGAATGGAAATTGAGGTGCTTTTAGGAGCTCAAGAGACAATACGTCGGTGTCATCCTCATATTATTTTTGAGACATTAACGAACCATCCACCGGAATTTCACAAGCCTCTTGAGGAGTTCGTGCGTGACCTTGGTTATCGAACTTATGCGTTAAATCTCGAGGATGGTCGTTTTGAAGAGATAACCTATCCATACTTTCCACAAGAAGACACATACGCGATACACCCGAGCCGTCTTCGATAGGATCTCTTAATGGAAAGCTAGTCATTCGTGTTTTCGTGCCACGCCTAGTCCAATCGATTGTAGCTTTTTTATCTTGTGTCCGAGTAATGAGTCTATAGCTCTACTGCTTAGGTGATTGCTGCCCCTCGCCTTTGATCATAGCAGCTGCCCCTGAAGAACTTTCCGATTGACCCTTGTCACGCAGCGCCTCGAGTAGACCGAGCTGTTTAATAAGATCGTTAGTGTCGGTGCGGCGAACATCTAGCGATGAACCGGTAGCGCCTTGATTGAGTACGATAAATGATGGATTTCCTTTGCTCAATTCTCTTGCGATATCGAGTTTTAGCAAAGCTTCTCCACCTTTCCCTGCTACCGCTTCAATCTGAGCCCGAAGGCTCTTAAGCATATCTTGTCCCGATCTCTCAATAGCATCTTTTTCGATCTGCTTGGTCTCGAGCATAAACCGAGCTTCCTCACCGATCCTTTCGGCCTCGGCGTTTGCAGCAGCGAGGACCTTATTCGCTTCTTTTATGGCGATCTCTTTTTCCTCGTATTTGCGCTCTTCTTGAGTCTTTCTTGATTCACTCTCTCGCTTTATCTCCTGCTGCTCACGTTGCACATTAACGAGCATTGTTTGATATGTATCATCCTGTTGCTCACCCTCTGCATCGGTCTCGCGATATCGGACGAAGCGGGGATTTGCAACAGAGAGCTGGATTAATTCTAAGTGATAACTCTGGAGTGCCTCTGACAGAGCTTTCTCAAGTTCATCTTTGACCGAATCAAAGGTTCCCGTATCCTCTGATACAGCTGCGATTTTTTTCGATACGCCATCTTCTGGCAATTCCTTCTCGACGCGACGAAGCTCTGATGAAAGATCGGAGGATACAAATTGACGGGTTGCTAGGCGATTTGCGAATTGACGAACAAGAGCTCGAACCTGCGAAACTACTAGCTCATGAATCTTTTCATCGGTGTCAGCAATCGATGTAACAAGCTCTCGAAGCTCTTCTGGTTTGCGCGATATTTGATAGAGAACCGTAACCTCAAATGCCACTTCGTTGCCATCGCTTGAACGAGCTGCAAGGGCACGATTATTACCCTGTCCTGTGCCCCACGATTCTGATCGCTGCGTGTTGGTGAGTTGAATCAATTCTTCCCATGGCCAAACGATAACCTTTCCTCCTGGCGGAATGACCTCATGACGAATTCCACCGCCGAGAAAAATTGGAAGTTTTCGGAAACGAAGTGCCACCTGATCATTGCGAACTTGCTGCAACGCGAGGTTGTCGCACCCGGTCGCTGCGACAAGCACCCCAAGAAGGGCGCTGCGAGCAATAATAGTTCGGAGATTGTTGATTCGAGAGGAGTTCACGATGATTGAGCGGGTCATAACCTAATTTCTCTCAGAAGTTGGGAAGGGGAGTAGGCGAGCTACCTGTTGGGACTGCAGCGGGTTCTCGCCGTTGCTCTGATATGATTCGTCGAGTGGCAGGTGCTTGTGATGGACGAGTTTGCTGAGGAGGTGCAGTAACGCCTAGGTTTTCAACCCACCGCTTCAGATCATACGGATTAATATCACTAATAACTCCTCCTTTGAGGGAGCTAAGTATCGGGGTCAACTGTCGAGCCACATACATATCGGCCCCGTCAGTCTCAGCAAGAAGTTGCGCTCGCTGCTTATCAATCGCAGCCCGGGAAAGGGTTACGAGCGCTTCACCTTCGACACGCGCCTTCATGAGATTTGCCTGAGCCTGTTCACGCGTCGCGTCGGCCCGAACCTGAGCATTTTTGGATACTACCGATATTTCCCGGTCGATATCGGAGATTCGCTTAGCGGTGATCGTCTTTTCTTCGGCGAGTCGGCGCTTCATGATACCGAGCACATGCTCAACCTGTTGAAGATTTTTCTGAAAAATAGCTTCTTCAATCTGTCGATTTTCATACTCAAAGCGACGTAGCAAAACGCTCCCAACTTCAATTCCGACCGAGGCAAGTGATTTTTTGAGCGCCTCGGTTCCACGCTCCTCGCACGGCCTTCTCTTTTTGTGATTGTAGAAATCTTCGGCTGTCAGTCCCTTGAGCGCTTCTACGAGATGTTTATTGGTGGAGGTGCGGATAAGTTGTACCCACTGATCAGGGGTTGTTCCAACGTTCACCAGAAGGCTATATGGGCCACCTTGGCCGTCCTGATCTTGGGCGGAGCGCAGCCTAACCGTCACCGTCAGATCGAGATGCACCGTCACTCCGTCGCTTGATTTTACCGTCAGAGGTGGAAGTACAAACTCTCCCGGCTTTTCGGAGCGCGCTGCATTAAAATGAATAGGCATCCATGTGCTAGGCAGAAGGTGAATTCGCGCCAAAAATGGGATATTTCCGTGATAACCCGGGAGTAAAGCCTTATTGGAGAACCCCTGCTTTGGGCCAACGACAGTGTCAAAATATATCTGCCGCACCCCGATCTTCCCAGGGGGAACAACGACCCCAAAGGTAAATATAAGCCCGAGAAACGCCGCAGCAAAGATAAAAAGAGTAACCAGCAATCCAACAGCTCCGATTCCCCTTTGAGTGGAAAGCCGAGAACGGTTATGGCCAAACAGATGGGGAGTCGAGCACATAAGGTAAATTCCAAATCAATCAGAGCTCGTATGAGCTGAAAAGCGGTTAACGGGGAATGGGGCGGATGCAAAGTAATTAAAAAGGTAATTATTCTGGGGAGTATAACAAACGATCAAAGGGACGATGGCAAGACCTAAGAGGTTATTTTTTGTTTGGGGGAGGTTGTGGGGTGAGGTGAATTGGGGTGGGGGGTGGTCCGGCGGAAATGGATCAAGACGGCTTTTCGGGCGATATCTAATATCCTCCTCCTGTATAAGCAACGAGAGCTTTTCAAATTCCTTGCCAACCCAGATAGAGGGGGCGTTCCCGCGCTTGCTTTATAGATGATACCCTCCCTCGAGGTATCTCCGAATTGATTCAACTGCGCGAATATCGAATAGATGCTTTTTCATCCATCTTTGAGGGCTCGTCCTTATGGTTGGGATGATTAATGGGCGAGAAGCGGGTAGGTTTTATTGGGTTGTAAAGATTAACTAATAGCCGATATGCCTTATGGATAAAGAATATGCCCTTAATTACTCAAATTTATACAGAAATCATTGGTGGTGGCGAGCAAGAGAGGTTCTGCTTCTCCAAATTTTAGAGTCAGTATTGCTTCGCCGAGATACAACTAACGCCTCGGTACTAGATATTGAGGGAGGAGAGGGGTTATTCATGGAGAAGCTTTCAGAATTTGGCTCTGTCCATGCCTGTGACCCATTGCTCTCGGCTGATATTGAAACGGAATACGGTCCGGTTTTCGCAGCATCAGTTGATCGCACCGATATTTTCCCGGATCAGAGGTACGACTTAACGCTCTTGCTCGACGTTATTGAACACGTAGAAGATGATGTAGCCCTCCTTTCGCAAGCTCGTCGCGTTACCAAGAAGGGAGGAATTGTGTTTGTTACCGTGCCGGCGTATCAGTCTTTGTGGACAGCGCACGATGACGTTAATCATCACTATCGAAGATACAATCCAGAGCAGTTGCGTACCAGTTTGGATAGGGCATCCTTAGATGTGGAATGGATTGGAGCGCTATTTGGGTGGCCTGCTTTAGTGAAGCTCGTCATGAATAATGTGGGCAAATTTTTAGATATTCCATTTCGGGGCTCGAGTATTCCGGCGCCAATTATTAATCGGTTTTTGACCCTTATTACTATCTTGGAGGGTCGCGGTATGATTCGGTTGGGGACTAAATGGGGTAGTAGTCTGTTTGCCGTTTGCTCCGCTCGATAGGATAAAGGTCGACTGAACTAGCAACTTTTAGGCTTGGCCGCATTTGTTTTTTTAGGCTATTCAAAGCTCTTATTTTTATTTTTCGGTAATTTTCATCCCGAGGGAAGAACATGATTACTTACGGCGAATCTCTTGAACATTCAGAGTGGCTTCCGAAGGCGGAGATGCTAATTGAGGCGCTTCCATATCTTCATCGGTTTGCGGGAGCTCGCGTGGTGGTTAAGATCGGCGGTGAGCTTGCGGGAGAGCCCGAGTCGTTGCGCAATTTCGCGCAAGATGTCTCGCTGCTTCGTGCTGTTGGAATAAATATCATCGTGTGTCACGGCGGTGGTCCTCAGATCTCAGAGGCGATGAAGCAGAGAGGCCATGAGGCGCTCTTTATCGATGGCATGCGCGTTACTGATGAGGTCACGCTTGAGGTTACTCAGATGGTTCTTTTGGGTAAAATTCGGCAACAGATCGTTGCAGAGATAGGTCGGTGCGGAGGGCGAGCTATCGGACTTTCGGGGGTTGATGCGGCGATGATAACGGTCAAGCCGATAAACGAAAAGCTTGGTTTTGTTGGGGCGATTGAACACATCTCGACCGACCCAATTAATCGATTACTTGCGGGCGGATATGTGCCGGTTATTAGTTCACTTGGTACGGATGGACAGGGCAACTGTTTTAATATAAATGCTGATGCCGTTGCAGGAGAAATGGCGGCTGCACTTGGCGCTGAAAAGTTGGTTTTATTGACCAATGTTTCCGGTATTTTTGAGGACTTTTCACGAAGGGAAACTCTCATCTCGGAGATCGATGGGACAACACTTCGCACCTTGCGCGAGAAGGGAACTTTTACCGGAGGAATGATTCCAAAGGTCGATGCGGTGCTTCACGCTCTCTCGATGAAGAGTATGGATGTGCATGTGCTCGATGGTCGTCAGCCGCACGCTCTCCTTATCGAGATCTTCACCCGAAAAGGGATCGGAACGATGGTATTCCCTTGAGGATGCAAAATCATGAGACACCTCCTGAAAGATCACGATCTCACTCCGGCTGAGCTTCTTGACCTGGTGATTGTTGCGCGTCTTGTAAAGCGACGCCCAGAGCTTGTACGGGGCCGTCTCTCTGGAAGTAGCATCGGTCTTCTTTTTGAAAAGCCTTCACTGAGAACTCGAGTTTCTTGTGAGACTGCGTGCGCGCTTCTTGGGGCTCATCCTGTAATCTTGCGCGGAGATGAACTCCACCTGCATCGGGGTGAAACGGCTGCCGACTGTGCTCAAGTTTTATCAGGATATCTTGATCTTCTGATGGGCCGGGTGATTTTTCATCAACTTCTGGTCGATCTCGCCTCAGTCAACGCCCTTCCGGTTGTAAATGGACTCTGCGATTCCTTTCATCCGCTCCAGGCGCTCGCGGATATGCTCACGATTTTTGATTCTTTCAACGGTCGAATGAGGCAGGTGCGAATTACTTACCTTGGTGATGGAAATAATGTCGCAACTTCTCTGATGATAGCAGGAGCGATGCTTGGGCTCTCTGTTACTATTGCATCACCAGAGGGGTACGAAGTTCCCGCAGCTTTAGTGGCGATGTCGCAGCGTTTTGCGGCGGAATCGGGTGGAAGTGTTAATCTCGAGGGAGACCCAGTGCGTGCCGTTGCAAATGCGCAGCTGCTCTACACCGATGTATGGACCTCAATGGGCGATGAAGGGGAAGAGGAATATCGGCGAGATGTATTTACACCTTATCAGATAAATCGGGAGCTTCTCAGCCGAGCACCATCTGATGCTCTTATTCTTCATTGTCTTCCTGCACATTTCGGTGAAGAGATAACCCGAGATGTATTCGACAGCCCGCAAAGCCGAGTCGTTTCTCAGGCTCACAATAGGCTCCCAACTGCCGCTGCGGTTTTTCTCTTTTTGCTGCAGAGAGAAGGCTTTTATCAGCTTCGGAAACAGTATGGGGATTCGGGGTTAAGTTGAGTGGGGAGGGGGATTTTTCAAGTATAGGGGCGATAGTTAGGGATTTGGGCCGAGGAGCAGAGTTTGATGGGTGTAGATAGAGAAATAGTTGGGTGAGGGATGCAGCATGTTTTTAATGGGGGGGGTAAATGGGGAGCTAAGAGATGGGTCTTCATTCCAACCCGTCTATCATTTAACTTTACCCACCGTTACCTCTCAATCGACTCCCATCTCACTTCATGTCCATCATGGCTCCGCCCTATCCACGGATCAAGTTAAAACGATAATGCCGCCATTTTCGATCGCGCTGAATGGAGTCGTAAATAGTGGACCATTTTTTGATGGTAGTGGGCCGCGCCAGATTTTTTCTAATGAAGTAGTAGATCCGATCTCTACCCGAACGAGCTCTTTCCAGGTCTGGGTTGCTATCAAAATGGGGCTTCCTGATGCCTTTAAAAAAGATGACGCTCCGCAGATGGAGATCTTTTTGAAGCGATGCGATCCATATACTGCCTTGTCAGTATGGCTATTGAGAAATTCCGAAAAGTGTATCGAGAAAAAAACAAGAGATCAGGTCGAACGTTTAGTTTATGCGCTTGATGAGCTTCGGTATGAGGGTGAAATCAACTCGCTAAATACAAGCCCAAAAATTCTAAAACAGATAAATTGGATTTTTGAGCCGGCTGATTCTCCTTTATCCTTAAATGATAATTCTTCAGAAAATAGTGACGAAGAGATTATCTCGAAGATTGATAAGATAGGGGAGAGAATTACGAGGTTTGTTGAAGGTTCGGAGGAGATCGGAGAAAAAGAGCATCGCCCAAAGTGTCTTGTCAGCGAATCAGTTAGTGAATTTTTAAGGTTTGGTCAGAACGGTAAAATCGATCGGAATCGTTCGGTTAGTATTTCTAAATATAAATCCAATAGCTCCGATGAATTTGTTACACAGATCGCATCAGGCATCATTCTACATGTTAAACCACGCATTGTTGACGAGTTAGAGAAACTAGACCCATACTCATTGCCGTTGGATGGAGAGGTTGGCGGACCTTCCCGTACGGATAAATTTAAATTACGCCTAAATGTGAATCATCACGAAGGGGTAGATCGGTTCGCTACTCGAAGTACAGCTCAGCAGATCTTTCTCTTATCAAAGCTCGGACGTTTTCGTGAGTTTCTTGGTTCGAGTGATCTTCAAATGCATGTTCATGTGAACGATCCGGACGAGGATGTGTGTCTTGCGGTTTGGTTACTTAAAAATCAGGACAAGATCGAGGATCCATCGTTCAAAGATAAAATTGAAATTCTTGTCCGTACCGCCGAACTTCTCGATGCAACCGCAGGAGCTTTTCCTTTTGATCCCGATTCAGAGATTATGCGCCAGATCTCATGGATATTTGAGCCTTATAATGAGGCACGAAAGGCAAGCAAAATTTCGGAAATGAATGACAAAGATATGGCGTCGCTGATCGAAGAGGTCGGACAGAGGATTACCAAATACGCGTATGGTCAAGGAGGAGCAAATCAACTCCAAATGGATTATGAAGAAGTCGAACAAGGTGAGGGATGGAGTTTACTGGAAGAGACAACTCAGACAGGTTCAGCGGGTAGAATTGGATTCTTCAACGATGGTGGAAGGGCATTTTGCTCTTATCGAGAAGTCAACGTTGATGGTGGTGAAAAACGCTATGCCTATTCACTTTGTAGATTCTCCCCCTATATCACCGGCTTTCCGTTAGACGAATTTTATTATCTGCTGAACAGAGTAGAGGGGTCGGAACACAGCGCTAATGATTCATGGGGTGGAGGCGATAGCACTGGAGGTTCACCACGAAAGTCACTCAGTAAACTGAAACCGGAACAATTTAAGAGCATTATAGATAACTACCTCGGCTTTAGAGGTAAACCCCTTGCATCCGGACAAAGCGGGGAGAAAATTGTAGATCTCTACCTCAAGCAAAACCAAAACTTTATCGAACAGGTAAAGTCAGGCAAAATATCGGAAGATTCAGCCATCCTCGCTGATTAATATCACCAAATATAATAAATTACCTACCACCCCAAAGAACCCCGAGTCCAGTCGACAATCCAACGAGAAATTCGACCTACCCCCAATACCGAGAATAAAAATATGTCTGATAAAGCACATAAAATTGCGTGGATGACCACGATAGTAGCGGCTCTTGGATATTTTGTTGATGTTTATGATCTCGTTCTCTTTTCAGTTGTGCGAGTGGCGAGCCTTCAGGCGCTTGGTCTCACCCCAGAAGAGGTGAAGTCCGCCGGCATGATGCTGCTCAACATTCAGATGGCAGGGATGCTTGTGGGGGGGGTTTTTTGGGGGATTATGGGGGACAGAGTTGGGCGGTGTGCTGTGCTCTTCGGATCTATTGCGTGCTACTCGCTTGCAAATATCGCAAATGCGTTTGTTGGTGACCTGTTTACATACGGAGTAATTCGGTTTATCGCGGGGGTCGGTCTGGCAGGGGAGTTGGGGGCGGGAACTACGCTTGCTGTTGAGCTATTGCCGCCACGAGTACGAGGATACGGCACGACTCTTATTGCCTCTGTTGGCGTTCTTGGGGCGATCCTTGCCTCGGTCGTTGCGGGTGTTGTTGATTGGCGTTCGTCTTATTGTATCGGTGGTGTGCTCGGGCTGCTTCTCCTTGCTGCGCGGATATCGACCCATGAATCAACTCTCCATCAGCAAGTTGAGCTTGCTCATCGGCGAGTAGGAACCGTTGCGAGCCTAATGTTGAAACCGGGTCGATTTCGGAAAATGATGGGATGTGTATTTGTTGGTGTTCCGATCTGGTTTGCCGTAGGAGTTCTCATCACTTTTGCTCCTGAGCTTGGTCAGGAGATATTTGGTGGAGAGGCAAAGGCGAGGTATTCAGTTCTTTTTGGGTATATCGGTTTTTTTTGTGGCGATGTTCTTTCCGGTCTGATGAGTCAGCTTTTGCGTAGCCGAAAGCGGGTAATATTTCTCTTCATGACCGTAGGATTTATTTTTTCGGCGGCGTACCTCTGGTTGCCCACCGGTGCAAATCAGCTTTATGGCTGGGCCTTGGCGGTTGGCTTCTCAATGGGTTACTGGGCAGTGCTTATAACGACCGCAGCGGAGCAGTTTGGAACAAATGTGCGGGCAACGGTCGCGACGGTAGTTCCCAATTTTATAAGAGGCGCCGTTATCCCACTCACGACAGCTGTGATGGTATTACAACCCTTTTTCGGCGAGCGCCCACTGGTGTGGAGCAGTTCGATTGTTGGGGTTTTTTGTTATATCGCTGCGCTCTTTGGCTTGGCGAGTCTTCGTGAGACCTTTGGAGTATCTCTTGATTATGTTGAAGAAGAGGATCGTGCCTCGTAGCTGCTAACGATTCGGATGAATCTGACTTTCAAATTGAGGGCGGCCATCCATTGGTGATAGATCGCTTCTTCCGTTTCCAATCTGGATGAGTAATTCATGAAGATGTAACGCGAGGTGTTCGAGTACCTTGGGGAGATTGTATAGAGGAACCTCTACCATACCTGTTAGAGTCGGTCCTGCAGCGGGCGAAAGCTGTAAAGTACCTTGCAATAGCTCCAAAGCTGCCCACGTGCTCGCTATTGATCGTTGTGAAAGAAGGACACGTACCTCTTCGATAAGTGGGCCTAAAGTCTCTCGCAGTTGCACCAACATGAAGTAGTGCATAATCTTTGTAGTGGTGACTGAGCTGATAATCAAAGGGGGAAATTTCTGCTCGAGTTCGAGCAGGTAATCATCGAGAGCATTGTTATAGTGACTTAGCTCCTCGAGGACTTCTGAGAGATAGTCACTTACCTCAGCGATTCTTCTTCGATTGATTCCCCAAGAGATCGCAGTTCCCGCGGCGATTACAAGGGTGGCGGTCGCGAGGATGATTGATATTTCTGAGGCAGAGACCCCATCGTCGAGTTTAATGCCGATGGCGGGGAGCAGAATACCAACGAGAAATAGAGCGCCGGTTAAATTTAATATGAGGCCAGTCGGGGAAACGCCGAGAGAGTCGAACCGAGAGAAGTGGACCTGGGTGAGGAGCGCGTCGTTGTTGGGGTCGATAGGCTCTTCGCAAATAGCTGAAAAATCACCCAAGAACCTAACTCTCTTTTCTGCAGGATTTTGCATGGCACGAGTTTAAATTTCCGAGAAGCTCCGCCAACTCCGGAAAGAGTCTACTAATCTCAATCCGTAAAAGGGGACCTCGGCACCGTTTAAGGAGAACCTACTTCGAATCCTCTGAATCCGCCTTCGGCATTAGATAGGAAACACTTGAGAAAACTAATCATTAAAATTTTTGTTCGATGTAAATAATCAGATGATGTAGGAAGATTTGGGGTGTCAGAAACAGTAACTGCTGCGTTTACGTCGTTATTTTAGAAAGTTAGGTGTTTTACTGCCGCAGGACTTCATCGGTCACACCTGAGATGGGCTGTAGCAATTATTGAAGTTTAAGATGCTGAATAATTAGGATTAGATGATATTTTGATGACCCAGCTACCCAAAAATGCGAGATTCTTTCGGTTGCGGTAACCGCTCCAAGATTGTCGGTCGTTTTTTGCTCAAAAGTTACGTTAGATGAAAAGAAAAACCGGATACACCTCTTCAAAATTTAAAGCTCCGGTATCTCCTGAGCTCGTTCTCCTTGCGGCACTTATCCTTGGGATTGCGATATCTCTCGGAGATATTCATTTTTTCTCGCGGGGGGAGGGGCGAGAGGCGCTTAATGCTTTGAGTGCGCTTCGGGGAGAGTGGTTACTTCCTCGTGGTTATGGTGGGGTAGTGGCTTCGAAACCTCCGCTTCTGCACTGGATGATCGCTGCGTTTGGGTGGTGGAATGGCTCGATTTCAGAGATGGCAGCGCGGCTTCCTTCGTTTCTTGCCGCCGGGGGAGTTACCTGGTTTCTTCTTCGGAGAGTTCCGACATCCCGCCGTTGGTTTGTTGCCCTTGTGCTTGTTTCATCCTTTGAGTGGGTACGGGCAGCAGTTTCGTGTCGGGTTGATATGGTTCATGCGGCATTCCTTGGGGGAGCTCTACTACTATGGCCAACGCTTCGCACGGCCAAAAAAGGGACAACTCCGCTTCTGGTTGTGGGAGGACTCCTTACGGCAGCCTCAACCCTCGCGAAGGGGCCTGTAGCGCTTGCTCTTTCGTCCCTCGTTTTTCTTGGCTGGTTCTGGATTGAGGAGCGAAAGCTCGGAGTGTCGATCGGGCACTTTTTGCGACGATTTAGTATCTGGCAGGGAGTTGCTTTTGCGGTGGCGGGTTTCTGGTACGGGGCCGCTTTTATTCTTGGGGGAGATGAGTTCCGGGATACTGTACTGAGCGAGAATGTGGGTCGATTTACCAGTACGATGAAGGTTGTTCCGCATCAACACGGTGTGTGGTACCTCGCAGCGACTCTGGCGGCTGGGCTACTTCCTTGGACAATTGTGATGTTAAGGGCCGCTCTGCCCCCGTTGCGGAGCGAATTTAGTATTGGAGGTGAGGCTGCTAAACCCCGTGAATGGCGGCTCGTTTCTCGGCTTCGGCGAGGGCGTGCGTTTTTGCAGGCACAGATCGCTGCTCTCCCCGCGCTCGACCGATACGCACTTTTGGTTGGTGCGATTGTGTTTGCGTTTTACTCGATTCCCGGGAGTAAACGTGGCGTCTATCTTCTCGTGGGATATCCCTTTTATGCGATTATCATCGGCCGGCACATCGAGCGAGGTCTTGCGGGTCGCGATGGAGTAGCACTCCGTCGATGGTTCTCTGGTGCGTTGCTTGGGCTGACCGGTATTCTCATTATCCTCTCTCTGCTTTCTGGGATTATCCTGATGATTGAAGGGGTCTGGGTTACGAGTCCTTTTTTTGCGGGAATAACGGGAGGAGGTATTCCGCAATGGGTTCATCGTGTGCTTGTCCTCTTGTTTGAGATGGGAGTTGGTAGTGGGCGAATTTTGGGGTTAATGGCTTTGGCGGTAGGGGCGTTTTACGGCTGGTATCTCTGGAGAATGCCTGCTGATGCGGAGGCTGCGGGGAGCTATCAGGGATTGGCGGGTTCTCTAGCTACTGAACCGCGGGCGCTTGGGAGAGAGGGCCTTCGGGCCTCCGTCTCATCTCATCGAATTGGAGCGATGCGGAGCGTTATCTGCTGTCTTACGATCATCCTGATTGTACAGACTAATGTGCAGACTCCTTTGTCTATCTCCTGGTCGGAGCGGCTGATTGCGGAGCAGATACGGCTCGTTGTTCCACCGGAAGCGCCTCTCGTCTCTTGGCATCGGGACTTTTATGGGGCAAGCTTATACGCCGAACGTCGGATAACGGGGGCAGACCCGGTGCCCCGTGAAGGTGAGTATTGTGTGGTCAGGGGTGGAGATTTGGAGGAGTTGCGCAACGAGCTTCCAAAACCGCTTCAGCCAAACTTTGTAGCTCAAATAGTTCGTGGTTTCGGCGGCAGCGATACGGTGCTTATTGTAAAAATTGAACCTCCGGGGGCTGGCCTCGGTTCGGTTTAAAGCCCAATTTATTAGGGCTCTGTTCGAAAAAATTTGGAAATTAATCAGCTATTCGGAAAGGCAAAAAAGCGTATGACTATCTCAGCGATCCCAACCCTCACCAAAGAGCAATGCTCTCCCGCGTATTCAGTTACGGTTCGGATACAGATAACGAATGCTCCGGGTCGATTTGCTTCTGTATTACAGCTGATCGGCGAGGCGCACGGTTCAGTCGCCGAAATTACCCTGATTAAGGGTACCTTCTCGTACACCCTGCGCGATGTAACAATTAACACCCGTAGCGAGGAACACGCAGCAGAGATCGTTTCGCTTCTTGCACGAACTCCCTTTTGCTCTCTTGTCGCATGGCAGGACGACACATTCGTGTTGCACCGCGGGGGCGTTTTAGAGGTTCAACCAAAGGTGCCGGTCAAAAATGCCGAAACTCTCGCTCGCCTCTACACGCCGGGTGTTGCTCGGGTGTGTACCGCTATCAAGAATGACCCCGAGAGTGTTTACGCCCACACCACCAAGGGTAACACCGTAGCGGTTATTACTGACGGTACCGCAGTGCTTGGGCTTGGTGATATCGGGCCAAAGGCTGCCCTCCCCGTTATGGAGGGGAAAGCTGCGCTCTTTAAGCAATTTGCGGGAGTTGATGCGGTGCCGATCTGCTTGTCAGTTACCGATGTTGATGAGGTGGTGAGCGTTGTAAAGGCGATGAGCACCAGTTTCGGCGGGATAAATCTCGAGGATATTTCCGCACCGCGATGCTTCGAAATTGAGGAGCGATTGCAGCGAGAGCTTGATATTCCGGTGTTTCATGATGACCAGCACGGCACAGCAGTCGTGGTGCTTGCGGCGCTGATGAATGCCGCAAAGCTCGTCGGCAAGCCCTTTGAATCCCTCAAGGTTGTGGTGTGTGGGTTTGGCGCTGGCGGGGTTGCGTGCACTAAGATGCTGATTGAGGCTGGGGTGCGCCGAGTAGTGCCGTGTGATAGTAGGGGAATTGTCTATAAAGGGCGACCGTACGGCATGAATTCGATGAAGGAAGCCCTCGTCGAACAGATTTTAGAGCAGCCGCAAGAGGGAACTATCGCTGATGCTCTTGTAGGGGCGGATGTCTTCGTTGGCGTTTCGCGACCTGGTTCGGTATCGCTCGATATGATTAAGGCGATGGCACCCGATCCAATAGTATTTGTGCTCGCAAATCCGGTGCCCGAGCTTCTTCCGCACGAGTTGGTCGGGATTGCCCGGGTTGTGGCCACGGGTCGCTCCGATTACGCCAATCAGGTCAACAATGCCCTCTGTTTTCCGGGAATCTTCCGGGGGGCGCTTGCGTGTCACGCTCGCCAGATCACTTCACAGATGAAGATAGCGGCAGCAGAAGCAATTGCTGGTCTTATTGCGCCGAGTGAACTTCGGGAGGATTACATTATTCCGAGCATCTTTGATCCACTCGTGGCAGAGGCGGTCGAGAAGCGAGTCGTTGAGGCGGCGCATCGCGACGGAGTTGCACGTACCCGCGTCAGAGATGTCACGATGATTGAAAACGCTCATCGGCCGCTCTAGCGGCTACGGGGGACTTTAATGCTCACGATTGCAGTTATACTAGGGATCATCGAGGGGCTGACCGAATTTTTGCCCGTTTCGAGCACTGGTCACCTTATCATTGCGGGACATCTCCTCGGGTTCACCGATGAGACTGCTGATACGTTCGAGGTGTTCATTCAGCTTGGTGCGATCCTTGCGGTTGTGGTGCTGTATTGGCGGCGTTTTGTTGCGTTGTTGCCTTACGAATCTTCCGGTGGCGTTGAGAGCAGACGGGAGAGCGCGATAACCGGGTGGAACGGTATCGTGAAGCTCGCAGCAGCTTGTGCTCCGGTGTTTGTCCTGGGGCTGCTCGCCCGAGATGCTATCAAGGCATATCTGTTTTCTCCGACCCCGGTTGCTTGGGCTCTTATTGTCGGTGGTATCGTGATGATTTTCGTTGATCGAGATCATCGCGCTGCTCGTGGAGAGCGGGTAGGCCTTGATGATATCTCCCTAAAACAGGCGGTCGGGATTGGGTGTCTTCAGTGTTTTGCGTTGTGGCCCGGCATATCTCGAAGTGGTGCAACGATTATCGGCGGGCTAGCGTGTGGGCTAGAGCGCCGCGCCGCCGCAGAGTTCTCCTTTCTTGTGGCGGTTCCGGTCATGGCTGTTGCCACCGTTTTTGATCTTTTAAAGAGCCTTTCCCACCTTTCGAGCGATGTATTCGTGCCGTTTTTGGTAGGATTTATCGTATCTTTTATCGTTGCAATCGCGGCTATTCGCGCTTTTGTTGCATTCCTTGGCTCGTTTTCGATGCTGCCGTTCGGGGTGTATCGGGTGGTGCTAGGGGTAGTGTTGTTGGCTTTGGGGGTTGGATAGAAAAGAAGGAACCCCGGCGCCTTGGCGCTTGTGGGGTTCCGTAGGGTGAGGCAGCTTAGGCCTCGGGGTTGGTTTTTACAACCCAATTCCAGTGCCTGCTCTCCTCGAGCGTGGCACGGGCTTGTTGGACCAATTCGTCAGGAATTTGGTCCGCAATCACAGCGATTGCTACAACGACCTGCCCATCCTCAAAAATGGCAGTTTCGCGGGTCAAAAGCGTTTTGGCGGCCTCTACGCAGGCCTTTCTTGTTTTTGGACTAAGCCCTTCAACCCATCGGCGGAAGCCTTCGGCTGAGGTAGTCCCGCACAAATTTCTCAGTTCATCAAGCAGCAAGGGCTGACTGATGTTGCAGGAAGGAAGCATAATAGCTCCAAAAAAGGCCCGCGGACCTTACCACTAACACACAGTTCCCACAACCCCCCCCCAAAAAAAACATTTCCCCCATTTACCCCCCTAATCGAAACTCCACCGGAATCACAAATGCCACCCGGTCTTTGCGTAGATCTCTCGGAAATGCGGGGAAGGGGGAGGCGCGTTTGACCATGGCGAGGAGCTCGTCGTCAAGGATGGGAGTATTGGTCGAGCGGAGAATCGTCATCTGCGAAACTGATCCATCGGCGCTAATCTCGAGCCGAATCGAGCCCTCGCCTGTCTTTCGTCGTATGAGTGCCCGCTCGGGATATCTCTTGGACCGAGCGAGCTGCTTTGCGACCATATCCTGATAGCTGATGCGGGCCTGTTCGAGACTGGTTGCATCTCCATTAGCGATGCCAAACGGGTGAGGGGCGCTCGGTTGTGAACTCGTTGCATCGAGGGGGGCGCTCGAGTTCGCTGCTGGGTTTGCTGATGAGTTCACGGCTGTATTCATGCGTGAAGATTTCTCACGGGCGAGCGTATCGGAACGGGCCTTAGCCGAAGATGTCTCGTTATCAACCTTTGGTCGCACTCGTTTTTGGAGTTTTGGTAGCGAAGGGGCTACGCTCGATGCCACCTTTTTTGGAGCAGGCTCTGGAGCCGACGCAACGGGCTTCGATTGAGGAGGAGTTGCTGCTTGAGGCTCAATCGGATTTTGCGGAGGGACTGGAACTCCGCGAGGGAGGTGGGTTTCGAGAGCAGAGAGAGGAATGAGCGAGATATCGAAAGAGTTTTCAATCTGCGGTTTTGTAGCCGTGTCTATGTGATGCTGATTAAATGAATATGAAAAGATAAGCCCAATAATTGAGCTGTGCATCACGGCTGAGATCACTAATGAGCGGCTGAGCGCGAGGCGCGATGCGACAGCCGCACGATGCAGAGGACCGCCCCGCATCGAAGGCGGAGTGAGGCCGTTGAGGGGAGCACAGTAATCTTCGAGAGCTGACACGACAGGTCTTCCAATCAAGCTCACCCGTAACAAAACGGAAAGCCGAACCGAGGGTTGTGAGTTATCGACTGTAGTTTATTCCGGATCGGCCTGCTTGTAAAACCGCCGTTTGGTATTTTGCTCATTTACCCGAGAAGCTGAATCGTTTGCCTCATGAGATCGGAGGTACTGTTAAGTATTTTGCTATTTGCCTCGTAGCCTCGTTGCATCAGGACAAGGGTAGTAAACTCTTTGCCGATATCGGTTGTCGATTGTTCGAGGCTCTGTCCGACGATGAGCCCGGCTCTGTCATCACCCGGACGCAGAAAGGTAGTGGTGCCTGATTTAGCTGTTTGCCCAAAATCATTGTCTCCAACACGCTCAAGCCCATCAACATTAGTGACATCGGCGAGGATGAGTGTGCCGAGTGGTGCGCGGGAACCGTTCGAAAGAATCGCCTGAATAGTTCCATTTTTCTCTATTTCATAAGACTCAACCCGACCTGCACCCTTGCCATCAACGTTAATCGACGTTGTGCTGCCGGGGCTGGCGAACTGGACGAAATTACCGAGGCCGATAGAAATAGCAGCGGGCGCAGAACCGTTTGCAAAGGTTGGTGCGATCGGGAGTGTGGCAGCTGCAAGATTGGCGGGATCGATTAAGCCGTTTGCGGTAAATGTTAGGTTCACGTTTGCCCCGAGCTGAGTCGGCACTCCTGCGGTACCTCCCTGAATGTCGCTCCCATTGGAGTGTGCCTGAACGGTCCAGCTATTAGCTGCAGTCCGAAAAAACGAAAGTGTAACGGGATGGCTGGCGCCTAGTGAATCGTACACTTCGAGGGTAGTTTGATACGAAGCGCTGTCAGCGAGCGCACTAAAGGTTGCTGGATTCGCGGGTGGGGTAGTAATCGGGGCATTTGAGGGCAGATTTCCGGCGAGACTCGCTGCTGTGGTCGCCTGTCCAGCAATACCGGTCACTGTTCGCATGTTTATCGGTGCGAGCTCCTCGCTCCCAACTCCATATCCTAGGACCTTCTGGCCGGTGTTAGTGGTAAGAAACCCTTCAGCATCGAGGGTGAACGATCCATCGCGAGTCAGGAGGGGAGCCTCTGCGTCGCCAACGAGAAAAAATCCATTCCCATTAATTGCGGTGTCGAGCTCCCGGCCGGTTGGGTCGAGATTCCCCTCGATATGAATGGGGCGAACTGCCGCTATTGCTGTTCCATTGCCCACCGCTGGCCCGCCCCACGAATCACGCCCATCGTATCCATCGGCGACGAGATCCTGAAACTCTGCGCGAGACGCCTTAAAGCCGGTTGTGCTTGAGTTGGCAATATTATCCCCCACCACCCCAATCGCCATTCCGTGGGCATCGATACCGGATCTGCTGGAATAAAGAGCTGATTCAAGACGCATGGCGCTATTTCTCCGGGGCGGTTGGTAGGAAAAAATCTCCGAGTAGTGGAGGTTCTTTAGGTTAGTGGGCAAGGAAGATGCCAAGGAGATGAGATAGAACGGCGTTAGACAAACTGGCGGGCGGGTAATTTTTTTTAGGAAAATGGGTGTGATGAGGAAACTTTTTTCTCCTTGGGCCGTTAAGAGAGAGTCTTTACCGATTTTTCGCTCCTTTTTAAAAACTAATTTTGGGTGCCATGGCGTTTTGTATTCCCTCATTAGCTGATGATTACCTCGCAACCCCACCTCTTCCGCCTCGACTCTGCTCATCGTCGGAGACTACCGAGGTGCTTCGTCGTCGCTGCGCACGGTACCGCAGGGTGGTACGGAAACTCCGGCAACAGCTCGCGCGGCGGGCGCTTTCTCAAGTTGCCGAGGTGATAGAAACCCACGAGGCCACCGTTCGGGCAACTCTTGATGATTTGCTCGTGGGATTGGTGCTTGAGGGGGCAACGCAGATAGTGGAACGAATGGGGAGTGGATTTCCTAATCTCATGGCCGAAGGGCTGGCGCGGGAGGCGGAGAGATTTGCAACGACGATGCTTCGGGGAGAGCGGGAGGTCGTGGTTCGGGCCCATCCCGAAGATAAGGCGATCATCGCGAATCGTTGCGGCGGTCTTATCGGATGGCGATGGGAGGACAATCCGAGGCAGCCTCGCGGCGAGATCTCTCTAAATCTAACCTCGGGGGTAATCACTATCCGATGGCGAAATCTCGTGCGGAGCTTTGCGGGGGCTCTCGGCGATGGTGAAAAGGAATTAGGGGGAGTGTTTGATGGCGAGCGATGAAAAGCTTCTGGTGGAGCGTATACGGCATCGCGTTACCGCCGCGATCTCTGGTCGGACCGCTATTTCAATCGAAGGAAGCGTCCGAGCAGTGCGTGGTGACGGGATTACGGCTCTCGTGCCGGCGGCCTCAGTCGGCGAGATGGCCTCTATCGAGCGACCGATGAGCCCACCCGTGAGGTGCGTCGTCGTTGGAGTTGAGGGAAACAAGGCTTTCCTGTCTCCCCTCGATGATACGGCGGGAATAGCGGGGGGTGCAGCGGTGCAGTTAAGCTCCGCGCGGCTTCATCTTTCGCTTCAGCAAAAAGGGCTGTTTCAGATGATCGACTCGATGGGGGACGATATTCACCAGTCCGACATGCACCGGTGCGGGATAGTGGAGGAGCCCGAAAAAAAACTTATTTCCGTCTCCCCCCGATGGAGGGTACGGAGCGAGCAGGAAGAGATAACAATCAGCGATGTGCCTGCGCGGCTCTCAGAGGTCGTCGCCTCAGAAAACCCCCTTGCGAGGCAACGCTTCGAGACGGGAATCCGCTCTGTCGATGCTCTCTGTCCCCTCGCCGAGGGGCAACGGGTTGCTGTTATTGCGCCCCCGGGATGCGGTAAGAGCACTTTACTCTTGCAGCTTGCGGCGCAGGCGCGGTATGACGTGTTGGTCATGGCGCTCGTGGGGGAGCGGCGACGAGAGATTCGTGAATGCGAGGGTCGACTGAGACGTCTCGTAGATCAGGGGCGACGAGCGGTGGTCATCGCTGAACCGAGCGATGCTTCTCCGATGCGGCGGTTGTTGGCGGGGCAGGCGGCGGTTGCAACTGCGGAGCACTTTGCTTCCAAGGGAAATCGCGTCCTCCTCGTGATCGATTCTCTAACGCGAGTCGCGCGCGCGATGCGTGAGGTCGGGTTGATGCGCGGCGAAAAGATAGTTCGTGGCGGGTACACTGCTTCGGTTTATACTGAGCTGCCGCGACTTCTTGAGCGGGCGGGGCCACATCGAGGAGGTGTGATAACCGCTTTTCACAGCCTCCTATCTCACGATGAGCGCGATGTTGATCCCCTAAAAGAGGAGGTTATCAGCCTTCTCGATGGGCATATTGTTTTGAGTGAATCACTTGCTCGGCGTGGGGTTTACCCCGCGATACATCCGACGCAATCACTTTCACGACTTGCGGGAGAGCTTGAGGGTGGAGAGGAACGGCGGCGGCGACTTGCGTTCCTTTCGGGGTGGGAGCGACTCGAACGGGATCGAGACACGGTGTTGCTGGGGGGAAGACCGGATGGTGAGCTCAAAAAACTGCTCCAGGCCGAGCCTTTGATGACATCATTTCTTTCGCAGGCCGGGGGGGAAGTGATTTCGTTACAGGAGGGCCAAAAATCGCTCTTGCACGTTCTTGGTGCGATGAGGGGCGACAATATCGCGAGTGGAGGAAATCGGCTCCGTCTCGCCTCTTAAAGGCTGTGAGTGGTGCCGGAGTAATGGTATCGCATCGGTGATGTGGCGGTTTTTGAAGTTTGGGGAGGAGTCGTTTCGGCAGTTTATCGCATAACGATATAAGATCTCGAGAGAATTGGGGCGGCAGCGTTTTTTGGCGCATGGCTTTAATGTCTTGTTCGAGCGTAACGGTAGAGTGCGTGGGTACAGTGACGAAATACAGCTCGGCAACAACAACTGGAACAGCCCCGCAGGGGGGAAAGTCTCATCAACGCCGTAACGATGGTGTGATGCCGCGGCGCAGTGAGACATCCGTGAATAGTTTAGTTAGTGAAATTATCGACGATGAACAGGAGCTTAGCCCTGAAATAGCGCCGGTACTCTCCCGCGTTGGGTGCCTAAAAAAACGTCTCACGCTCCTTAATGAGAAGCAGGTTGACTTTTCCGGATTGCCCGCAGAGGTGGTCGAAGGTCCATTTGGTTTGCGGGTCGTACTCAAGCAAGCTGGAGTCGGTAGTCATAGGAATAATAGTCAGCAACCGGTCGGCATTACCCGTGTTACCTCGACCTCGGTCACGGTGTCGGTGACAGCGGCTCAATTTAGTACCCTTTATTATTTCTTGAACTTCTATCGTGAGAATCCAGCGACCCTTGACGAGGTAACCGAGGGAGCAGCAAGGATTTTGCGGGATGCGGGGATAGAGGAGGAGCCGATTAATCTTGAGGTTTCTCTCTATCGAAAGGTGCCAGGTATCGTTCGCCGAGTGGGGCAAGGAATATGCATCTTTGAAGCAGAGTCGCCTATTGAGCTGCACGATCTTGGCCGATTATTTTTTCACGAGGAGAGTGCTCCGTTTGTGCTCCTTGGATCATTAGCCTCCTTTTTTACCGAGGATGGGTTTTTGGCGCTTGAGAATATCTTGGCGCTCAAACTTCATCTTGCTAATTCGTTTCCTGCCCGCCAGCACTCCCGCTTTATGCTTTTTGGTAGTGTCGTACTTTTTGCCCTTGGGATGAGATTGCCGCAAAAAATCGATCTTTTGATCGATGAAAAGGGAGCTACTCGATCTTTTGTGCAGGGAGTTGAGCGATCGTTAAATCGTTCTGTGCTCGCTCGTGTGGAGCCGTATCTTCGAGGCTCGGGAGAATGGGCGGGGGAAAAAGCTGCGGCGTATGATGAGTGGTTTAACTGTGAATGGCCTCGGTTGCTGGGGGTCGAGAGTTTGCACGAACTCTTCGCTGATTCATCTAGACACGGCTATTTTCTCGGTCTTCGGATAACCTCTCTTCGTGATGATATTCGGCGGCGAACCTCGCGGGTGCGGCCGGCGGCGTGCGCCGATTTAGTTGCGCTAAAACGAATTCCTGATCTGTCCCGTTATTGTACCTTCGAGATTCCCGAGTTTCCCGATACTTATTGGGCTAATTTTCGGGAGTACTCGATGACCGCTGTGGATCGGCCGAAATTTGTAAAAACAATTAATGCGTTTCTAAAGGAGCGGTACACATTTACCCTTCCTGAGCCAACGTTATGGTCTTTATTCTCAGAATAAATTAGGGTTATATTGTAACGACTCCTATAATTCCTTGTTCATCGGCTCATTTTGCTGCAGGGTACAGGTGTGGGATTTTGATGAGTTAGACAAAGGAGCTGCCATATGGTGTCTTTTGAACAAGTGGCCGAAATTCTTGAGCGGGAGGCTCAGGAGCGGGCGGTTGGATTGAGTCCAGAACGGGTGACCCTTGCCGGGGCGGTTGGTCGGGTTGTAGCTGCTGACCTTCGGAGCGAGCGGCCGACTCAGGTGCAAGAAGAGGTTCCCGTTGAGGGGAGTGAACCGTTGATAGGCGATGTCATCCTGCGGCAGGGAGAGCCATTTACGATAGCGAATATGGTCATAGGGGCCGAATTAGGAGTCACTGAGGTGGTCGTTTCCCCACGACTGTCGGTCGGAGTCATCGTCGTTGGTAACGATGCAGGTGGAGTTTTGGAGCCATACGCCTCGCTGATGGGGCTCGTTGCGCCCGATATGGGTATTGTCGTCTCCGAGGTTGTGAAAGTTGCCGAAAACTTGGATGAAGTAACGGCTCAGATTGAGCGCCTCGTGGGGCTTGAGCTTGACTGCCTCGTTGTTGTTTCTCCCCGTCCTGATCAGCTCCGATCTGCGGTTGAGGGGGCTGGCGGTTGGGTACTTTTTGATTCTCCGGCTGTATGGCCGATCGGCGATTCCCTTTTTGGAACGTTTCGAGGTCGTCGTTCTGTTGTTTTTGGTATATCGAGCCCTGTTTTTTTAGCTATGGCCGCGTTTCGCTTTCTCATCGGGGCCTATGTCGCGCGGGTGGCGGGGGCTCGTCAACGCTCCCCGATTAAGGCAACGCTCTCCCATTTGCATGAAAAGGAGTCCGAACAGACTGAGGTTGTGTTGGGTGAATTAATTGCGCGGCGGGGGGAGTTTTTGGTCTCGGTAATTCCAGCTAGTACTCCTTTTAGCCTTTCATCGGGCGGAGAAACGCGGAGCAATGCCGCGCTAGAGGCTCTCGGGCGAGCCTCGTGTTGGGTGGTGCTCCCCGCTGGCCGATCGCTTTTCGATCGAGGTGACCTTGTTGATCTTTATCCACTAACCAACCTAATTGGTCGTCCCCCTCTGGTGAAAACGCCGGAGGGAGAGTCGGTTTCGGTTGGTTTTTGATCGACAGTTCCGGTTTGGCGATGCGGGTTAGGCGATGCGGGTTAAATAGTGCTCGTATTGAGGCAGCTCTCCACGAACGGCCGAAAGATAGGTCGACTTAATCTTTTCGGTTATGGGGCCGATTTTTCCGGTGCCGAGGATTGCATCGTCAATGCTGCGGATTGGAGTTACTTCAGCAGCAGTGCCGGTATAGAACGCTTCTTCGGCTGAGAGGGCATCTGCGAGCAGAATTTTTTGTTCCCGAACTGGTATCCCGAGGTCGGAGGCGATCTCGATTATGGTTCTACGGGTGATGCCGGGCAAAATAGTTCCGAGGCTCGGGGTAAGAATTTCGCCTCCTTTTACCATAAAGAAGTTTTCCCCAGGCCCCTCAGCAATGGCTCCATCGGTATCCAGGAGCAGCGACTCGTGGTAGTGAGTCCCCTGAAGCTCAAGAATAGACATGATGCTATTTACGTAGTGACCTACTATTTTGGCATCCGCAACCGTTGACTGAGGATGAATTCGGATGAAGCTTGAAACCTTCAGGTCGACCATGTCGTGCGGGAGATAGGCGCCCCATGGCCAGCACGCTATGATAAGCTCTACAGGATTTCCGATCGGATTTACCCCCATTTTACCGTATCCGTAAAACGCTAGTGGGCGAATATAGCACGATGGATGTCCGCTTTTTCTTACAGTTTCAACAACTGCCTCGATGAGCTCGTCTCGGCTCCATCGGAGGGTCATGTTGAGTGCTTTGCCCGAATATATGAGCCGATCTATATGCTCTGGTAGCCGAAATATTGCCGGTCCAGTCGCCGTTTCATAGGCGCGAATTCCCTCAAAAACGCCACTTCCGTAGTGAAGGGTATGAGTGAGGACATGCACCTTTGCGTCATCCCACGGGACAAATTCCCCATTCATCCAGATGTGTTCGCTCCGCTGCTTCATAAATCACCTCGCGTGTGGTTATTCCATCGGTAGTGGGACGGTCACGACTCCCGCTCCTATTTGTGGTGACAGTAGCTAACCTCGGTTGTCTCGTAAAGGGGGATAGCTTGAGTGGCTCCTACCAATAAGAGAGGGTGCAGCCGATTTTGTTGTCGCGCGCACTAACAACCCAAGGCGAAATTCATCCGAGCCAAAGGGGAAAAAAGAACCAGGTAGTCGGGGGGTGCGGCGGCTAAAAAGAGCAGATTCGGGAGTAGAGTTTTTCTTGAATTATCAGCTAAGCTATTATTTTTATTGGGTTAGGTGATGCTCCGAGTGAATTGGCAGAGAGTTTGCCACACTAAGAAAGCTTGGCTTTGGTGATGACCGTTTTTTCCAGTCAACGAAGCTCGCTTGCTGATTCTCCCTATTGTAATGAGCCCTGATGATTACTGGATCAACTCTCCTCACAACGGATACTTTTCGGTTGCCAAAGGGTGAAACTCAGACAGGTTTGTTTCGTCGTGATTCTAATGGCGACAACAAGATGCCTCAACCTCTTGATAATCCGTTTGCGGGGCTTCTTGAGGCGATTGCCGGGGGGGCGGGTGATTCGGCTTCGTTTGGTCGTGCTCAAGGGTTAGGTGATGCCAATACGGAGTGGTTCGAGGACGATGAGGAAACCGATTCAGAGGTCCGGGACTCGTCAAAACGTCCGCAACGGGGGGCGGATCAGGAGCTCTCTACATCTGCGCTTGCGATGGCGGCAGCCGAGCAGCTTCCTCCTCGGCATTTAGCCGTCGAATCACCGGTAAAGGGTGGTGATTACTCAGAGCGCTCCTCTAGCAGTAAGCTTGGGGAAGTGACAAATCGTGATTCCTCTGTCGAGCGAGCGTCGACCGAGATGCTGCAGGAGCCCAAAGAGGTGGAGTTAGAGCAGGGGGCTCAAAAAGGTGAATCGTCAGCAGATAAATCGTCAGCAGTGGCAGGTGACGAAGCTGCCGCCGACGAAGACCCGGAGTGGCTCCGCGATATTGAGGTGATCCAAAACGACGATGGCTCGTCAGGAACCTCAAATTCCAAGGATGGGGGGATGTCACCAGATGAGGGTAAGGATGGCTCGGCCGATCCTCAGAGCAGGGGTGCTATTGAGGTGCCTGGCACCTTCGCGTCAGCGGTACCCGCATCAATGGTGCCAGGCACCTTTGTCCCGCCATCGGGGACGGGTATGACCGATGGTGGGGACGGAGACATTGCTGATTCGCCCGCAGCAGCGGTAGAGGGAACCGGCGCGGCGGGTGGGGTGTCCGGGCGGGGAACGCGGCAAGGAGTTGGCGAGTCGATGCGTTTGGGGCCAAGTCCTGCGGCTGAAGCCCTTGCCATGGGGGTGGCTCAGGCGGGACATAGTGAGGCGGGTGACGGAATAGATCCGCTACTTCTCGGTGAAGGCCCAAATGCGCAGCAATCTCGCGAACCGGTCGAACGCTCACGAATTATCCGAGCTATCGCGCGAATTGAAAAAAGTTTGAAAGGGCTTGTGGACACGAAGGAGGCCAAAAGTGTGTCGCTACGGCTCGATCCTCCCTCGCTGGGCTCAATGACGGTCGAGATCAGCTTTCGGGATGGAGAGCTCCACGCACGGCTTGCGCCGGAGTTGCCTCAGGTCGCTGCCGTCCTTCGGGAGCGAAGCCACGAACTTCACGCCGCTCTGCGAAAAATGGGGTTATCCGTTGATCAGGTACGTGTTTCAATTGAGAGTGCGGGTCGTGGATTTGATTCGGGCAGTAACGCCAGTTCTCGCGAGGGTGGGCAACGCGGCTCGCGCCAGTTTGACGGACCGCCTGATTGGGGTGCGATTGAATCAGAGAGCGCAAATCGAGAGCTCTCCAAACAATACGGCGTGGGGAGTATTGAGAGTGGCTGGGTTGCCTGATTGGATCATGTCAGGTTCGGATGGATTTTTTATAATTAACAGCAACTCCTCACGGGAGGAGATAAGAGAGTGAGTCTAGCGAGCGAGAGCAATAACCATGGATGAAACAAAACGAATTGGATCGCAGTTTCCAATGAGCGCAGTAACTCAGAGCTCAACAACTCAAAGTTCATCGACGCAGCGATCTTCAGCGAAGACCGGAGCAGCGAGCGGAACAAAAGCTGCCGATCCGAATAAACTCGATAGGACCGATTTTCTTAATATTCTAGTTCAGCAGCTCAAGAATCAAGATCCACTTGAGCCGATGAAGAATGAAGAGTTTGCGGTGAATCTGGCCCAATTTAGCCAACTAGAGCAGCTCATTAATATCAATAACACTCTGACCGGTGGAGGAAATGTCGGAGGAGGCGATGTATCTTCTTTAGCCGGTTACCTTGGTCACGAAGTGTTGTTGTCGGATAATACTCTTTCGTTTTCCGGAGGGAGTTCTGATTCCCTCGCTCTCAAACTCCCCCAGGATGCGTCAGGCTTAATTCTTGAGGTTACAAAGGCAGGAACAAGCGGAGAGGCGCAACGAATCCCAATTAGCGGACTTTCTAAAGGTTCTCACACCATCTCTCTGAGCAATCTTGGTGTTGCGGATGGTGACTATACCTTCTCTGTTAAAGGGGTGAGCTCTGGAGGCGCAGAGTTTCCGGTTGATTCCTCTGTCGTGGGGACCGTATCAGGCTTTATTCCGGGGGCTGATCCAAAGCTGGTCGTCGGCGACCGAGAGGTTAATCCATCGTCCGTTAAAGAGGTTCGGCTTCCTTCGGGGTAAAACTCCCCCGTTGTCGCAATATCAGAATATCGCATTCATGAGGGAGCAGAGCCTCCTCATGGTCTCTCTGTAATCACAGTATGGAGGTTCCCCCGTGCCCGGAATTTTGAATGGTCTTTTCGCAGGTCGTGCTGGTATCGCAAGTCATGGAACAGCGATATCGGTTGTCGGTGACAATATCGCAAACGCCTCAACGACCGGATACAAGGCTTCACGAGCCGAGTTCGCTGATATTCTAGTTGGTGGTCAGGCAACCGGAAAAGTTGTGGGAAGTGGATCTCAAACTCAGAGCGTCACCGCTATTGCATCGCAAGGGACCTTTGAGTTTACCGATCGGAGTCTGGACCTTGGTATCGCCGGAAATGGTTATTTTGCGGTTGCCAAAGGCTCGGAGCGATTCTATACGAGAGCAGGAAATTTTAAGGTTGATTCAGCAGGTTTTCTTGTGAATCAGGATGGTCTTGCGGTTCTTGGATTTGATACGGATGGAACGCTACAACCAATTAATGTGAACTCCGTTGCGCAGGATGGAATTCGCTCCGAGAACGTTACGGTTACAGGAAATCTCGACGCTAGCGCTACGGGAGTCGCAGTAGGTTCAATACCAACTGTAACTGCAGCAGGGAGCGCTCCCCTTGCGGCACCCCGCACAACGTATTCTCAACTAAGTGAGGCCGCCGATTTTTCCACCGTTGTGCAGGTATTCGATTCACTAAGCGCTCCGCACAACGTGACCCTATATTTTTTCAAAGATTCCGCAAGTCCGAACTCCTGGAATGTGAGGGGATATGTAAATAGTGAGGAGGTCGACCCTACAGGTACTGCAGTGGGCGAACCCCGCCTTATCAGCGGAACTGTGTGGAACGGCACAAATGCCATGGCTGCAGGAGACACAATCGCGCTCGATTTTGAATCAAATGGCACCCGTTCCTCGCTCCCCACTGACGGTCTATACGACATGACAGCGACGATACCGTGGAATAATGGATCGGGAACAGCTGATCCAATTAACATCTCCCTTGACCCATTCACCCAATACTCATCAAGCTCGAACATTCTCTCTATTTCTCAAGATGGTCGAGGTGTAGGTGCTGTGACGAGTCTTAGTGTAGGAAAAAATGGAGATATTGCCGCGCTGTTCGATAATGGACAGGCAGCAGTTATTGGTACGGTGGGGCTTGTTGATTTTTCAAATCCAGAGGGTCTCACCCGTATTGGATCAAATCTCCTTCAACAATCTCCAGCTTCTGGAGCTCCAGTAATCGGACGACCCGATACCGGAAAAATGGGTTCAATTCAATCCGGCGCCCTAGAGCTATCCACCGTCGATATCGCCACAGAGTTTGTAAAATTAATTACCCTCCAAAGAGGATTCCAGGCAAGCTCAAGAATGATCACCACGGTCAACCAGCTGCTCAATGATGTGATTCAGCTGGTTTGAAGGGTAGTTAATGGAATGTTGTGTGCAACTTGAATTAACACCCTCTCGCTAACACCATGCATCCGGGTAGGGGGATAGCTTTCTATCCCCGAAGAGAGATAAGCGTTGTCGTCCGCTATTTGTGCGCGTAGCTACTATTTACACGACAAACTCTCATGACGAACTAACAACTGATTCGATTAATTTTAAAGTGGCCAAAGCCCCATTTGCATCTCGCCCAGCCTCCAGCAGAAATTCCAGTTAAGTATTGTCCGACGATTGAGGCATCAAGCCTCTCAAATATCGAACCCCCCAGTCGACTGTATGACTCGGGAACACATCTGATAAATGCTCCTTTACGAGATTCGCTGCCGTTTCTATTCGCTGCAGCCCTAAAGCGGATACGCAGGCTACTGATGCATTCATAAATTCATCTAATGCAGCTTCTGTCTCATTGTCGTGGGTTTTAAATGCTTTTTTATACAGTTCGCGAATTTCTCTTATCCCTGTCACAGCCTCATCGGAGAATGAATAGTGGCTCTGACCAACATCAAATTCCGCAACCTTCATAAGCCCCATTGAGAACTGCATTGCTTGACGAGTTTCGACGATAGGGAGGGCTTGGGGTATTTTCTCCCTTGAGGCATGCTGAATACAGCCATTTGTGCATTCAATAACCCGCAGCAGAGCAACACCCTCTAACTCGCTAGTAGTCAAAGATCCAAAAAATTTATCCCAGTCGCGACTTTGCTCAAGTGGACGGGGCGGTAGTCGTGTTTCTTCATAATTCGACGCATTTAATCCTTGATTCAGCATAAAAGTCTCCCAAAAAAGACTATTTGGTCTGGACCATACGATAAATTTTCAGAGATGAAAACACAGAGAAAATATTTTATCGCTTGGGGAAAAAGGGGAGGAGAATGCAAAAAATAATAATCTTGCTCCGAGCTTTTACGACCGGACCTGTATTCATCGGAGTCGACGAGTTTAGGATAAATGTCCCTGGTCCATTAAAGAAAGTTGGAAAGGGGATATCCGGCGTACCCGGGCTTAAGGCGGTTCAACATTCTAAATTGGTAAAAAGAATCATCGATAGATTGATGAATGATTCCCCCACCGCATCCGCTAGTTTACAAACTGAAAACACGAAAAATCGATCAATCGTATTCAACATTCCAAAATCCGAGCCTTCTTTTAAAGAGCTATTCTCGGCGATTGTTTCGAGAAAGCTTTTTTCAGACGAATGCTTGGGCTCCCTAAAGCCCACAAAAATTGAGAGTGGGAGTTTTTCTGCGAGTGGATATATTTCGCTCAAATTACCTGGCGACGCTACCGTTAAAATAGACGAAAATAGGGAGTCTCGCTCATCCAAGACAAGAACGACGCCGACAGAAAAAAAACGGGAAAGATTGTGGGACCATGTCTCAAGATTCCTCGGTGGTAAGAGGGAGGTTGAAGTTAAGACAGGTACGGTGACATCGCTCGAAGGACAAGGGGGAAATCGGCCCGACACTCAACCTAAAACCTGCGCTTGTGTCGAAATTTCACTAGCTCAACACTGGCGCAGAGAATGGCACTCCCTCAAAGCGATTCGATTCCTTCGTTCCCTCAGACCAGACTGTGAACTTCTGGCGAGATCTTCCGAAGAATTTTCCTTACAACCCTCTAGTCTTAAAGAGAGAATTTTGGGTAAGGATCGAGCTCAACAGCAAATCAATATTCTTTTTTCTCCTGAAGAGGTGAGTACTATTCTGAGTAATGCCAAATCGGGATACGCTTTTAATTTGATGAAGGAAAGCTATCTAACGGCTGCTGAGACGATCAGAGATGAAAAGAATCTCCCTCCACATATTTTAAAAATAGCCGAATCTTTCGCCGAGAATCTCTCTCGTATTGCATACAGAACAGATGTCAGCAGGCCCTGTAGAGAACCACTAGAAAACCTTTTCCTCAACCTCAGCAAAGACGTTTGCCCATTCAGCGCAATCCTAGCTCTAAAAAAATTGGCCTCCAAATCAAACAGTCAAATTGAGAATCCGAGCGTGATATCGGGTCAGATAATTGCACCCGGTCTGAGTATCTCAATCGGAAATCCAGCCCCCACCATCTAAGCCAGGGTTGAAAAACTCTCCCCAAAATTTAAGCAAAATTAAGCCGCTCTTTTAGCTAAGTTTAGCTAAAAGAGCGGAGATGGAGGAGGGGGGGGATGCCAGGCAACAAACGTTAATAAGAGTAGCCCATTCAATTTTCTTTTTGTAAAATAACCGTTTCCACAAAAAGCGTACTCTTCTAACAGATTATGCCCGGAGCTTTAGGTGTCGGGGCTAAAGAGGTGCCGGGGGACAACATCAGCAGATAGCCTTTCCATCATGTGCGCTCGTTCAGGAGTTTTTCCGATATTCCCGTATCCCAGACCGGAAAGTTCTTCATGAATTCTTCCCAGTTCATATTCTGAGATGTTCTTGCCTTTACTTCCGTGAGAGCAACGGCGACATGCGGTTCAACGGGTTCGCCAGCGCGAATGAGGGTGTAGGGAAGCCCCTGACGTTTTCTCTCTGCACAGAAGAGCTGAGCGAGAGGGTCACCAGGATCTTTTTCGACGATGAGGATATTTCCCAATGCTGAAAAAATCTCCTGCGCAGTCCCTACTCCACCGGGTTGAGCATCAATCAGAAAGGGAGTGCCACCTGGTGATTCCGCTCCGAGAATGGCGGCAGTACGTGAATCGATATTGTTGGAGAACCGCAGGAGCCCGTGAGCCGTGGACTTTTCGCCTATTCCCTCGACGCGTGCGAGAGGATCGGTGGTCACACCCATGGGGTGCATGAAACAAAGGGTCCCACTCGGCGAGCGAAATGGGACTATGCGTTTCCCAAAGAGCGACATCGTGTTCTCGTTGAATCGACCGTCTGGTTTGGCACCAGCGCCATCGCGGGGTGAGGGGATGCCACCTGGATAGCTATTGACGACGATGTTACATAAATGGGTTTCCAAATCAAATAACGCCACCTTGTCCTTCTCGAGCATCCGTCTTACGAATGTATCCTCTCTGTCTTCTCGAGAGCCCGACAGGTCGTCCATTTCGATCCGAAACTGCTCTTCAGAGTGTCGCCTATTGGCGATCCGATACCCGTCCCCCTCCCGTATCGCCTCGAATCGAACTCCGTCGAGCTCGGTTATCGAAAACCGAGCTCTATTGAAAAATTGAATAAAGGTCTCTCTTGATAGAGGGAACTGATACTCTTCGGTTCCTCTTATTCCCGCAAGAATCGCCTTCCAATAATTCTTCGTACGCTGTAACTCAGAGTCAGGAACTATTTCGGTTGCCGAACCGAGACCAGCGACAGGTATCACAGAGATAGCGCCTTTTGGTGAGTATTGAGGCAGGCTGGATGCAGTCGATGTGGGTGCATTGGGTCTCGGTGCATCGGATATTGAACAGGCGGTAAATTGATAATGTCCTGTGACCCCCTGAAGCCTTGCATCTGTGGTCTTGATAACGCGCCGCACACCCTTTGTGACAATCGATAGCCGTGGCAATCCATCAGGATAAGTTAATTCAGCTCGCAAGTTGCCGTTCTTTCGACGGTCGGTGTGGCTAACCGTTTCATCCAAAAACTTTACGGTCGGCGGATTTTTCATCATGCCTGCGTCAAATACATACGAAAGAAGATTCCACAAAACCGACGTTGCTGAGGCATTTGGCTCCCCGCTGGTACCTTGCTCGCGCGAACCGACGACAAGAGTTTGCTGTAGGGTGTCAAAGGGGTATGCTGTCGGGGGTTCGGAGTTTATCTGCTGACTGAGTGCGAGGCGCAAAAAGAGATTTCGCTCGCTCCGGGACAGGGTTACGGCGCCGGCTTTGCCGTATGCCGGATCGAGCAGAACAACCAGGCCTGCACTCCTTACCTTGTTCTCCGGAGAGGGATTCTCGCGCGAAGGAGCTCTGAGATGGTGTTCGAGCGCCTCCTCATAGGTAAGGAACTCTACCTCATGGGCTCCGGTGCCTTTACGAAGTAAACGAGCCACTTTGTCTAGCGCAGCGGTTTTTTTTGCCGAGAGCGAAGATGGGGTGATGATAAGTACCTTGATGTTGTCGCGCAGGATGGGGAGCTCCTGCTCCAATCGTCCTAAAGGGGCTTGGCTCAGGGTGCGCACCAAAGATTCTTGCATGCTGCAGACGGGGCTTGCTCCATTCGAGATGAGGTCGTTCCAAGAGAAGAACGGATCTCCTTTTTGTGGAAAAAGGCAATCAACCTGTTGCAACACTCTCTTAGTGGGGTCTATACGGGAAATTGCCAAAGATGGGATTAGCACATGACGAGAGGTGCTTGATGCTCGGATTGATTCCGGCTCCCCACCATTCGACGAAGCACCCAGTGTCAGAGTCCCTGCCGACTTTGATACCCACACCAGTTCGCTCTCGCCGAGTTCCTTGATATGAGAGACCTTCGAAGCGAGGGCCTCCAACCCGGCCAAAGCCTCGCGGAGGGATAGCCCTGAGAGTATCGGCCCGGAGTGAGTACCGAGGAATGGGCTGTCAGTAGCAAGGTCCGCCTCTGTGAGCATCTTTGCTGGGTCGGGCTCGTCCAATCGCTGGTCGGGCACTTGGGCTCGCGCATTAAAACGGGCCACTGCAACGACGGAGCGTGTCAGTTTCTTGAGCGGTGTATCCTCCGGCTCATGCTCTGACGCTTTAAATAGGTCTCCAAAGGTGATTGGTCGGAGAACAATGCTCGCGGCGACCCCATCGAGGATCTCCGCATCAGAAGGAGGGAACCTGCTTCCGCAAGGTTTGTCGGTGAGCCGATCGGCGATCATGACATCTAGCTCATGCACCTGATCGGGGATGAACAGAGATTCTTTCTCACCAAAAAGGATTCGACCGGACTTATCAAATATCCTCGCGTGATATTCATTCCCCACTTTTGCAACGATAACCGTATTCCTTCCCTGTTTGGGAAGTTCCTCTGTCAGCATCGCCCTGAAACTGCCGAAAACTCATCGGTTTGAAAATGCATAGGATTAGGTGATTTTTGTTATGGTGTTTCTGTAAGAATTTCTTGTTCCTTTTGTTCCTCCTTGTTTGCATCGTGCTTTTTCATAACCGGGATTGTGGCTGAGGTTGTTTTGTTTTGGTTGTTTTCTTGTTCTCAGCCTCTAGAGGAGATGTTGGCTGATGGGACAGGTGGTAAGTCGAAGTTGTTGTAATTGCGGAGGTTTATTTGAGCCTGATTGTCGTAATCGGAAACGTCAGGTGAGCTGTTCTAGTGCGGAGTGGCGAGGAGCGATGAAGGCAGCTCGGCAGCAGCGGTGGTTGGATAAGGCTGAAAACAAGAATTACTTTATCGGTCCCGAGCATGTGGAGCGAGTTCGGGAGTGGAGGTCGCATCATCCTGGATACTGGAAGCGTGAGGGGGTCAAAAAGCGTGCTCCGTTACAAGACGCACATATGAGCCAAGTAGTTGAAAAAGCTGCTGATCTAAAAACTCCGCTACAAGACGCTCTTTCGAATCAATCTATTGTATTAATTGGACTAATAGCCCAGATCTCTGGATTTACGTTACAAGATGACATGGCTTCGACCTTCGCTAATCTGTTACGTATTGGGCGTGACATTTTGAGCATGGCGGAGGTTAGTCTTAATGATTCGAAAACATTTAATCGTTCCGGAGCGAGAAAGACGGATTCCCAA
>Ga0114972_10000367_pt1 | contig 33616 bp, 27 predicted proteins | sample M_140807_EF_Meta_FD_87354 | JGI IMG/M metagenome (GOLD analysis project Ga0114972, IMG submission 87354) | Freshwater microbial communities from Lake Montjoie, Canada to study carbon cycling - M_140807_EF_MetaG | ecosystem: Environmental > Aquatic > Freshwater > Lake | place: Lake Montjoie...
CAGGGCGCCGAGCAGCGCCTGTTCGGCCTGCAAATTGGTCGGCGGCAGACGGAGCGAGGCGCCAAGCCCCGCCCCCTCGCCGGGCTGCGGCGGACGCGAATCGAATGTGTTCATCGCTGTCACCTTAGCGCAAGGGCCCCCTGTGGATTGCGGGGATGGGTGTGGATTGCGGGGACGCCCGGCGGCGCCGAGGGGCTTGTGGCATTCCTGCCCGTACTGCTCAGCGCACAGGCAGCCGCCAGGCGAGCGGGATCGCCAGCACGCAGAGCGCCGCCATCGCCAGGAAGCCCTGCCCGCCGAAACCCTCATAGACGGGGCCGGAGAGCAGCGTCAGTACCCCCATGGTCAGGCCTACACCGAGCGAGGCATGCAGGGTCTGCGCGGTTGCGGCAAGATGCGTCGGCAGGCCCACCAGCACGCGCATGGCCGCCAGATGCATCATGCCGAAGGTCGCCGCATGCAGCAGCTGGGCCAGCGCAAGCGCCGGCACCGCCACGGTTTCAGCAAAGACCAGCCAGCGCACCAGCCCGGCCAGCGCGGCGAGCAGCGCGAGGCCGCGCGCCCCCAGCCGGTCAGCAAGCGGGCGTCCCCAGAGGAACAGCGCGACCTCGGCGATCACGCCCTCGGCCCAGAGCGCGCCGATGAGGCCGGCCGAAAGCCCAGCCTGTTGCCAGTACAGGGCGCCAAAGCCGTAGAACAGCGCGTGACTGCCCTGGATCAGCGCGGAGACCGGCAGCAAACGACGGAAGGCGGCATCGGCGAAGGGCGCCCGGAAGCCGCCATGCCTGCCGCCCGCCGTGGGCAACGGCGGCAGGCGGGAGGCTGCGAACGCGGTGGCGGCAAAGCAAAGTGCGGCGCCCCAGACGATACTATTCAACCCCAGCCGCTCCACCGCCTGGCCGGCCAGGGCGACCGCCACGATGAAACTGATCGAGCCAGCCGAGCGGACGCGACCGTAATCGAATCCTTCCCGACGCGTAGCCGCGAGACAGATCGCATCCGAAAGCGGGATGATGGGCGCGCTGACCATGGCGTGCAGCGCCGCGACCGCGAGCAGAGCGAGGAAGCCACCGCCCAGCCCATAGCCGCACACGGTGAAGGTCGCTGCGGCGGTCGCCAGAACCAGCATCCGGCGCGGCTCACCCAGGCCGTCGGCGCCGCGCCCGAGCAGCGGCGCCGCCAGCAGCCGCACTGCTGAGCCGGTGGCGAGCAGCGCGGCGATTTCGTTCGCGCCCATCCCATGCCCAGCGAGCACCGCCGGCAGGAACGGCATCAAAATGCCAAGCGCGGCGAACTCCGCGGCGAAAAGGAGGGCGAAACGGGCGGGCACGCAGCGCGATACCCCGCCGCGCCGCCCGGTTGCAAATCGGTCCTTTCCGGCCCAATGGGTCTATGTCCTGAGCCGGATCTGCCGCCCCCCATGTTCGATGCCCGCGTCAAGGCCATCCTCGGCCCTACCAATACCGGCAAGACCCATCTCGCCATCACGCGCCTGTTGGCGCATGCCAGCGGCATCATCGGCTTTCCGCTGCGCCTGCTCGCACGCGAAAACTATGACCGCATGGTGGCCGCTAAGGGCGAGCGTCACGTTGCGCTGATCACCGGCGAGGAAAAGATCATCCCGCCGGACGCCAAGTGGTTCGCCTGCACGGTTGAGGCGATGCCGCTCGATCGTCGGGTCGAGTTCATCGCGGTCGACGAGATCCAGCTCTGCGCCGACCCAGATCGCGGCCATGTCTTCACCGACCGGCTGCTCAATGCGCGTGGCATGGTCGAGACCATGTTTATGGGTGCCGAGACCATCCGCCCGCTGCTGCATCGGCTCGTACCGCAGGCTGAGATCGAAACGCGACCGCGCCTCTCTCAGCTGACCCACGCAGGGCAGCTCAAGCTTAGCAAGCTGCCGCCACGAAGCGCCGTGGTTGCCTTCTCGGCCGCCGAGGTCTACGCGATTGCCGAGGCCATTCGCCGTCGCCGCGGCGGCTGCGCGGTGGTGATGGGCCGGCTCAGTCCGCGCACGCGGAACGCCCAGGTGGCGCTCTATCAAAATCGCGAGGTCGATTTCCTGGTGGCGACCGATGCGATTGGCATGGGCCTCAACATGGATGTCGACCATGTGGCCTTCGCCGCCTTGCAGAAATTCGACGGCCATGCCGCCAGGCCGCTCAACGCGCAGGAAGCGGCACAGATCGCCGGCCGTGCCGGCCGCGGCATGCGCGACGGCAGCTTCGGCACCACCGGCGACTGCCCGCCTCTGCCCCAGGAAATGATCGAGAAGATCGAGAATCATAGCTTCGAGGCCATGCAGACCCTGGCCTGGCGGAATAGCGAGCTAGATTTTACCAGCGTCGATGCGCTGCTCGACAGCCTTGGCGCGCCGCCGCCCGTCCCCGGCCTCGCCAAGGGGCACGACGCGGATGATCACATCATTCTGTCGATGCTAGCGCGCGAGACAGAGGTCCGTGCACTGGCAAGCGGACGGCAACGGGTCCGGCTGCTCTGGGAAGCTTGCCAGGTGCCGGATTTCCGCAAGCTGGCCGATGACAGCCACACTGTGCTGTGCGGTCGCATCTTCCGCCACCTTGCGGAAGATGGTGTGCTGCCGGAGGACTGGATCGCTACGCAGCTTGCCGGACTGGGCAATACCGCGGGAGATCTCGATACCTTGATGGCGCGGCTCGCCTCGATCCGCGTCTGGTCCTACATAGCCACCCGCGCCGACTGGCTGCGGGAGGCCGCCGGCTTCCAGACCGAAGCACGCCGCGTGGAAGACGCCGTCTCCGACGCGCTGCACGAGAGCTTGACCGCACGCTTCGTCGACCGCCGTGCCGCGCATTTGATCCGCCGGCTGGACGAGACGACCAACGAAGAAGATCTGCTCTCGGCAGTGACCCGCCAGGGCGAGGTGATCGTCGAAGGCCACCCCGTAGGCAGAGTCGCCGGCTTCGTGTTCCACCCGGAGGCCGAGGCGGAGACTGAGGAGCAGCGTCGTTTGATCCTGCGCGCCGCCCGCCGCGCGCTGAAAGAGGAAATGCCCCGGCGCGTTGCGGCGGTCGAAATCGCCCGCGATGAGGCCTTCTCCCTCACCGGTACGCACCGTCTCACCTGGAACAACGGTAGCGGTGAGGCGGCCGAGGTTGCGCGGCTGCGGCCAGGATCGGAGCCTGCCAAGCCACAGGTCGAGGTGCTGCCCTCGGAATTTCTCGACGGGGCGCAGCGCGAGCGCGTCCGCGTGCGGCTGGCCCGCTATGTCGAGGGACTTATCGGCAAGGAACTCGCCATCATTGCGAGCGTTGAGCAAAAAGCTGAGGCCGAGGGTGCGCTGCGTGGGCCGGCCTTCCTGCTGCGCGAGCATCTCGGCATCGCGCCGGGCGGCACGATGCGCGAGATCGGCCCGGAGCTGCGCCAGAAGCTCAAAGCGATCGGCGTGCGCGCCGGGCGCTTCGCCTTGTTCGTGCCGGAAGCCCTAAAGCCGCGTGCGATGGCGCTCAGGGCGCAGATCTGGGCGCTGTCGCGCAATATCGAGACCCCCCCTCTTCCGGCACCCGGCCTCGTTGCATTGCAACGGCGCGAGCCGGCGGCGGGCGAAGGCAGCGCGCCGCTGGTGCCGCCGCAGGGGTGGCCCGGGGGCTTCGCTGAGGCGATGGGCTGGATGCCCGCTGGGCCCATCCTGCTTCGCCTCGACGTCGCCGAGCGGATCGCCGCCGAGCTTGGCTTCCTGACCCGCCGGGCGCCGGCGCCACCGCCCGGCGATCTCGCCAGCCGGCTTGGCGTAAAGGGCGATTCGCTCGGCACGACTCTGACCGCGCTCGGCTTCCGGCTCCTGGAGCCGACGCCGCTTGCCGAGGGCGAATACGGCCCGCCGGCGCCGCTGCGGGTGGCGCAGTTCCGCCCACAGCATCCCGGGCGCGCGCCCCGCCCCAACCAACCGGGCCGCCCATTGCGGCGCGGCCCGCGCGCCGAGGGCGACACCGCGCCAGCCCGCGACGAACAACGCCCGCCGCAGCGTGGGCCGCGCCGCGAGCCGCCGGAACGGCACGGCCCACGACCGGAGGGAAAGCCAGAGGCGCGCCCAGAGGCACGCCCAGAGGCACGCCCAGAGGACCGGGCCGAGGGACGTCATGACGGGCGTCCGCCACGCGCGCGCGACCATGGCCGCGAGCGTCGCGACGGGCCGCGCCAGCCGCCGGCCGCACCGCTGCCGCCGCCGACCAGCGCCGCGATGATTTTTTTCGGCCCGCCGATTCCGACAGAGTTGCGCAAGCAATCCTTGCCGCAACGCCCCGGCCGACCGGATGGCCGCGAGGGCGGCGGCAAGCCGTGGGAACGGGACCGCCGCCCGAATGGCCCACCCGGCGACCGGTCCGGCGGCCCACCGCGCGGGGACCGGTATGGCGGGCCCTCACGCGGTGAACGCGGGCCGCGCGAGGAACGCGTTCTGCGGGCCGAGGCCCCCAAGACTCAGGGTGAAGGCGGCATTGATCCAGATTCGCCTTTCGCGGTGCTGCTGCGCCTGAAGCAGCAGCAAAAGCCCTAGGTTGCAGGTACCGCCAAGCGATCCCGAGGCTTGGCAACGCCTCGATGTCTGGCTCTGGCACGCCCGACTCGCCCGCACCCGCGGTCTTTGCATAAAACTAGTCAGCGGGGGCGCGGTTCGGCTGAACCGCCAGCCGACAGATAAGCCGCATGCTCGGGTTCGGCCCGGCGATGTGCTGACTCTCGCCCTCGGCTCGGGAGAGCGGGGCGTCGTCCGGGTGCTGAAGATCGTGGCGCTAAGCGAGCGGCGGGGACCGGCGCCGGAGGCGCTTTTGCTTTATGAGGAATTGGGCGCGCCCTGAGGGGTACGGCATGCTTAACGATGCGCCAAAGTGACGGGTTGCAGAAAGTTTGGAGAAAAACTGACCGCGCGCCTTGCCATACCCTGGCGCAACCGGCGCGATCGCGTATGCTATGGGTTAGTTGAGGATCACGTGGGCCGTTCGGGTTGCACGCAGATTCAGCTTGTCGCGCGCCCGGGCATTCCGGTCGTAGCGGCCGCAAGGAGCACCGAAGAGTAAAAGATGGCGAAGAACGAGTCCTGGCGCCCCCGCCGACCACGCAAGCGCGGTTTTGACGATGACACCCCAGATTTTGGCGGCGGCGGAGGCGGCTGGGGTGCCCCGCCCGCTTTCCCGACGCCTAGTATGCCCGCTTCCCGCGGGCCATCAGTCTTCGCCTCCGGGCCGGAGATCGAGGCAACGGTGAAGTGGTTCAATCCGGAGAAAGGTTTCGGGTTTGTCGAGCTCGGTAACGGCTCAGGCGATGCCTTCCTGCACGTCTCTGTGCTGCAGCGCTCCGGCAACGACGCGGTTAATCCTGGTGCGCAACTGAAGGTCCGGGTGGGTCCCGGCCAGAAGGGCCAACAGGTGACCGAGGTCACGGCCATCACCAGCCCGGGCGAGCCGGGTGCGGCAGGGCCCAGCGGCCCTCCGCGCAGCGGCGGCTTCGGCGCTGGTCCACGTCCGCCGCGTCCAGGCGGCGGCGGTGGCGGCGGTGGCTTCCAGCCACAGGGCGACGCGCAGGAAATGCGCGGCACGGTGAAGTGGTACAACGCCGAAAAAGGCTTTGGCTTCATCTCGCCCGAGGGTGGCGGACGCGATGTCTTCGTCCATGCGACAGCGCTTGAGCGTTCGAGCCTGCCGCCGTTGAGCGAAGGGCAGTCCGTGGTCATGCAGGTGGTGCAGGGGCGTAAGGGGCCGGAAGCCTCGACGCTCACCAACAGCTGAGGCCGGCGTACGTCCGGAGAGAGGGCCATGCTGCTTCGCCGCGAACGCGCGATGACCGGCATTGCCATCATGCTGGACGTCGCCTTTCACGCTAGCCGAACCGAGACGGTGAACGCGGCAGATATCGCCGACCGTCTCGGTCAAGCCCGAAGGGGAATCGAGCCGGTGCTGCAGGCGTTGTCGCGCGCCGGGCTCCTGGTGTCGGTGCGCGGACCGCGTGGCGGATATCGGCTCGGGCGACCTGGCCGTGATATCCTGCTGGCCGAGGTTATCGCTGCGGCGTTGGCGGAAGATCCGCCGACAGGGGCAGAGGTGCTGGTCGGCGGCCGCTTGCACAACCTAGTGGTCAAGCCCCTGTGGATGCAGCTGGAGCAGCTCTGCCGCGACCATCTCAGCCAGATCAGCCTCGCCGACCTCGTCAAGCGGGCCGCTGCGGCTGGGGTAAGGCGGCAAGCGCTGGAGCCGCTGAACTTCGTGATCTGACAGTTTAGAGCAGCCTCCGGTCTGATGGATCACGCTGTGATCCATCAGACCGGAGGTAAGCTGTTCCAGAAACACTCTTTTCCAGAGCAAGACATCCGTTCAGACGATGCCGCCTGAACGGATATTGCTCTAGTCTTGCGGCGGCCTATTGCTTCTTCGGGCACCGGGCTCCAGCGAAAGCCTCGTGCCGCTGATGTCAGAAGGAAAAAGGTAGCCTCAGTCGGGCACCTGGCGCCGGCTTGAACAACTGATCCTCCAGCACTGTCGGTGCCGGCCCCTCTGCCGGGCTGCGGCCGGGCAGGCTGCGTTGCAGAATGGCGGGGCCAAAGGCCTGGCCGTTGCCTGGCGCCTGCGCCGGCGGCTCGATAGTCCGATCGGGCACTGGCGCACGCGCGCCGAACTCACGCGGCGCGAGCACGACAGCAGTATTAGAACGGCGCCGGCGTCTGGTGCTGGCTGCGGCAGCCGGTGCTGCCCAAAGGCCGAATAACGCGGCGAGCCCGGCCCGCCGGCGCATCATAGCCCTGGCGAGGCCGGCAGCCGGTGCACGCCGCGGGAATCGCCCGGAGGATTGCCGGCCGGTGCGCCCAGCGGCTGACCCTGCCGCGCCTGCCAGGCCTGCAACGCCCAATGCACGGAGGGAAAGGCGATTTCCGCCCAGGGGATCTCGGGCCAATCGAAGAAGCGCACCTCCAGGCTTTCTGGTCCCGCCGCGACCTCAGGTCGCGCCAGCGCAGCACGAAAGATTACCTGCACCTGCCCGATGCGGGCGATCGAGTAGATGGCAAGCACGCCCTCGAGCGCGATCTCCGCGCCGGCTTCCTCACGGGCTTCGCGCTGCGCGGCCTCCTCCACGGTCTCGGCCATTTCCATGTAGCCGGCGGGCAGGGTCCAGAAGCCCCGTCGCGGTTCGATGGCACGACGGCAGAGCAGGATGCGGCCCGCCTCACTGACGACGCTGCCGACTACGATTTTGGGATTTTCATAAGCGATGAAGCCGCAATCCGGACAGGTGAGCCGTTCGCGGTCGTCACCTTCTGGAATCCGCCGGATGAATTCGATCATAGGCCAAGGATGCCGCCCAGGACGGGCCCTCGGCAAGCGGCGCCGGTGCGGTGTGGCAACGCTACGGCCGCGACGACGGGCCGCACAATACAGAACGCGCTGGGGATCACACTTTCAGATCGAGCAGGGAGCCGCGCGGCAGGGGCCGGGCGGGGGCGGGCGGCACTGCGTCCAGTTGGCGTTGCGCGGCGCCGCCTTCGGCCGGACCAATCCCAGCGGTCGGGGCGATGCTGCGCACCGGCCTTATATCGCCGGGCGGCGAGATAGCTGAGGCCGCGGAGGCAGCGAGTGAAGCAAGGGCAGGTGCGACGATCATGGGCTGAACCTTGCCTGGCGAAGCTGAAGATCCGGTTAATCAGCGCGACGGCGGCCCCGCTGCCGCCAGCACTACTCAGGCGCCGGCCACCGCGGCACGCAGCGCGCGCCATACCGCCTCGGGCGTCGCCGGCATGGCCAGTTCCGCGCCGCCCAGCGCATCTCGTACCGCTGCCATCACCGTCTGCGGCGCGCCGATCGCACCTGCCTGACCCACCCCCTTCACGCCGAGCGGATTGGAGCCGGTCGGGTCCTCTCGCAGCACGATAGTCAGCGGTGGCAGATCGTCGGCCCGCGGCAGCGCGTAATCCATGCAGGATGCCGTCAGCAGCTGGCCGCTGTCGGGCGCGTGCAGAATGCGCTCCAGCAGGGCCTGTCCGATTCCCTGGGCAAGCCCGCCCTGCACCTGCCCCTCGGTCAGCAGCGGGTTGATCAGCCGGCCATAATCATCAACCGCGAGGTAACGCTGCAGCGTCACCACGCCGGTCTCGGAGTCGATCTCCACCTCGGCGAGATGCGCGCCGCTCGGGAAGGTGACGAGCTCGGAGAGGTTTTTCGCCTCGGTATCCAGCCCGGGCGCCATACCTTCCGGCAATTGCGCGGGATCGCGGGCCGCCAGGGCCAGTGCCGGCAGGTCGATGCCGCGATCGGTGCCGCGCACCCGGAAAGCGCCGCCGGCAAAATCGAGCTCGGCCACCGCGGCCTGTAGCAAATGCGCGGCCAGGCGGCGCGCCTTCTCCAGCATCGTCTCCATCGCCATGACCAAAGCGGTGCCGCCGACATGCAGGGACCGCGCGCCGCCATGGCCATTGCCGAAGGCCACGCTATCCGTATCCGCCTGCACGAAGCGAAAGCGTTCCTCTGGCAAGCCGAGCCATTGGGCGGCGAATTGCGGAAAGCTGGTCTCGAGACCCTGGCCATTCGACTGGGTGCCGACCGCCAGATCCACCATGCCATCAGCGGCGAAGCGCACCGCCGCCCATTCCTGCGGCGCACCACGCGATGTCTCGAGGAAGCAGGCGATACCAAGGCCGCGCCGCTGCCCGGCTGCCTCGCTCGCCGCGCGGCGCGCGGCGAAGCCGGCGCGATCCGCCAGCGCCTCGAGATCGACGAGATTGGCGCCGAACCGGCCGGTATCCATCAGCATCCCGGTCGCGCTGCGATAGGGAAAGGCGGCGATCGCGTTCTGCCGGCGGATCGCCAGCGGATCGATGCCGAGCGCGCGCGCCGCCGCCTCCACCAGCCGTTCCGTCAGGTAGTTCGCCTCTGGCTTGCCCGCGCCGCGATACGCATCGACCGGCACGGTATTGGTGAAGACACCCCGCACCTCCAGCAGCACGGCGGGGATGGCGTATACACCGCCGATGGCAGTGGACACCGAATTGGTCGGGCAGCCCGGCCCATTGGCCGAGCAATAGGCACCGAGATCCGCAGCATAGCTGGCATGCAGGCCGAGGAAGTGGCCCTCGGCATCGAGCGCAAGGCGGGCCACCCCGTCATGGTCGCGGGCATGCACAGCGCCCTGGAATTCCTCGGCGCCGGTGGCGACCCAGGCGACGGGCCGTCCGAGCCGCCGCGCGGCGACGCAGAGCGCGACGTATTCGGGAAAGAGGAAATTCTTCATCCCGAAGCCACCACCAACATCCGGGCAATGCAGCCGGAAGGCGGCCTCCGGCAGGCGGAACACCTCGGCCAGCTGGGCACGGGTGCCATGCACGCCCATCCCCGTATGCAACAGGTCAAAGCGGCCCGCGGCGAAGCTGGCCAATGCGGCGCGGGGTTCGATCGGCGCGGCATGGATGCGCTGGTTGACGATCCGGCATTCCACAACATGGGCGGCGGCGGCGAAGGCCGCCTCGGTCGCGGCACGGTCGCCGCGCTCGAAGCGGAAGGCGAGGTTGCCGGGCGCCTCCGTCCAGATCTGTGGGGCTTCCGGGCGCAGCGCAACAGCGGCCCCGATCGCCGCCGGCAGCGGCGCGTAGTCGACGTCGATCGCTTCCACCGCATCGATCGCCGCGGCTTCGGTGGTGGCGACCACCAGCGCTACGGGTTCGCCAACGTGGCGGACGGTATCGACGGCCAGCGCGGCGCGAGGCGGAATAATCAGCGGCCCGAGGGTCGCGACCTTCACCGGGCAGGGCAGCGGCGCCAGGCCCTCGGCCGCCAGATCGGCACCGGTCAGCACCAGCAGCACGCCCGGCATGGCCCGCGCCGCAGTCGCATCGAGGCGGCGGATGCGGGCATGCGCGTGCGGGCTGCGCAAGATGACACTGCGGGGCGTGCCCGGCGGGATCAGGTCGGCTGTGAAACGCCCGGTCCCCGTCAGGAACCGCGCATCCTCCCGCCGCCTGCGCGACACTCCAATCGATCCCTCGGGCATGCTAAACTCCCCGCCGCACCGGCCCGAAGATATAGCGCGATCAGGTCTTGATGTTCAGAATTCGCGCCGCGGTATCGCCGAGCACCGCCCGCTTCTGGGCGGCATTGAGGGAGCCGCAGGCAAAAATGTGATCCACCGGGTCAAGCTGCCACGGATAAGGGTAATCGCTGCCCAGCACGATCTGCGAGGCACCCACCTGCGCCTGGAGATGGCGGATCGCCTCCGGCGAGAAGACCAAGCTGTCGAACCACATCTGCTTCAGATACTCACTGGGCTTTTTCTTCAACTTGATGTTCGGATCGCAACCACCGGGATTGACCAGGCAGGCATGATCCTGGCGGTCGGCGTAGTGCGGCAGCCAACCACCGCCATGGGCGCTGATAATCTTGAGCTTCGGGAATTTATCGAGCGTCCCTTCGAAGATCAGCTTCGAGAGAGTGATGCTGGTCTCGGTCGGGTAGGCGACGGCGTTGGCGAGCCAGCCATTGCCGGCCAGCTGCGCGTTCAGCTCCGGCACCCCCTGCGGGTGGAAAAACAGCGCCGCACCAAGCTCCTCAGCCTTGGCCCAGACTGGGTGGAAGCGGGCGTCAGAGAAGGGCACGCCGGCGAGGTTGGTGCCGACCGCGGCACCCTTCAGCCCCTGGCTCTTCATCGCCCGTTCCAGCTCCTGGACCGCCAGCTGCGGGTCTTGCAGGGTGAGGGAGCAGAAGCCGGCGAAGCGATCGGGATGGGCGGCGCAAAGCTCGGCCATCTTCTCATTGTTGACCTTGACGATCTGCGCCGCGACGTCACGAGGACGGCGGTACCAGAACGGGTTCACCGAGAGCACTTCCATGTCCACCTTCTGGCGGTCCATGGCGGCGAGCCGGGTAGGGACGTCGATCGGCGCCTCGTTGGCACCACGCACGGCATTGACCAGCACCGAGCGGTCATTGTCGATCAGCGGCAGGACATCGAGGAAGACGCAATGCGCATGAACATCGATAGTCTTCACCCGCTTGCCGGCGACCTTCACCGCCTGACGCTGCGGCTGACCCGGCGCGGCGACCGCGTGCTTCAGGCCGCATCCGCAAAAGGCGATACCGCCCAGAAAGCCCCGGCGCGTGGCGTTCATAAGATCCTCCCCCAACGTGATTTGCCGAAAGACTCGCGCATTTCGCCGGGCAGCGCCAGTCGGTTTCCAGCGCGGCGATCAGCGCCGCCTCAGCCGGCGCCGGCCGGCAGGGCGTAGCCCGGGCAGGGCACCGCGCTTGGCGGCCGACCGGCCTCGCCCAGCAGTTCGAAGTCGAAGGGGGCGGCGGCCTCAGGGTCGAGGGTGACCAACACGGCCTGCACGTCGCGGTTCCCCGGGACCATCAAGCGCATCAGGTTGGGGGCCGATGCCAGCGGCCGGCTGTGGCGAAACAGATGCGTATCGCCATTGATGAGCAGCACTGGCTTGCCAAAGCGCGCTGCCAGGGGCGCAAGATCGGCCAGGAAGGCGCGATAGCCGCTGCCGTACCCGTGGCCACATGTCTGGCGGTAGAACATGTCTGCTTGCACCGCCAGAACGATCGCCCGGGTCGCCGGGCTCACAGCAGCAAAGGTCTCGGCCAGCCAGGCGCGATTGGCAACGTCACGGGCGGTGGACTCGGCCAGGGCGGTGGCGCCGTGCGGCAGGCTTTCCATGGCCTCCTCTCCGGGCTCGGCCGGGCGACCATTATTGCTGCCTGGGATGTGGATGGTCGCGAAGATGACGTTGTCGCGCGACCAACGGGCGTTCTCGACGGTCGGCGCGGCCTGCCGCTGCAGGGGCATGGGCCGCTGGCCTAGGCTAAGGGCGTCCGGGAAGAAGCGGGTGCGCAGCAGGGCCAGCCGCTCCTGCGGGTCGAAGCGGCCGCCGCGATCCTGCCAGCAATCCACCCATTCATTGTCGCCGGGCGTGTAGATCAAGGGATGGTCGGCCAGGGTCATCCAGGAAAAGGCACGAAGTACCTTTTCATCGGTGCAGATTTCCGCGCCCCCCTTGGTATCACCGACGAAGATCGAGAAGGCGGGCCGGGCGGCATTGATCTGCGCCATCAACCGGGCGACCCGCCCTTCCTCGGCCGGGCAGCGATCCGGTGCGCCTGGCTGGCAATAGGGCATGTCGCCAAAGGCGACGAAGCGGATCGGCTCGGCCATCGCAGAGGCGGAGAACAGCAGGGAGGCAAAGATAACTAATATTTTCATTAGCCGGCTGGTACCTCGACGGCGCGGGGAGGTCCAGATTGAACCGCTGGCGCCGCTGGGCTAGGCGCCAACGGTGTTGCCCGATCTTCGCACCGCCGATTTCGATTTCGTCCTGCCCGAAGCGCAGATCGCCCAGACGCCGTTGCGCCCGCGCGATGCCGCGCGCCTACTGTTGGTGCGCGAGGACGGTCTTGCTGACCAAGGCATACGCGACCTGCCGACGCTGCTCGCGCCGGGCGATGTCATGGTTGTGAACGACACCCGGGTCATCCCTGCACGGCTTCGCGGCCGACGGGGCGCAGCGGCGGTCGAGATCATGCTGAACCGCGCCGAGGGCGGCGGCATCTGGCAGGCGATATGCCGCAATGCCCGCCGGCTGCGTGCGGGCGATCGGGTGGCGATCGAGGGCGCGACGCTGGACGCGATGGTGCTCGAACGGTTGCCGGGGGGTCTGGTGCGGCTCGATTTCGGGCCTGATCCGGGGGCGCTGGCAGCGGCGCTGGACGCCGCCGGGGAGGTGCCGCTGCCACCCTATATCCATCGCCCCGATGGAGCACGGCCGGAGGATCGGGAGGATTATCAGACCGTCTTCGCCGCTCGCCCTGGCGCGGTGGCGGCGCCGACCGCCAGCCTGCATTTCACGCCGCGCCTGCTGGCGGCGCTGGAGGCGCGCGGCGTCCGGCTGGCAACCCTGACCCTGCATGTCGGCGCCGGCACCTTCCTGCCGCTACGTGCCGAGGACCCGCGCGACCATCGGCTGCACGCCGAATGGGGCGAGATCACGCCAGAGGCGGCAGACCTGATCAATTCGGCTCGCCCGGCTGGCAAGCGGATCGTGGCAATCGGCACCACGGCGCTCCGGCTGCTGGAGACAGCTGCGCTCGGCATCGAGGATCACTGGCATCCAGTCCGACCCTTTCGCGGCCTGACCGATATCTTTCTGCTGCCCGGCCACCGTTTCCGCGCCGCCGATGTGCTGCTGACTAATTTCCACCTGCCGCGGAGCACGCTGTTCATGCTGGTCTCAGCCTTCGCCGGGACGGCGCGAATGCGCGCGGCCTATGCCCATGCGATCACCGCCGGCTACCGCTTCTACAGCTATGGCGATGCCAGCCTGCTGTTCCCGGAGGACGCGCCATGACGCTGCATTGGCGCCTTGCCGGCCAGGAAGGCGCGGCGCGCGCGGGGATGCTGCACACCGCGCATGGCGAGGTGCCGACGCCGGTCTTCATGCCCGTCGGCACCGCCGGCACGGTCAAGGCGATGACCGCCGATGCCGTGCGCGCGACCGGGGCGCGCATGGTGCTCGGCAATACCTATCATCTGATGCTGCGCCCGGGGGCGGAGCGCGTGGACCGCCTCGGCGGGCTGCATGGCATGATGGACTGGCCGGGGCCGATCCTGACCGATAGCGGCGGCTTCCAGGTGATGAGCCTCGCCGCGCTGCGGAAGATGGAGGAGGGTGGCGTCACCTTCCGCAGCCATATCGACGGCAGCCGCCACGCGCTGAGCCCGGAGCGCAGCATCGAAATCCAGCACATGCTGGATGCCGATGTGACGATGTGCCTCGATGAATGCACGCCTTTCCCGGCGACGGAGGAACAGGCCGCCGCCTCGATGCGCCTGTCGATGCGCTGGGCGCGCCGCAGCCGCGACGCCTTCGTGCCGCGCCCGGGCTATGGGCTGTTCGGCATAGTCCAGGGCGGCGTCTTTCCCGCGCTGCGCGCGGAAAGCGTCGCGGCGCTGACCGCGATCGGCTTCGAAGGCTATGCGGTGGGCGGGCTGGCGGTGGGCGAAGGGCAGGCGGCGATGCTGGCGGTGCTGGACGCCACCTGCCCGCTGCTGCCGGCGACCCAGGCGCGCTACCTGATGGGGGTCGGCACGCCGGACGATATCCTGGGCGCGGTGGAGCGCGGCATCGACATGTTCGACTGCGTGATCCCGACGCGCAGCGGCCGCACCGGTCGGGTCTATACGCGGCGCGGTGTGCTGAACATGCGCAATGCCCGCCACGCCGATGCGACCGGGCCGATCGATCCCGCCTGCGCCTGCCCCGCCTGCGCGCGGCATTCGCGCGGCTACCTGCACCACCTGATCAAGGCGGCGGAGATGCTCGGCCCGATGCTGCTGACCTGGCACAATATCCAGTACTATCAGGACCTGATGCAGGGGATTCGCGCGGCGATCCTGGAAGGCCGCTTCGCGGCGTATGCCGCAGCACTCAGGGCGGGATGGGAGGCAGCGGACGCATGACCGAAGCAAGGACCGACACTACCGGCCTGACCCTGCTTGGCCAGCCCGCGGCGCTGCCCGTCTCGCCGGAGGCGGCGATCCTGGAACGCGTGCCAAACCCGCATCCAGGCACGCGCTATCTGGTGCGCTTCGCGGCGCCGGAGTTCACCTCGCTCTGCCCGCTCACGGGCCAGCCGGATTTCGCGCATCTGGTGATCGACTACGTGCCGCGCGACTGGCTGGTGGAAAGCAAGTCGCTCAAGCTGTTCCTCGGCGCCTTCCGCAACCACGGCGCCTTCCATGAGGCCTGCACGGTCGCGATCGGCAAGCGGCTGGAAGCGACGCTGGCGCCGGAATGGCTGCGGATCGGCGGCTATTGGTATCCGCGCGGCGGCATCCCCATCGACGTCTTCTTCCAGACCGGCGCGCCACCGGACGGCGTCTGGATCCCCGACCAAGGCGTCGCGCCTTACCGGGGGCGTGGCTAGAGCATGCTGCGTTCACATACGTTCACGCAGCCCGCTCTAGCATGTGTTGGATCGCGCGATTCAGCGCCTTCGGCGATTCCGCCTCAACGCACCGCGCTCTAGCCCCGCGCGCCGGTCAGCCGGAGCGCGGCCTGCACGCGGTCGCGCTGGAAGGCGATGACCTCTGCCAGTTCCGCCGCCGAGCCATAGCGTGGCACGATTCCCGCGCTCCGCAGCCGCTCCGCCGTCTCCGGCCGGGCCGCGACCTCGGCGACAACCGCCGCGACGCGATCGCGCGCCGCCGCCGGCATGCCGCGCCAGCCAAACAGGGCCGTGAACGGGTCGTATCGCAGATCGGCGAATCCTGCTTCCTCGACCGTCGGCACCTCAGGCAGTGTCGGCGCGCGGGTACCTGACGTCACCGCCAAGGCGCGCAGCCGCCCCTCCCGGATCGCGCTCATCGCCGGCGTCAGCGGCAGCACGCCGAGCTGGATGCGACCCGCAGCCAGATCGAGCACCGCCGGCGGCGATCCCTGGTAGGCGACGAAGGCCGCCTCCAGCCCGCGCTCCGCCATGAAGCGCCTGGTGTCGAGCTCGGCATAGCCCGGCACCGAATACCAGTTCGCCGCGCCCGCATTGGCCTTTATCCATGCCACGAGGCCACGGAGGTCGCTCACCGGCAGCGACGCCGGCGCGACCCAGGCGAGATACTCGCTGCCTAGGATCGCGATCGGCACCAGCTGAGCCTCCTCGTAGGGCAGCCGCCCGGTGAAGGTGTAGGGCACGGTGGACGCGATGCCGGTCGCGCCAAGCAGCAGCGATTCCCCGGCCCCGGCCTGCGCATGGGCCTGCGCCGCCAGCAGCGATCCCGCGCCGGGCCGATTCTCTACGGGGAAGGGCTGGCCCAGGCGCTGCGCCAGCGCGTCCGACAGGATGCGCGCCATCAGGTCGATCCCCGACCCCGGCGCGCCGGAATTGATCAGCCGGACCGGGCGGTCCGGCCAGGGCGCCTGCGCATGCGCGGCGCCGGCCGCGAAGCTGACCGCGATACCGAGGATGCTGCGTCGGTAGATGTGGGGTGACATGGGTGCTCTCCTTCCTGTCACGCGCGCCGCGGCGGCCGGCGGCCGGCCCCGGGACGCGCGTGGAGTTCATGGGCATCGACCAGGCGGGCGAGCAGCCTCAGCAGCGTCTCGGCCTCGGCCTCGGTGAGGGGGGAGAGCAACATCGCGGCGACGGCGCGCGAGCGCTGCGAGACCTGCGCGACCAGCGCCTGCCCGGCCTCGGTCAGCGAGAAAGCGTTGGCGCGGCCATCCTCAGGGTGCGGCTTCCGGTCGACCAGGCCGCGCGCCTCGAAGGCTGCGAGCGCCTGGCCGGTGGAGGTCGCGTCCACCCCGATCGCCGAGGCGAGCCAGTTCCTCTCCATCCCCGGTGTGTCGCGAAGCTGGACCAGCAGCCCGGAATGCCAGGGCGCGCCGAGCCCGAATTCGCCGAACGCCTCCGCCTGCAGCGTCGCCGCGACCTGCCAGAGGCGCCGGGCGAGGTACTGCGGCACCTGGCGATGGATGGTGGGGATCGGCAGTTTCGGTGCGGGGGCGACGGGGCAGGTCATATACGAAGAATACTTCGCGGTGGTCTACTTCGTCAAGGAAGAATTCTTCGCATATCGACAAGGCTTCGCTGCGGTCCCATCTGCGCTATGAGCTTCCCTCGCCATGAACCCCCGCCACGACATCCGCGCCAAGGCGCTCGAGATCGGCTTCGACGCCGTGGGCTTCGCGCGCGCCGACCTCGCGCCGGAAACGCGCGCCCGCCTGATGCGCTTCCTGGCGGAGGGACAGCATGGCGGCATGGGCTGGATGGAATCGCGCGCCGAGCAGCGGGCGCACCCCCGCGCGCTCTGGCCCGAAGCAGCCAGCGTGATCTGCCTCGGCCTGACCTACGCGCCCGATAGCGATCCCCTGGCGACGCTGTCGCGACGCGACCGCGCGACCATCAGCGTCTATGCCCGCAACCGCGACTACCATGACGTCGTGAAGGCGCGGCTGAAGCAGATCGGCCAATGGATGGCGCACCGCTTCAGGGGCAGCGCGCTCAAGGTCTTCGTGGACACTGCACCGGTGATGGAGAAGCCGCTGGCGCAGGCGGCCGGGCTCGGCTGGCAGGGCAAGCACACCAACCTCGTCTCCCGCGCGCATGGCTCCTGGCTGTTCCTCGGCGAAATCTTCACCAGCCTCGATCTCGCCCCGGACGCGGCCGAGGCCGACCATTGCGGCAGCTGCGACGCCTGCCTGCGGGCCTGCCCGACCGATGCCTTCCCCGCGCCGTATCGCCTGGATGCCCGCCGCTGCATCTCCTACCTCACCATCGAGCATCGCGGGCCGATCCCGGAGGCGCTGCGCCCGGCGATGGGCAATCGCATCTATGGCTGTGACGATTGCCTGGCCGTCTGTCCCTGGAACAAATTCGCGCAAAGCCATCACGAGCCCGCCTTCGCCCCACGCGCCGAACTGACTGCGCCGCGGCTAACCGACCTCGCCAGGCTGGACGATGCGGCGTTTCGCGCGCTCTTCGCCGGCAGCCCGATCAAGCGCATCGGGCGCGATCGCTTCGTGCGCAACGTGCTGATCGCCATTGGCAATTCCGGGCTTCCAGCGCTGGCCGAGGCCGCCCGGGCCCTGACCGAGGATGCTGATCCGGTAGTCGCCGAGGCCGCCCGCTGGGCGGTGCTGCGCCTGTCCGTGGCCGGCTGAACGGCTCTTGCAAGTGGCCAAATTTTTTGGTCGCTCATATAAGTTTTTGCTGGCCCTCAATCGCCAGGCGAAAACCCCCGTTTTCCTGGGCTGCGCGGCTTGGGGCGCGGCACCCATTCGGGCGCTTGGCACGAATCAACGCCTCGTGCCGTTGGTATCACTCACCGTCGGCCGAACATCCGCTCCAGCTCAGCGGCGCCCAGGCGCAGGAAGGTCGGCCGACCATGCGAGCAGGTCGCCGCCCGCGGGGTCTGCTCCATCTGCCGCAGCAACGCCGCCATCTCCGGCGGGGTGAGCCGCCGCCCGGCGCGGATCGAGCCATGGCACGCCAGCCGGGCGATTGCCGCATCCAGCCGGGCGGCGAGCGAGAGCGCCTCGTGCGTCTCAGTCAGTTCGGCAGCAAGATCGCGCAGCAACGGTGCCGGATCGGCCGGGCCCAGCAGCGCGGGCAAGGCCCGTACCAGGATCGCGCCGGGGCCGAAGCCTTCGATTTCCAGCCCCAACCGAGCAAGCGGCTCGGCGAATTCTAATAGCCGGGCGCAATCCCCTGCCGGCAATTCGACCACCGCCGGCAGCAGCAGCGGCTGCGACCGAACCCCGCCGGCTATCAGCTGGGCGTGCAGCGCCTCATGCGTCAGCCGCTCATGGGCAGCATGTTGATCCACCAGCACCAGCGCCCCATCCGGCGCCTCCGCGAGGATATAGGTCTCAAGCAATTGCCCGAGCGGCCGGCCGAGCGGCTGCGCGGCGGCGGTGGCCGGATCGGCCGTGATCGCCGCCTCGGGCCCCGCTTCGGCCGGTGCCAGCGGGCGCATCCCCGCAGGCGCCAGGGCCAGTTGCAATTCGGCCAGACCACTGGCCGTGCTGGCGGGCGCAGGCTCGCGCGGCCGCCAGCCCGACCAGCCACCCAACGCAGGTCGATATTGGGTCAGGGCCGGTGCGGTCGAGGCCCCGCCTGCCCCGATGCCCAGTGCCCGGCGCAGCGCCGAGATCAGAAAGCCACGCACCGCCGCCTCGTCACGGAAGCGCAGCTCAGTCTTCATCGGATGCACGTTCACATCGACCGCATCTGGCGGCAGGTCGAGGAAGAGCGCCGCCACCGGATGCCGGCCGGCGGCGATCACTTCGCGATAGGCGACGCGTAGCGCGACGCGGAGCAGCGGGTCACGCACAGGGCGCCGATTGACCACCAGATGCTGCTCAGAGGCCGTCGCCCGGGTATAGGCCGGCTGTGCCGCCTGCCCGACCAGCGTCAGGGCGCCGCTGCCGCTCGCCTCGACCGGCAGCGCGGCCGCGGCGAAATCGGCGCCGAACAGGGCCGCGATGCGCCCATTGCGATCCGCCGGCGGCAGCACCAGCGCCTCACGCCCCTCGTTCAGCACGCGGAACCCCACCTCCGGCCAAGCCATTGCAAGGCGGCGCAGCGTCTCGATCGCAGCCTCCGCCTCAGCGCGCGCGCTTTTTAGGAATTTTCGCCGCGCCGGCACGGCGTGGAACAGGTCGCGCATCTCGACCCGGGTCCCGGGCGCGCCTGAGGCCGGCATCACCGCGCCCTTGCGCCCGGCTTCGACCATCAGGGCATGCGCATCGCCGCCGGCCGGCCGACTGGTGAGGGTCAGCCGAGCAACGGCGCCTATGGAGGGCAGCGCCTCGCCCCGGAAGCCCAGGGTCGCGATGCGGAACAGCATTGCCTCCTCGGCAAGCTTGGAGGTGGCGTGGCGCTCGACCGCAAGCGCCAGATCCTCGGGCGGCATGCCATGGCCGTCATCCTCGACCAGCACCCGGTCGATCCCACCGCCTTCTAGCGTCACTGTAATCCGCCGCGCCCCAGCATCGAGCGCGTTCTCGACCAACTCCTTCACCACGGCAGCCGGGCGCTCCACCACTTCGCCGGCGGCGATGCGGTTGGCGGTCGTCTCGGGGAGGAGCCGAATCGGCATGGGACATCCTAGCCCAAGCGGCATCGGGGTTCAGCCCTCTTGGAGCGCCCGCAGCAGCCCAGCGGTAGAGCCGTCATGCCCGCCCGTCATGGGCGCGCCCGGCGCGAGCGCCGCGAGGAGCGGTCCGCAGAGCTGCTTGCCGAGCTCCACCCCCCATTGGTCGAAGGCGTTGATGTCCCAAAGCGCGCCAAGGCAGAAGACCTTGTGCTCATAGAGTGCCACGAGCTGCCCAAGGGTGAAGGGGGAAAGCCGCGGCAGTATCAGCGTCACGGATGGCCGGTCGCCGGGGAAGATCTTGTGCGGCAGCAGCCGCGTGATCTCGGCCTCACTGGCCCCGGCCGCGGCCATCTCCGCCCGCACCGCCTCGGCATCCTTGCCCCGCAGCAGCGCCTCCGCCTGGGCGAGGCCGTTGGCGAGCAGCATCCGATGGTTCTCGGCGTAGGCGTGATCCGGCGCGCGCACCAGCAGGATGTCGCAGGGCACAGGCGTCGTACCCTGGTGCAGCAGCTGCATGAAGCTGTGCTGGGCATTAGTGCCCGGCTCCCCGAACACCACGGGCCCGCTGGCCCGCGTCAACGCCGCGCCGGTCAGGGTCACCCGCTTGCCGAGGCTTTCCATCTCCAGCTGCTGGAGATGTGCCGTTAACCTGGCCAAGCGTTCGTCATAGGGCAACACGGCGCGGGCCGGATAACCGAGACCGTTGACGTGCCACAGTTCGACCAGCGCCAGCAGCAGCGGCAGGTTCGCCTCCTCCGGCGCGGCGAGGAAATGCGCGTCCATCGCTAGCGCGCCCTCGAGCAGCGCGGCGAAGGCCTCCCAGCCGAGCGCAAGCGCGATGGATAGTCCAATCGTCGACCAGAGGGAGAAGCGCCCGCCGACCCAGTCCGCGAAGGGAAAGACATGCGCGGGAGCGATGCCAAAGGCCGCCGCTGCATCCAGGTTGGTCGACAGTGCTGCAAGCGGCAGCGCCGGATCCGGCCCCAGCGCGGCGCGGAGCCAGTCGCGCACCAGCGCCGCATTGGCCATCGTCTCCTGCGTCGTGAAGGTCTTGGAGGCGATCAGCACCAGAGTGCGGCGCGGATCGAGGCGGGGTGCCAGCGCCGCCCAGGCATGCGCATCGACATTCGCCAGGTAATGCGCCCTGAGCGGCGCCTTCGGCGTCCACAGCGCGCGGGTGACCATGGCCGGTCCGAGATCCGAGCCGCCAATGCCGATATTCACCACATCGGTAAAGCGTTCCCCGGACGGACTCCGCAGCGTGCCGCCATGCACCGCGGCGCAGAACGCCCGCATCCGCGCCAGCGTCTCGGCGACCGAAGTGGCTACCGGCTGGATACCACCGTCGGCACCCCGCTGATGATAGGCCTCGCCTGGTGCCGCGCGCAGCGCCAGATGCAGCACGGCGCGGCGCTCGGTCGCATTGATCGCCTCGCCATCGGCCATGGCGGCGCGCTGGCCCGCGACGTCCTGCACCCGGGCGAGTTCGAGCAGGGCCGCCAGCACGCGATCGTCGATCGCGGTCTTGGAGAAATCGAGCAACAGCCCATCCAAGCGGCGCGAAAAACGCGCGAAGCGGTCCGGCGCGGCAGCAAAGAGCGGGCGGATGCTGGACGGCGGGCTGCCATCCGCGCGCTGTGTGGCAGCCAGCCGCGCAATTTCTGACCAGGCCGCCGTGACCAGGGCCGGCGTGCCCAGAGCCGCTTCTGCTGACATGCCTGCCTCCCCCCACCTGCCGGATAGGCTGGGCAGGCGCCGGCGTCTACAGCCCTTGCGGCTGCCCGGCGATGACCGCCGCCAGGGCCTCCGGCCGCAGCAGCCGGCGGGCGACCGCCGCCAATCGTGCCTGATCAAGCGCAGCGAGCCGCGCCGGGCGATTGGCCAGCCAATCCAGCGGCCGATCATTGCGGCGGAGCGCCAGAAGCGTGTCGGCGATGCGACGGCTATCGGTGAATTGCAGCGGCATCGAGCCGGTCAGATAGGCAAGCGCGTCCGCCCGTTCCGCTTCGGTCGGCCCGTCCTTGGCCATGCGCGCCCATTCGTCACGCGTGACTTTCATCGTCTCCGCCACCCGCGCATTCTCGGTGGCGACCGAGCCGATGATGACGCCTTCGCCGAAGGCCAGATCGAGCCCCGCGCCGATGCCGTAGGCAAGGCCGCGCGTCTCCCGCACCGCATGCATAAGCCGCGAGGCGAAGCCGCCGCCGGCCAGGATGCGGAGGACGACCTGCGCCGCCTCCCAGTCCGGATCGCGGGCAGCGAGGCCATCCTGGCCGAAAATCACCGAGGATTGTGGCGAGGCAACCTCGATTACCTTGGTACCAAAGTCGCGGAAGGCCGGCAGCCGTGCCGGGGTGGGCGGCGCACCGGGCGGCAGGTCGGCGAAAAGCTGGCCGAGCCAGGATGTGAGTTCAGCCGCGGTGATGTCGCCAGCGACGGCGACCAGCAGGCCGTCCTGGCGGAGCTGGCGTGCGAGTACCGCCGGCAGCGCCTCCGCCGGCATGGCCGCCAAGCTCTCCGGCGTGCCGCTTACCGAACGCCCAGCGGGATGGTCAGGATAGGCCGCCGCCCAGAAGGCGCGGACCGCCTGTCCACGCGGCGTCTCCAACGCCCGGCGGGCGGCGGCGACACCACGCGCGCGCACGCGGGTCAGAGCGTCAGCATCGAACCGTGGCGACCGCATGGCCAGGCGGGCGAGGCGTATCGCCTCTGGCAACGCCTGGGTCAGGCAGCGAAAGCCGCCGTCAAAACTGTCGCGGTCCGCGCCAAAGGAGAGCCCGATCGCCGTATCGCGCAGCGCATCGGCGAACTCGGTTGCCGGCAACGTCCCAGCGCCTTCCAGCAGCATCGCCGCGGCAAAGGCGGCCGCCCCTTCCTGGCCTGGCGGGTCCAGCGCCGCGCCACCCGGCCAGGACCAGGCGATGGAGACGACGGGGACGGCGTGATCCTCAACCAGCCAGGCGTTGATTCCGCCCGCGGCAACGGTTTGGATGGCGAGCGAAAAGCCGCTCGGCGTGGCGTCGCTCATGCCCGGCCTCGCGGGGCGGGGACGCCTTCCGGCAGCAGCCAGCCGGTCGTCGTCGGCGCTCCCGCGAAGACGCCGCGCAGCGCGGCCGTGGCCTGGGCCAGGGTCACGGCGCGCAGATGCGCCGGCCAGTATTCCACCGTCTCCAGCGACAAGCCGCAGGCCAAGGCGCTGCCGAGCAGCCGCGGTGCGGCGCCGAGCCCATCGAGAGCGAGCAATGCGCCGGCGGTCATCTGGCGGGTTGAGCGGGCCAGCTCGGCCTCGCTCGGCCCCTCCTGGATCAGCCGGTCGATGAGCGCATCGATGGCGACCTCAAGCCGCTCGGGCGCCACATCGGGGCGCGGCGTCGCGCTCAGCATGAAAGCGCCGACCCCGACGGCCTCGCTGTCGAAGCCAGCACCGGCCGAGGTGGCCAGGCCGGTCTCGACCAGCGCCCGGTGCATCCGGCTGCCCTGGCCACCGCCCAGCAGATGCGCCACCGCCTCCAGCGCCCAGGCCGCCTGCGGCGAGCCCCAGGTCAAGGTCGGCGCCATGGCGGAGCGCAGGAAACTCGCCTCCCGCACATTCGGATCGTGGCGGATCAAGCGCGCCTCGGTCGGCGCCACGGCTGGTGCGGCGCGATCGCGCAGCGTGACCGGACGGGCGGGAATCGACCCGTAATGCTCCTCGACCAACGCGCGCAGGCGGGCCTCGGTAACGTCGCCGGCCACCACCAGCACGGCGTTCCCGGGGGCGTAGCGGCGGCTGTAGAAGGTCTGCAGGTCATCGCGTTCAATCGCCCGGATATCGCTTTCCCAACCAATGATCGGCCGGCCGCGCCAGCTCTCCGGGCCGAATAGGGCTGCCTCGAAGGCTTCGTAGAAGCGGGCGCGCGGGTTGCTATCGGTACGCTGACGCCGCTCCTCCAGGATCACCGATCGCTCCGGCTCGATAGTCTCGGGCGGCAGCAGCGGACCGGCGAAGCGATCCGCCTCCATGCCCATGACCAAGGGCAGGCGTGAGGCCTCGACCGTCTGGTGATAGGCGGTGACGTCGCGGGAGGTAAAGGCATTGTCCTGGCCTCCCTCGCGCGCGACAACGAGGGAGAAGGCGCCCGGGGCAACCTTGGAGCTGCCCTTGAACATCATGTGCTCAAGGAAATGCGCGGTGCCGGATTTGCCGGGCGCATCCTCGCCGGCACCGGCGGCATAGAACAGATAATGAGCCACCACCGGCACCCGGCGGCTTTCCGCCAGGACCACGCGGAGCCCGTTCGGCAGCGTCCAAGCGCTGGCGCCGAACAGCGGCCGGTCGCCGGGTGATGCGGCCGGCGGGCTGGCGTGCAGGGCGGGGGCAACAAGCGTCGCCGGCAGGGCGGCGGCAGTGGCGATGGCGATCCGGCGCGTCATGGAGGGCATGACCCGCATGTGGGCCGCCCCCGGCCGCCTGCCAATCCCGCCGGGTGGCCAGACGCGGTCAGAAGATGCTTTCCCAGATCCGGCGTAACGGATTGCTGCTTTGGCTCCGCTGGATGACCGGGGTACTGCCATCCGAAACATCGCGGCCAAGGGCGGCGTTCTCACGCAGCCGGGCCGCTTCGCGCGTGCTGTCTACAGCAACCCCGGGCACGTCCGGCGCCTTCCAGAACATTAGCCGATCAACCAAGCCGCGATCGGGCTGGTCGAGCTTCAGGCTTTCGCGGTCTACCTGGGCCCGGATATCCGGGTTTGTCGGCCGGCCAGCCTGGGCCACCAGCGCGTTCTCGGCGGAGCTGGGCCGGGTGGTGCGGCCGGCGCGGGGGTTCAGCGCCAGCGTGGGCACCAGCGCGGTCTCGGCCGCCTGCCGCGGCGAGAGCTCGTTCGGCCGGGGGCTGCCGGGCTGCGGCGTCGGCAGGTCACCGATCGACGGTGGCATGGAAAGCGGTGCCCGGGTCGTCACTTGGAACTCGTCCGGGGCGTCACGGGTGAAGCCGAAGCTACGCTGGGTGCTGGTGCCGCAGGCGGTGAGCGCCAGGGCAGCCAGCGCGGACAGCAGGGGGGCGCGGGGGCTCATACCCTCAATCTTTAGGCCCGGCGGGGCGGCGGAACAAGGCATCCGCCAGCAGGACGGCAACGCCGCAAACGATCCCGGCATCCGCAATATTGAAGACATACCAGTCCCAGCCCCAGGCATGGGCGCGGAGGAAATCCACCACCGCGCCGAAGCGCAGCCGGTCGATGACATTGCCGATCGCCCCGCCGATGATGGCGCCCAGCGCCAGGGCAACCAGACGGGTTTCCGCCCGCACCATCCAGCGCAGCAGGAACAGCGCGATGCCGCCGGCCAGCAGCGCCAGCAGCAGATGGTTCAGCGGCCCGTCGCCCGAAAGCAGGCCGAAGGTCACGCCGCGGTTCCACACCATGGTAAGGTCGAGGCCGAAGGGCCCGGCCGACAGCACCGGCTGATTGCCGCGCGCCGGCAGGTCGATCCCGTTCAGCACCCACCATTTGCTGGCCTGATCGACCAGCAGCAGCAGCACCGCCAGCGGCAGGCCCTGGCGCAGCCGGCCGAGCCCGCCGGGGGCGAGGGCGGCGGCGCCGCTCATGCCGCCTCGACCACCGCTTCGCAGCGGCGGCAGAGGGTGGGATGCGCGGCCGACCCACCCACTTCCGGCAGCACGCGCCAGCAGCGGTCGCATCTTTGTGAGTCGGGGCGATAGTCCCAAACGACACGGGGAGGGTCGCTTAGGCCTGCGGCGGAGGCTGACGCGGACTCAAACCCCGAGACGATGCAGACTTCCGCCCACTCGTCGCTGGTAAGAAGGCCGAGGTCCTCTATTGCGAAGTACACCTTAAGTTGCGCCTGGAGCGATGAGCCAATCTCGTTCCGCTTGCGCGCGTCCTCGATGTTCCAGGTGACGGTGCGCCGAAGCTCACGAACCCGGCGCCACTTCTCCGCCAGCTCCGGCTTCTTCCAGCCTTCCGGCACGAAGAAGAAGTCCACCAGGTGCACGCTGCCATCCTCGGACGGGAAGCGGGCCAGCCAGGCTTCCTCCGCCGTGAAGACCAGCACCGGGGCGAGCCAGGTGCAGAGGCAGCGATGCAGGATATCGAGCACCGTGCGCGCCGCGCGCCGGCGCGGGCTGGCGGGCCCATCGCAGTAAAGCGCGTCCTTGCGGATATCGAAGTAGAAGGCGGAGAGGTCGGTCGCGCAGAAATGGTGCAGCTCCGGGTAGACCCCGGTCCAGTCGTAATCCTCGGCCGCCTTGCGGATGCGCGCGTCCAGCTCGGTCAGCCGGTGCAGCACCCAGCGCTCCAGCTCCGGCAGTTCGGCATAGGGCACCGTCTCGGCCGGATCGAAGCCCTTCAGCCCGCCCAGCAGCCAGCGCAGCGTGTTGCGCATGCGCCGGTACAGCTCCGCCTGCTGCTTCAGGATTTCCGGGCCGATCCGCAGATCCTCGGCGGTATCGGCGTTCATCACCCAAAGCCTGAGGATATCGGCGCCGTATTGCTCCATCACCGCCTGCGGGGCGGTGACGTTGCCGAGCGACTTCGACATCTTCCGCCCCTGCTCGTCCAGCACGAAGCCGTGCGTGAGGATGGCGCGGAACGGGGCGACGCCATTGGTGCCGACCGATTCCAGCAGCGAGGAATGGAACCAGCCGCGATGCTGGTCGGAGCCTTCCAGGTAGAGATCGGCCGGGAAGGGCAGGCCGTGATCGGGCAGCACGAAGGCGTGGGTGGAGCCGCTTTCGAACCAGACATCGACGATGTCCATCACCTGCTCAAAATCGGCCGGGTCGCGCCCGGGGCCAAGGAAGCGGGCGGCGGCGCCGGGCTGGTACCAGGCATCCGCGCCTTCCGCCCGGAAAGCCTCGATGATGCGGTCCAGCACCGCAGGGTCGCGCAGCGGCTGGCCGGTGGCGCGCTCGACGAAGACGGCGATGGGCACGCCCCAGGCGCGCTGGCGGCTGATGCACCAATCCGGCCGCGCGGCGACCATGCTGCCGATGCGGTTGCGCCCCTGGTCGGGCACGAAATGCGTCGCATCGATCGCCGCCAGCGCCTTGGCGCGGATCTCCCGCGCATCATCCATCGCGATGAACCATTGTGGCGTTGCCCGGAAGATCACCGGCTTCTTGGATCGCCAGCTATGCGGGTAGCTGTGCGTGAGCTTCGACTTGGCGACGAGTGTGCCGGTGGCTTCGCAGGCGGCATAGACCGCGTCATGCGCCTTGAAGACGCGCAGCCCGGTGAAGCCCGGCGATTGCACGCTGAAGGTGCCGTCGTCGTTCACCGTCTCCGGCACCGTCAGGTTGTGCGCGCGGCCAAGGTCGAAGTCGTCCTCACCATGGCCGGGGGCGATATGGACAAAGCCGGTCCCGGCCTCGGTCGTCACAAAATCTCCGGGGAGCAGGGGCACAGGGAAGTCGTAGCCACCTGCCGCCGCCACCCAGCCACGCAGCGGATGCGCGGCCTTGGCGGTGAGCAGTTCGGCGCCCTTCAGCACGCGACGGATACTGTGTGCGCCGAGCTTGGCGTCCTTCTCGAACTGCGGCAGCAGCGGCAGCGCGACTAGCAGCGTCTCGCCGGGGAGAAGGTAGCTGCCCGCACCCACCCCTTCCACATGCACCAGCGCGTAGTCAACCTCCGGCCCGAAGGCGACGGCACGGTTGCCCGGGATGGTCCAGGGCGTCGTGGTCCAGATCACCACGCTGGCGCCACGCAGATCGGCCACCGCCGCCTCCGTGATCCGGAACCGCGCCCAAAGCGTCGGCGAGACGTGGTCGTGGTACTCGATCTCCGCCTCGGCCAGCGCGGTCTTCTCGACCGGGCTCCACATCACCGGGCGCAGGCCACGATAGAGCGAACCGTTCATCAGGAACTTGCCGATCTCAGCGGCGATCGCCGCCTCGCTCGGCAGGTCCATGGTGGCGTAGCGGCCGGCCCATTCGCCCTGCACGCCCAGCCGGATGAACTCCTCGCGCTGCACGCCCAGCCAGTGTTCGGCATAGGCGCGGCATTCGGCGCGAAATTCCAGCACCGGGACCTTGTCCTTGTCCTTGCCCTTGGCGCGATACTCTTCCTCGATCTTCCATTCGATCGGCAGGCCGTGGCAGTCCCAGCCCGGCACGTAAACCGCATCCCGCCCGGCCATCTGCGCGGCGCGGTTGATAACGTCCTTCAGGATCTTGTTCAGGGCATGGCCGATATGCAGCGGCCCATTCGCATAGGGCGGGCCGTCATGCAGTACGAAAAGCGGACGGCCCTTCGACTGCGCGCGCAGCCGCCGCCAGAGGTCGATGCGTTGCCAGCGCGCCAGCCAGTCGGGCTCGCGCTTCGGCAGCTCGCCACGCATGGGAAAGGCGGTCTCGGGCAGAAAGACGGTGCCGCGGTAATCGCGGGGGGCGGGGGCAGAGCCCTCGGGGGCGTCGTTCATCGGTTTGGTGTCCTGGCCGCGGGCGAGAGCCCGGCAGGGTTACGGGCGAGCGGTGATCCCGGCCCTCAGCGGAGGACCGGGCCAGAAATTCGATTTATAGCCCGAGCGTTCATTCCAACCTTATGCGGAGGGGGGGGCGCCCCGGTCAAGCGCCAGCAGGGCCGGGCGGGAGGCCGAGCACGGCGCGAGCAGCGGCGGCATCCTGGGCAATCGCCAGCTTCAGCGTCTCCAGCCCGTCGAATTTAGCGTCCGGCCGCAGGAAACGAACGAGGCGAACGCCGATCTCCTGGCCGTAGAGATCGCCCGACCAATCGAAGATATAGGTTTCCAGCCGAGTCTCGGGATCGCCGCCGAGGGTCGGACGGCGGCCGATATTGGCAACCCCCTTCGCCTCCCCCCCATCCGGCAGCGCGACCGTCACGGCATAGACGCCGCGCGCTGGCTCCAACCGCCGGCCGATCCAAATATTGGCGGTCGGCCAGCCCAGCACGCGGCCGAGCTTATCGCCGTGCACAACCTCCCCGCGCAGCTCGAACGGCCGGCCGAGCATGGTCGCGGCGCGCTCGGGGTAGCCATCCTGCAGGGCGCGGCGGATTCGGGTGGAGGAGATGGGCCCGCCGGCATCGGCCACCGCGGGCACAGTGATCAGCCCGATTCCCGCCGCCGCCGCCAGCTGGGCGAGCAGACCGGTATCGCCACCGCGGCGATGGCCGAAGGCGAAGTCCTGGCCGCAGGCGAGGTGGTTGGCCGCCAGCCCCGCCTGCAGCACCTCGCCGAAGAAGGCTTCGGCCGGCATCGCCGCCAGCGCCGCATCGAAGGGCAGGGCGAGCACGAAATCCGCGCCCGCCTCGCCCAAGGCGCGGCACTTCTCGGCCAGCGGGGTCAGCCGGAAGGGCGGGTCCTCGGGCCGGAAATGCTCGCGCGGGTGCGGCTCGAAGGTCACGACGCCGAGCGGCGCGCCCAGGCGCGCGGCGCGCGCGGTATCCAGCACCGCCCGATGGCCGAGATGCACGCCATCCATGTTGCCGAGCGCGAGCGTCGCCCCCCGGCAGGCGGCCGGTACGGCGCGCCAGTCGGTCAGCAGCTGGGGCAACGTCACGTTGCCTGCACCTTGGCGACGCGGCTGGGCACGGAGACATAGGCCTCGCCCTCCAACACCGGCTCCCCGGTCACGGTACAAACCGTGCGCAGCGTCGCGCGGTGCTTGTCGGGGTGCAGGGCCATGACCTCCACCGTCGCCGTCACGGTCTGGCCGATGCGGACGGGGGCGCGGAATTTAAGGCTCTGCGACATGTAGATGGTGCCGGGTCCGGGCAGCTGGGTTCCCAGCACCTTGGTGATCAGCCCCGCCGCCAGCATGCCGTGGGCAATGCGCTCGCCGAAGATCGACTCCTTGGCGTATTCGGCATTGAGGTGCATCGGGTTGGTATCGCCGGTTACCGCGGCGAAGAGCACGACGTCGGCTTCGGTCACAGTCTTGCCAAAACTGGCGGTCTGGCCGATGGCAAGATCCTCGAAGAACATGCCGTCCGACATACGGCCCCCTTTGCATATCCGTTTCGTGCCATAGCCGGCGGCCGCGCGGCCGGGCAAGCGGCGCTGGACAGGCTGGCGCTGGCGGGGTGCAGTGCCGGGCTGCCCAAGAAGGACCTAACCCAATGCCGCTAACCGAGATCGGCCCCGCCGAAGCCCTGCTCGAAGAGCTGCGCGTATGGGTGGAGGCCGAGACGCCCTCCACCGATGCGGCGGCTGTTAACCGACTGCTGGACCGCGCGGCGGCGGGTTTGGGTGAGGCCGGGGCCCGGCTGGACCGCCAGCCAGGCCGGGACGGGTTCGGCGATACGCTGATCGCCCGTACCCCGGGGGAAGGCGCGCCCATCGTCATTGCCGGGCATGTGGATACGGTCTGGGACCATGGCACGCTGGCCGGGCCGATGCCCTTCCGCATCGACGGCGCGCGGGCCTATGGACCGGGCATCTACGACATGAAGGCCGGCAGCTTTCTCGCTTTCCACGCGGTGCGAGAGATTCTGCGCCAAGGTACGCCGACGCGCCGGCCGATCACTCTGCTGCTGACCCCGGATGAGGAGGTGGGCAGCCCCACCAGCCGCGCCGCGATCGAGCGCGAGGCGCGCGGCGCCCGTGCCGTGCTGATCCCCGAGCCCGCCGGCGGCACGCAGGGTGCCTGCGTCACCGGGCGCAAGGGCACGGGCGGCTTCACCATCCGCATCGCCGGCCGCAGCGCCCATGCCGGCAGCAGTTGGTCCGAGGGGCGGAGCGCCGTGGTGGCACTGGCCGAGTGTATCCGGCGCATCCATGCACTGACCGACCTGGAGCGTGGCATCACCACCAATGTCGCACCGGTATGGGGCGGCACCCGACCGAACGTGATCTCGCCGGAGGCCGGCTGCCGCGTCGATTTCCGTGCGCCATCGCTGGCCGAAGCGGAGCGCATCGTCGCCGCGATCACCGCCCTGGCTGGCGAACAGGACGGCATCCGCATCGAGGTGACGGGCGGGCTGAACCGTCCACCGCTGGAAGAAAGCCCGGCTGGGCTCACCTTGTACGAACGGGCGCGGGAGATCGCGGCGCGGCAGGGCTACCGGCTGCCGAAGCACCATCGTGGCGGCGGCTCGGACGGCAATTTCACCGCCGCGCTCGGCATTCCCACGCTGGACGGGCTGGGCTGCACCGGCGCCGGGGCGCATGCGCCGGAGGAACATATCCGCTGGGCCGACCTGGCGCCGCGCGGGGCGGTGCTGTGCGAGCTGCTGGAAACCCTGGAATAAAGGTGAAGCATATGGCCAAGGCCTTGATCATCGGCGTGGGCGACGGGCTTTCGGCAGCGCTCGCCAGGCTTTTGGCGCGGCAGGGCTACGGGCTGGCGCTCGCCGCGCGGGATGTCACCAAGCTTCGCCCGCTGGCAGCCCAGACGGGCGCCGCCCTGCACGCCTGCGACGCCGCCGATCCGGCCGCGATGGCCGGGCTTTTCGCGGCGGCGGGGGAGGCGGAGGTGGTGGTCTACAACCCCAGCTACCGCATCCGCGGCCCGATCGCCGAGCTGGACCCAATGGAGGTGCAGAAGAGCCTGCAGGTCTGTGCCTTCGGCGCCTTCCTGGCGGTGCGCGAAGCGGCGCGGCGGATGCTGCCGGCGGGGCGCGGCACGATCCTGCTCAGCGGCGCTTCGGCGGGGGTGAAGGGCTATGCAGAAAGCGCGCCCTTTGCGATGGGGAAATTCGCCCTGCGGGGCCTGGCACAATCTGCGGCGCGGGAGCTGCACCCGAAGGGCATCCATGTCGCGCATATCGTCATCGATGGCGGCATCCGCAGCGCGCGCCGCCCCGATGCCGGGGGAGATACGCTGCTGGATCCGGAGGCGATCGCCGAGAGCTACTGGCAGCTGATCCGCCAGCCTCGCAACGCCTGGTCATGGGAGATCGAGATCCGCCCCTGGGTCGAGCGGTTCTAGAGCGGCATGCGTTGCGGCGAGATCGCCGAAGGCGCTGAATTTCGCGACCAAAAAAATATCAGAGCAGGGTGCGTGAGCGAATGCGAACGGCGCATGCTTTGAGGGGCGGCCGAGCCTACGGCTTGGAGTTGCTCATGCCAGGGCCGGTCTTGTCGTAGACGTTGAAGAACTCGTCCGCCAGGATCGTGGCGATCCCGCCTTCGGGAGCCTCAAGATTGTCCTGCGTCAGCGTGACGACGCGGGCCTTCCAGCCCGGCGGCAGCTTTTTGAAATTGGCCGGGCCGGCGGCCATGAAGGCCTCGTAGGACATTTTCGGATCGAGGCCCAGTTGGAAGCCTTTCATGATCCAGACATTGCCCTCGGGATCGTCGAGCACCATGACTGTCCGGCCCTTGTTCCAGTTGACCGCGCTCTTGCGTGCGATGGTTTGTGGCGCATAGGGCTGCACGCTGTTCACATTGGCGGTTCCGCTCAGCTTCAGCTGCGCCGTCCAAGGGAACTGCATGTCGCCGAACTGCCGGGTCTCGCCGACGTCGATCTCCCACCAATCGGCGATCGAAAGCTTCGGACCATTTAGGGAGGCGGCGAGCACGCCATACTTGCTCTTGATCGCGTCGAAATCGAGCGCCGCGACCTGCGCCTGCGGCGCCGTGTCCCGGTCGGCGGGAAGGTTCGGCATGGCATAGCTGCCGTAGCACTGCGCGATGATGCCCTTGGTCGCCGGATCGATATCCGCGAGGAAGATTTCGATATACCGCAGCTGGTACATGTCGATCCTTCGGGACACGGCACGGTCGCCATCCGCGAAGACGGCGGGCCTCGGCCCGGCCAGCGCCATCAGGCAGGCGGTCGAGAGTTGCTGGAGATGGCCGACCATGCAGGCTTTGATGCGGCCCTCCCCGGGGCGGATCCCTTTGCAGTGCTGCACGACGTCGCCGGCACAATCGCGGACCACGTCGAAGCCGTGATCGAGCCTCTCCCAGAGGGATTGCGCAAACGCCGGCTGGACCAGTGCGCCGCAGGCCGCGGCCGCCAACAGAAGTTTTCTCATCCTTGCTCGCTCCAGCTCAGGTGAATCGGTTGCTATGTGTGAAAGACGCCTGTGGCCCCGGGCCGCAAACGCGTCGCAGCGGTTGCGCCGCGCGGGGTCATCCGACCTTGGTCACCGCCGGTATCACCCATGATCGGTCGAGGATCGAGGGGTTGTTCGCGTCCGGCCAATACAGGCGCATCATGAGCCGAAAGCGTCCCTTTGGCGCCGGCAACCAGTTCGCCGCCTTGTCGGGGCCCGGGTCCTGGTTCTGGATGTAAAGGACCAGCGAGCCATCGGCTTCGAAAGCCGGCTGGGTCCGCAGGCTGATCGCGTAGCGGTTGATCGGGTTGGGGACGAAGAACATGTTTTCGTCGTACAGGGTCAGCGACCAGAACCCCTTGACCGGCGGCAGCCGACCCTTCGCGAACCGCACCTCGTAACTGTTGGACCCGTCATAGGCTTCGAGAAGCGAGGCCCGCGTCGAAAGCGGATAGACAGAATCCTGCGGCAGATTGGCGCCGAGGCCGATGGCGGCGATGAGGGCGCGCTGCGTATAGTCCGTGCCGTAGGTGCCGGTCTTGGTGGTAAAGAGCCAGCCATTCTCGCGCGTCAGCGTAGGCAGGTGCGCCAGAATCCAGTCATACCCCACTTGCGGCAGCCGCGTGTTCCAGAGAGAATCATGGCGCGTACTGTCGAAGCGCTGGCCGGGCACGAGGCCGATGGCCGCGAAACGCGCCAGGGCAGACGCATCGGCCGCAGCAGGCGGGTTCCGCTGCATGAGGTCGGCAAGCAGGGTGAAGAACTCGCCCGCCGAAAGCCGGTTGACCTGGTCACGCGTTGGCGTCTTCACGTCGATGGACGGATCGACCTTGCCCGGCGGCGGGGTATAGTCCTTGCCCCAGCTGCTGAGGGGCTGCAGCTTGAACCGATCCTGCAGCGCGTGCACCGCGGCGTAATCCTCCGGCGTGCCGGTGCAATAGATGCGGCCGAGCAGCCAGACGAGGGAGGTCGGGGATTTATACTGCACGACTCCGGCCGGCAGCGTGCCCTTCCAGCCGGGACCGGTAATGGCATAGGTCTGCGC
>Ga0114972_10000368_pt1 | contig 33606 bp, 35 predicted proteins | sample M_140807_EF_Meta_FD_87354 | JGI IMG/M metagenome (GOLD analysis project Ga0114972, IMG submission 87354) | Freshwater microbial communities from Lake Montjoie, Canada to study carbon cycling - M_140807_EF_MetaG | ecosystem: Environmental > Aquatic > Freshwater > Lake | place: Lake Montjoie...
AATTTGAAATAAGTGTTATTTCTTTATTATTAAAATTGTTATTGTCTATATTATATAAAATAACTACATTAAATGTATTATTACTAATATTAAATATAATTTGTAAGGAGTTTAAATGAAATATATTTGAATATTTTTTATTACTGTAATTTACTGATGCTCCAGTTATTATACAATCATTATCTGAAGTTACATTAACATTATGTATAAATTTTAACGCAAATTTATCACCAAATTCTCTCATAATATCAGATGAAAATACATATTTTATTACACCATTTTTATTACTATATTCTAAAATAAAATCACTATTTAATCGTGCTATTAATTCAAATAACTGATTATTTTTTACAATTTCAATTATATCTGTGTTGCCTTTTAATAAAGGATGAGATGAAACTATTCTATACTCGCTAGGTGTATGTTTATTTTTTTGAAAATAAATATTATTTTCAGTAATTACAGTTTCGTAATTATCGTCACCCATTATAAATATTATTAAATATTATAAATATTATTAATATTCTTAAATTATTTTAATATTATAAATATTATAAAATATTCTTAAATTATTTTAATATTTGTTCTTTTAAATATTCATGTTTTTCATGAACATCTTCAAATGCTACTAAAAAATAATTTACAGTTCCTATTATTGAGACAAAACTTAATAACATATTATATATTCTTTCTGGAAGTATCAAATCATACTTTTTTGATATTTTTACAAACATATACACGTCATAATGTGTTAAATTCATCATTTTTTCATTTAATTTATTTGTATCAATATATTTACCAATTTCTTCAAGTATAATTTTATAATTTTTATTGTCTTTTTTATATTTAACTATTAAATGATTCACAACTTCAACAAAAATATTATATAAATTATTAACCATTAATTCACTAAATGCTTTATCTAAAAAATTTTGTTCATCAATATCTAGTTCTAAACATATTCCATAGTCTATTATACCTATTTTATATTCTATCTCTTTAGTTTCATCATCTATATTTTTAATAAATAATATGTTTCCTAGATGCATATCACAATGTATTATTTTTTTTACAATAATACAATTATAATAAAACTTTAAAATTAATGATAGATACATTTTATTTTCTTCTTTTGTTAAATTTTTAATATTTTCCATATTATCTATATAATCCATAATAATTAGTTTAGAATTTGAATAATTAGAGTATACATGTGGTATAACTATATGTGAAGCATTTATAAATTTTTCTTTAAAAAAGTTAATATTTTCTAATTCTCTACTAAGATTTGTTTGATTAATTATAGATACTTTATTAAACATAAAAAAATTAGATATTTCTTTAATATTTTTATTATTAAAAATTGTATTTAAAATCCAACTAATTGTTTCTATATCATTCATATCTGTAGTAATTTTATTTAAAATATCATTTCTTAATGTTTTAATAATTACATTTTTACCATCTAACTTTCCTTTAAATGCTAATGCTATTGTTCCAGAATTTGAAGGTTCATCTTCTATTACCAAAGTTTTATTATTTTTCTTTAATTCTTGAATTAAATTTTCCAACTCTTTTCTATCAATATCATTTTTATTATAAGGTACTTTATTTAAACAATTTTTAAAAAAAGAGATCATTTCTTCTTCATCACACACATTATTTATAAAATCATATGAAAACCATTGAAACATTTTAATAAATAATAAATTTGTTTCTGATAAATTTAAAATTAAATTTTTTAACATTGTATCGTAATCTGATAAATAAAATACATATGACAAATAAATTAAACCTGCTCCTAAGTAATCAAAAATCATATTTATATAATATAATATTTATTTATTTAAGTTAATAAATAAATATTATATTATATTATATTATATTTTTCTCTGTTAAAGTGTAAATTACTTTTATTTATACAATTTATACAATTATGTTTATTTTGTACCTTTAATTAACCAAGAACTAGATTGTTGTATTTTTTTCACCAAAACCATCTAGTAATTGAATACCTAATTCATTACATATTGTTGCCTCTGGAATACTATTGTTGTTCTGATCTCCACCATTACAAAAATAAGTAGGTCTTGGACTTGCTGTTTCTAATGTTTTGCAAACTGTTCTTTAAAGTTGCTTGTTCATCGTTATTTACAATAAAAATTAACTTATTTGCTGATTTTTTTGATAACTTGAAGTATTCAATATGACCAATATGAATTGGATCAAAATAACCACTAACGCAAGCAATTGACATTATAAATTATATAATTATTTTTTCAAAAATAAAAAACATTATATTATCTTTTATTTCATTAAATCATTCATATATATTGTTATAGTTGTATAATTTTAGATTAAATGTTCGAATAACAATTATTGTTAAAAATTTTAGAACAATTAATAAAAATACATTTATTAACATTTCAATTTGTTTCTCATAATCGTGATCACACTTATACATTATTTTTGAATTTCTAAAAAAATCGTAATATTTTGAACAGCTACTTGTATTTAAATATTTTTTTTCCAAATGAGTTAAGGGACAACCATGCAAAACAACAATTGAAAATGCATTTAAAGATATAATAATTAGTACAAAAAATAAATGTATCAAGTTGTTGTTGAATAAAAATATAAAACCTAATAAAAATGAATATAAAAGATGAATATAAGTGTAAATTATTCCTAATGTTGTATCAATTGATGTATATTCTAATATATTTTTTGATATAATTCTTATAATATTTTCTTCTTCTTTTTCTTCTTGTTCTTGTTCTTCTTGTTCTTGTTCTTCTTGTTCTTCTTTTTCTTCTTTTTCTTCTTGTTCTTGTTCTTGTTCTTCTTGTTCTTCTTGTTCTTCTTTTTCTTCTTTTTCTTCTTGTTCTTCTTGTTCTTCTTTTTCTTCTTGTTCTTCTTGTTCTTCTTCTTGTTTTTCTTCTTGTTCTTCTTGTTCTTCTTGCATTTTTATTATAGTATGTTTATTCATTTTAAATATAAATTTTATGTTATATTTTTTTATATATTTTATAATGCATTTTATAAATGTATTATAAATATACCATTTTATTTGCTATTGCATTAATAACTATTATACTTCAATTAAAAGTTTATTATAATTATATTTTACATAAATATTTTAGAAATGGAGATGAAATAGTTTACGATTATTTAATAAAATTTATTAATTCTGTTAGTAAAGATAATTATTTTATGAATTATGGACTATGGGACCAAAATAATAATTCTCTAAGAAAAGCCAATAAAAATCTATGTTCTTTTATTTTTGAAAATGCAACTTTAAATTCAAGTGATACATTTCATATTTTAGATGTTGGTTGTGGTTATGGTAAACAGGATTTTTTGTTGCATAATATGTTATCATCTTCTTCTAAAATAGTTGCACTTGATTTATCAGAAAAACAAATTGATTTTGCAAATAACTACAGAAAAAGAAAAAAGATTAGTAAAAAACAATTAAAATTTGTTCAATGTGACGCGCATTGTTTAATAGACAAATTTTTTTGTAAAAAATTTAATAGAATTATTTCAATTGAATCTGCATTTCATTATAAAGATAGACATTTATTTTTTAAGAGTGTTAGCAGTTTATTAACTAAAGATGGATTGTTTGTAATCAGTGATATCATGTTAAAAAATACATATAAACCATCCATAATTAACAAATTATTTTTAAATATTGCATGCGACTTCTTATGTATTCCAGAAAAAAATCTTATTAAAATGAATGAATGGAAAAAACAAGTTAAAAAAAGTAATTTAAAAATAGTGAAATTTTATGATATAACTGATAAAACATTTGTTCCATATTATAAATTCTTCTTTGAAAAATATATTAAAAATCAAAATTTACCTGATTTTATAGCTAATATATTGATAAATATGTTTAATAGTTTGCAACCATTTTCATATGTAGTCGCAGTTTGTAAGACAAATGTAGAACATTTTACACTTTTTTAAAATTTAATAAATTTAATTTATTATTAATTATTATTTTAAAATATATAATAAATAAATGTTATTTAAAATAAGTAATTTTACTTTAATATTTTTTATAATACTAATTTTTATCATTTTCAAGTTTAAATATGATATTTTGGTTTATTTATATTCATTTTATGAACTATATTTATTATATTTTGGTTTGAAACCTATATTATCGCATTTTCTAGGTAATGGATTATACAAAACAAATGTAGATATATCATACATACTTAAAATTAAATATAAATATTTATGGTTCCAAAGATGGTTAAAAGATGATTGGGCTTATAATTTACAATATGAAAAAAAATTATATACAGAAACAATAAATTATTTAAAAAATAAATATACACCATTAAAAGAACCTATTCAAATAGAAAATGTTAATCCAGATATTAACCCTGAAGATTTTATTAAGGATTATGTAAATAAGCCAAAACCTGTTGTTATTAAAGGATTGATGAAAAATAAAGATTTATTTCAAAAATGGTCTAGAGAAAACTTGTTAAAAAATTATGGAGACATTAAAGTAATTGTATCAGACTTAGGTAAATCCGCAGGCGATGGTTTTTGGAGACCTAATGATTCAACTTATGCTCCTATATGGGAAACATCATTAAAAGATGCACTTGACCCTACATGCAAAGGTTATTTATATGGATATGGAAAAATTTTTGAAGATTGTAAAGAACTTGATAATGATTTAGGTGACTACGTATCAATTCTAAAACAATTTTTACCAAGTATGTCACTGCATATATATAAAGAAGTATTTATTGGAAATAAAGCCCATAAAGATGATGAAGGAACAGTATTTCATTGTGCGAATGAATTTAATTTTATGATAATGGTTAAAGGTAAAAAAAGATGGCAATTTATTAGCCCAGAACATACATATTTATGCGGAATGATGATTCATCCTAGCTCACTTCATTGTTCTGCAAATGTTACTGGACATAAAAATACATGGCGCGATTTAGATGAATTATATTCTTATATACCTGTTTATGAATGTATTCTAGAGGAAGGTGATGTATTATTAAATCCACCATGGTGGTGGCATTCAGTTAAAAATTTAACTGATTTTACAATAGGAATACCTACAAGATGGGCTGTTCCAAGACATTCTTATACAAATACAGATACTATTAAAGAGTTATTTACTTCTTTTTCTAAACATAAGTTACGTGCAAAGAAAAAAGCTATTGAGGAAAATAAATTTCGCATGAAATATGATGATTTAATGGAACTAACGTATGATATTAAAGATTTAATTAAATCACATACTTATTTTAACAATACTCAGTTTAGATATGATAATTTTGATACTCGTATTGAAAAATATAAATAAAATATTAATCGTTTATATAAATATTATTTATATAAATGATTGTTCATAAATTTATTATTTTTTTTTATGGTATTATTTTTTCTTTTTGTATGATTCAACTAATGAATATTAAATTTAATATTTATAATGTATTATTATTTTTTTCAATATTTTTAATTTTTATTTGGGAAAAATATAATTTTTTTAATATTTTATTTAAACCTATTAATTATGAAAAAACATTAAAAAATATTAAAAGTTATAATGAATATAATTTATTAAATTTATTTAATTTACCAAAATTTTCAATGGATTTATATTCCACTTTTATATTAACTGATGATGCGTATAATGTTTTACATGATAAATGGACATGGCAAAATATTACTCATGTTAATCGTATTATTCCAATGATTTATTTGGTATTTATATTTTTTTATTTACATGATTTTAAAACTGCATTTATTATTTTATTTATTTTATCATTTTTATTAGGAATACTAATTTTAAAATCAAAAATTGATTTAATTATTAATCATAATAATGATAATAAAATAACAATTAATAAATATATTCCTATTATTGAAAATGATATTGCACTTATTGCTCTTTTATATTTAGTATGGTATTCTATTTGTTTTTTTCAGAATAAAAATATTTTTGTATAATTTTTATTTTATATTCATAAGTAAAATATAAATATAATATATTTGATTTAATATTAATAAGTAAACTGTAATAATTGTAATATATTTTATAATATTAGAAAAAAAACTATGTGGATATTTTATAATAAATAACGTTAATGGTAATAATATAAAATAAATTATAAAATAATAACTTGTTGACTCATGTAATCTTTTTTTATAATTTTTTCGCCAATCATTATCAAAATAATTGAGCATATTTTTTGAATAATATAATGAGTATAAAAATGGTAATATTAATAATGATAAGAAAAAAATTGAAATATAAGTATATAAATTTCTAAAATACATATAAATATATTATTATATATTTATTTTAATAATATACGTTTTTTATTAATAATATACGTTTTTTATTAATAAATAATATAAAATTTATTATTAAAATATGTATAAATATTTTTATTTTTTAATTACAATTTTAGTTATAATAAATATCATATTTTTTATTTTAAAAATATCAAATGATATTAATAAATTTTTTATAACAAAAGAAGTAAATTTTAAAGAAACATATGGAGAAAATAGTTATGTTGTAATAACTGGCCCAAGTAGTGGTCAAGGAAAACATTTTGCTTTTGAATTTGCTAAGAGAGGTTTAAATTTATTACTTATTGGTTCTAAAAAAACAGAAAAAACTCAGCAGGAAATTAACAATATTTATCCAAATATTAAAATTAAAAATATTATTGTTGATTTTTGTAAAGCATATAAAAAAAATTTTTTTACAAAAATTAAAAAAGAAATTGAAAATATAGATGTTAGTATTCTTGTTAACAATATAGGACACAGAGTTGCTTGGAACCCATATCATGAAATTCCTGAACAAAAAATTAATGATACTATAATTTGTGGCACTATTGTTCAATCACAAATGACTAGATTAGTTATTCCTAATTTTTTAAAAAGAAAAAATATTGGGAAAAAATCATCATTAATATTTATTACTGCACAATGTATTCATTCTAATTACTTTATTAATTCATTTGATAATATTTTAACATTGCCATATGTTTCTGTTTATGAAGCATCTAATGTTTTTGGTTATGCACATGCAAATAGTATTTTTCAAGAATATAAAGATGATTTTGATATATTAAATATTACACCTGGAGCTGTAATAACAGAAAATACACAATATTTAAGTTCAACAATATTATCAGTTAATTGTGATTTTTTTGTTCAAACAATTATGAAACTTATTGGAAATGTTCAAGGTAACTCTTGTGGTTGTTGGCAACATGAATTATCTTTGTATTTAGTATCAATATTTTCATTTATTAAACCATCTGTTTTAAAAGAAACTGGTAAATTATTAGCTACTCAATATATGAAAAATTATTTATAATATTTGGATTTGAATTCATCTGGTGTCATAATTGGAATAGCGTGTTTTTTTGCCTCTAATACCTTTCCTGTTTCATCTAGCATGTCTTTTACTAATAACATAAATGTATTCTTTGATATACTGGTTCCTATTTTGACACCAATTACCTTTAGTTGTTCTTCCAATTGATTGTCTCTAAATCCAGTAAAGACTATTGTTTTATTGTAGAGCGGATGTGACTTGTCTTTTGGTTTAGTTTGTTCTTTATTTTGGTCTTTATTTTGGTCTTTATTTTGGTCTTGGTTTTGGTCTTTATTTTGGTCTTGGTCTTGGTCTTGGTCTTGGTCTTGGTCTTGTTCTTGTTCTTGGTTTTTATTGTCTAGTAATTTGGCTTCCAAGTTGGCTTCTTTTACAAAGGCAAGGAACGCTGGGATTTTGTCTACAAAGGCCTCTGCGGTCTTAGTTGCCATTCCCTTTATTGCTGCGACCTTTTGCGTCTTGATTGTTTGTGTTTCATTAGAGAGAATGACATCTGGATAGGTCTCGATGATGAGTTCTAACTTTTTGTTATTGAACCCCCTGCCAAATATATTGGAGGCTGCCATGATGCTAACTAATGAGGCGGCTTTGATTTGACCTTGAATACCTGTGTATAACTTTTGCGCGGTTTTTTCTTTGAAACCATCTACTTGTAAAAGATCTGGTATGGTCAGCTTTAAAATTTTTGGAACTGTATCGTAACCGGTCTGGATCATTCGGTTGATGTTGCCAGAACTGAGACCATCTACTTCAATACCCTTGAAGAAACCTATTATGTTTTTAGCTTTCACTGTTTTGTCTGTATTGATATCTTCGAGTAGAACATCTACATTGGTGTTTGACCATTTATAAGGAACATCTGGCATCTTTGGTTGAGTTGCAGGAGTTGTGACCTTTTTAATATGTGGTATTACATCACCACTGCGAATTAGTTGTATTATAGAACCTATACCAATTTTGTTATCTTGAATGAATTGACCATTAAATCCAGTTGCATATTCAATTTTAACACCGCCTAAATTTATTGGCTCTATTTGAACACGCGGCTTCAAATATCCGTCTTTACTCGGCGTCCAAATAACGTCTACTACTTTAGATTCCGCTATTTGATCTGATAAGACCATCTTGAATGCAAATGCATGCTCTGGATTTCCTTCTTTTCTCTCTGGATAGATTTGGTCATTTGTTACGATTACACCGTCTATTTCATAAAGATTATTTTGACGCCAATCGACGAGAGTTTCGGATAGAAATTCATTGTCAACCTTTTCAACCTTTAGGAAAGGTTGAGCCAAACCTGTTTCAACCTTTAGGAAAGGTTGAGCCAAATCGGATGATTCATTTTGCTCCACTTTTTTTAAAAGTGGATTTTTTAAAAGTGGAACCACATTGATATCCAACTGTTGTAGGATTGCCATTTGTTCTGAGGGTTTTTTAAATGGCTTGATTAATTCATAAGCTACAAAATCGACATCTTTTAAAAGGGATGTATTGACTGATTTCTGGTTGATAATTCCGGAAACCATATTGCGTGCGTTGGCAAAAGTTGCCTTGTATTTATTAGAGAATGTCTCCTTAGGAATAATTAATTCACCTCTTATTACAAGGTTGGGATTTTTAGGCAGACGCAAATAAGGTATCAAATGACTTATATCTTGACCCATTTTTCCGTCTCCTCTAGTATATAATTTAGGAGTTTTACCTTCTGTAGTGTATAAGCCTGAAACTCCGTCTAATTTGCATGATAATACATAAGGACCTTTGTACTTTGATTTCCATATATCTAGTGCATTGGTATCTGGTTTGATTTTGTCCATTGAACCCATAAAGTAAGGAAGTGTCACTTTATTCTTGGTTGGTAGTGCACCTATTTGTTTTAGTACTGGGTTATTGGGATACTTTTTTTTTATATAATCTTCTAAAATGTCGTACTCATTGTCGGTCATAATGGGTTGAAAATTTACGTATTGTTCATTCGCATGTTTCAGCATAGCGACGAGTTCTTCTTCATCAACCTTTAAAAAAGGTTGAGCCAAAATTAAATCCATTTTTGGAAAAGGGTAATCATTTTGCTCCACATTTTCTAAAAGTTGATTAAAAGGTTGATCATTTTGCTCCACTTTTTCTAAAAGTGGATTTTCTAAAAGTGGATTTTTTGATGTTGTTTTTTTTGATTTTAGTGTTTTTGCTTTTGGTGCTTTTGGTGCTTTTGGTGCTATTTGATTTGGCTCTTCTTCAAATTGTGTAATTATTTGTAAACCAGTGTTTAAAAGAACAAGTGAACGACTATCTATTCTCTCTGTTGGCTCAACATATTTCAAATTTAAATAATCAAATATGTCTTTTTCCGTCTTGAAAATATGTGAGACTTTTTCACCTTTTGTCTTTTTATCAGCAGATAGAGTATATAATCCATGCTCATTCATAGTTAATCCCATATTGACTGCATGTTGTCGCATCATCGTGTTGAAAATTTTGCTACCAGTGAAATAGAGTATTGCAAATGGAAATTCTTCTGGACTTGTGTATAAGAAATCTACACGTCTTACGGTGTTAGAGGAAGGGATCTTGGCCATTACTAGACACTTACTTGATCCTCTTGAGAGAACAGAGACAATTATTTTCTGTTTAATGAGTTCGTCTACCAATTGGATAAATGGTTTTTCAGTTGGTGACGTAATAATGATATCAATATCACCAGAGTCTTTAGCACCACGACGATACGAACCGACTATTTCTAACTTTAAAAAAGGTTTTGTGAAACCTGTTTCATTTTGATCAACCTTTCCTAAAGGTTGAAATAGATTTGGCTCAACCTTTCCTAAAGGTTGAAAAAGTTGTTTATATTCGTCGATTTCTGCACGAGGAATACGTTTCATAACATCTTCATAATATTGGAGACCAACTTTTTGCACATCATTAAGCAGTTGCTGGTTCTCTCTAAGTTGTACAATGCTTGTGATACCTTTATCGACTAATTCTTTCGCCTTCTTTGGACCTATACCATAAACGTCTGCCAAAATATTGACTGGATTATTCTTTTCTCTCTCTATAATCTTTAAGGAACCTGTTTCGACATATTCATTCAGCTTTTCCATAATGGTTGTACCTATATTTGGCTTACCTTTTAGGTCTTCAGGGCTCGTAATGTTGCCTGGGTAAGACATGATGGTTTCTTGGGCTTTTTGATATGCACGAGCTCTAAAAGGCTCACCTTGTTTTGATAATATGGTTGCTAGTTGCTCCATGATTTCGATAAATTGTTCGTTTAAACGGTTCATGGTTATTGTATTTTAAGAGATTTCTTTAAATCATTTTCTCAACCTTTAGGAAAGGTTGAACCAAACTTTACACCTTTTCCACCTTTAGGAAAGGTGGAGCCAAACTTTCCACCTTTTTCAACTTTTTTTGGTTTTTCTTTTTGCTCCACTTTTTTTAAAAGTGGATTTTTTAAAAGTGGATTTTTTGGTTTTTCTTTTTGATCCACTTTTTTTAAAAGTGGATTTTTTAAAAGTGGATTTTTTAAAAGTGGATTTAAAAGTGGATTTAAAAGTAGATTTTCCTCCATGTGCTTCTCTTTTTTCTTCTTCTGCTCCTTCTTCTGGATTTTCTAATAATGGATTTATACTAGCTTCTCCTTGAATAGTATCAGCTGGTTTAAAAACCGCATCCTCTGGCTGAATAGGATAATAATGATTATACTCCACTTTCTCTACATTCTTTTCTATAAATCCATTTCTATTGTAAAATTTATATACATCCTCTTCGGGTACGCTATCTACACGTATTTCATTACAATTTAATAATGTAGAAACATATTTTATTATATTCATTAAAAATGATCCACATTGTCCCATTTTTCGATCAGAGCAAATTAATGATATATATGAAAACTTATATTTATTATCAGGGTCTTCATATATTTTTATAAATGCTATACACATTGGTTTGTAGCTACTCATCTCACTATCCCTATCAATCAATCCATCATTAATAAATATTATAAAATCAGAATAATATATGCAACAACTATAATCACCATCTTCATAATCTATATATTTACGTTTAGGTGCAAAAAACTGTTCTTGTTTCATGTAACAAAACTTTTTTTGTTTCATGTAATCTAATATTTTTGGGTATATATCATCTGTTTGATTTTTTCTATCTTTAATAATAATTCTAGGATCACATTTGGCATCTAAGGTCTCCTTTAAAGTTTTTTCTTCTATACGTGCTTTTTCTTTTATACGTTCTTCTTCTTCATCTTCTTCTATTTTATCATCTGTATCATTATTTAATATAATAACTATATCTAGTTCTCTTTCTATAGCAGATGGTTTACTCATATAAACTTTATATATATATATATTATTTAAGTATATATAAAGTTTTTAAGTATATATAAAGTTTTTAAGAGAGAAATAATAATATTAATCAAATATATTTTCATTTTCTACTTTTATATAACATACAGGAGTTTGAAGTTTTACAATGATTAAATATATTTTTTGTTCTTTAGATTTATATAAAGCAAAACAAGTATATCCCATTGCATTTGAACCAAATATGTCATAACTAGTTTCTTGTGAATTTTTTATTTCGTTATATAAATTTCTACCTGAAGATAAATCTCTAACTGATATAGATTCTTCTATTTCATCTTTTGGCTCGTTATTTGCTATAAAATTATCTAAATAATCATAAATATATTGTTTGTCCATATTATTGTTTATTAATAATAAACAATATTAATATGTTATTAAGTTGTTTTGGTAAACTAATAATGAAAAAAATATATGATACCATATTTTTCATTTACTTTAAAATTACTCTTTAAAATTACTTGGTTTCAAATGCTTTGCTACAAACTATTTTTCTACAAACTATTCTCTAACTAGATTTGCCAATTATTTTCTTAATGATGTTTGTTTTTATACTTTCAATCTTTAAGTCGCGCTGATGTAGTTCCTCGTGCAAAGATAGGATCTCTTTGTGTAGAGAGATATTCTCAGCGCGTTGAATTTCTGCTTCTAATTTTATTTGTGCTACATAGTCAGTCAAACATTGTATTTTTCCTTCGAGTAAATCAATATCTTTAGAAGCATACATCCTTTCATTGTCAATGAATTCATTCAAGTCTTGAATTTGTTCTTTTAGATACTTGTTTTCATCTTTTATTAACTCTTCATCTGCGAATTCGCAACTGATGTCCATCGGCGCATTGTAAAGCTCGTAAATCAAGTCATCGATTTCGTCTTGCTCATATTCTTCTTGTTCTTGTTGTTCTTGCTCATATTCTTCTTGTTCTTGTTCTTGTTGTTCTTGTTCTTGTTGTTCTTGTTCTTGTTGTTCTTGTTCTTGTTCTTGTTGTTCTTGTTCTTGTTGTTCTTCTTGCTCGTAATCGCTTGTAGGATTAGTAATATTTAATGTCATCTTTCTTTCTCCTGGAACGTACTTCTTGGCATTATTTTCTAAAACAATCCAATACCATGGGTCATCGTGAACGATACGAGCTTCTTTGTTTTGGTCTAGAACACGCTCTTGGAAATTTGCAGTGATTGGTCCTGCAAACCATTCAGTAAAGTGAACATATGCTGAGTTGTAAGGATTGCCTAGTTTGTCCATCTTAGAAACTAGATCAACATGATCCACTCGCCCAAAGTCTAAATACTCGAATACACTTGCTATGTATTCCTGAGTAAAGTTGGGAAAGACATGAGGGATATAGAGGCTTAGGTCAGTGTTGATCTGGTAATTAGACATCATTTTAAACTTATAGTTCGCTCTTCTTGGAAATAATGCATATAACTTATTTATTAAAAAGCATTTCAATTTTTTTTGTTAAACAACCAAACTCTTTAACAAAAAAAATAGTTTTTATTTGTTTTTTTATTTATTTATTTATTTATTTATTTATTTATTTATTTATTTATTTATTTATTTTTTTTTTAAAAATTGTAAATTGAAATACCTCTCTTTTTTAATTCTAAATACGCTTCACACCAAGCTAGAATTTCTTGTTCTCTCTCTCTAGTTGTTATTTCTACCTTCTTAGGTGACACTGGCCGCGGCGATTGGAAGGGACCTCTTGTTTCAATTTGCAGTTCACATGGGTGTTGTGGTTCACATAGGTGTTGTGGTTCACATGGGTTTTGTACTTCATCGATATCAAGTACTTCGATGACTTGGCCTTTGGAATTATATTTGCGCGTTGACGACATTATACTTTTGATTGGTTTATACATAGACAAGTTATAAAAAAGTATTTCATTTTTTATTTATTTGAGAAATGTGTAGGTATGAATAGAAAAATAACTAAAAATTTATATTTTTTTTATCATTTTTTAAAAGAATATTTTTATTTTTTAATTCTATTTTTTCTAATGCATATTGACCACAAGGACCACAATGGTCTTCGTTTGATAAATCAATTTTATGGTTCATTTTTTTATTACAATCTTCTATTTTCCATCTACCAAGAGGTTTAGGGAGCTGTTTTGGTATTAATTTTTTTATAAAAGTTATTATGTATTCCATAATATGTAATAGTTTTTATATTTAAGTATTTTATACATATATAAATTGTGCGTTTAATACGGAAGTGAATTGAGAGAAAAGTGTAAAATATATATATATATATTGAAGTAATTTTTATATAAATTGCGTGTTTAATACGGAAATGAATTGAAGTACGAATGAGATATACTGTCGTATCGAGCCCCCACTCCCCTGTATTCAGGTTAATTCGACCAACAAGTTGTGTAATCTGCACGGTGTCTGAATTAGCCAGCATATACACTACAATGATGTTCTAGCAGCAGCAGGCAGCAGCAGTATTAGCGTCTAATATGGTCTTCTAATATGGTCGTCTATCTACATTTCTCTCTATTCGTTGTCAAATAGAGAGAAAATATAAGTTTATAACATAAGTGTCTCTAATTTGTGGCTAGGAGCAGCAGGCAGCAGCAAAAAAAAGGCTTATTATATTTTACGTTACAAATCAACCTAGCTACTCAATTAAAATCATATTCAAGCGTCACTGACAACCATTTGTAGTTGTGCTTCAAATATGCGGTCATCTTCTTCTTCGTCTTCGGTGTCATAGTCCGCCCAGTTTAATATCCTCCTAGCAGGAAACATCAGATTGGTGCTCTTTTTCAACACTTTAAAAGCAGGATTGACTTCATCTTGTGGCTTGACTGGTAGGGGAGCAGGGCATACAGCAGCATTGAGATATGAATTCTCGCTGAAAGTAACACGCTTCGATGGTTCGCATAGTGCAGGGAATTCTTCTTTTACTTCTTTTTTCACAGGAGCTACAGTGTCTTCTTCTTCATCATCGCTGCTCATAAGTGCGCTGAACTTGTTGATGCTGTTAATTGGATTAATTTTTGGTTTTTGTTCTACATTATTAATGCGATTAGCGCGCTGTTTTTCTTTATATTCGCTCTTTTTTTTGGCCGCTAAAGTAGGGCAGAACTTGGCGGTATGTCCGATTTCAGAACAATAGCGGCATTCTGTGTTTAAAAGTGTAGGGCATAAAATTTTACTATTACCTGTGCGGTCTGGTAGAGACCTAACATGATGACTAGTATAGTCACTCTCTGGTTTTCCAGCATCAAAGCATACCTTGCAGAAGGGTTTCTTTGATGAGGTAACATTCTTGCGGTTAATTCTTTGAGAACTCATTTTGATAACTGAATGCAATTTGTATTTGCTTGAAAAACTATTTCATTTTTTTTCAAAATACTTATAATAATATGCGACTGTGAGAGAAGGACTAAAAATTTATAAAATAAATGCTGGAGAGAAAAATTCAAGGAAGAAAAAATTGATACAAATTTATGAATTTTTAGTGACCAATATATGATCATCAAAAGCTTTTTAAAATGGTTGACAGTCGTATGGATATGTTTGATAAATATTTGAATAAAAGCAAGTTGGCTCATCATGAGTATCAGAAAGAAGGTGTCCGTTGGATTATCTCGAATGAATTAATGACAGATCCAGTGTGCAATGTTAGAGGTGGTTTCATTGCCGACGAGATGGGGTTAGGTAAGACGATTATGATGATAGGTACTATGTTGGCAAATTTTGTAGAGAGAACGTTGATTATAGTGCCACCAGCATTAGTCGACCAATGGTATATCCAACTTGCGCGCACAACAGGTCACAAGTCTCTCATCTTCCATGGTGACAATAAAAAGCAGATAACATTAGAGATATTAGAAACGTCAAAAATCGTGATTACGACATATGGTGCAGTGAAAGTATCTAAAAAACATAAGACATTGTCACCTCTTCATAAAGTGGTATGGGGACGTATTATCTTCGACGAGGCTCACCATTTAAGAAATGACAATACTTCTCTCTATTTTGGTGCCAGATTATTGAGAGCAAATATTCGTTGGCTTGTCTCTGGTACTCCGATACAGAATAGAAAGAAGGATTTCTATAATTTGTGTAAGATGGTACGTCTGCCTGCCAGTTATTATACTGACGTTTCTAATTTGAGAGAATTAGCTAGATGTTTTATCATGAAGCGAACGAAAAACCAAGTTGGTATTATTCTTCCTCGTATTATCCAAGATAAAAATATGGTTGTTTGGTCGAATGATAGAGAGAAAAAGTTGTCAGAGGAGTTGCACTCTGCGTTTGGGTTTACCAGTTTTAAAGGAAGGAGCAAGATATTACCAATTGGCGGCACTTTAGCGGCATTATTGAAGGCCAGACAAGTGTGTGTATTGCCGCGTCTTATCTCTAATAAGGGATGTTATTCTGAATTAAAAGATGCCTTTAATTGTAGTAGCAAACTCGATAATGCGGTTGCCAAAATATTAGAGAGAAAGGGAAATGGAAATGGTAAGCTGGTATTCTGTCATTTTCGCGAAGAGATTGACGAAATTGTTTGCCGATTGAAGGCTGGTGGTCTGTCTAGTGTTGCTACTTTTGATGGTCGCACTAATAACCGACATCAGGTTTTAACTGCTGGACATGAAGTGATTGTCTTGCAAATACAGACTGGTTGTGAGGGTCTTAATCTGCAGGAACGTTATAGCGAAATATACTTTATTAGTCCTCACTGGAATCCTGCAATTGAAGATCAAGCGGTTGCTAGATGTCATCGTATTGGACAGTCTAAGGTTGTACATGTAGAGAGATTTGAGATGTGTGAACAAGAATATGACACAATAAATATCGAAAAGTATATACATGATAAACAAGAATATAAGAGAATGATAGCTAGTCAAATCCTTTAAGACATAAAAAGAACTATATTAAAAACAAATTGGCTGGCCAAAAAGTGTCGGTTTTTTGTGTGGGTTTGATTTTATATGAGAAAAATATAATTTATATATTTTTATATTATATATTTTTATATTATATAAACATGGAAGGTCAAGATAGCGGTCCAGTTAATATGGAAACTCCAGAAGGATTTCAAAATTTTCAAGCTAGTTTAGAACAATGTTTATTGAATTGTATTGCAAAAAGAAATACTACTCAAAAATCTTTAAATAAAGCTAGTAATTTTGGTAGGGTTCTAACAGGCTCAACTAGTAGTGAAGAGCTGCATACTGGAGAGCAAAGAAGAACTGCTATTGTAAATGCATTACAGAGTATTTTAACAAGAGCGCAAACTGTGGATCCTAGTAATCCATCTAATAATATAGAAAATTATACTGTTACTAATTCGTCATTTGCTTCAGGACGACAAGCATGGGGTTCTACAAAGAATGCGACTAGTAGTGGATGGGATGCTACAAAGAATGCGGCTAGTAGTGGATGGAGTTGGTTTAAAGGTAAACAACCTGATAATACACAACAACCTGCTAATACACAACAACCTGCTAATACACAACAACCTGATAATACACAACAACAACAACAACAAGTAATAGGAGGTAGAAAATCTAGAAAGGGTAGAAAGGGTAGAAAGGGTAGAAAATCTAGAAAATAAAATATTTCTCTCTTCGATACTCTTTAATGTCTTTAATAGAAAGACAATAAATATTCTTTTAACACCAATACTATAAAACCCTTATAGTATTGGTATTTTATATAATGTTATTATAAATTATTGCTAAGAACAGCAGCAAGAGAAAAGGGAATTTATTATTTTAATAATTTTATTTTGTTGTTTTATATAAATGGATAATATAGAAGAAGATCAAGACTTCTCTAAAGCTTTTAATACAGGAAATAATCCACTAGTAGAGACTGTTGACCAAGTAGATGTTGGTGATACTCCACTAGTAGAGGAGACTGTTGACCAAGTAGATGTTGGTGATACTCCAAAAGGATTTGAAAGTTATCAAGACAATTTAGAACAATGTTTTTTGAATTGTATTGCAAAAAGAAATACATATCAAAAATCTCTAAATAAATTAACTTTTAGTGGTTCAACTAAAGGTCTACGAAAACAATGTATTATAAATGCACTATCGCTTGTTTTAAATAGAGCGAAAATGGAGGGTTTAGAAAACTATACAGTGACTAATTCAACAATTGATACAACTAGTCAATCATATAATAAATTTATTGATACAACTGGTCAATTTATTGATAAAACTGGTAAAAAATTTACTAGTTTGTTTACAAGACGTAAAGGAGGTAAAAAATATAGAAAGGCTAGAAAATCTAGAAAGGCTAGAAAATAGAATAATAAAATATTCGTTTAATTTATTATTTTACTCATTTGTTATACTCTCTCTTCAATAGAGAGAACAATATAGAATTCATATGAATATTTTTTTCTTTAAGATCTAGTCTATGTCTTAGTATTATTTCAATGATGTCATGAATTATTGCTAGGAGCAGCAGCAAGCAGCAGCAAAAAAAGGGTTTCTTATTAAAATTACGTTCAAAATACGCTAGCTACCTACACATATGATGACTTCTTATTCTTCTTCTACTTCGTCATCTTCTACTTCGTCATCAGAGAGTTCCGAATCTGAGTTGTCATCTTTAGTAAAGATAAGTGTTTTGCTATCTACTATCCATTTGCCTACTGGAACTAGTGTTTCGGATTTCGTGTATTCATCAAAATCATATACGATATTGGTTTGCTGTGAGCGAAGATACTTTTTGTTGTCTGGACCTGTGATTTTTTTGTAGGTCTCTTCTTGTTCTTGTTCTTCTGCCTGAACATTCTTGGTTTTCTTAGCAGCAAGCTTAGCGGCAAGTTTATCAGCCTTTTCCTTCTCTATAGCGGCTTTTTTCGATTCTTTTTCAGCTTCCTTTGCAGCTTGTTTCGCTGCTTTTTCGGTTTCCTTTTCAGCAAGCTTAGCAGCCTTTTCCTTCTCTAGAGCGGCTTTTTTCGCTGCTTTTTCGGTTTCCTTTGCAGCAAGCTTAGCGGCTTTTTCATCTTCTTTTTCGGCTTCCTCATTACTCGACTCCGCGACTAGTGTAGCAAATAGATCCTCTTCATCAGATGCGAGTTCGACGACTTTTTTGCTGTTCTTTGGTCGACCTTTTACGGCTTTTGTTTCCTTAGGTTCTTTTGGTTCTTTAGCAGGGCGACCGCGTTTTGTTTCCTCAGGAGTGACAAAGTGAACTTCATTGATATTCATTCCGAATTTTGCTGCTTCTTCTAGTACCTGATCATTTGTCAAGTTATATTTTTTCATTACCTTTGTGTAGTGGGTTGGCTTACGACCTTTCGGATCGATATAGTCATAAGGTTCGCTGGCTAGTCTCATGCTGATAGTGCCGTATTCTGGGATGCCGTTGCTGCTTTTTTCGGACAATAGATGACAAGATTTGCAGTATTGATTTTCATTTTTTATAGTTCCCTGGCATTGAGTGTATAGTCCGTTATTTTGACGTAAAGCTTGGCAGCATAGCTCTGAGTGTTCACCGCTGAATGGCAGAGGAAATGACGCTTTTGGCTTTTTTGACTTTTTTGACTTTTTTTCTTTCTTATTTGACGAAATACTTGACAAGTTTAGACTTGACAACGCTTCCTCTTTACTAAAACCATACTTTGATGCACAACATTCTATCACTTGCGATGCTACGCTCATGATCATACTTGACATCATACTTGACATTCTTTTATTCACTTCAATTGCAATTGACATTTTACACCTTTTTATACTATTCTTTTTTTACAAACTAAGTATCTCAATTTTTTTTTATTTGGAACATTTAAAAAGGTGGAGCCAAACGATTAACTAAAAATTTATAATTTTTTGAGTTTTTTTATCGTAATAAAAAAAAAATTAGTATTTAAAAAATTTTAGTTAATCGTTTGGCTCCACATTTTCAAAGGTAGAAAAGAAAAAAATTGAGATTATTTTATTTTTATTTTTATAATAACATTTATTTACACAATTGCATTCAACAATGAATAACGGAATTAAGAATGTTACTGGCGGATGTGGTCATTGTAGAAATTTAAAGAGCTGTGACTGGACGAAACATAAAGTTTCTAATTGTCCAGTTTTGTCAGCTACAACTTGTTATTCATGTAAGAACAAAGGACATACTTCTAGTTATTGTCATGAAAAAAAGAAACATATTGAGAAATTTGAAAATGATTTTCCGGTTCTTACAGAATTAAAAAATATTGTTGTCAGTCCTATTACAAAAAGTTGGTCACAGATTGCAAAAAAAGCGATGATACAAGAAGATATTATAGAATCTGAAGAGTTAGAAAGGAAGAAAACAGAAGCCTTACAAAAGAAAAAAAGAAAGGAATATGAAGCCTACTCCGCAAGAGTGGAGAAACGACGTCGAAGGGCTGAACAAGATAAAATAAATGCTGAAAAGGGTTACACAATATATGCTACTCATATGAGGTTTCTACATGGTAGAAATTGGTTTTATTATGTTTGCGATATTCCATTACAATACCGTGATAAAGTTCAACAATTAATTGATGAATACGATGAAGAGTGTTGGAGAAAAGAAAAGGAAGCAGAAGAAGAAGAAAAAAAATATCGTGAATTAGCAGAACATAATGAGGCTACAATGACTGATGAAGAGTATCAAAATTGGGTTTATGATACAACAGAAGAATGGATAGATGAACAGTTTTACCGTTCTAGTATGATTGAATATAATTTTCATCAAAATAAATAGCAATGTGAGAGATAGCTAGAAGAACAGTTAAATAATGAGACAATTTCATGTAAAAATGGAAAATACAAATATGGATAAAAAGTTTAACAAAAGTAGTTATTGAATTTTAGTATATAAATTAAAATAAATTATTTATAGAATATAAATGTCATCTTTGGGAATAGATAGTTTAAATAACGGAACTTCTATTTTTTTTACAAATTTTAAAAATTTTTTAATTGATAATGGTGTCATTGGAACAACTGCTGGAGTTGCAATTGCACTAGTTACAAATGATCTTATAAAATCTTTAGCAAGTGATATTATTGTCCCTGCATTTATTATATTATTTTTAAGACTAAATATTAAATCATTAACAGCTATTTTACCAGGAAAAGCTGACTTTGATTTAACCCATTTTTTCAAACAACTTATTAGTTGGATTTTAGTTGTAATTATTACATTCTTGTTTATTAAAACAGCATTTGAACAATTATTAGGTGCTAAAAAAGAAGATAAAAAAAGAAGATAAAAAAAGAAGATAAAAAAGAGAAACATTTTTATAACTTTATACATTTATACATTTATACATTTATACATTTATACATTATACATTTTAAGTAACGTGTATTTTAAGTAAATATAAAACAATATAAAATTTATTATTATATTTATAAATTTTATACTTTTTTTTGCATCCATAATGCGCAACAGCAATCATCGAATGTGTCAAATCTAAATTTTTCACCTTCATATAACCATTCTTTCTTCCAACGTTGTTCGGCAAATTTAACAATTTCTTCTGATGAATATGTCTTTAACTTTTCAATATCAATTTCAAGATTAAGTATATCTCCGACACCATCACTAAATACAAGTACTTTAACATCATCGTCTGTGCTACATTCTATAATCTTCTTTTCTGTATTGACACCAGTAATGCGTCTATGACCCAAAGAACGTGTAACTGCTAGTTTGTCATCTGTATTAAACACAATATACCTACCTGGGTCATTAATAATTTCATTTTCACTTAGTATTTTGAAACCTAAGTCTGTATTTTTTACACCTTTTATAACACCCATATTTAACAGACGTTTTACCTCTGTTTCTTTGAATGCATTATGGATTTCAGACTGAAATACTATTTCATCATTAATAAATACGATAATTGGAGAATCACCTAACCACTCTGCTATAATCTTCATATTTTTTGTAGTTAAATTTCTATATATTTTTACAAATGATAATGTTGCACCAGACATGTTTATTTTTGTAGATGTAATTTGTCTTTTATAAAACTCATTAGTTTCTAGAGTATATTTTTCGTTTTCAAATTTTTCTTTTTTTACAATAATTTCTCGATCAATTGCACTTTGAAGTGAATCTGCAGGGTCAGCCATTGCAAAATGTTCATGTAAATTAAGTTCTCGAATAATGTTTGGTACTAGATTGTCACCGTGTCCATCCATTACTACAATTACATCAACAGGTTCAACTCCTTCTTGTCTAAAGAATTCATTTTCTAATGTAAAAACTGCCGTAATGTCCTGTTTTGAATTTATCTGTCTTTCTGCGCATTCTGAAATAATTTTCATTTTAACAGGTGAAATAATAGTTGGAATACCTTCAATAATTTGTTGTTCTGTAAAATCAGCCATCTTAGTTTAAATTATACATATTAATTTATAAAAAAAATATATTTCAATTTTTTTACTCATTACTTTTTACTTATTTACTAATCATGGAGAAAATCTATAAACTATATTTATTTATTTATTTATTAAAATTCTTTAAACAATAATTAAACACTTATAATGGGCTACATAATTTAGACAACTTTTTTATTCATTCATATTTACTTCAATAGTGTGTGATATTTCATAACCGCATAATCTATCAGGGTTTTCTACCCATTGGATTTTATGTTGAACTTCTTGTACTGGTTCCTCTGGAGTAAGAGTAGGCTCTGGTTCTGGTGGCGAATAGTTGCTGATGATAGTGCGTAATTTACCCCACAAATTGTTTGACATTCTGTCAAGTTCTACTTCTTGATCTCCATATTCTTCATGATCAATAAGCAACAACGCTACAAGTTCTTCATATGTCACACCTTCTTCTCTCAATTTACTCTCAACAAAATTGCATGGAGGTGCAACAACTTCTTCTTCTTCTTCTTCTTCTGCTTCTGCTATATATTGATGTTCAGCAATTACATCTTCTTGGTCGTGTTCATTACCTTCCATCAAGTCTGTAAGAAGACCTAATCCGCGAAGCGCATCATGAGAGAATGGTTCCTGGTATCCATCTATCAATGTAGCAGTTTCATCGTCATCATTATCTTCTTCTTTAGCCATTACAGTTCTGCAACAAGGACAGTCGAAACCATTGCGACTAATGTTGGCCATTAAACAACTAGCATGAAATTTGTGTCCGCATTCAGTAGTAATATTATTTTTTTCTCCAATGCAATCAAAGCAAATTGGACATTCAACTTGTTCAATGGTAAAGCTCATTCTTTTCAAGATTTATTGGTTGGTCATAATAGAGTTAATAAATTTTTTAAAAAACATTTCAATTTTTTATTAATTTTAAGAAAAAATATATAACTAAAAAATAATAAAAAATTTATAAATGTTAAAAATACAAATTTCAACTATGTATATTAATTATAGAGTTATCTATATTAATTATAGATTTATCTATTATATTAATTACAGATTTATCTGTATTATGTGTAGTTTCTTTTATATCAGAAAAATAAACAATAGACTTTATTTTTGAAGTTAAAAATGGTTTTATTAGACTATATATGTTATCTGTGAATGAATTTTGATTAATAACAATAATTTTTTGTAAATTATTACTATATTTTTCTGTAATTAATTTTGTTAATGCTACAGCATTTCCAATTTCCAAAAAATTTTTCATACCAAAGTTTTTTAAATCCAAAATCCAGATCCATTTTTTCCCATTCATTTCACTTAATATTCCATTATAGTGATAAACTATTCCATCTGTATCATTATTCGTTGCATTTGCTGGACACGTATAATAAACTACTCTTTCTGAGGTTTCATCATATTTAATTAAAGAATGACTTGTAGGACATTTTTCACATATTTTACATACAAAAGGCATAAAATAATATTATATTAAGTTTTTATAAATTAAATATTATTTCTTACGTATATTTATTTCAAATGAATAGCAAATTGATTAATTATGTATTTTTTATTTGATTTAGTTTTAATAAATTGTAAAATTTTTTTATTCCTTATTTCTTTTACATTATTTATTACTTCTGTATGAATAATTTTGTCAAAATTCATTTCACCATTTTTTGCTCTAAAATAAATATCTTGTCGTTTTAAAGAACAATATTTACAAAAACATCCATTATCAATATAATGTTCAATTTGTACATCATTTATGTATTGATTTTCTAAACATATTTGCATATAAAATTTAAATTCATCAAATGTGTATGGATTAAATGTTTCGCATGTTTTATTTTTCCAAAAGTTTAAATATTTATATCTCTCTTCTTTGTTATAATAAAAGTTTAAATATTTACAACTCTTTACAAAATTAAAATAATTAACAGGTAATCTATATTCACTTTTGAAACGTGTATATAAATCCCCTATTTTTTTATTTACAGTCTGATAATCGGTGATTAACACTATATCTGTTTTAAAAATTGTAGAGAGAATAGAAGACCATATATGAGTATCACAAAGCCGTAACTTAATATAACTAATATTATTTATAACTTGAATAGTATATTTCTTTTCAAAATCAAATGGAATAGGTGTGTCAATGTTATATTTGTCAAAATAGTGGTCATTATTCTCAATATGAGGAAATATCTTATTGAACCTATCACTTATTCTTTTTATAGAATAATGATTAATATTTTCTTCATTGTTGTTGAAATGATATGGAGAGATTTTTTCAAAAAATTCTGACATTTTTCTCTCTAAAGGAGTTCTATATACATCGATTACATAAACATATTTACCAATAGAAGCTAAATATTGAATGATATCATTCACACTGATACCTTGAATACCAGTTAATACTGATAACATAACTTCATCGTGAATATGAATAATGTTATATGATTTACCGAGAGAAATTCGTAAAGAGGATACTAATGTTGTAGAACCTACTTTAGGCGGTGTATAAATAAAAATATAATTATTAGAATCAGAAGAAAATAACTGTTTTATAGAACTAGTTATTTTGTATTGTTGTTCATTAGACATTATTTATTATTCTAGTTTATATATGTAATTTAAAAAAATAAATTATCGTTATATAAATTTATATTATCGTTATATAAATTAATATTATCGATATTTTTTTTTACGTTTAAATTTACGTAAAGCTTCTATTTTAGGGTCATGTTCTATATAACCAGGAATAATCGTTATATCTTTACATTTTTCTAAATTTAAATCACGATTTTTATCTTTTTTTTTATGACTTAAAAGTTTGTCATTTATATATGGTATATTTTGTAATAGTCCTGATAATGATTTTACAATAATATTGTTACATGGATTAAAATATTTTGTTACTATTGGTGTAAAAGCATTTAATATTTTTACAAATAATGCAGAAATATAAATATAAATATATCTCATTTCTATAATAAAAATAGAAAAAACTTACTCATAATTTGTCCCATTTTAAATCTTCAAGGGTGTAAAGAGGTTATACTATTTAATAAATTTGTAAATTGGTTGCTTATTTCATTTACCATTATTATATATACATTTATGAAGCTTGCTCTAAATCAGTTTTAATTATGTTGTTATTTTACTTTTAAATTTTTAACGGCGTTTTTTTGTTATACTTTTTTTCTTCATATTCTTACAAATAGGACATTTACAATTTAGTTTGTGATTATTACACTTTCTTGATTTACGAGTTCCACCTACATTTATATTAAAATTATAGTAATCTTTATCTGTAGCTTCTGTTTCTATTCCATCACCATTGTTATCACTATCACGACCATTGTTATCACTATCACGAGCATTGTTATCACTATCACCACCCTTCTTTTTCTTCATGTTCTTACAAATAGGGCATCCACAATTTGATTTATGACCATTTGATTTATTATTATTTGTCTTTTTACCATTTTTTCTTGTTACATTTGACGTATTTTTATTTTTCATGTTCTTACAAATAGGGCATCTACAATTTGATTTATGACCATTTTTCTTTTGATAACCATTTTTTCTCTCTTTTTCCCTTTCTATATCTTCTTGATATCCATTCCTTTCAGCCTTTGCTTCCATATTTTTGCAAATATGACAACCACAATTCATTTTATGTCCATTTTTTCTTTTTCCTCCTACTACTTTATCTGCATTAATATTTACCATTATATAATATTAAAATATAAAAATTATTTTTAGTTTTTATATTTTTTCTATAATAATATTTTTATTATAAATTTATAATTTAATATTTTATATAAATAAATTTACTTTGCTTCAGATGTCTGTCGAGTACCTCTACTAGAAGTTCCTCTTACACCCTTTGATGAAGTTTTTTGAGGTACAATTGTCCATTCCTTCTTACCTCCCTCTGTTTGAACATCACCTCGTGATCTTGCTCTTGGGCCATCACCGCGTACTCTTGGAGCACTAGTTTGTCTAGAAGGTCTTGGTTCTTGTTGTTGTCTTGGTTCTTGTTGTTGTCTTGGTTCTATTGGCTCTATTGGCTCTATTGGCTCTTCATCATCCGTTCCTTTTGTCTTGTAAGAAGCCCTTGCTAGTTTAAACTCACGTCTAGTCTCGCACATAAGCTTACCACCTTTAATACCAAGTACACTAGATGCCTGCCACTCATGTGAGCTTCCAGAACTCTTTATAAGCTCAAATTCAACATACTCTCCTTGTACAAGATACTTGTATTGCTGATTTTCTACTTCCACAGCACTATGATGAACAAAAACATCAGAGCCTGATTTGTCACCATCGGTGACTGTGATAAATCCAAAACCGGCCTTGCTATTGAACCACTTTACGCGGCCAGTCAAGCGCTCTGAAGGTGTAACGACGTCATTGTTAGAAGACATTATATTATAATCTATATTAATAGATTACCTTTATATCTTTTTTCATTAAAATATATATATTACAACTTATACATAAACATCTGTTATTTTACACTTGGTTGTGTAATGTAATAAATATGCGATAATACAAATCTTTCCAAATCTTCCTTTTTCCTAACATCTAAATCAGAAATATTTATTTTTGTAAAATCATAATATTCAATATTGTTATAAGAAATATATTCGAAAATAGGTATCAAACTAATCATTTCTGATTCAGATAAACTGCTTAAATCAACTTTATACTCAGTTGCCATATATCTAGTATAATTATATATAGTAAGAGCTATCATTTGAAGTCGATTATCTTTCTGATCAATGCCTTTTTTATGAACCATCTTAAAAACACTAAATAATGATGCAATATAATCTGGCATCTTGTCATAACTTTGAGTACTATTATTTTCAGACATTTAATATAATATTGTATTATTTTTAAATCTTTTTTATTGTAATAACTCTATTTCCCTCTTAAATATATTTTTCAACAGTTCATAATTTGGTGTTTCTTTAAATTCTAGTCCTCTAGTATAATTTATATACTCTATTAAAATATAAGGCACTTCTGTATTTAATATAATTTTAATTTTTTGATCTATAATGTCACTTTCTTTTATTGTTTCTCTCCATGTAAGTCCACCTAGAGAGAAATAAATCAACATATAACCCAATGATTCCAAATCATCACGCCTACTTAATTCCTTATAATTATGTGCGTTTATACTTGCATATGTTAAACTACCTATTAAGTTTTTAGTATTTTTCATGTCTATATGAGTATCATTATTTAGATAACTCTTACATAATCCAAAATCTATTAAAAATAATTGTGTTGTATTTTTACCCAATAAAAAATTGTCTGGTTTTATATCTCTGTGTAGTAATCCTTTCTCATGTATACATTGTAATAATTGCAATAATTGTATACCTATTTTATAAACCAACTTTAGAGAGAAGACACCTTTTTCAACACGAAGATGCTCTAATGACTTTCCTAGCAAAGGTATAACCATATAATAATTAGTATCATCTTTGCCATACCATTTTACTTGAGGAATACATTGCGTCCCTAATAAGTATTGATATATTTTCGATTCATTTTTCAGTAAATTTATACCGGTTTTAATAGGTTCTATTTTAATGGCAACTTCTTCTCTCGTCCTGTAATTTTCGGCTTTATAAATTGCACCAAATGAACCCTCCCCTATTTTGTTTAATAATATATATTTATTGTTAATCATGAATATATACAATTTAATTATTTATAAATTAGTTTTTAAATTATTACACCAGTAAAAAGAAAAATTAATTAAATATTTTTATTCATTTAAGTATTCAATTATTTACAACGTAAAAATATATAATGTGAAAACATGTGTTGAAATCATTATCATTTGTTGTATTATTAAAGTAATTTTTGTAAATGAAGATGATGGAAAAAACTCAGAAACACCTACACCAGCTTGCACAGTTGTACTAAACAGCAAAAAATCAAGAAATGTACGTTTATCCTTTTGTTTATTATTTTTTTTATTGTTATTTTCACTATATAATTCATCATCTAAACTACCAAAATCTTGTGCAAATGACGAATATAATAAAGCAAATAGTATTATACAAACAATATGAAATGCAACAGTTCGAAACGCTATTTTCATTTATATATATCCACTTTAAAAAAGTGGAGCAAAAATTTGGATTATATCTTTTAAAAAAAGTGGAGCAAAAAATTAAGATGAGTATTTTCTAAAGATGTTCTAAACATATAATGACTGATTTGTTACTACATACTTCAATGTTATTTCAGGAATTTCTTTTAATTTACTCAAGAAAGCGACGTTACCAGTCATTTCAGCTATTTTTTCCATTTCACATGAAATGTTATTGATTTTCAATAGAGCTTTTACAAATTCACCCAAAAATATTTCTTTTTCTGCAGCAATTTTCTGAATAAGCAGTTTACATGTTTCGACATCTTGTGCAACAGTCCATTCATTTACGTAATCAAGCAAATCATAATGTATTGTGTAGTCTATACCTGTATTTATACCTCTTTCTGTTTCAGCATTCTGATATTTGTTATATTCATAAGTTATATGTGTGACTATTTCTTTAACATGTTGATCGTTTGTTTGTGGGAAAAGTGCTTTCAAATCCTCTTGTACTGAAATATTTGTAAAACAACTAAATAGTGCGACTAATTGTCTTGACGATAAATTGTCTAATTTGTTATTTACAAGAAGGTCTGCAAATACTATGCAATGTGTCTCGCGCAATTGAGCGCCAATCTTGCCTTTCAAGGTGAGTGTATTCTCATCTTCAACAAATCCATATTCGCGAAGTAGTTTAAGAACCATCTCGACACCAGAATGGAAATAGGAATTCAATTGTTCCATTTCTGTTTGTAAATCAGCGATTTCTTTTTCTTTATCGCCAATTTTTTTGTAAGATATAAGATCTTGCTTTAAGAATTTATAGTCTTGTTCCATGTTTTTTATAGCTCTATCTACTTCCTTTTTCTTCTTATTGGAAAACATATCTGAGTTAGTTTGAATATTTATATAGTCTTCCAAAATATCTCGTGGTGTTTTCAAGTTTGTAATATATTGTCTCGAATTATCAAGTGCAGTTTGCAGTTCCGTCATTTTATAATATGTTGTCTTCAATTGAGCGTCAATGTCGCAAGTGGTCATACTACGGCTCGCGAACGATACCAGATTGGTCTCGCCAATATCGAGTAAATTTAGGAGCAAATTATAAGAAATCTTAAATTTCGATACAACCTTCTGTGGTTTGCCATTCATCATCGTTTTGTATGAAAGATGGTTTACATTACGGAAGAGGTTGTTGAGATGAATGACATGACCAACTTTATCTAAGCCTAAACGTCCACTACGACCACTTGCTTGTATATACTCGTGACTGTATAAGGTGCGAATACTTTCACCATTGAACTTATTTATATCTGTAAATATACAAGATTTGACAGGTAAATTAATACCAACACTCATCGTCTCTGTGCAAAATAATACTTTAATAAAGCCACGTGCAAATAGCAGTTCAACGATTTCTCTCAAGATGGGCATCAATCCGGCATGATGAATACCGACACCTTTTCTTAAAAGTTTAACCAAATTTACATACTCTGGAAGATGTAAATATTCTTGATAGTTTGGTAACCTTCGAATAATTTGTTCACATTCTCGATCAACAATATATGGAACTTTGCTGTCAAATTCGAGTAAATTTGTTGTTAACTCTTCTGCGCATTTTTCCAATTGTTTTCTACTAAATACATAGCATAATGCTGGTAACATTTCGTGTTGTACCAAATATTCAGTTACCTTATTTAAAACATGTTGCCGTTTAACACGTATTTCATGTTTTTCAAAAAGCTTCAGCATTTTTGTAGTCGTTTGGTATTGTGCGTCATTAAATACATTTTTCTCGTCTTGAATTACAAATGGTTTATTTACAACATTTCTTATTTCTTCTTGTACAGACTTATCTTTAATTGCTTTAAAAATACCTTGATTTGTTGTAATGAATGAATAATGTATTAATGGAACAGCTCTTACTAGTTTTTTTGTTAAAAATACTTGTTTGTCATTTTTTGCAGATAATTCTCCCCTGGTCTCTAACCAATAAGCGAATTGTTCTGGGTCATCAAGTGTAGCTGATAATCCAACCATTTGAATATGTCTAGGCAACATCATAATTGTTTGTTCCCAAATATGTCCTCTATTTTCGTCATTAATCATATGTATTTCATCGAAGACTACACAACCTAATTCTGTTTCAATATTCATTTCGAAAGATACTGAAGAATTTGTAGCAATTGAAGTGCTTTTCGTCTGGTAAAGTTTATTTAGAAGAATTTCGGTTGTCATAATTAAAACATCTGCATCTGGGTTTGTTTTAATATCACCTGTAATTAAACCAACCGATAAATGCGGATATTTTTGAGTAAAGTTGTAGAATTTTTCATTCGAGAGCGCTTTCAATGGTGTAGTATAAATAGTTCTTTTTCCTTTTGAATGAAAAAAATTTAAGGAAAACTCACCTGGTAGTGTTTTTCCTGTCCCAGTAGGAGCCGTAATAAGCACATGATTACCAGTAACTATTCCTTCAATTGCCCATTTTTGAAAATCATGCAGTTCATATGAGTAGCTATTATAATGTTCTTTATATTCAGTTTCTCTCTCTTTTGGATAATTATAAGAACATATTTTCACCATATTGGTTATATAATATGTCTACATGTATTTATATTGTTTAAAAAATATTTATATTTGTAGTTGTAATCAGTCTAATTTTTTATCATAAATTGAATAATATACAGATTTTAACATATGCTACAACATTTACCAATATTAACATTTGTTTCATTTAAGAGACCCATTTGTTGAGCTCTTTGGTGTGCACAAATAGCCTTTACATCGCCCATTGTAATCAGATGTTCTTCATAATTTTCAACAGGAATAAAGACCAATTGAATGCTCTCATTCTCGTCTACTGCTCCGAAAATTTTAGACTTCATTTCTTCCATATGTTCAGGCTCAATACTGGTTTCCCAAAAGTATAATCGGATTTTTTCGTCACACCCTCCAGCACTTGGTACAATAGGTTCACCTAATTCTTTAAGGCAATTTATACTAGGTGCTATTAGACCTGTTTCTTCTTGTATTTCTTTAATGGCTACCCCTGAAAAGCAACGACATGCATCCATCATACCAGCAGGTATTTCATCAAATATTTTGCCATATGGTCCGCGAATTTGCCTTGTCAAAACAACATATTTTTTATCTTCTACAATTATGCGTATGTAAACAGCTACTGAATCACCTCGCAAGAATATTACACCAGGAACAGGCTTCCCATTACGTCTATCAGTTGCCGACATCTCCATATATAAAAATCCTAATTTGTCTGGATCTGGTATCTTTGGATTACAAAACCATTTCACTGTGTCAATTCTTATACTCTGAACATCTAGTAAACTTTGATCTAAGTTGTAAATAAAATTTGTAAACTTTGGAGAAAGAGTAATAATTACCAATTGTTTCTGTATATTGACATCATTAGAGAATACTTTAATTCCGTAAATAGTTAAACTAGACGACATACTGGTTTAATTGTACATTTATTAAATATTTATTTTTTATTTCAATTTTTATTTGTTCTTCTTTTTTTGGTATTGGTTCTTCTTTTTTTGGTATTGGTTCTTCTTTTTTTGGTATTGGTTCTTCTTTTTTTTGGTATTGGTTCTTCTTTTTTTGGTATTGGTTCTTCTTTTTTTGGTATTAGTTCTTGTTCCTGCTTTTTGTTTTTCAACAATTTTATTAGTATCTATTGTATAATATTGATCATTTAATTTTCTAACATTATTACAATTATTACTTTCAATAGATTCCATATTATATTTTAACAGTTCTTTTTTTGCTTCATTAATAGCATGATTGCATTCATCTTTAGGAACATCTGTTCCTAATACAGGAAAATAGTCATATTCTTCATAATACTCTGCATTATATGGTAATTGTAAGCTTACACCATTATTTCCATATAAATAATTCCAAAAATCAACTGAACTATGTTGTCCATTTGATTTGCTCAAAGATTTTTTTCTATAATAATCACGACCATTAATAGTAACTAGTGTTGCTTTTGCGAATGCATCTCCAAAATCACCTTCAAAATCACCTTCAAAATCACCTTCAAAATCACCTTCAAAATCACCTTCAAAAACATGTGTTAAGTCTGTTTCTTTATTATTGTGATCATTAGACATATATATACATATATATAAAATATCATTAATTTATTCAAGTATTTATTTATAGTTAAATATATAATATATTTAAGGTATTTAAAGACGATCCACTAGGGGGATTTTTGAGGATTTTGCCAAAAAAGTAAAAAAGAGGTTCTTCATTCAAACTTTTCAAATTTTTGGGGAAAGTTTTTTTGGCTTTTCGATTTTGGACATTTATTTTTGTCCATTTTCAAGAATCGAAAAAAACTTTCCCCAAAAACGGACTTCTGTGACCATAATTGAATTTTATGGTATGATTACCAAAAAAATAATTTTCAATTTGTTATGATAATTTTTTTTATAAATACTTAAAAAAATATTCTTTTACAATATTAAGGATAGTAAATGGATAGTAAAAAGTTGCTAAAAGTTGCTCATTCATATGTTTGCAATAATTGTTACTATAATACATATAAAAAAAGTAGTTATGAGAAACATTTATCAACCGATAAACACAAAAAACACGAAAATGATAGTAAAATGGTAGAAAATGGTAGTAAAAAGTTGCTAAAAGTTGCTCAGCTATTTGAATGCGAATGTGGTAAGGTATATAAATATGACAGTGGATATTATAGACATAAGAAGCAGTGTTCAATACACAAAGAAATAGAACAAGAAAATAAGATTACAGAAATAGATGAAAATGGTATTATTATGATGTTAATTAAACAAAATACAGAGTTATTAGAAATTGTTAAAAATGGAACGCACAATACAACTCATACAAATTCACATAACAAGTCTTTCAATTTGCAATTCTTTTTAAATGAAACATGTAAAAATGCAATGAACATTACTGATTTTGTTGATTCTCTCCAATTGCAATTGAGTGACTTGGAAAGAGTCGGAGAAATTGGATACATTGAAGGTATTTCAAATATCATTATAAAGAAATTAAATACATTGGATGTTACAGAAAGACCCATTCATTGTACTGATAAAAAGAGAGAAACAATGTACATCAAAGATGAAGATAAATGGGAAAAAGAAGATGATAAGAAAGTAAAACTTCATAAAATGGTTAGGAAAGTGGCAAACAAAAATATAAACCTTATTTCAGAATTTCAGGAACTACATCCTGATTGGAAAAAATGTTCTTCCAAATATTCTGACCAATTCAATAAAATTGTTATAGAGTCCATGGGTGGCAAAGGCGACAATGATTATGAAAAGGAAGAG